>Ga0137359_10002664_pt1 | contig 14306 bp, 16 predicted proteins | sample Mad1_40_16metaG_FD_108281 | JGI IMG/M metagenome (GOLD analysis project Ga0137359, IMG submission 108281) | Vadose zone soil microbial communities from Angelo Coast Range Reserve, California, USA - Mad1_40_16 metaG | ecosystem: Environmental > Terrestrial > Soil > Vadose zone | place: USA... | reverse complement strand
GGCTTGCCGTTCCGTAGACGATGGAGTTCGGCAATCTATGAGATTTCCCACTAAGTTTCTCACTTGCGTTTGCATCGCTGCTTGTGCGGTGGTTGTCCAAGGCAAGGTGGCTCAGGATCGACCGGCAGCGGCGTCCAAACCGCGGACTCCGCCTCCGGCGACCGAGGTGCAAACGCGAATCACCATTGAAGTGACCGGCGGCGAGAAAAGTGTTCCCGTTGAGAACGCGAGCGTGTACGTGAAATTCATCGAAGAGCACTCGCTGAAGAAGGATAAGAAGCTGGAAATGAATGTAAAGACAAGCCGCGAAGGCATCGCGCACGTTCCGAATGCACCGATGGGGAGAGTTTTGGTTCAAGTCGTCGCCGAGGGATGGAAGACGTATGGACGCTGGCTCGACATCACCGACCCGAAGCAGATCATCAAGGTGCATCTTGAGAAGCCGCCGAAGTGGTACTGAAAGAAAATCCGCCGCCTATCGTTGAGAATCAAAGGCTTAGGGAAAGTATAAGGATAGTTGGTCCTCGATGCGTCGGTTGAGATTCTTCCCGTAAAATATATTTTCCTGACGGCGAGAAAATTCTTCACCGAACAAGTGCGTCAAAAAAATAAAATTGCACTCAAATTGTGCAAAGAGGAGAAGAGTGTTGAAGGGTGAGAAGTTAGCGGTGCGTGGACAGGGGATTTCCACAACCTTATCAACATTCGTGTTGAAATCTTAATGCAGAAGAAATATTTTGCGCGGACTTCGGCACGCGGCTTGCCCTGCGACCCAGAAAGGTACTTTTGACCGCAACGAAATATAGAACTAGGATGATAGAGTACAAATTTGGCTGCGCTCGATGACGGAAACCTACGACGGACCATTTTCTCTCCTCCAAATGTTCTGGGGCAGCATTACTGCCCGGCCGCTGCGGAGTTTTCTGAGTGTAATCGCCATCGCCATTCAGGTGATTCTCGTTCTGATGATCGTAGGCCTTACGTCCGGCGTCATTTCCGAGTGGGGAAAGCGCGTTGAGGGTGTTGGCGCGGATATCCTGGTGCAGCCGCCAAACTCGTCGATCTTTTTCGCTTTCGTAAGTGTTGGGATGCAGGAGTCATTGGGTGAAAAGATTGGCACACTAAGCGGCGTGGATGAGGTGGCACCGACGGTCATCCTCACGGAACCAAAGCACTTAGTGATGGTGTATGGGATTGATTACCAGCGCTTCAATGCGCTCAGCAAGGGTTTCCTATTTCGCGATGGAAGACCGTTCGAAGGGCCGGACGAAGTAATCGCTGACGATATTATTGCGCAAACGCGTCACTTAAAGGTGGGCAGCCAGATAACGCTGTTAAATCGCGCGTTTACCGTGTGCGGGGTCGTAGCCCACGGAAAGGGCGCGCGATTCTTCATTCCCATCGGGACAGCGCAGGAAATCGCGGGTGCGGAGAAGCGCGTTTCGATGTTTTATGTGAGAAGCAAAGGAGATACGGAGGCGACGCGCGCGCAAATTCTCAAGTTGATGCCGGAAAATAACGTTCGCTCCACGTCGGAATACGTCACGCTGATGAGTTCGTCGAACTTGCCGCAGTTACGGCCCTTCACGCGCACGATGGTGGCCCTGGGAATCGTCGTGAGCTTCCTCGTGGTTCTCTTGAACATGCACACCATGGTGATGGAGCGCACACGGGAGATCGGGATTCTGAAAGCGCTCGGTTTCTCCAGGCTCGACGTCGTTCAGATGCTGCTGGGCGAGACTCTCATCCTCACGTTGATGGGAACCAGTTTGGGAATAGCGCTTACGTTCCTGACCCAGACAATTTTGAAGCAGACCAATCCAGGTTTGACCATTCTGATTTCCCCGGCGTGGATTTTTTCCGCGATTGTGCTCGCACTGGTGGGAGCGGCCACGGGAGCAATCTACCCCGCGCTCCGCGCCGCCAGCTATGATCCCGTCGTCGCGCTCGCCTACGAATAACCTGTGCCGCGGCGCTGAAGGGCCAGGGGACCCACTGTCCCGGCGGACTTTCATGTACGCACCGGACCCAAGGATTGCTCTGCGCGCCAGAAATTGGTAGTTTCTGGGCTTGGAATTCGGGGCGGAGCCGGCGCTGGCTCCGCCCGATATCTTTTTTGTGAAATTTGTTGAACTCATGGGCGAGAAATAGATGGTTTCTTCCCCGGACAAACACTACCAGGCACGGATTTTTGAGCGCCGGGATCTTTCGCCTGATCTTTGGATCATTCGAATCGACCCTGGCGGGCCGTTCGAATTTCGCGCCGGGCAATATGCAACCTTGGGGGTCGCGCACGAAGGAAAGCGGCTCGAACGCGCGTACTCCATCGTTTCGTCGCCGTATGAAGAATCACTTGAGTTTTTCGTGGAGTTGGTCCCGCACGGAGATCTGACGCCGGATCTTTTCAAGCTAGAGATAGGCGACACTCTGCTGTGCAGGAAAATAGCGAAGGGACGGTTCACGCTCGATTTGCGCAGCGGGAGGACACGCCACCTGTTAGTCTCCACGGTGACGGGGATCGCCCCCTTTGTGAGTTACGTTCGAACGCTTTATCGGGATTGGAAAAGTGGCGATAGCCCCATGCCCGGGAACCACAAGCTCTACTGCCTGCAGGGCGCCAGCCGGTCGTGGGAATTCGGCTATCGCGAAGAACTCGAGCGCTATTCGAACGAAGTGTCATGGTTCAAGTATGTTCCCACGGTGAGCCGGCCTTGGGAGGATACGGGCTGGAAGGGTGAAACGGGGCGGGTGGACGACCTTTTACGGAAATATGCGTATGAGTGGGGGCTGCAGCCGGAGGAGACGACGGCTTATCTCTGTGGACACCCGGTGATGGTGGAGAATGGTCGCGGCATCCTATACCGCGCCGGCTGGAAAAAGGACGCGGTGTTTGAAGAGGTTTATTTTCAAGAGGAAAAAGGCGGGACAGCCGGAGCGGGTTGACCGGCGGAACGGACCAGCCGCCGCATGAACAGAAGGAATTCTTAGTTTCAAATCTTACTCAGCAATTCGCCAAGGGCTTCGCGCGAAGAACCTTAAGCGCTCGGGCCGTGCTCCTCAAGCTGGATGGTGACGTCTTCGATGGTCGAAAGCGGGCACAGAACATGAACTTTCTCGTCCGGGGCGTCCACATCAATCTGTAGTTTCCCCTCACGCGTGCGAACGCGGACGTGCTGATCATGATCCTTAACTTCGACGAAGTCGGCATCAGGGTACTTCCTCAGTTCTTTGACGATGGCATGAAGAATGGGCATGGCCTCGCGCGCCTGCTCGGAGGCGTGGCGCCAATGCTTGTCAGGCACAAGATGCATGGCCATGGGAACGGCCGCGGCCGGAACCCACATATGAACGTGGGAGCCGCCGGAGCGGAATTCGTCGATGTCGATGCGGATCACGCCTTCCCGCATGGTATAGGCGCCCGCGAGGACAATAGTGCTGCCAAGTCCGAGAGCTGCTTTCGCGAGTAGCATCATGGTGGCCTCCTACTGTCCTAGTCTGTGACGTTCTTGGAGTCGAGCCAGACGCGCACAGTGTTTTCATGATCCTTTACTGAGACGAGCTCAGTATCGCCCTGCGCGGAAAGGGCATGAAGCGCGGCGACCAGGTCCAATTCGTCCTTGCCGGCGGAGAAGAGGGCGTCGATGACCTTCATCGGTACCTTGACTTCGACCTCGGACTTCTTGGAATTCTGCTTGTCGAGGACATGCACGATGAGGTGGTTGCTTTGTTTGGCGACGCGAACGTCGCAGTCATTGCTCTGCACGGTGACGAACTCGCCGTCCTTTGTGGTGCGAATGGCGTCGACGAGGGCACGGAGGTCGACGTCATTCACGTGGCCGTTGTCGATCGTGATCTTGCCGTCGTGTATGCGGTCCCGGTGGATGGCGGGGAGAACCTTTTCGGCCAGTTCGAGTGGGACATTGACGCGGACGGTCTCGCCCTTGGCGTCCGAACTGATGACGCGGACGTGCAGCCAGCGGTCCTTCGATGCGGAAGTCGTTGACTGGCTGGAACTTGCCGGGGCGGCAGTGGCCTGCGCAAAGGCGCCGAGCGGCGAAAGGAGAAGAGCGGTCGTCGTAATGAGAGCAGTCTTGGCGAATAAAGTCCTGTAACGGTCGGACATGACGGGATGCCTCCTGGCCGGCCTAGGGCCGGTTCTTGGAGATAGGTACGAGAGTCCCCTAAATAAAGTTTCCGAAATGTTGCCCGCGAAGGCCGAGGATGACCGAAGGAGCCAGGGTGAGTGCGGATAGGGGGCTGGGAATGAGGGAGATGCCCCCCGGATACAGGAATTGACGCGCTAAAGCGCCCCCGCTAGAGTTACTCGTCTTCACGCACGCGGGCATGCACAAGGGAGGGCAGCGAATGATTGTAAGGGTGTTCGAAGACAAGAGTTTACTGGGCGTGGCTGCTGCGGAGCAGGCTGCGTCGGCTGTGCGCCGCAGCATCCAGGAGCACGGACGCGCGCGTATCATCGTCGCGACGGGAACGTCTCAAATCGAGTTTCTGGATGCGCTGACCGGGGCAAGGAATATCGACTGGCAACGAGTCGAGATGTTCCACCTCGACGAATACGTGGGGCTCCCGATCACACACCCAGCCAGTTTTCGCAAATATCTTTTGGAGCGGCTGATTCATAAGACGGGAATAGCGCAGTATCACCTTCTCGACGGGAATGGTGATCCTCGCGAAGTTGCTCGCCGCGTCGGAGAGACGCTGACGTCGGCACCCGTGGATATCGCTTTTGCAGGCATTGGCGAGAATGGCCATCTGGCGTTTAACGATCCTCCGGCAGACTTCCAGACGGAGGACCCTTATCTGGTCGTCACCCTCGATGAAGCCTGCCGCCATCAACAGGTCGGGGAGGGCTGGTTCGCGAATATTTCGGAAGTTCCGCGGCACGCAATTTCGATGTCCGTGCGGCAAATTTTGAAAGCGAACGAGATTATAGCGGTCGTACCAGATGCGCGGAAGGCGCCTGCGGTAAAACTGTGTTTTGAGGGAGAAATCAGTCCCATGGCACCGGCATCTATTTTGCGAAAGCATCCGGCGGCAACGGTTTACCTCGACAGGGAATCTGCCAGTTTGCTGAGCGCGGCAACACTCTCTGCGCTTGCGGCCACGAGTTAATTTTATGGCTGCATTGGCTTGCGTGAGTGGACATGGCATGCCTGCCGCTGCGGGAATTTCATGGCGATAGCCGGGCGAATCGGTCCGGCAGAGCGACGAGCTATTCCGTCGTTGCGATGGTGGATTGGCGGGATTCTGTTTGCTTCGACGGTGATCAACTATATTGACCGGCAGACACTCTCCATTCTCGCGCCGTATCTCAAGCAGGAATACCACTGGACCAACACGGACTATGCCAGCATCGCGATTGCATTTCGCATCTCCTATACCATTGGACAAACCGTTTGCGGCCGGCAGATGGATCGCGTTGGCACAAGGCGCGGCCTGACGATCAGTGTGCTGTGGTACTCGACGGTCTCCCTCTTGACGTCGCTGGCGAATGGCATGTCCAGTTTTGCGGCATTCCGCTTTCTACTGGGAGCGGGAGAGTCTGCCAATTGGCCGGGGGCGAGCAAGGCTGTATCGGAGTGGTTTCCGAAGCGCGAGCGGGGACTAGCGGCGGCGTTTTACGACAGTGGGTCTTCGGTTGGAGGCGCGATCGCTCCCTTTCTAATCTTGCCAGTGTACTTGCGCTGGGGATGGCGCGTGGCATTTGTGATTCCTGGTGTACTGGGATTTTTGTGGCTCATCGCCTGGCGGCGATTTTATTACCTGCCGCAGGAGCATCCACGCATCAGCAATACTGAACGCCAGATGATCCTCGCCGAAAAACCGCAAGCCGAATCGGCCGGAAGAACTCTGCCGCGATGGCGCGACCTATTGAAGCTGCCGCAAACCTGGGGAACGATTGTCTCGAAAGGTCTCACGGACCCCGTATGGTTTTTCGTCACCGACTGGTTTCCTATATATCTGATTGCTAAAGGCATTTCGCTCAAGAGCGGGCTGATCGCGGTGTGGATTCCGTTCCTCGCCGCGGACTTGGGCAACTTTTTTGGAGGTGGCGCTTCCGGCTATTTGATTCGGCGCGGCTGGACACTTGGCGCCGCGCGAAAGGCGCTGGTGGTCTTTGGCGGCTTAGGGGTAACACTGCTCATCCCCACCATCTTTACGGTGAATCTATACGTGATCACGCTGCTTTTCGCACTGGCCACGTTTTCCTACGCATCGTTTTCAACGATAGCAAACGTGCTTCCCACAGACCTTTATGCGAGCGAGGCAGTAGCTACAGTGAGCGGCATGAGCGGGACCGGGGCTGGGATTGGGACCATCATTGCGTTCCGATTGATCGGGCACTATTCCGATGCGCGGCAGGCTGCGGGCACGCATTCCTTCGATCCCATTGTGATTGCTGCGGGACTGATCCCCTTTGCCGGCATGATCCTTGTCTTGCTGCTCGTACGCAACACGCGCGCCACGGACCAGGGGCTGGTCAGGCGAATCTGATCGAGGTCAAACGTCGCAGAGGTCGGCGGCCTGGCGTAGAGAAGTGAGCGGGTCGCGCACTGGAACGAATTCGTGGGCGACGTAGCCACGAAAATTGGTGGCGGCGATCCCGCGCATCACGCCGTCCCACTGGACTTCCTGAGTGCCGTCAAGCTCGTGGCGGCCAGGAACGCCGCCGGTGTGAAAGTGGGCGATCCAATCGATATTTCTCTGGATGGTGCGGACGAGGTCGCCTTCCATGATCTGCATGTGATAGATGTCGAAGAGGAGCTTGACGCGAGGCGAGTTGACGGCCTGGACGACCTGAACGCCCCAGGCGGTGTGGTCGCACATATAGTCGCGGTGGTCGACCTTGCTGTTGAGAAGCTCGATGCAGATGGTGACACCGTGGTCTTCGGCGATTTTCTTGAGGCGGTTGAGGCCGGCGATGGTGTTCCTGGCGCCCTCTTCGTCGGACATACCCGCCCGGTTGCCGGAAAAAGTAATGACGTTGGGGACGCCGGCTTTGGCGGCCAGGGGAATGTATTTGCGGAAACCTTCTTCAATTCTGGCGTGGTTTTCGACGCGGTTCATAGCGCTGCCAATTTCACCGCCTTGGGCGTAACCCATGCTGCAGACCAGGCCGAAGCGCGCGGGGACTTCGAATTCTTCGGGATTCAGCAGGTCGACACCCTTCAAGCCGATCTCGGCGGCGTAGGCGCAAAGCTTGTCGAGCGGAATATTCTTGTAACACCACCGGGAAACGGACTGGTGGATATTGCCCTTGCGCTTGATCGGGGCGCTTTCCTGCGCCCAGGAAACGGATGGGAGGGTAGCCACAGTGGCTCCAGAGAGAACACTCTTGAGCACGTTGCGGCGCGATAGCTTGGACATGGTGGATACGCAGAGAGTATAGGAGAAAGCCGGAACCGGAGGAGAAATTGTTTTTGGAGGGCGTGAGTCTTGGTGAGACGGATGGCTGACGCGATCGTTTCGGGTCTTCCTTGGCGGCAACGCCTGCCGTTTGAGCTACGGCGTAAAATACAGAAATGCAATGATATGGAAAGGCGTATAGTCACACTATGTTGTTAAGGTTCCTGGTACGTCCAGATGAACCGATCGCTGATACCTTTGCAGGTGGAAGTAGATCTGAGCACCAAATGTTTCGTTAAGATGGGAGTAATGCTATGACGCCTTCCGATTCTCAGCCAACAGGAACAGGCCAGGCCCCGGCCCTCGATAAAGCGAATCAGAACACTTCACTTACCGTGGATGACGTGAAAAACATTATTACCCAGGCACAGGCAGGCACGACCGACCCGGTGACCTTGGGAATGCAAATCTTCAACAACCTCGGTGACGACATCGCAGTCTCCGGCGACACGGTCAGGCAAGCGCTGGTGGAATCAGGCTTGACCGCGGATGGTCCCATGTCCGTGCTGGTCGCCGCAGCTGCCAACATTACAAAAACTGGCAATCAGGTGACGGTAACCAGCACCCAGGAGATACAAACAAAAATCAGCGGGACTTCGATCAAGTTCGACCCGCTCTTGACGTTTAATGTGGGAACCGACGGAGGGTTTCCTACTATCAGCAACATTCATGGAGCTGCCGCACACAAGGTGTTCTGGATTGGCATCAAGGAAATCCAGTTGAGAGAGAATCAAGGGCAGAAGATCCTTCATGTGGAGACCTCCGCGGGCGCCCGAGATTTTCCACTGCCCTAGTGTCCTGTCCCGCACGAGAAGATATGCGCCGGAGATAGGCGAGCGGCCCGGGATAGCCTATTTCTTGGGAGGCTTGGGGCTTTGCGGCCGGGCTCCGGCGGGTCTTGGGAGTTCGACGCGCCAAATATTTTTTTCGGATTGCAGGACCACGCCCACTTGATTAGATTCGGTGGTGCCGACCTGGCCAATCCAAACGACGCGGAAACGGGCTTTACGCCAGAGGCGGCGCACTTCTATGGTTTGGCCGGGAGCAGTTAAAAAGCCGATCCCGTCCAGGCGCGCGCCATCCTCGCTGAGATCCACAGTGTAGGCACTCTGGGCAAACGGATGGCCCTTGGGGTCAGTTCCTTTGACAATAACGCGAAAAGTCTTGGGGACGCGAGGCTTCTTGCGGGTCCTCTTCCAAAAGCCGGAAACGGGTTCCTTGAAGGCCAAGCCGACGCGAGTTTCGCGGTCGGAGTAGGTGTCCAGATAGACGACGCGGACTTCCTGTTCCTGACCGCCACTTTTGTGAATTAGAAAAACAGTGTCGCCCAAGGCGAGTTTGGCCTTTAGGGTGACGAGCGCGCCGCTGGAATTGACGATGATGGTTTCGGTGTCTTCGTGGAAGGCGCCACTCTTCCCGGCATAACCGTAAATCACGACTGGTACGCGCATGGGGATGCGCTCGCTGGATCGGGGCATTTTCTTTTCGGGCGTAGTCGGGAAGGGGATCGCAAAAGATGGTAGTGGTTTTTGCGAGGTCTGTGGATCGTCGAGTGGGGCGACCTCCATGGCCTCTTGGGGAATGCCCTGCTGGGGGCCGTGCTCACGGCACTTAAAGTCCCAAGTCTGCAGAAGCACCTGTTCGAGGGATTCCTCGCGATTGGAGAGCGTGACCCAGGAGTCACAATCCCCGTGAGGACACCTGAGCCGGATGGCGAAATTCCTGGGCATGACAATCCCCTACGCAGTTTGATGATACCCGTTTGGCCGCAGGTCCGGTGGCACGTCACTGGGCGGCTTTCCTCGAACAGTAAACGGTGGAGCGGATTAGCAGGCCCGTCGTTTTGTTCCTCCTGGGCGTAACCTTTGCGCGGTTGAGGACTCGTATGAGGCGAACGGGATGAGAGGGCGGAGGTCATGCCCTCCAAAACTCAACATAGAGGAGAGATTCGAATGGTTTGTACGATCAAGGCAGGTTTGGCGTTTGCAGCGCTGGCGTTTCTGCTCCAGCCATCTTTGCGGGCGCAAGACAACATGAAACAAGACAGCATGAAAAAAGACGACATGAAGCACGACAAGATGCAAGACGACAAGATGATGCACGACGGAAACTCAAAGACTCTGCAGACGGGCAAGTTCCATGGCAAGGTGCACGCCACTTCGGGCCGCGCCACGGTGTATCAAGAGGCGGACGGAAAACTGGTGCTGCGTCTGACGAACTTCAAGACTTCGAACGGCCCGGATGTGCACGTGATCCTAGTGGCGACGAAGGACGCGGACGATGATGCGAATTTTCTGAAGAGCAACACGGAGAGGGTGGAACTGGGGAAGCTGAAGGGCAATGAAGGCGACCAGAATTACGAGATTCCTGCCGGAACGGACCTGACAAAATTCCGCACCGTTTCAATCTACTGCGAGCGGTTCAACGCGAACTTTGGGGCGGCGCCGCTGGAGAAGTTCTAAGGATCCGAAAAAGGAAAGAGAGGAAGAATCGGGCAGGTTACGCTGCCCGATTTTTTTGGGAGAAGAGAGATGAATACGAACAAAGGATCGTGGTTGTCGCGCAACAAGTGGATTTTGGTTTTGATCGGAGTTCCGGTGCTTGGGGGCGCTTGGTGGGTGTTCCGGCCGGAAAAGCTGTTCATCAACCAGAAGGTGAGCGAGACGGCGCCACCCGCGTTGAGCTCGGAGCCGGAAGCGCTGTACACCGGAAAGCTGGAAGGGAAGATTCATCAGACCAGCGGACGAGCGACGATTTACAAGAACAAAGATGGCAAAGAATACTTGCGGCTTTCGGATTTCACGACTTCGAACGGGCCAGACGTACATGTGGTTCTGGTGCGAGTGGAAAATAAGGCACTGGAACAGGAGATTGTGATGGGCGAGCTTGAGCATGTCGAGGTAGGCATGCTGAAGGGGAATCAGAACGATCAGAATTACGATTTGCCAGCGGCAGTGGACTTGAATCAGTATCAGGCCGTGGCAATCTACTGCGAGCGATTTCATGCGATTTTTGGAGTGGCAAGGCTGGAGAAATTTTGAGACAGCGGACAGGCAGAAGGCGAAGGTCCGCCCTCTGAAGGGTGGGCACACTTTGTTATGGGGACGATGGATACCAATGAGGCGGGACTGATCGCCCGGATACTGGCCGGCGAGAAAGAACTATTTCATGATCTGATCCGGCCGTACGAGCGGATGGTGTACCTGACACTGCTCGCTATTGTGAAGAACGAGACCGAGGCGGAGGATGGGGCTCAGGAAGCGGTGATCAGCGCCTACCGGCATCTGGCGTCGTTCCGAGGCGACGCAAAGTTCAGCACCTGGCTGACGAGCATTGCGATCAATCAAGGACGGAAGCGGTTGAGAAAAGCGAAGGGTGCGGCGGAGGAATCGATTGAGGAAGAGGCGGACAGTCATGTAGGGGACTTCACGCCGGCACCGTTGACGGACTGGCGGGAAATTCCGCTGGAGGCCCTGGAACGGAAGGAACTGCGGGAAGCCCTGCGAGCCGCAGTCGCCGAATTGCCTGACATTTACCGGCAAGTTTTTGTGTTGAGAGACCTGGAAGAACAAAATATCGAGGAGACGGCGGAGGCGCTGGGGATCAATCCTGGCACCGTGAAAGTGCGGCTGCACCGCGCGCGAATCATGCTGCAGAAGTGCCTGGTGCCCTTCTTGAAAACGACGGCTCCGGCACGCAGAGGGTTCTTCGGGAGAGCGCTATGAATCTGGACTGCAAACACGTGTGGGAACACATCTCGGAGTACATCGACAAGACTGTGGATGCGGAACTACGCAAAGATATCGAACTGCATCTGGAACACTGCGAAATCTGCTCGGCGATCCTGGATTCCACGCGGAATATTCTGATCTTGACGGCGGACGACCGGACGTTTGAATTGCCAGTGGGATACAGCAAGAGATTGCATCAACGTCTGAAGGACGAAATCGAGAAATCGAAGCATGAGCCGCCGGTAGGGGAGGCAAAATAGCAAAAGCTCAGCTGCCGGCGTGCAGAATACGATGAGCGACAAACTCGGCAGCCAGCAAAACAAGGGTGACAACGGACAGAGTGAATTGAAGCCATTCGGAGGCCAGCTTTCGCTTTGGTACGGCTGTTCGACGCCACGCCGACGCAGGACGTCTCCGCAATCTCCAGACTTGCCAAAGAACAACGAGATTCAAAACAGAGCCCGTCAACGCGAGAAGCATCATGGGGACGCGGATCGCGTCGATGTGCATGCGGTCGGCCAATTTCAGTGCGCCAGAAGCGGCGGCGAAGGCCCCAACTCCAACTAAAAGCCTGACGCCATTGAGCGCAATGAAGGCGCTACAGGCACTTTGCAGCACCGCGAAGAGAAACGCAGACCAGTTGATGAGCTTGGAGTTGACGTGCAATCCCGTTTGGTTGGACCCAGTAGAATCGAGCTCGGAGGAATTAAGCGATTCTTTTAGCTGTTGCGTTATGGGCGAACTCATGGGGCCTCGGTCAAGATTGCGGAGTCCATTTTAAATAAATGGCGGCGAGGGGCGGAAGAGTGAGGACGAGGGAATAGGGGCGACCCTGGGCGGGCTGATCGGCGGCTTGCTGGCCGCCCATGTTGCCGACGTTGGAGCCGCCGTAGTCCGCGGCGTCGGTGTTCATGATTTCGCTGTAGAAGCCGGATTGCGGGACGCCGAGACGGTAGCCGCCGCGGACCACGGGAGTGGCGTTGATGATGACGACGATGAGGTCGCCGGGGTTTTTGCCGCGGCGGATGAAGGAAAGCACACTGTTGTCGGCGTCGTTGGCGTCAATCCATTCGAAACCGTGCCAGTCAAACTCGACCTGATGGAGAGCGGGCTCGGCGGCGTAGAGACGGTTGAGATCCCCGACGAGGCGGTGAATGCCGCGGTGCGAATCATGCTGGAGGAGATGCCAGTCGAGGCTGCGAGCTTCGCTCCATTCGTTACGCTGGGCTAATTCCTGGCCCATGAAGAGAAGCTTTTTGCCGGGGTGGGCGCACTGATAGGCGTAGAGCAGGCGGAGATTGGCGAATTGCTGCCACATGTCTCCAGGCATTTTGTGGAGGAGCGAATTTTTTCCGTGAACGACTTCGTCGTGCGAAAAGGGGAGAAGGAAATTTTCGGTGAAGGCATAAAGCAATGAAAACGTAAGCTTGTTGTGCTCGTATTTGCGATGAACGGGATCGTGAGAAAAGTATTTCAGCGTGTCGTTCATCCAGCCCATGTTCCATTTGAAGCTGAAACCGAGGCCGCCCAGATAAGTGGGGCGGGAGACAGCAGGCCAGGAAGTGGACTCTTCGGCGATGGTGAGGATGCCGGGGAATTTGCCGTGGGAGACTTCGTTCATGCGCTTGATGAAATCAATGGCATGGAGATTCTCGCGGCCCCCGAATTGGTTGGGGACCCATTCGCCGGGTTTGCGGGAGTAGTCGAGGTAGAGCATGGAAGCGACAGCGTCTACGCGAAGGCCGTCGATGTGGTATTTGTCGAGCCAGAAGAGCGCGTTGGAGATGAGATAGTTCTGGACTTCGTTGCGGCCGTAATTGTAGACGAGCGTGCCCCAGTCAGGGTGCGCGCCCTGGCGCGGGTCGGAGTGCTCATAGAGATGCGTGCCGTCGAACTGCGCGAGGCCGTGAGTATCTCGGGGGAAATGCGCGGGGGTCCAGTCGAGAATGACGCCGAGGCCGGCCTGGTGACAGCCGTCGACAAATTCCATGAATTCAGCCGGTGTGCCGAAGCGGCTGGTGGCGGCAAAGTAGCCGAGCGTCTGGTAGCCCCAGGAGCCGTCGTAGGGATGCTCCATGATGGGGAGCAGTTCGATATGCGTGTAGCCGAGATCCTTGACGTAGGGAATGAGCTGGTCGCCGAGCTCGCGGTAGCTTAGCCAGCGGTCGTGGTCTTCCGGGACACGCCGCCAGGAACCGAGATGGACTTCGTAGATGGAGATTGGTGATTCGAACCAGTTTTTCTCCGCGCGGTGCGCGATCCAATCGGCGTCGTTCCATTTGTGATGATCGAGACGCGTGACCACGGAGCCAGTATTGGGGCGGAGCTCGGAGCGGAACGCGTATGGATCGGCCTTAAGTGGGAGAATGTTGCCGCTGGGACCCACAATCTCATATTTGTAGATGGCGCCTTCATTGAGCTCCGGGATAAAAATTTCCCAGATGCCGGAGGAGCCACGTGCGCGCATGGGATGGACGCGGCCATCCCAGCGATTGAAGTCTCCCACGACGCTCACGCGTCTTGCGCTGGGAGCCCAGACGGCGAAGTGAACGCCGCGGACGCCTTCGAGTGTAATCACGTGAGCGCCGAGTTTTTCGTACGTGTCGTAGTGGCGGCCTTCGCCCATGAGGTAGAGATCGAACTCGCTGAGCACAATGGGAAAGGCGTAGGGATCGAAGATTTCAAAGGAATCGCCGAAGTGCGTGCGTCCCTGAATCTTGTAACTGCCTGGCGATGGATGGGCGCTTTGGTTCGAGGGCCAAGTAGCTTCGAAAAAGCCTTCGGGACGAAGTTTCACGGCATCGATGACCTTCGCGGCGGAGAGCGTACCCCGCTCGATGTGGGAAGGCGTCAAAGAAACACAAGCGTCCGCGGCCCAGGGCAAGAAGAATCGCACTGTCCACTTGCCGTCAACCGGATGCGGGCCGAGCAGCGCGAAGGGATCCGAGTGGCGAGCGGCAAGGAGAGCGTCGATCTGCGCGTTGAGGCTCGGATCGCGCGGAGTAGCGGGCGCTGTCGGAGGATGCTCTTGCAAGACTAAACGCTCCAGGGACGCGGGAGAAACAGTGCGATTGAAGAGTTTATGCCGAATCGTGACCCACGTCCCCTGAATTTTAGGACGTTACCGGGGAAATGCCAAACGCGGCGGGG
>Ga0137359_10002663_pt1 | contig 14306 bp, 7 predicted proteins | sample Mad1_40_16metaG_FD_108281 | JGI IMG/M metagenome (GOLD analysis project Ga0137359, IMG submission 108281) | Vadose zone soil microbial communities from Angelo Coast Range Reserve, California, USA - Mad1_40_16 metaG | ecosystem: Environmental > Terrestrial > Soil > Vadose zone | place: USA... | reverse complement strand
TGCCCTCCTGCGCATTCTGGAACAGGTCGAATTTCACCGCGACGCTGGTGGGAATTCCAGGCGTTCCGCCGGGCGCGCCTGGTCCATAGCCGAGTCCCCCACCTAGAGGTCCGAGCGCCGTTGTTCCCGCATTCTGAATTGCGAACGTCATACCGTCCGCGTTCGGGTTGATGAGCTGCATTGCGAAATCGGTGGTGAAGGCCTGCACGTTTACGGCTGTGGTGAACCACGCGCTGGAAGCCTCCGATGCCCCACCATCGGTTAACTGCAGACGAGAACCGTTTAGTTTTGCTTGCCCATTAAGACTCAAGCCAATGGTGGTGAAGCCCGAAGCGAAATTGATGGCCGTCGAGCCACCGCTTTGAATAGTGATCACCGAGGTGGCCGTGTTGCTCTGCGTGAAGCCTGACGCGGTGGCGATGGCTTTTACCGTGGTCGTCGTGCTGACCGTGAACGGGTTGGTGTACGGTGTCGATGAGGGGCTCGGCGGGCTTCCGTCCAGAGTATAGAAAATACTCGGGCTGGCAGTGGAATCCGTGATGGTCACCGTTTGTGCAGAAGAATAGGTGCCGGTTACCGGAGAAATCATCGGTGTGGCTGCGGGCGGCTGCGAATTGATGGTGATCACGGAAGTCGCCGTGGGGCTCTGACTGAAACCCGACGCGGTGGCGATGGCTTTTACCGTGGTCGTGGCACTGACCGTGAACGGGTTGGGGTACGGTGTCGATGAAGGACTCGGCGGGCTTCCGTCCAGAGTGTAGAAGATGTTCGAGCCGGCAGTGGAATCCGTGATGGTCACCGTTTGCGAAGAAGTGTATGTCCCGGTCGCCGGACTGATGATGGGCATGGCGGCGCTCGGAGAACCTGAAGCGTTCGAGACGTAAGTCCAGTACGAAATATCCTGGACAACGGTGTAATGCCCTGTTCCTCCAGTAAACCCCACGTATGCGGTGTTCCCGGCCACAGTTCCAGGAATATTCACCGGCCAAGAAGTTGTGAACGTTTTACTGGTATTCGCGGTATCGGTGATGGTCAACGTGAGCGTCGTGCCGTCGTAACCGATGTGCACGGCAAAAATATCTTGGCTCTGAAGATCGACGCCGCCTCCCAGAGCGACCGCCGGCGTCATAGGCGCCGCGCCGTTGAGATAAAGGCCCGTGGAGTTGTTGCCCTCGCCCGCATTGCTAAACAGGTCGAATTTGACCGCCACGCTTTTCGGTATCCCCGGAGTGCCGCCGGGCGACGTCGCGCCGTAACCCAGACCCCCTCCAAGAGGCCCAACGGCAGTCGTACCGACGCCCTGAATGGTAAAAGTGAAACCGTCAGCGTAAGGGTTAGTTCCCGGCGTTTGCTGGAAAGCGAAATCGGTGGAAAATCCCTGGACGTTGACCGGCGTGGGATACCAGGCAGCCGCCGCCTCGAGCCCCCCACCGTCGGTGACGCGCAGGTGGGTGCCGTTCAACTTTGCCTGGCCCACAAACGCCATGGCCCCTGGTGTAAATCCCGTTTCGAAATTGATAGAGCTTGCCGCGTTCTGAACGATCGTATACAACCCGCTGGCGACCGGACTGTCGGCCAGATTCGGATCCGTGGCAATGGCCTTCAGCGTTGACGTCGCGCTTATCGTCACAGGTCCGCTGTACTGCTTGCTGAGCTTGGTCGGCGTCGAGCCGTCCGTCGTGTAATAAATCGTCGCGCTAGACCACGTATCGGTAATGGCAACGGACTGCGGCGAGGTGAAATTACCGGGAGGCAGGTTGAAAACTGGCATCGGGACTTGGTTGATGAGCGTGTAGGTCTCGCTAGCCACCAGGCTGGCAAGGTAACCGGGTCCACCGGCGATGGCTCGCACCGTTTGGGTGCTGGTTATGTTGAAAGGACCTGTGTATACAGCGGAGGCAGTCGTCGGGGCGCTTCCGTCCGTGGTGTAGAAAATCTGCGCGTTGGGTGAGGAGTCCGTAATGGTGACCTGTACGGACGGGTGGAACATCTGGCCGGCAGGATTGATGACGGGCTGAGCAGCTTGTGTGGCACCATTGAGCAGGCCGTAGACGCTGAGTTGATACTCCGCCCCGACATACACTTTGCCACTGGCGACGGTGGGCACGACGAACTTCACAGCGTTGCCGGGAGTGTCGCGGTTAGGATTCTGGTCGCTAGAGTACAGCGGGTTGGAGACGTCCGCGGCGTTGTGGGCGTAGAGAATTTCGGGACCCTGCGAGTCGAACGCATCGGTTCGGACATTCCAAACGATACCGTTGGTAGTTCCATTCGCCGAGACCGTGGGCGTAGAGCCAGGGAAGGGGGATCCCACAACAGAAGTGGACGTCGGAGTCGGGGAGATTGCCCCGTTTGAAAATGAGAACGCCTTCAAACGGTCATTGCTCGCCCAAAAATACAAATGACCGTTCCAGAATGCCCCCATGCCATACACTTCGCCGCTCAGGAAGGCCTTTGCTTGCGGGTCCGACGTGTTTGCGGGGGTATAGCCGCCGAGATTGTCCTGATTCAAGACGTAAATCCGAGCGGACTTTCCAACTTGCACCAGCAGGTGCTGACCTCCGCTGACTGAATCCGGCAATATTAGAACGCCTCCGGACCCTTGGTCCTTGTCGGAGGCGCTCAAGTTCGCTTGGTCGTAAGGCGTGAAATCATCGCCCACCGTAGTCGAGCCGGAAATCATGGTAGGTGCACCGCCGGCGAGATCCAGCTTGATGACGGAGTCCCCATAGTTCATCGTATTGGAGTGATTCGGCGCCACTGCGTCGTACGCACCGTTGCCTGTTGCAGCATACAAACGACCATAGGGATGGCCAACGGGGTCGGACACCACGGCGGCAAGGCCTGAGCCTCCAAGCCAGATTCCACCGCCTAGTCCGTTCGACGTTGAACACCAAGCGCCAGTCAGCTTCAGAGTTGCCGCGTCGTAGCCAAGAATCCATCCGTGATAAGGCCCGGTGTCTTCGTGCGATCCGAAGCCGAAGTAAACGATTCCGTTCAGCAGCAGGAGACCAGTGCGCTGGTTCGTCCACTTAGGGTCGAATTTGAGCATCCCGCCGGAGCTGCCGTTCCCATTACCGGGAACCGACGCCGCCAGAAGCACCGGCCCACCGAATTTTTCGGCTCCCGTCGCAATGTCGAGTGCGTGCAGGCGGGCGAGGTCGACGCCATTCTCTTTTATCTTTCCCACCAGATATATCGTGTTGGTCGCAGGGTCGATGACAGGGGTGCCTGTAATACCCACCTCAGGAACCAGGTCGGTTTCGCCCATGTCGCTGGCCGGCACCGGTGTTGCTGTTGCTCCGGCGGCAACGCCATGTGCGGAATCCAGCAACGTTATCTGCCACAAGGGCTTGCTGTTGGGCCCGAGGTTGCCGTCGGCGTCGAACGCATACACGCTGTCGTGCTCGGTGGCTACGAACACCACATTGTGTTTGGTGCCCGCCTGCGGAGTGCCCGCGCCCATCGTAATGTTCGCCATGTACAGCGGTTGCGCGACGACGTAGCCGTCCACAACGTAGTAAAACAGCTTGCCGAAATTGTTGGCGTTCACGTTGGAGGGAGTGAGGACTGTCTCGCCCGTGTTCGCGCCCGTGCGCGCAGCGTCGTTGTGCTGCGTGGTCACGTTTTGCGCAGGAGTGCTACCCGCAAGGAGGAAAATCGTCATGGAGCCCAGAATCAAAGACAGGCGCACTTCTCTGTTAGTGTTCTTGGCAAACACGCGGTTCTCCCTGTGGCAAAGAATTCAATCGTTTATCGTTGCTATTTAGCGGAGGCCGATTAAAACGGTGCTCCAACCCTTTCGGCTATGCACCGAATGGATCGTCACCCCTGGGCATCCGGCCGGGCGCGGGAGGGAATGACACATATCGGTCACGTACGATTCAAGAAGACAGCTACCCCACAACGGCCTCAGTCTAGGTAAGGTTCAATGAAGCGCGCAATACTAAGGACATGGTACAAAGCGGAGGGACTTACTGGCGTCCGTAAATTGCTGTGCAGACGGCGCTTAGAGTGGGAGACTGGGCACGCGATGGGCATAGGGCGTCGCGAGCCGTATAAACACCACTCGCCGGCTCAGGGCCTAAATCGCCTTGGCTACAGGAAACACCTGATTGCGATATATCGCGCGTGGTTTACCTTCTGAATTAACACCATGCGTGAAAACGCTCATGGCGAGACCGACCCTCGCTGACGGACGGGTGCCTGCCTCCTCACACCGAACACAGGCACCTGTCCCCCCTTTTCTTCCCTACTAATCTAACGGTTTGCTTTGAATCAAGCGGGGGGAGAGCTTGCCAATTCTGCTCGGGCGTTCGCGTCGACGTTGCGGAGATACCGGCGCGCTAAACGTTCAGTCCGTGACTGCGGCACAGATGCACGATTCCCAGCCGGTTTGCCGCGCCCACTTTTTGCTTCATGCGATACAGGTGATTCTTGACGGTCTGTTCCGATAGGCAGAACTGATCGGCGATCTCCTTGTTGGAAGCCCCTCGCGCCAGCAGCGGCACAAGCTCTTGCTCGCGCTGCGTAAGTCCCAAGGAATCACGCACGAGCGAAGAGGGGAGAGAATTCGCGCTCTTCTCGAAATAGTTAAAAAGCAGCTGGCAGAGGTGCCCGTCGCAAAACGCGCCCCCGCGGCAGACCACCTGCACCGCCTCTAGCACGCGCTGCGATGATGCATCGCGCAAAACGTATCCCGCAATCCCGCCGCGAATACACTTCAGAAATTCCTGCGGTTCATCGTTCATTCCGAGCATCATGATACGGACGCCCGGAGCATGCATCCGCGCCATGCGAACAATGGACAAGTCGCTCGCCACATCGCCGCCGGAATTCAAGAGGAGTAAATCAGCACAGGATTGCGTCAGCTCTTGCACCCTTTCGACGGTCGCGGCGCTCTGCCCCACGACCTGCAGATCATTGCGCTTGGCCAATAGCTTGCCCAACGTTTCGCGGAGCAGGCGGTTGTATGCCATCACATAAATGCGCCATGTGGTTTCCGTCGCGCGTTTGGTTTCGCCGCTCAAGGCTGAGCGCGCGTCTCGCGCGGTTTCGGAACCGCGACGCTCCTCTACGATCACTTCCAAATCGGAGATAGGGCTTGTGAAGTTTTGTTTCATCCCTGAACCCTATCCGTGTAAACGTATGGCTTCTCAAATGCCACACTTCGACGGCTGGAGGGAGCGGCTGGGCAGCCGCAGCCGCGTGACGCATACAGGAACCGCACGTCACACTGGTCTGATTGACGCGCGCGGGTGCCGGATGCCCGTCTGGCTGACAAATTCCAAAAAAAGACTCGGCTGCACGAATAGCAAACGACGGTACTCCGCCGGAATAGGCTAAATCCCCTACAACCAATAGGCTGTGCCCCTACCATGCACTACAATTCTGCCTGCGCTTCGCGTACTAACTTGCCAGGCGCCGCCGTCCTTCTCGCTCGCGAGCCGCCGGGCGCGCGCGCGTCGGTTTTTTTCGCTTTTGGGCTTCTGAATCCTGCAGGCTCCGTTTTAGCGCCTCCATCATGTCGATCACCGGAGCTCGCTTGGGCGGCGCCTCTTCCACGATCGTCTTCCCTTCCCGCTTCGCTTCGATCAGCGCCTTCAGATTTTGTTGAAAGGTGTCGTGATATTTCTGCGGCTTGAAATCCCCGGCGAGGCTTTCGACTAGCTGCTCCGCGAGCTTGATCTCCTGCGGCTTTAGCTTCACATCCTCGGGGAGTTTTCCGTAACCCTCGACACTGCGGATTTCGTTGACGAAATACATCGTGTGAACTGTCAGGCCATGACTTCTTGGCCGTATGAATACCGTGTATTCCCGCAAGTGCATCGTCACCTTCGCAATCCCCACACGATCCGAGTCTTCCAGTGCCTTGACCAGAAGTACGTAGGGTTTCGCGTTGTCCTTCTCCGGCAGCGCGAAGTAGGAGGACTCAAAAAATATCGGATCAATCTGCGAGCCTTTGACGAAGGCCTGAATCTCCATCGTCCTGCTGGACTGCGGCATGATTTTCTTTAGCTCCTCGTTTTCAATCAGCACGTACTTTCCCTTCTCGTATTCGTAGGCCCTTACTACCTCCGACCGGTCTACGATGCGGCGGTGCGTGGGGCAATATAGAGGTTGACGCAACCGCGTATGACATTCCTTATGAATCTGGTGCAACTTGATGCGCTCGGGGCGCGCGGCCGCGTACAACCGGATGGGAATGCTCAGCAGGCCAAAGCTGATGGCCCCGTTCCAGACCGAAGTCGCCATCTTCTTTTTCTCCTGGACAAATGGTAGGTCGGCAAGAGCGCCGCGCAATAGGGTAAAACCCTCACTCGCTTGAACTCGCACCGCGAGCCGAGGAGTCGAGACCCTAATAACCACGCCCATTGCGCAGCGACCGCTCCCTGAACGCCGGACATTTTACGGCAGGCGGCGCGGTGCGCGCACTATAATGCGATGAGAATGGCTGAACTCGCGGAATATCGTCGCAAGCGCCGCTTTGAGGAGACACCCGAGCCTCGCGGAAAGAAAGCTCGCAAAGACGAAAAGATATTCGTCATCCAAAAGCATGCCGCGCGTCGTCTCCACTATGATTTGCGCCTCGAAGTCGGCGGCGTGCTCAAATCCTGGGCCGTTCCCAAGGGACCTTCGCTCAATCCGGGGGACAAACGATTGGCGATTCAGGTGGAAGACCACCCGTTTGAGTACCGCACTTTCGAAGGAACCATCCCCGAGGGGAACTATGGCGCCGGCGAAGTCATCATCTGGGACCAAGGCACGTACGAACCGGAAGGTGCTCTCAGTGCCGAGGAGCAACTCGAACGCGGCGAACTGAAGTTTCGTTTACACGGCCGCAAATTGAATGGAAGCTTCGTGCTGGTCAAGTTGAAACGCAGCCAAGGCAAGAATGAATGGCTGTTGATCAAGCACCGCGACGAATACGCAGACCCGCTGTGGAATGTGGACGAACACGGCGAGTCGGTTGTCAGCGGCCGTCCTCTACCCGAGACGCAAAAGGAGAAGAGATCCGACCAGGACTCTACCCCACTCAATCCCGCGCAGTTGCCCGGAGCCCGAAGCGCTCCGATGCCGCGCGAGATTTCCGTTACACTGGCCAAGCTCGCGGACAAACCTTTCTCCGACCCGAACTGGCTTTTCGAAATTAAGTGGGACGGTATTCGCACCGTCGCCTTTGTGGACAACGGCGATGTGCGCATATTTTCACGCTCCAAGCGCGATGTCACCGCGGAATTCCCTGAGTTTCAGGACCTGGCCAGACACCTGCGTGCGGGCACGGCCATACTCGACGGTGAAATCGTCACGCTGGACGAAAACGGGCGCAGTGATTTCCAAAAGCTCCAAAACCGCTTCGGCGTCAGCAAACCTTCGCAGAAGCTGATAAGAGACGTGCCGCTCACCTATTACCTTTTCGATGTGCTCTATTGCAATGGCTTCGATGTGCGAAAAACCCCGCTCTTGCAACGAAAAGATTTGCTGCGTCAGATGCTTCGCGCCGACGACCAAGTGCGCTATTCGGAGCACCAACTCGAGAAAGGCAAAGAACTGTACGCCGCAGCGAAGCAAAAAGGCCTGGAGGGCATCGTTGGGAAGCAGGTCGAGAGCCCCTATACGGGAAATCGCACGAGCCTCTGGCTGAAATTCAAGATCGTGAACGAGCTCGACGCTGTGATCGTCGGCTGGACAGCACCGCGCCGCACGCGCCAGTATTTTGGGGCGCTGGTGCTGGCGTCATTCGACGAAAAAAAGAATTTGCAATTTATTGGCAGCGTGGGCACGGGCTTCGACCAAAAAACACAAAAGGATCTGCTCGCGCAACTCGAAAAACTGCGCGTCGCGCGTTCGCCTCTGCACGATCCTCCCAAATTACGCGAACACGTTGAATGGGTGCGGCCCGCGATGGTTGCGCGAGTCAAATACGCGAACTGGACGGAAGACAATCACTTGCGCGCGCCCGTTTTCCTGAGCATCCGCAAGGACCGCACTCCGGAAGAATGCACCTTCGCCGCCGCGCGGCCTGAGCACGCTCCAGACCCGCCGTCTGTGACAGCGCCAACTTCGCGCCCAAAAGCTTCCACGGACGACGCGGGTTTTGAGGAATTGGCTCACGGCACATCCGAGAACCTCCACCTGCAGGTCGACGGCAGGACGCTCGCGCTCACGCATTTGAACAAAATTTATTTTCCGGAGTCCGGCATCCGGAAGCGCGATCTCCTCGCGTATTACTACGGCATCGCGGATCATATTCTTCCGTTCCTTAAGGACCGTCCCTTGGTGATGCGGCGCTACCCAAACGGCATCCAAGAGCAAAGCTTCTTCCAAAAGGAAGCGCCGAAATCCATTCCCAGTTGGATCCAGCGAGCCACCGTATATTCCGACGAGCGCGGGGGCGAAATGGATTACGTAATGGCTCAAGACCGCCCTTCGTTGCTCTTCCTCACCAATCTCGGCTGCATCGATCACAATCCGTGGTCGAGCCGCTTCGACAACCAGGATTATCCCGATTACGTCTTTTTTGACCTCGATCCCACGCCCGAGACGCCATTCAGCACCGTGCTTCGCGTGGCCCGCTCGATTTACAAGGTGCTGCTCTCAACGCGGCTCGCCTGTTTCTTGAAAACTTCCGGCGCCACCGGATTTCACGTCTACGTGCCCCTCGAGCCGATTTACAAGTACGCGCAGACGCGCACGTTCGCGGAGATCATTAGCCAGATCGTCGCTTCCGAGCTGCCGCGAGACACGACGCTCGAGCGCAGCGTCCGCAAGCGCCCGCCCGGACGCGTGCTGCTCGATGCCTTGCAGAATGCAAAGGGCAAGCCATTGGCAGCGGTTTATTCCGCGAGGGCCCATCGTGGAGCCACGGTGTCGACCCCAGTGAGCGCAGAAGAGCTTATGAATGGGAACATCGACCCTGAAGCTTGGACCATCAAGACTGTACCGTCTCGGCTGGAAGCCGCCGGCGATCTCTGGAAAGACGTTTGGAAGAAACGGCAAACCCTGGACGCAGCGCTCGAAGCCATGAGCCGCCGCCTCTCCAAGGGAAAGCAAAAATAGTGTTCCCAAATAAAAAACGGCGGCTGGGTCCTTGGAACCCCAGCCGCCGGCTTGCAGTCCACGCTTTAGGCCCGCGCACCTCGGGCCTTTCCGCGCGGAGCCTCTTCTTCGTCGTCCTCGCTTCCGCTCTCCTTAGCTTGCACGTTAATTTCCTCGCCTAGTTGCTTGAGTTTTTCGTCTGTCTCCTTCTCTTCCTCGAGGGTCTTGTCCAGCAGAGCGCTCGCTTCGCTCTCGCCCAACAAGTCCGCCCAAGTCCTCACGCAGCCGTAAGCCGCGATCTCGTAATGCTCGACGCGCTGCGCGGCGGAGATCAACGCCGCATCCATAACTTCGCCCTCGAAATCCTCCTCCATGATTTCCTCGCCCTCCTTGATAAGGCCCATCATGCCGGCGCATTTCTTTCCGGAAGGCTTCTCGCCGAGGTTGTCAAAGATTTCCTTCAGGCGATCCACGTGGCCGCGTGTCTGCTCCAAGTGTTCCTCGAAGCCCGAGCGGAGCTTCTGTGAGGACGCGGCCTTGGCCATCTTTGGTATAGCCTTCACCAAACGGTTCTCTGCGTCATACAAATCCTTTAATTCATCGACATACAATTCCATCAAAGCGTTATGCTGCATTGCTGCTCTCCTTTTGTTTTGGCAATTCTCCCGATTCTCGCGTTCCGCGGGCCTTGTGTGACGTTAGAAGCTGGGGCAGGCGGCGTCCATACACAAATGTCTCTAACCTTTTCCTCGTGAGCGGGTAACGAGGCGCAGATCATCCCGAACTGGTCTCTGGTGAAGGACACATCGAAGAAGTTAATTCCAAATTCAGCGGAACTCCGGCTCCTTACCCTCTTTCATCAGAATTCTCTCCAGGACCTGGACCTGGGCTTAGTCTTAACGTGGCATGATCCATGCCAAGGGTTCAATCGAGCTTTCGCTGGACGGCTGCCTCGCAACCACGCTGGTCCTGGGGTATCTAACCTATGAGCGTGGTGACGCACATGGGCGCGATGCTATCGGCAAATACGGCCGGAATACCGCGATGGGGCTTGCCGCCCTGGACCATTGATTTCCATTCGGAGCATCAAGGGCTCCCGGAGGAAGTTGAATTCGCTGTCGTTGGCGGAGGCTTTACCGGTTTGGCCGCGACGGCTTGGCTGCGGCATTTCGAACCCAATAAGCGCGTGGCACTTTTTGAGGCCAGCCGCATCGGCGCAGGCTCCAGCGGACATACCGGGGGAATGGCACTCTCAGAAACGGCGGCGGGGGACTTGCCCGGACTGGGCGATGTGCTGGCGGGTTTTTCCAGCATTCTACGGGAGCTCCGGGTTCAGTGCGATTTGACTCTGCCCGGCACATGGGAGATCGGCCGGCAGGGAGTGATGCCGAATTCCTCGATCGCGTGGAACGATTCCGGCACGCTGGGGGTCACGCGAGAGGTGCCCGGCGGCACAATCGATCCCGGCAGGATGCTGAGCGGCCTGGCGCACGCCGCGAGCAAACGTTGCGCGCAAATTTTCGAAAATGCGCCCGTCGAAAACTTGAGCCTGGAGGAATCGCCCGTCCTGAACATTCAGGGAAAGCCAGTGCGCGCTCGCTGCGTCCTGATAGCAACAAACGCCGAGTCCCTGGAGCTGAGCGGTCTTGCGGGCCGCGCGCAGGCGAAATTCACGATGGCGGTGGCGACGGAACCGCTGTCGCCCGAACAGATTTCGTCGCTAGGGCTCGCGCAGGGCAAACCGTTTTATACCGTCGATCTGCCATATTTGTGGGGCCGTCTCTTCCACAAAAACCGCCTGATTTTTGGAAGCGGATTGGTGCATCTTGAGGATTGGCGGGAATTGCTGACGTTGAATGTTTCGGAAGGCCAGCCAGCCGAGCTTCTGGCGGACCTCGAAAAACGTGTGCGCGAACTGCATCCCGCGCTGCGCGGTGTCCGGCTGAGTCATCGCTGGGGCGGACCGATTTTGATCGCGGACAGGTGGCAGCCGGTGTTTACGCGGCATCCAGAGAATCGGAACGTGATTGTGCTGGGGGCGTATAGCGGACACGGCGTGGCACAATCGGTTTATCTGGGCGCATGGGCGGCCGAAGCAATGCTTGGCAGGAGAGAGTTGCCTGATTGGAGCCTGCCGGATTAAGTACGCGGTAGGACGCACCATCTCCCATGCAAACAATTTCAAAAGGTTGTTTTTTTGATGTGTATCTAACACTTCGCGAGGGTGATGTACTTTTTTTCTAAAGCATTTGCAACATCGCTAAGCATTTGCAATATCAAAGTTTGACCTGTCAGGATGCTGACAAACTGTCCAAGCGAATCAAAGCGCTTGACACTGATCTAAATTTCTCCGCCTGCAGTGTTCTTGTTTCCCGGCACTTCCAAGGGTTGCATGAAATTCCCACTTGGCACCCCAAGTGCTCCTCCTCCACTTGCACGCTACTTCTATAGGTCTCACTAAGGACGGCACCTATGTCGAAAAAACGCGCTGCCCTTCGCACGAGTCGGTTTGACTACCGTTTTTCGCGCGAGGTGGGACAGTGATCCGGGACGAGGATGGCTGCCTTGAGGGCGCTGCATTTCCGGGGCGTGCGGCAAGTTCTTCACGGTACCGTTCCATCTCAACTTCTGCGGCGCCGTACACCAGCACGCCGCGAACCGTAGGTACTTTACGGCATGGGGCACACCCGCAAACGTTTTTTGTACTACGCGGGTGCGACTGCAAGTTTTGTGACCTATTGAGGATACAGCCAGAAAAACCTGAAGTCCCGCGTGGTAACAGGCGCGCGAGTACTTTGGCTTTCGCGGCTGGTACTTTTCCTTCCACACTTTTTCGAACCTTTTGATTCTCTGCGTTTGTTCCTAACCTCGGGATTGCGTCTCGGCGACTTTCGCCGCTCGGGAGCGGTTGTTATGGAAAATGCAGTGCGCGTGCTGGTGGCCAACCGTCCGCGCCTTCTTCGCGAAATGGTGATGTCGGCGCTTGCCGAGCAGGAAGGGATCGATGTCGTCGGAGAAGCGGATGACGAGCGCGACGTCCCAGAAATGGTGGCGCGAACCAAGCCGGATTTTTTGCTGATTGGGATGGAGGAAGGGCGCAGGCGTCCACGGATTTGCGATGTTTTGCTGAAGCAGTATCCGTCGTTGCGCATCATTGCCGTGGCGCAGTCTTCGAATGTGGGAATTTTTTATTGGGCGTCGTTCGAGATTCATTCGGCGACTCTGGAAGCGAGCGAGGAAGGGCTGTTGGAAGTGATTCGCAAAAAAGATGCACTGCCGGGAGGACGAATCTCTTGAGAACAAAGCCGCGCGAGCAAAAAAACAAAGTGGGTCGGGCCGTTTACGGGATGCAACGTGCGACGGCACTAGTGCTCGCGTGGGTTCTTGCGACCGGCCCGTTGCTTTCCGCTCCGAATGCCGCGGCCGGACAGCAGCAGGACCAGCGCGCGCCGCAAGAGGCCGGACGTTCGAATACGCAGATGCCGGCGGGATTCGAACGCCGGCAGTCTTCCTCGGATTTGGTCTCGGAGAATTTGGCAAGGGTAACGGCTACCGCCGATCAAATCCTGGCCGCGCTGAACAAGGATCCAGGGCTCATGGTGGAGCTGAAGACCCTTTATGCGCGGGAGGCGGGGCTGCAGGGGCAGGTCCTCGAGGAAAACGATTTGACCGATGCGGCGGTAGAGGCGCGGCTGCGGCAGGATCTGCGGCTGCGCATGCTGGCCACCAAGCTCTTGCAGCGGTACGGATATTTGTTGCCGCGGATCAATCCTGATTCAGATATGGCTGAGGAGCGGATGCTGATTTTGCGGCAAAAAGCCCAGGACATGCAGCGAGCGGCGGCGCGGCAGGAGCTCGCTGGGCAATTGCCTCTCGCGCAGGCAGCCGGATGCGATCCGCGGGCGGATCTGTCGTGTCTCGCCGGACAAATGGGATCTGGAGGAGTTGCCGCGGGCGCGCTGCAAAACGGCGTAGGCTCGCCCCGACAAACGGATGCGCCGCAGCAAACACCGGTGCCCGACTACTCGAATACGTCTTCGGAGATTCGCACAGCGAGCACGCCCCCGAGCACCAACGTCGAAACCTTATTGGCTTCGGCGAAGGCGGGTGACAGCAGCAGTGCCATAAGCCTGAATCCGCCGAGCGGCTTCAGTTTGCCGAAATTCGGCGGCATGAGCGATTCGCCTTTGCCTGTTTCGCAATCGGATGCGCTCGGTGCGCTGGCATTGACCTCGGCAGGTGCATCAGAAAAACGCGGAGGCGGAACGGCTGATTCTTCGCGCGCTGGTGGACTCGACATCGATCAGCTATTGAGTGCCTACAAAAACGCCCAGCCGATCGCGGCGGAATTTGAACCGGTGCGCATGGTGCGGGAGCCGAGTCCTTACGCGAATGTTCCCGCGCTGTATGACTTGTATGTGCAGGCGAGAGCAAGCAATCAGCCGACACAGCGATTTGGGTTGAACGTGTTCCAGCGCGGCGCTGCGAAGACGGACTTGCTGCCCATGGATTTGCCGGTCGGGCTGGACTACGTGGTCGGGCCGGGCGACGGCCTGGCGATTGATTTGTGGGGCGGAGTATCACAACGGATTACCCGAACAGTGGACCGCGAAGGACGCGTGTCGCTGCCGGAGGCCGGGCCGGTATTAGTCGCGGGGAAGACCCTGGGCGACATTCAAGAGCAGTTGCAGCGGATTTTGCGCACACAATTTCGTGATGTCTCGGCGGATGTGTCGCTGCTGCGCTTGCGGAGCGTGCGCGTGTACGTGGTCGGAGAAGTGACGGCTCCGGGAGCTTACGACATCAGCTCGCTTTCGACGCCGCTGAATGCGCTATTTTCAGCAGGAGGCGTGACTGCGCGGGGATCGTTGCGGCAGTTGGAACACTATCGTGGAAGCCAGTTAGTGGAAAAAGTCGACGCGTACGATTTGTTGCTGCGCGGAGTGCGGCGAAATATGCAACGGCTGGAGAGCGGAGACTCGTTGCGCGTACCGCCAATCGGCCCGACAGTGACGGTGGATGGAATGGTGCGGCGTCCCGCAAGTTACGAAATGCGGGCAGAGAAGAATTTGGAGGATGTGTTGGATTTGGCGGGAGGAATTCTTCCGGCGGCCGCGCTGCGGCATATCGAAGTACAGCGGCTGGTGGCTCATGAGAAGCGCACGATGTTCAGCCTGGATTTGGGCGAGGCCAGCGACACCGAAGCGGTGCGCGAGCAGATGCGGAAGTTTGCGGTGCAAGACGGGGATCAGATTCATATTTTTCCG
>Ga0137359_10002660_pt1 | contig 14313 bp, 14 predicted proteins | sample Mad1_40_16metaG_FD_108281 | JGI IMG/M metagenome (GOLD analysis project Ga0137359, IMG submission 108281) | Vadose zone soil microbial communities from Angelo Coast Range Reserve, California, USA - Mad1_40_16 metaG | ecosystem: Environmental > Terrestrial > Soil > Vadose zone | place: USA... | reverse complement strand
TGGCAATGGAAGCTGTGCAAGGCCGGCCGCGGGCCCTGTCAGCAGAATTGTCGCGAGAATCACCGCGATGGTGCAGCGCCCGAGAGATATAGTTCGATGCATGCAATCCTCCTTGAATTGGCATCTGACGCACATCTGGCAAACGAACGGGAAGAACCGGACATCGTTAGATGGCTGGTTCACTTCAGGAGACTGAAGTGCGCTTCCTAGCGCGTCGCTGGAAAACTAATCTCGACGCCGGCTGCTGACAATCCGGTGAAGTTCATAATTTGGCCGAGTGCGATTCCTGAAAGTCGTTAAAGCGAATTCCTCAGAGCAGAGTACCCGAGGGAAAAATGCCGTAATTCACTGAGACGGCGCTTCGCTCAATTGTTGAACGAGGGATGAACGGAATCATGTTGCTGGAAAATGCTGCCAGGTAGTGGTGACATTGCGACCGTGATCCTGACGGCGCCAAGGCTACAGCCACTACTCGAAGCAGACGATGAGGCCGGCAAGCCAAACATGGGTACGGAGTTTTGGGCCGAAGCCTACTGTCCTACCAAAAAGTCCGTTCACATTGAAATCGTTGCATTTGCAGGGCCGCGACGTGTAGCCTTCTCAAGCCATTCTGACTCTACTTTTTTCTCTCCGAGATTGTCACCGAGCCCGCGCCGCTCTGCAAGCAGAGATTCTTGCTCTCCGGCATCAGCTCTTGGTCCTGCAGCGTTCGAGCCGTCTTCACAAGCTCCGCCTCTATTGGGCTGATCGAGTCCTGTGGGTATGGCTCTCACGGTTGTGGAACTATTGGCGATCGGCACTGCTCATTGTCAAACCGGAAACCGTCATCGCCTGGCATCGCAAGGGGTTTCGCTTCTATTGGAGATGGAAGAGTCGGCGTTGCGAAGGTCGCCCGTCTGTACCTTCGGAAGTTCGGAGTCTGATTCGGCAAATGAGCCTCGCCAACCCTCGCTGGGGAGCTCCGCGCATTCACGGGGAATTGCTGAAGATTGGAATCGAGGTGTCGCAGGCCACTGTCGCCAAATACATGGTCCGGCAACGAAGCCATCCCCCCAGACGTGGCGAACCGTTCTCAAGAATCATGCCAAGGACTTGGTTTCTGCCGATTTCTTCGTCGTCCCAACGATTGCCTTTCAGTTCCTATTCGTCTTCGTGATTCTCATGACCGCAGACGTCCGATTCATTTCGGTGTGAGCTCTAACCCGACAGCAGAATGGACAGCCCGACAACTCTTGGAAGCATTCCCGTGGGACAACGCGTCGCGTTACTTGTTGCGCGACCGCGACGGGATTTGCGGGGAGAAGTTCTGTGACACCGCGAAAGGGATGGGTATTCGGGAAGTCTTGACTGCGCCGCGATCACCCTGGCAAAACGCCTACGCGGAGCGCTTGATCGGGTCCATTCGACGGGAGTGCTTGGATCATGTCATTGTTTTCCATCAGGCCGGGTTACGCCGGATCCTGCAGGATTATTTCGAATACCACGAACGATGCCGCACGCATCTGTCGCTCGAAAAAGATGCGCCCGTCAGCCGACTCTACATACGCAAAGCTGCCTGATCGAGAAAGATTTCCAAGTGCTCGCGCGAGAATGCAGAACCAGCCGTGTGCTCGTTTATGCCCCTTAGTGCCCCTTGAAGTTTTTGCTATCGGACCTTTGAAAGTTGGTGGAGCCGATGGGATTCGAATCTACCAGCGATATGGAAACAAAGGAGTTTTGCGGTGCAGCCTGGCCTTCAAAGGTATTGAAAGGAAAGAGAGGGAATTCTTAGTGCCCCCTTAATGCCCCCGAAAATTCCTGGGGTTAGAACGGGCGGTTGAGAGACGAACCTACAGACATCCGTTATGGCATGCGTGTGCTGCGCAGCAATCCCCGCTTTGCAGTTGTCACGCGGCAACGGCTTTCATGGAGTGAACCCCTACCAACGCCGAGCATGCCATCAAACGATTCGCCAAGTACCGCAGACAGCCGATGGTTGCTTTACGGAGCGGAGCCTGCAGGAGTACCTCGTACTGGCAAGCGTGTTCGAAACCTGCGAGTTCAACAACCTCAACATTCTCAAATTCTTGCTTTCGAGAGAGACGACGTTGGAAGGGCTACTTAGATTGGCGGGGAGCCGGGCGAAGACGTCGAGAAAAGTGCGGTTGAACCATGACCTCTAAGCTGAATCATATAGTTTTCGGCTCGAGCGATACCCAAAATCCTGGGCACGATGACCGCCGCCCCCCGAAAGACGACACCGATGATTCCAGCGGCAACATGACCTACGACGGCCTCAACACCCTCGTCTACGACGCCGAGAACCATACTGTCAGCGCTACCAACAGCAGTTCTTCCGGCACGTACGTTTACGACGGCAACGGTCTTCGCGTTCAGAAGTGCGTCCCGAATTGCACCAGCCCCACGACCAACGTCGTTTTCGTTTATTCCGGCTCGCTGGAGCTCGCGGAGTATTACAACGGTGTCGCTCCGGCGAATCCCACGAACGAGTACATATATGCGGGCGGCCAAAAGGCTGCCGCGGACTGCTGGTGTCCATGTTCTCCTGGTAGCTGTTGAATTGGACGCCGAGCGACCGAAATTCCTCCAACGCCAAGAGGCGGTGCTCGGTGGAACGAGCGAACCGATCAAAGCGCCATACCACGATTGCGTCGAACTGCCGCTTGCGGGCATCGTCCATCAGTTTATTAAGCTCGGGGCGTGAGTCCTTCGCGCCCAACTGGCCCACGTCAACGTATTCGCGGACGAGGTCAAATCCCCGAGCCGCGCAGTAGGCCCGCAGATCGCGCTTGCAACTCGCAGCTTTGATCCTTCGTACTGACCCGAGCGTAGATTCCGATTCGCATATCTCAGTTCTACGCGGTCGAGAGCGGAAACAGCTATCGCTTTGAGCGGGGCCAAATCCGAGGGCGGTTGGATCAGGACTGCTGGAAAGACTGACTGGCGGAATAGGACGAATGGTTTGCGTTGCTGCTGAGAGAAAACTGAAGTCAGGCTTGAATCAACAGGGCTTCCTGTTCGAGTCCAGCATTGTAACGGTCAATCATTTCGACCACACGGCGAACGGCGGCCGATTCTGAGCGACGCAGTTGCGCAAGCATCGCTTGGCTGTTGGCTTTTGCGAGTAATTCTGGGTTTGAGAACCGAACGAATCGCGCTTCAATTTCGCTAGGCAAATAGAGCGCGACTCGGTTTCCGAGACGCGCGTGGAGACGTTGAAATTCGGACAGCCCGGAGGGATCGTAGTCCGGCAAATGCAGCAGACTGAACTGGGAATTCGTTGTTCGAACCAGCCAGTCCAAGACGCGGCTCGAAATCCTCCCGTGCCCGTAAATCACGGCACCCACGCCGAGATTGAGTCGCTCCGCAGCCACAAACACTGCCGGGTTCTCTGTTAGGGCGCACGAGCCACTTAAGGCGTAAAGGCAATTCCGCGTAAACAGAAATGAAAAAACGCCGTGTTGGCCTGTGAGTGCCGCCGCGTCACAGGGTTTGCCATCCTTCAACAAGGCATCATTTCGCCACACGCGAAGGGAAATGATTTCACCTGCGTTGTTGGTTATCGCCTTTGTATCGCGGAAGCGGCCCACGCTGGCAACGCGGCTTTCAGCGTCGCTCAGCAACACTACGTCGGGAAACCGTTGTTTGGAAAAGGTCCTCAATGTGACGGGGTCGTGCACAATCAATCGGCGGCCCCCGCCAAATCGTTCCCATCGAACCACTCCGCTGTCAAGCAAGGGAACGAGAAGTTTTAGAAATGCCCGACCACATTGACTCTCTGGCAGCGATCCACTTTCAGCCAAGTTGTACAATTTGGTTCGAGCTTGAGCCTGGAGCTTCATCAGTTTCCTACTGGAACAGCCCGCTTGACAGTCACCCGATGTTTGTTCCGCACGACAATACGCCCGTTGTGCGGCTGCAGGAAGTAAAGGGCGTCCACGTCGCTGACAGCCTCGGGCGCTGCGGTGATGGCGATAAAACCTAATTGTTTTGCTGTGCGGAGTATCGCGCGTCTGTTGGCCGGATCGAGTGTTTGAATTTCGTCTAAGAAGAACGGAACGGCACAATCATCGCGCCGCAGCTGGTCCTTCAACAAAAGTAGATTGAACAGCACTTTAAGGGTTATGGTGGTCCCGTGTGACTCGATTTGCCGGAAATCATGGTAAGTGTGCCGCTGGTCGTCCGCACCAACCACGGTGAAACTGAGCGTGAACAAGTTCGTGAAACGAATTACAGGATTGTCCTGAATCTTGCGGCGGAAGTTAGCGACTGCGGACTCCTGCTGGGGGTCGGCATCAAATAATCCGCCCGGCTCGAATGCGGCGAGGCGTTTGATCCAACTTACCAAATCACTTTGCTCGACGACTTCCAACTTCACGGCTTTTAGATTCGAGACTTGAATCTTTGCGAACGCACGATTAATTTTAGCAGCGGCGCTGCGTACGTCATCAAGGTTCTTCAAAACATGATCAAAAGTCGCTTTCAACCCGTGGATGTGAGCGTTCCAGTCACGCCCCAAGGCTTCTTCTTTTTCGACGAGCGCCTCCAGCTCCCCCTGCAGAGCGGCGGTTGTTTCGTATTCATTAGCGCCACGAAACACGTCGCCGAAGCACAGCTCGGTCTTCATAATAAGACTCGCAACTTCATCGGTCAGCTTGCCTTGTTTGTCTTGCTGTTTGAGAAACAGTGCAATAGCGGCATCAAAATCTCCGGGGTTGTCTACCGCTCCAAGCGGCTGAGTCGAGAAGTCAGGAAAGATACATTGCCCGAAGGCGCTGAAGACTCTAGCGGAATCGTCAGTGTGTTTCTTAGTCGCGGATTCCACTTCGGATTTAGCCTTTTCGGCAAGTTTGAGCCGAGAGCCAAGATCGCTAATGTCTTCATTTGTGGCTGCGATGCGAGCTTCAACTTGCCTTAGATCGGCACGCAAGCGGGCCTCATCTGCTTTGGCTTTCTGATACTCCTCGAATCGAAACAGCCGTTTTTCTAGCGCTTCAACTTCAGCACGTTTGACTTTGCATCGGAACTCAAGTTGCTCGCGCTGTTCAACAGCGGCAAGGATTCTCTCCCATCGTTTGAGGTCGGCCTCGTATTCAAGCAGTTGATCGCGAGCGGTATTTGCGTTTTCAAGTCCGCTCAGCGGCTCTCCAGTCTTGGGCAGGGGAAACGAGACGACACTATCCCGATATACTCCGTTTCGAACCTGAGCCAGCAGATCACGCAGCCTTCTAAGCAATTCATCCTGCCTGGAGGTCGTGACGCCCCCCTCTCCCACAGGTATTTCCAACAGTTCGCGATTGAGTAAGCGAAAAATGGTATTTAGCTCCTCGTCTGTAAAATGCTGACGGAGAGCCGTGACCGCCAGATGGTCAAAACGAGCTAGAGCTTCCTTCTTCTGTTTTACCCGGTCGGCGAGAGCGTCGAAATTGCGCTTGGCCCTCTCGCGCGATTCACCTTCCGCACCAGCAAGCTGGAATTCGAGTCCCCGAATCTCCTGTTTCAGATTGTTAAGCGCGGCCCGTTCGAATTCCTCGAGAAACTCTTTGAATTCAATGTCTTGAGCCTCGATGGTCTGAAGCGGCGCAAGCAATTGGCCTTTTTGTTGTGAAAACTCCACTGAATCCTTGCGTCGTTCGGCCAATTCCGTTTCGAGTTTCTGCATCTTCTTGTCCTGCTCGGCCCTCGCTTCCAGAAGCTCCGCCAGCGCTTCCTTATTATCCTTTTCGAAGTGTTTGCACTTCGCTCGCAAGTCGGTCCAACGCCAGACCAATTCGCCACGAACGGTTTCGCGCTCGTTAAATCTGCCAACGAGCTTTTCTACCAGTTCCTGGTTCTTCTTGAATTTCAGTAACTGCTCGCGCCGATTGCGGATGCGATCATAATCGTCACCGAACAGTTCGCGCGTGTCGAACGCAGTACGGTCGGGCGGGATGTCAGCCAACATCAGCAGCCGGTCACGCATCTGTTCCTGCGAGATGGCGCTCAAGGCGAGTAGGTTTTTTAATGTCTCGCGAAAGCGGTGATACTTATCACCGTCACGCAACGCGACCACCCCAATGCCTACTCCATCCCCGTTGACGGTGGGCAACAATAATTCCTTGTGTTCTTGCGCACTTTTGATTGAACGAAAGCGCTTTAAGGCGAGCCGGGCGCTCACGTCACGTGGCTCGCGAACTTGATTCCTTCCGTCAAGAAAATCAGACGGATCGAAGGGACCCACATGGAAAAATCGTTCTGGCTCGCCACCGCTGGCCTTACTCTGTCCGCGCCAGCCAATAACGCACTTGCCTGTCGCCCCAAGGCATTCGAATAGGATATAGCTGTATTGATTGAGGAAGTAGAACTCGCGAGTCTGCTCCGCTGTGTATGAGCCAAAATCCATGTGGCGGCGGTCGTCCAGGTAGAGAAACTGAAGCGCGTTGATTAGGGCAGTTTTCCCAATATTATTCGGCCCGACAATTTGCAGCGCACCGCTCAGCTCGATGTCGGCGTATTCGTAGCAACCCGAGCGGATAAGAATGAGTCGCTGTGGGCCAGTGGGCATTGGAACCTATGAGTCACGATTAACGCGACCCTCCGAAATTGCGCTTGATGAATCGGAGTCCCCGACCGAAGGTTTTTGGGCCGCCTGCGCTAGTTCGATACACTTGCTAAACACGCGGTGGAACGGGCGGAGAAATCGGAATTCGTCGTCCGTCAACCATTTGACCCATCCAATTCGCTCCATGTGATTCAGTACGTTCTCTAGATCACTCAAATCATGCACTTCCACCTGTCTTAGTAGCGCCGTATAGCGGTCGAGCGTGAAATGCGGTAAGGCCGTCACCAAAAAGTTGTGGCCGAAAATAAATTCATCAATAGCACGACCCTGATTCGCTGCATGATCAACCATAATATAGGAAAACACAGCGATGCGAGGTAGCGTATCCGGCACCGTGTCCTGGGTTTCCGCGTTGAAGTAGAAAAATTCGCGCTCATGGCGGACCAGCGTAATGCCGATTGCTGCGAAGTAAGCGGCATATTCGTCAAACCGGTCGCAAAGCACGGAAAACGCAGGCTCATCATCTGGGCCTAGATGGTAGCCCCGCCTTAGTCGGTCGAAGATGTTCGTCAAATGTGGAAGCGTGCTCATGTCGAGGTCAATTTCACGGGCGAAGCCGTGATCTCGTCGCCAGCGATAACGTAGGTCTGCAATTCTCGATCAGTGAAGGTAGCACGGAAGCCGTTGTGAAACACCAAAGCGCTGAAACCAGCGAGTACATCGGAAATGTTCCGTCCTGAAAAAGTCTCTACAATCCAGCCCAATAGATCCTGCACAGGTAAATTGTTAGTCACCAGGCTTGGCAATGACTCCAACCATATGAGGCGAACCAGTGCATCGGGAGTTTCTTCTTCTGTCATAAGTTCCAACACGGGCGGCGATTCGGGCGGATGTTCGATGACACGTCGCAGAGTCGCCACAATCGCCGCGTCACTCGGCACGTTCTGATATCGCCAAGAGGCGACTCCGACGAGATACTCGTCTCCCCATCTCGCCAGGCCTGCCGCCTGTAACTGCTCTATCGCCCAAGAAGCGCCTTCCGCAATGAAGCTCGAACGGCGCAGCGATTCGTATAGCGGCTGAATTTCCTTCCGACATTGCGTGAAGACGCGGAGCGCGTATGCGCTCACCACTCGAAGAAACCGAAGGTTACGTGTCAGCGCCGGGTGATCGTTGAGCAACGCCTCTTCCCTGGCGCGATGGAGCAGCCTTTCCGTCTCATCAAATGCAGAGCGCAGCGGCCCATCAGCGCGGACTACTTCAATCATGGGTTCGACATAACGCTCCATCCAGTAGACAATCCTCCTATACTTTTCCCTCACTGACACACGGGCGCGTTCCGTCTTATAGCGCGTGACCTCAGCTAGAATTGCATTTTGCGTCTCATTCAGGTCGGCGTGGATTCGACGCAATGTCTGGCTAATTTCTTCGAAGGCTAAACTCACGCGCTGGACATCTTCATCGTCCAACGCACGGGTGAGTTGTCTATTAGCAGCTTCGAGTGAAGCTACGTAACCGCGAATTATCTCCGGCGTGGCAGGATTTGCCTCATTGAACAAATAGTTCAGCAGTCGTGCCACTGGTTCAGCCATGAAGAAGAGGTCACTACCTGGTTCGGTGGGAGTGAGAATTTGAAGCTCCCGCAATCGCCTCCACGCTGTTTCGGCCAATTCCTCGCCAATGCCGGGATTGGCGCGAATCAACCGCATGGCTTCCGCCTCGGAAAAGTCCCGCCCGTGCACCGCAAGCGCCCGCAACAGGAGCGCGTGGTTTGCGCAAAAAGTGAAAAAGCTCTGCGGATTGATTCGCATACCGGATTCGCCGCTTATTGATAGTGCTTACCTTTACACCATGGATTTTGCCTGCTTTTCGGCAATTTGAAAAGATTGGGGTGTGGACAGTTTGGTGGCGGGTTCTTAATTAACCTATCCTTTGACGACAAAAATCGATCCCTGCCGGGAACTGACACGAATTGTGCTCTACCCCTGCGGCCCTAAAATTCCTAACGGATCGTCCGCGCAGCATTCCTCGCAGTAGATGCAATCGTCATGAACCGGGCGGCGGTTACACACCGCGCAGAGCTGCTGCTCTTCCTTTGGGTCTTCGCAAACGACCCGATACGTCGCCAGAATTTCATCCCAGTCTTTATCGGCCTGTTCCATCGCATCTATCTCGCGCTGATGTTCCGGGCAGTACAGATGGCCGGGTTTGCCACAGAATCGTTCCGGCGTTGTGCGGGAGGCGAGGAACAACCATGAGCAGGTCATCGGTCCTTCCACGTAAGCGGCAAGGTGCCAAAGAAGGTCTCTGTCTTGATCTCTCCGTTTGTGCGATCTCGCGTTGTCACGGTCGTTACCTGTCCGGTTTGGTTGACAGTTACGACCCGCTCGTTGGAGACCAGCGTCTCAGCCGGGGTGGCAGGCGGGAGCGATAGCTACCCGGTTGAGGCGCCACATGGTCGAATAATCCAGTTGCGTCCTGATAGAGGTTGCGCCGTTCATCCTTGAGCACCACCAGAGCGTGTTTGCCGTGAGCGAGCAAAAAGTTGAAAAATGGCGCCTCAGCGTAAAGCGCGTCGGCAAGCACCAAATCGAAGGCGCGCCGGACAGCGGGCTCACTTCTTATATTTAGTCGCACAAAACCCCCATTCAAGGATGGTTTTGTGCAACTAAATATTGACAGCGAGAGCCAAAACTGCTATTTTGTTCACCAAAACCCCCTTCTACGGGGGGTTTTGTGCAAAGGAATATAATGGATCACACCGTCCGGACCTTATCATCGCACGAGAGCCGGGTTGTGCTTACCCTTGCCGAACAGAAACGGCGGGAAGTGGGACGGGCGGAGATTATCGACCTGCTGGGCGTGAAAGCAAAGGCGGCGGACAAGGTGATTGAATCCCTGCGCCGGAAAGGCTGGCTTGAACGCGCAAGCTGGGGAGAGTACCTCGTCATCCCGCTCGAGGAGGGCCCCGATGCGCTAGGTGAAAGCAATCTGTTCGCGCTCGCGAGCCGTATCGCCGATCCTTACTATATTGGGTACGGAAGTGCGGCTGCGCACTACGGCCTGACGACTCAGCATCGCAGAGCAGTCATTCTTGTGACGACCGCGCACGTGCGAAGCAGACAGGTGGGGGAGGGACGAGTGACGATTGTCAATCCCAAGCCGCGCAAGTTCTTCGGTTTTGGTCCGGTGGAGGTATTGGGTTTCAAAGTCATGATGTCCGATCGCGAGAAGACAGCCATCGACTGCATCGACCGCCCGGCGCTCGCCGGCGGCGTGGGAGAAGCCGCCGAGATTCTTGCGGCAGCGAGCCGCCGTCTGGACTGGCCGAAGACCGCGGAGTATCTCGAACGGATTGATTCGACGGCACTGGTCCGCAGGTTCGGCTGGGTGATGGATCACGTCAAGGCGGACATACTCGCCGACATCCGTGAACGGCTGCTACGGCTCGCAGTTTGCGGTTCCCAGACATGGATGGGGCCCAACCCGACGACCAAGGTGCGCGGGGCCATCGGCTATGACAAGACGTGGCGTCTATTCGTCAATGTGCCGCGCGAAGAACTGCGCGAGAGCGCCGGGCTCGGCCGGCGAAAAACGCTGAAGAAGGACGCGTAAGGATGCTTACGCAAACCCAGGTGCGGCGCTACTCAGCCCAATGCGGCCTTCGCGACATGATGATTGCCGAGAAAGAGGTCGTGCTGACCTTCCTGCTTCAGCTTCTCTCGCAGCACGGCATCCTTGACCGGCTGGCCTTCAAGGGCGGCACCTGCCTGCGGAAAATGTTCATCGGAAGCCAAGGGCGGTTTTCAACCGATCTGGATTTCACGGGCCTTGAGGAGCATGACCACCAGGATGTCATTCTCACAATGATGGGGGCGTTCGAACAAGAATTCCACGGGATCAGGTTCCGCATTCCTGACAACTACTACGAGACCATGGACGGCCTGTCATGGGGCGTGAATCCGACTTATGCGCATGAATGGAACGGTGCGGGCGAGAGCGAAATCAAACTACAGATCAGCCGCCGCGAGACGCCGACGCTGGCGCCGGAGCGCAAAACTCAATGCCAACAGAGTTATTTCGAATTACTGCCTTTCGCTCCGGCTGAAATCAACTGTCTTGCCTTGCCGGAAATTCTTGCCGAGAAGATTCGCGCGTGCTATCAGCACAACAAGGCACGTGACATTTATGATCTGGGAATATACGCAACGCGGCCGCTGGATCAGCCGCTCATCCGCCGCCTGGTTGTCCTGAAGCTCTGGCAGGCGCGCGATACGTTCGATCCCAGGCGCCTCATAAACAAATTCGAGCAGGGCGCGGAATTCGATTGGGATGACCTACGCGACCTTGTACGGCGTGATGCTAGGATCGACCGCGAGAGAATCTGTGCCAAGTGCGTCAGAGGCTTGCGCTTTCTCGCGGACCTGACGCCCGAAGAAGTTGGTGGAGCCGATGGGCGACGCAGATGCTGCTTCTGAGTGCAAGGGAGTCATAGTCAATTCCGACCTGACGCTACCGTTCCGGAACTTGAGTACATGGACGAACGGGTTTGGAAAAGTGCGGATGAATGGCGCGCTGCCGCTTCTTACGCGATACATTTTCAACTCACTCGGGCCAATGGCCAAAACCTCTACGTCGATGAACTGAACTGGTGGCCGCTCACCTTCTCACTCAAGTGCCGCCAAATCATCGCGAGTGACGCCTCCTTCGTGGCCCCCAACAAAGCCAGAATTGAAACCTGCTCCCGTCGGGAACCCAATCTCGGCGTTCCTCAGAGATTCAAATCTTACGACTGGATTACCCCAGAAGAGGCCGCCCGGATGGCTCATCTTCCTCCAAAGGGCGCACGCGCCAATCGGGCGTTAAAGACCGGACTTATGGACTGGGGATTCTCCGACGCTGTCCTGGCCTTGGGCCCGCTTCGACTTTATCTACTCGATGGGATTCGGCAGCTGATTCTGAAGTCTCAAGGAGATTCGCGCGCGGCCGGTGTTTCTGATCCGACCCGCCAACCCGTCGACCAGGAGTTCATCATTGTTTGCCATAGCCTAGGCAGCTACCTGATCTTCTCCGCGCTGGACATCAATCAGACCACCATAAAAACGACTACTGTACAGCAATCGGGAAACAGATTCGACCAGTCCTCGAGCGCACATCGATGGTCTTCTTCTTCGCGAATCAGCTGCGATTGCTGGAACTGGCAAGCCTCGACGGACCCACCGATAGAAACCTCGCAACGCATCTCGAATCGTGGGGTAAACTCAGGTGCGACTATCTCAAGTCTAAGCCAGGCGCATCACAGGGATGTCGGCCTCCGCGCATTACCGCACTCAATGATCCAAGCGACCTGCTCACCTGGACAGTTCCCAACCTTCCTGGCGTCGAAGTTGAGAACTACACGGTTAAGAACTCCACCCGCTGGTTTTGGATTATTGAGAATCCAACCAAGGCTCACAATAACTATGCGCGCCACAAGCGCGCTATCAGAGAGATGCTCCAATCGCACTCTGAGGCGAACAAGTGAGTTGGGGTGTGCCCACGATCACTGAAACGGCGTTGAGCGGTGTTCCGAACGGCAAACCGGAAGCTATCCGGCTTCGAAATACCGGGGTACCGGACGGATCGAGGTGATGCCCGAGATTGCCAGCCACCAAACACCTAAGTGCGGTTGCAGCTTTTTGAGGAGCGGAGTGGACGCGACCATTAGCTCCGAAATATCGGGGGGACTCCCAAATATCGGGCAATCCCGACCTTGCAGCTATTCCTACGGACCGAGAACCGTCGCGCAATTGAATGAGTAATAAGCGTTTACGAGCGTGAACAGGGTGCGCCGCAATCGGAATTGGCCGTGCATTACTTGAAGGAAGGACCCAGAGCGCTCCACCAGACAAAAAGGCAGGAAAGCAAGTGAGCACAGCCACGAAAACCACCCTCACACGAAACGTCTTGTATGCGCGTGTGTGCTTGTCGTTCATTCTGGGGCTATTCTTTGGGACATATTTTGTTCCTGGTTGTGCCGGTTACGGCGTCCTGACCCATGAAGCTATTATCGACGCAGCCTGGAAGGACAGCATCGTGCCGCTTCTCCTGAAACGTTTCCCCAATGCGACTCCGGAAGAACTTCTGCAGGCCCACGCCTATGTCTATGGCGGCGCGATTATCCAGGACATGGGCTATTACCCTTTTGGCAGCCAATTCTTCAGTGATCTGACACACTATGTCCGCAGCGGCGATTTCGTCATCGCGCTCCTAGAAGAGTCCAAAGATCTAAATGAATACGCGTTCGCCCTGGGTGCTCTGGCGCATTACGCTGCGGACACCTCCGGTCACCCTCTCGCAACCAATCGCTCGGTTGCGATGATGTATCCCAAGCTGGCAAAGAAATACGGGCCTGTTATCACCTATGAAGACAAACCATCTGCGCACTCGCAGGTAGAGTTTGGTTTCGATGTTGACCAGGTGGCCGAGGGACACTACGCACCGAACGCCTACCATGATCTTATCGGCTTTAAGGTTTCTAAGTCAGTCCTGGAAAGAGCCTTCGCAAAGACGTACTCGATCGAAATGTCCAGCGTCTTTAGAAGCGTCGATCTGGCAATCGGGAGCTATCGCCACGCCGTGGCGACGGTTATTCCACGGACTACCAAAGTGGCATGGCATCTGAAAAAGAAGCAGATCCAAAACAGTGACCCTAGCGAAACACGGAAGAAATATGTCTACAACATTTCACGTTCGGGGTACCGCAAAGACTGGGGAGGAGTTAACCGAAAAGCTCGGTCTCATTACTTAACGACTTAGACGCCGATGACGTAAGTCGCCAAAGACTGAGTGCTATGGTGAGAAATTGACAGGAGAGATTAGACCACAGGGAGAAGTAGCCGCTCGGGAGATCGAAGCAGTATTTTGCCCCGACGCTTCACGACGGCGCGGCTGGTTTGCCAATTGCTCAACAAACGACTAGTCGTAAACGGTGTGACGTTCGCCGCACTTGCCAACTCCTCATTGGTGGCATCAAATTCAACTCCCCCTGGAACTTTTTGGCCAATAACTCCGGCCAGTTGAATTAGTACTTGAGCGAGTCTTTCGCGCGCTGTGTCACAAACGAGCGCGACGTGATCGGCGAGATACCAGGCCAAATAGTCGGACCCCATAAATAATGCATTCTCCAGCAACCTTGGGTACTTCGCTGCGAGGCTCCGGATTGTGGCACGGTCCCACACCAAGAACGAGCTGTCTTTTAGCGCCTCCGTGCTCATGAGATACTCGGAAGGTCTGGACAAGAACGCCGCACCGCCCAAGATCTCTCCAGGCGTAAGCCAAAGGAGAAGCGTTTTTTGACCGTCTTTTGTGATGTAAAAATATCTGGCGCGGCCGCTGGTCAACAGCAACAAATGGTCTGCAGGGTTTCCTTGGTTTGTGATGACAGAGCTGGCCAAGTAGCGCCGCTCCGTTGCTGCTGCCCGGATGATTTCGAGGTCACGCGGCGCCAATCCCTCTAGAAATCGTGACTTCAGGCCCCAGGGTAAAGTGGCAATTCCCGTGGCGGGCATAGAAAATCTCCCTCAAAGAAGGTTGGATTCGGAGGTCCTGGAAGCCTGAAGTCTCGGGGAACACTCGTAAATTCTCATCAGCCGAATGCAACCTGCGGATTCCTCTGCCTATTACAACTACCGATTTCTTCCGCACATACACACTGGCAAAAATGACAGTTTCGGTTCTAGCCTCGGCCTTTCCACCAAATGGTGCGCCTGCAAAGTTGGAAGTCCAAACGC
>Ga0137359_10002657_pt1 | contig 14329 bp, 13 predicted proteins | sample Mad1_40_16metaG_FD_108281 | JGI IMG/M metagenome (GOLD analysis project Ga0137359, IMG submission 108281) | Vadose zone soil microbial communities from Angelo Coast Range Reserve, California, USA - Mad1_40_16 metaG | ecosystem: Environmental > Terrestrial > Soil > Vadose zone | place: USA... | reverse complement strand
TTACTGCGAGTTGTCATCGGAACCGGGGTCATTTCAAACTAGGACAATGGATTGTTGCCAAAACAACAAGTGAGCCCACTCTCAGCTAAACTCTCGATTGCAAGCGAAAGGGCTAAGCCCGACGACAGCCGATCGTGAGCTGGTGGCGGAGCGGAGAGGCGTTGCCAGCGACTGAGATCAATGTCTGCTATTGAGCGCATAACAGACTCAAGTCGGACATCGCGCCATGTCCGGTTCGCGCCAAACTGCGACATGCAGCTAAACTCGATACACTGGCTATTCGATTATGTCGTCGGCGCGGCCGAGCAGCGTCGGCGGCACGGTGAGGCCGAGCGCTTTCGCGGTCTTGAGGTTGATCACCAGTTCGAACTTTTCCGGGGCCTGAACTGGCAGCTCGCTCGGCTTCGCGCCCTTGAGGATGCGATCGGCATAGATTGCCGCGCGCCGGAAATTATCGAGTACTTCAATTCCATAGGAGAGCAAGCCGCCGGTTTCAGGAAAGAGCCGTAGATTTGCATAGACCGTGGGTAGACGGTAGCGAGCCGCCAGCGATATGACCTCCCGACTATGCCCGGTCATGTAGGCGTCAGGTATCATGACAAGGCCGCCAAGGGGCGCACGTGCGTGTGCGGCGACGACCGATTCGAGTTCGGATATGTCCCGAACGAAGGTAGCGCTCGCATCAATTCCAAGGAGCGCAGCGGTGGCTCTCAAGGAGCTCAGGTAATATTCGGCAACCGAAAAGGTCAGCAATTAGGAATAAGTTAACGGAATTACTATAAGGAATTAAAGAATCTGCGCTACACAATTGTGGTGGACAAGTTGTGATCGGAGAAAAAAGGAAATTAGGTCGGCGCCGCCTATTTTTGCGCGGGTTTGTTCGCCTTCCTCAAAATAATACGACCATAGATTGTATGGTGCGCGATATTTCTGAAACAGGGGCAAAGCTGAGATTCAGGTATACAACACCGATGCCCGAGTTTTTCGAATTGCATATTCCTTCGACGGGGCAATTCGCAAAATCAAAGCTTATATGGAATGACAATTGCGAGGTTGGTATTTCTTTCGAATCCATCGGTGCTTTTGGTTCCCCGTCCTCGAGTGATGGCGAACTGTCTGCCCGAATGGCTCGACTTGAAGATGAGATTGCCGCGCTCAAGCAAACGCTAAAGCATCTTCAAAAGCTCGTTGATCAAACGAAAGCAGCCTAATCTCGGCGAATACTTACCTTCGCAAAACGAAACCCTCACTTAGCGGCACGCTGCGTCGCATGCCCATCCCCCATCCCCCAAGGATCAGAGCCGAACCCCAACCGTTTGAATGCCCCTCCGGGAAGAGATCAAGGGCTGATCGAACAGGTATGGTTGGTGGTTATACCTAGCTCCGCCGGTAATGATGGTTGCCTCACCTGATGATGAATACCCGGCGAACTTATTGTTCCGCGCAACTGCAGCATTCACCGGTTTGTCGCCGTTGGTGAGGACGATCGAGGCCAGGCGCACCGCCGACGTCGGCGGGAAGAGCTGACCGGTGTCAAATCGACGACGAATCAGGCGAATGCGACGGCCTACCCGGCAACGATTAGGCCGCACATGCCGTAAGGAAGCGGCGATGACAACGGGGGCGCGGGCTCAGGTCCGCGCCCCTTAGTTTGAAATTTCGACGGCGCATCGCGGGCCTTGCCTCGCTTGCGATCTTGGATCATGCTGGTGACGAACTTGGGTTGTTCGCCAATGCCCGATTGTCTGTTAAACGTCTTCTTGGGGGAGATCGGGTAATTTGTCGTGACAATCTGGACTCGCGTAGGTCATTCTGGAGAATTTCGATGAAGACGTTTTTTCTGGGAGCGGTTGGTCTCATCGCATTGGGCTTGGCTGCTCCCGCCTCGGCCGCTGACCTCGCGGCCCGTCCTTACACCAAAGCGCCGACTCCGATGATGGCTGCGATCTATGATTGGAGCGGCTTCTACATCGGCGCCAATGGCGGCTGGGGATCGAGCCGCAAATGTTGGGACGCCGGAACCTTTGGCCCTGTTTTCATCGGTGATGAAGGTTGCCATGATGCAACCGGCGGCGTCGCTGGTGGCCAGATTGGTTATCGCTGGCAAAGCAGCGCATGGGTCTTCGGGCTTGAAGTGCAAGGCGATTGGGCGGACCTTCGCGGCTCCAACGCAAGCGCGGGCCTCTTCCTAAACACCCCGGGAGACGTAACAAACCGCTCTAAGATCGACGCTTTCGGTCTATTCACCGGACAGGTCGGTTATTCCTGGAACAACGTACTGTTCTACGTCAAGGGCGGCGCCGCTGTAACGCGCGATGTTTACGAAGCGATCGGCACTTTCAGCGGTGACGTAGGTGCCAGAGCGACCGAAATCCGGTGGGGTGGAACGGTCGGCGCCGGACTTGAATTTGGCTTTGCGCCGAATTGGTCCCTCGGCGTCGAATACGATCACATGTTCATGGGCGACAGAACCATTGGGTTTTCCTCTACCGGTATTGTCCCGCCTGTTGGCCCCGCAGGCACTTTGGTGGGTACCGACAGAATCCATCAGGACGTCGATCTGATCACGGCGCGTGTCAACTACCGTTGGGGTAGTCCGGTTGTCGCGAAGTACTGACATCGCCCAGAGGTTCAGACTGACGAAGTTGGCTCTGGCTGCCAGTCAAAGCTATCGAGCGCGAATTGCGAGGGGCGTAACGTGTCCCGGATCCAGCGCAAAAGCCACTTCTTGACGGCGTTGCGGAATTGCCGGCGATAATTCAATCCGTGCTTTCAAACCCGAAAACGAGCCCTAGCGGCAGATTGCAATGGGTGAAGCTTGCCATAAGGATTTTTCGAGGGCCGAGCGGCCGGACTGTTACCGATGGCGATGCTGCAAATAAACACAAGGCCGCTGAGATTTTGAAGGCCGCCGTTCCAACGCTTGAGAAGATTCGAGACGAACACCCGTCGGCGCGCCTACGCAGCACCGCTGCTCAACACCTTCTATTTATCGCTAACGAGATAGGTAGCGGTAACTGATTTACAGCCCGGTCGGGCTGCGCCCCTGCTGACGAGCCATGCGCTGGGGCGGATCGACCGGCACATGACAGGCCGCAAATCCCGGGCGCACCACCGGGCTTCCTAGACTCAGGAAGGCATGCGAGCGCCCTTCTTGCGCCCTGGCGCGGGCGAGGCCGGCATTGACCCTCTCTCGAATTCTGTGCATCGAGTAGCGTTGGTGGGCGTAGACAGCGTCACCCAGCCGAATGTCCCAACTGTCCCAGATGTCACAGACTGACTGGCACAGGCACCGATTTCGGTTTATACCAACGAAGCGGGCGCGGTCGTCATTAATCAATTCCAATGGCAGGACGGTCCGGTCCGCGTAAGCGCAGTCGAAGCCGACCGAGCCTCAGGATGCGCTTCAAATGTGCGAACCTCATCTCGATCTTTTTCCGCTCCCGCCATGATTGCTCGAAGGCTGGTAGACGTTGTTTGTCGGATCATATCGAAAGTCGCTGCGCGAGAAGGTGCCATCCTCTCGTTTTGATTTGTCGTTCACCGGAATATGTGGCGCGATGCCACTATCCCGCGGGTAAGACCCTGACGACAACCGGGACCCTTGTGAATGATGGAACCACACTGCTTTACCTGGCGAGGAAGCACCGATACCGCATATGGGGCGGCTCCGATGCTGCGCGCGCCGAATAGCGGCCTGATGGTGATGCCGGATTCGTTCGTGAATGCCGCCTGTGCGGCAACCACCGCTTCGAGTTCCGATGTATCGTGGACCGATGCTGCGATTGCCTCCACGCTCAGGGAACGCAGCCGCGCCTCACCCGGGTCGCATTTCTGTTCAACCCGGCAGTGGCGCCATATGCCGACTATTACCTGAACCCCTTCCGAGCTGGCAGCGTAAGAGGAGCGCGACGTTTAAATGCGCGCGCCGTGGATGAGGCAAAGGCGCTGCAAAGGCCGCTGCGGGGATCGCCCGTAGAAGGGTGTCCACTCTGTGTAGAGCAAACTCAGGTTGCTTGCCGGAACGTTTGTGGAACCGTACCTTGCGGGCTGCCAGCACTCCATTGAGGGCTCCGAGCATGCCAAAGAGCGATCCAAGGGGTATCGACATTGACCCCGTATGCGTAAAATGCGGCTCCACGATGCGCTTTTCTTGCACCGAACCTGAACCCGGCCAGCCGGGCTTCGTGCATCACATCTATGAGTGCACCAAATGCCGGAGTACCCAGAGCTTTGTCACTCCGGGATCGCTGCCATGACAGCGATTTTGCTCGCTTTGACCATCCCTTCCTACGGCTGCCCTCGCTCAAGATGCGACACCCACAAAGGGACTGACCGTCGGCGGGCAGCCGCTAGTTCAAGAGAAGCCGAGTGCGCCCGCTGCAAGCTCGTCGGAACGGTCAAGGGGACCAGGCTCTGGGCGGGGCGATTGCATGGGCTCAGAGCTGAGAAACACCATGCCTGCCCTTCCCAAGGGGCGGTAGTAAAGGCGGGTCCCGGCGCGTGACTCCTTACCTCGGAGTTTTGTCGAGTCCGGCGTTTATAAGCTCGCGGTCAATTCGCTTCTCAACACGTTGGATAGCGAGGCGCTCTTCGCTTACTTTCGTCGTGCCGGTCATTATCGGTTGCCCAATGTGAAACCTGTATTGCCAGATGCCCGGCTTAACCAACCTGAGGGAATATTCTATCCCTTTGTAATTCACGGAAACTCCCCACTCGCCCCTACCCCGAGCGCGGCCCGCCTTTCAAGTGGGGGCTTGGGGGATGGGCGAGGGCCGTGCAGGCCACGCATCAGCGGGAACGTGGCCCCATGATAACCAGACGGTCCGTGCTGCGTTCCTGCAACATTTTTGACCGCCAGCTCGCGCCCCATGAGCGCCCAACTTGAGGAACTAAGCCATCAATTCGGCTCTTCTACTGAGATGAAAAATTGTGACGTCGAATACACGGTCCTTCAAAGTCCCGGCAGGCAAGTCTGGAAATGGTCGGTCACCTTCGACATGGACCATTCGGCCAAGGGCCAAGCGATGAAGAAGGCGGAGGCCGCATCCGAAGCCGAGCGCGCGATTGACCGGTCGCTGGCGCCTAAAAAGCTGCGGCTCGTCCCGCCCGGAGGCCGCGATTGACAATCCACCGTCATAAGAAATGGACAGCGGAAGAGGACCGCCGACTCCTTGAAATGGTAGCGCGGGGCAAGTCGTGGATTCTGATCGGTGCAAAACTTAAGCGCCCTTCGAGGGCGGCTCAAAGCCGAGCGAGGGTCTTGAAGCGCAGGGCCAGCGTCCAGTCGAGCGAAAACGCGAAACCAGCGAGTCCTGTTACGCTGAGGTCCAATGTGTGCGCGGGCGGATGTACCCCGCGAGTCCAAAGAGGCCCCCGAGTGATCCGGAGCCTTCCCTGTAGCGCGGAACGAATTAGGTTCGGCGCGCTTGGGACCTAATGACTGGCGAGAACGACCCATTCCGCGACCTTGACGTTAAAGAAGCAATTGACCTGCGTTGGACCCTTCGGGACATCAGGGCTAAGCGCTGGAAATTGGCCCCGATCAACTCGTCCCATTTAGAAAAACTGATATCAATGGGCTTGGTAGAGATGCGAAACGATGATCCGGCACTCACGAATGCCGGATTGGATGCCATTCCCTGATTGCCTGACGACCCATGAATTGGGCCTCGATAGTTCGGCGAACGGCCATCGGCGCGGTTTTGGTCGCCAGCGTGGTAGTCCCATCTTGTTGTCAGACGTATCGCTTTCGAGCTGTGAGGCTTGGAACATTTCGGATAGGGATGGTCTGAGTCGGGTTGTGCGTGGCGAGCTTAATATGGCGTTCGAGCGTAAGAACCCGGCAGCGATCGGCGTCAAGTCGCCATATCGCGGATTAGTCGAACCGGCACTGGTGATGTCGATCGACAAGGTGCCATCAGGCGACCGCTGGGTGCATGAGATCAAGTTCGACAGCTACCGCGTACAGGTCCACCTCAGAGATACAGCGGTAAAAGTCTTTACCCGTCGCGACAATGATTGGACTAATCGGTTTCGGAAGATCGCGACCGACGCCTGGCACATCAATGCAGGGTCGGCGATCATCGATGGCGAGGTTGTAGTGCCCGCCGCAGATGCCGCACCAACGATTGGGCCAAGAAGACCTGCGGCCAGCGAAACGCTGACCATCGCCGGCTTCGCGCTCGACGGCAGCAAATGGGACGCGTCGTGGAGGTGCACCAGCACTTGGCCCAGGTCGCGCATGTCGAACTACTGACGGAAATTGAGATCGGCGAGCGTCCGGAGCCGCCAACGCGGTTCCAGAATTAACCCGCAGCGCCGACATCAAGCTTAACGCCGGAGTTTTGTTGCGGCGCCTGCGAATTGCGCTATCGTCGGCCGGTCGCGCAGAGCTGGCCAAAACTGCCCACTAGAGCCCTCTCGGTCAGAATTTCATTCGCACGGCAGAGGTCTCCGGCTTTCCCGCAGGACCGTCGGCCTCACTTTCTCTGGTTGGGATTGGTGTCATGTATGGAAAACTCATGTTGCCCGATGTCCTCTTGCCAAAATTATTGGACGGACACCCGGCAACGTTTGAACGCTCTGAAGGATTGAACGACTTTGTCGTCCGGGTGAATGGCGTAGATCGAACAATTTCCCGCGAAGCATGGCGCTCGCTTCTCGACCAGACGCGCTCCGGGCCGAAACGCACATCTGACGACGGCAAAGGCAGCGGCGATAGCCACGTTCCTCCCGCGGTCTTTCGCGCGGGACTGCGGTGAAGCGCAAACGGCCCCGGTGTTGTCCATAACTGGGGCCGCCAACCTCATGGGAGCTTTTTTCTTATGGCCGGCCGTGGGCGATTAACCAGAAGCGAGGAATCTACGCCGCGCGACCCAATGTTCGTTCCAAAAAAACGGCCCAACGCCGGGGTGGAAGCCGAGGCCGTCTTCTTTTCACGATGTAGGCTGCCGACAATGAGTCCTCTATCGGCCGATAGCAGTGTTGGTCAGCCCGAACCAAGATCGCCTTGATTTGAAGCGCTGCTGTCGCGCGCTACGGGCCAAAATCCCTTTGCTGCAATCGTCGATCGGCCAGAGTTTCAAGAAGTTCATTGATCTCGTCGGCCGGCACAGGCTTGCTATACAAATACCCTTGAACTTCGATGCAGCCTTCCAGATTCAAGCACCGCATTTGCTCCTCGGTCTCTACGCCTTCAGCGGTGGTGGTCATGCCAAAGCTCACTCCGAGACCCGCGATGGCGCGGACAATGGCAAGGCTTCCCTTGTCCACAAGCAGGTCCCGGACAAACGACTGATCAATCTTGATCTTGTCGAATTGGAAACTACGAAGGTAACCAATGCTGGAATAACCGGTGCCGAAATCATCCATCGATATGCGAACGCCGAGATCGCGCAGCTGATTAAGAATTCCAATGTTCCGTTCGGATTTTTCAAGCAGTACCGATTCCGTGATCTCCAGCTCAAGACGGGACGCTGGCAGCCCTGACGAGGCCAGAGCGTTCATGACGGTGGCAACCAGACTACCTTTGGCGAATTGCAACGGTGATAAATTGACTGAAACGCTGATGTAATCCGGCCATCCCATCGCGTCCCCGCATGCTTGCCGCAGCGCCCATTCGCCGAGCTGCACAATCAGGCCGATCTCTTCCGCAACCGGAATGAATTCGGAAGGGGGAACCATGCCGCGCTCGGGATGATTCCATCGCATCAACGCCTCAAAGGCAGTCACTTTCTTGGTCTGCAGATTGACGAGCGGTTGATAGAAGAGCTTGAATCCGTCTTGCGCAAGAGCCGTGCGCATATCACGTTCAAGGGCGCGCCGCACCTGAACTATCGCATCCATTTCCGGATCAAACATGCGATAGGTACCGCGACCGTCGTATTTCGCGGCATACATAGCGAGATCTGCGCTCTTCATAAAATTTGCGGTATTGATGTTGCCGGCGTGTCCTAGGGCTATCCCAACGCTGGCTCCAACTGTGACATTGTGACCCTCGATAGAGTAAGGTAAGCTGACCACCTCGATGATTTTTTTGGCCAGCGCGACAGACGAAGTGGGTTGAGGAGCTGATATTTGCAGAATCGCGAATTCGTCCCCGCCAAGCCGTGCAATACGATCTGTTCTGGGAAGAATGTCGTTAAGTCGACCCGCAACTGATTTCAAAAGCATGTCGCCGATCGAATGCCCAAGGGTGTCATTGATCGCCTTGAAGCCGTCGAGATCCAAGAACAGGACCGCGAGAGGGTGTGGTGTTATCAAAACGTCGTTCAACGCTTCTTCGAGCTGCTCTTTGAACAGGAGCCGATTGCCCAATCCGGTGAGTGAATCGTGATATGCGAGATATTGCGACCTAGCTTGCGATTCTTCGCGGTCGGCAATCTCCACCTTAAGCCTTTGGTTGGCATCAGCGAGGAGGCTGGTCCGCTCTTGCACGCGACGTTCCAGATCTTCGTTGGCCTTGCGCAACTCCTCATTCGCCAGCGCGACCTGCTGTTCCGCACGCTTACGGCTGATCTGGGTGTTGACACGGGCCAACGCGACAGCGAAATCCACGGGCTTCGTGACATAGTCGTTGGCGCCAAGTTCAAGCGCATCAACAATATTGTTGCTCTCAGATTTTGCCGTCACCATAATCACGGGTAGCGCGGACGCGGACTGCTGGCCACGAATTCGCTTAAGGGTTTCGATCCCGTCGATCCCCGGCATCATAACGTCAAGAAGTACCAGGTCGAATGATTCCCGATTGATCAATTCAATCGCGGCGAATCCACTTTCTGCCTCTACCACTTCGAAGCCGCGGCGCTGAAAGCGCCGCATCAGTATCGCGCGGTTGTCGCTGATATCATCGACGATAAGAAGACGGGGATTAGGATTTGCATTTCGCTCGGCGACGTCTAACGCCTCGACTTTGGGCCGCAGCAACGTCACGCGTTGCGACAATGAATTTGGTGCGGACATTAGATTCAACCTTCAGGTTTCACGGCGCAAGTGCATTCACGAACTGGAAAGCCATATCGGAAGAGCTCTCATCGGGGGTGCTCATCCACGCGGGCACACGGATCGTAAAGCACGATCCATGACCGAGCTCGCTTGTCGCCAAAATTCCGCCGCCCATAAGCGCACATAATTTTTGGCTCAACGCTAGACCGAGACCGGTTCCGCCGTATTTGCTGGAGGTAGCGCGATTTGCTTGGCCGAAGTTCTGGAACAGGCGTCCGATATCCGACTGAGCGATACCGATTCCGGAATCTTGCACCTGAATTTCGATCCAGTCCCCGGCCTGCCTCTTCCGGCGATCGACGGAGAGTGTGATTGTTCCTTCCTGAGTGAACTTCGCAGCATTGCTCATCAGATTCAGGGCCGCCTGCCGCAACTTGGTCTGATCGGTCGAGACGGTCCCGAGGTTGTTACGGCATTTGACCACTAGCTTGTTGCCATTTTCAGCAACCATCGGCTGGACGTTGGCAATCACCTCGTGAACCATCTCGTTGAGGTCGAATTTCTCGATCTTCAATTCGATGAAATTCGACTCGATCTTCGAGAGATCAAGCACGTCGGTCACCAGCGACAACAGGTGTTTTCCGGCCGAATTGATGCGCTCGAGGTCAACTTTCTTGTGGCTGTTCTTGCCATCCAGACCGACGCCTTCGAGGAGAATCTCACTGAATCCGATCACGGCATTTAGCGGCGTTCGCAATTCGTGACTCATCTTGGCGAGGAAAATCGACTTGGCGCGATTGGCTACATCAGCCATATCTTTGGCCTGACGCAGACGGATTGCAGTTTCGCGATGCCGTTCCGCTTCGCGTTCAAGATCCGATCGCATTGCAATCATATTGGCGTAATAGATCGCCATCCAAGACATATAGATTGTCGCCGACAGAATGGATATCCAGCCGACCGTCGAAAGCTGCTGCAGCGGAACGAGTTCGGGAAATCCCCACAGCATGTAAGCCGCGCAGAAGCCGAGGATGTTGAAGCTGAATAATCCGACGACAAGTATTGGACGCTCGGACAGGTAGAAGAAGCCGAGCAGGAGGCTGATAATAAGCCAAGGCAGGAACGGCGAACTCACTCCACCGTAATAATAGGCTCCGAACAACGAAGTGAAGGCAAGCAATTCGACAGAGATCAGCGCCGACAGCTGCAGATTGCCAGTCAGCTTGTAGACCAACGGCAGCGTCCAGAACAACCATATGCAAATTATCACCGTCCAACAAGCAACGCCATGATGCGGATCGCTGAGATAGAGAAACAGGGCGATTGATTGCGACAGCAGAGGGCCGAACTGATGCGTAAAAACGAAATTTCGCGCGAGGCTGAACTCGGAGCGTTCGGCCTTTGCCGACTCCGGTATGAACCAATCGATCATTCCGATAAGTAGATTCCAGATCAGCATTTGCCGCGGCCCTTGTTTATTTTTTTTCAAACGAAGCCTAGCGTAAGTGCTTTTAATATTTGGTTTAAGTCCCGGTTCACAGGATTAACGTGACCTTAAGCAAACACGGAAAATGTACCGCGCGGTAAGAGATTTCCGACTGCCCGCGTCGTATCGTGCGAAGGCTGAGCGTGGCGAAAGCACACATATAAGGACGGCGCGAATTCCATGAAAAGCAAATTGGCAAAGGCGCTTGCAGCACTCGACCGCCTTGTGAACTACTTTATTCCGCCCGAGATTGCAGCTGACCGCGACGCGCGAAACGGGGCGCACGTCTTTCTGGTCAGCCATATTCTTGGGCCGTTCATTGGAAACGTCGTCCCTATAGCGCTCTATGTGCTTGATCCGGCGCCCGGATACGAAGTCGCCGTGCTGGCAATTTCGATTACGTCGTTCTGGATCTTCCCATTCGTGCTAAGGGCCGGCGCATCTTACAATCCGCTAGCGCTGGTTTCGGTCCAGAACCTGATATTTTGTATTCTCTGGAGCTGCTACTTCTACGGTGGAGTGACCTCCCCAACGTTGCCCTGGGTGCTCGTCATTCCGCTGCTCGCCTTCTTCTACCTAGGTTCGTCCAAATCGCTTCGTTTGATCGTGATGGTCATGTTCGCTGCGAACCTAGCGATCTTCAGCACTTTCTATTTCTTTGGTTACCCGATCAAGAACGATCTGCCGGTTGCGGCAATGCAGGGCCTTGGACTCGTCTCGACCGTCGCTGCGTCGCTCTACGTGGCGATGATGGCGCTCTACTACGCGAAAATACAGGCTTCACAGACCGAACTTGAAAGCGAAATGCGGCAGCATATGGCCACCGCATCGGCGCTCCGCCTCGCTACCGAGGAAGCCGACCGGGCAGGCGCAGCCAAAGCCGAATTCCTCGCCAAGATGACCCACGAGTTGCGGACTCCCCTTAACGCCGTAATTGGCTACAGCCAGATCCTCCTTGAAGACGCCGAAGGCGAAGGCGATAGCGAAAGCATCGCGGATCTAAACAAGATTCACAGCGCCGGCCAGCATCTGCTCAAGCTCGTTAACGAGGTACTCGACCTGTCGAAGATCGAGGCAGGCAAGATGGAACTGAACCTGGAGGAGACTGATCTGGCCGAATTGTTCGGCGAGATTGTCGACGTAGCGAGGCCTGCAGCCAAGAATAGCGGAAACGAGATTTTCTGTACAATAGCTCCCAATCTCGGAACGGCCCTCTGTGACGTCAGCAAGTTCCGCAATATGACCGGGCAGCTGCTTGATAACGCGGTAAAGTTCACTCACAACGGCAAGGTAGAGTTTGTTGCAGAGCGCCAACTGGATGGACCGAGTGATGAGCTTGTGATCCATGTCATCGACACCGGTATCGGCATCGCTTCGGATCAGATCACCAACCTTTTTGAGAAATTCACAGTCGCCGACGACTCCAGCACCAGCAAATACGGCGGCACCGGGCTGGGATTAGCGCTCAGCCAGAAACTCTGCAAACTGATGGGCGGCGAGATTACCGTCGAGAGCGAAGTCGGAAAAGGAAGCCGCTTTACAATCCGGGTGCCGCTGCTCACTGGGCGGCGGAAGGGGGATGCGTTCGCTTCCGCGACGCTCGTCCCTGCGACCTCCGATTTTGCTCTGCAATCGACCGCGGAAGCGGCCAATGCATAAAATCCTGCTTGTTGAAGACAATGAGATCAACCGGGACATGCTGACCCGGCGCCTGCAGCGTCACGGTTTCTCGGTCTGTTGTGCTCACGACGGCGCAGCGGGCGTTGCGATGGCTGCGACGGAGATGCCGGATCTGATCCTGATGGACGTCGCGTTGGGCGAAATGGACGGCTGGGAAGCGACCCAATTGATCAAGGCCAATCCTGCAACATCCGCAATCCCGATCGTCGCCCTGACGGCCCATGCCTTGGCTAGCGACCGCGACAAGAGCGTCGAGGTCGGGTGCTCCGATTTTGATACCAAGCCTGTCGATATGCAGCGGCTGTTGGGCAAAATTCGAGCCTGTTTGCCCGACGCGGAACGGGAAGACGCCGTCGCGTGACCTGGGGCGGCGCCGCTCCCGCCAAAAAATGGAGCGCGACCGGCAACGAGCGTGCTCTTGTTATTGGTATAGCGCTGATCCCGTGCAGAAAGAATTTCATCGCCGGATGATGCGCTAAAACTCCTCAGAATTTATACGCGGCGCCCACGCGCACGGTGCTAAAGCGTGGCTCCTGCTGACCGGTCAGGCCGGGAAATGCCGTGACCGAAGCGTAGCGATAAGTCCCGAAATCGGTGTAGCGATACTCAACGCGCGCCAGGATGTTCGGGGTTAGGGCAACTTCAACGCCCCCGCCCGCGGTCCATCCGGCGCGGATGTTTGGTGTTGTCTCGGAAATACCGGTGATCAGATTCGTATAGGTGTGACTGATGTTGCCGAAGGCGATACCCCCGGTGCCATAAATCAGAGCCTTGCTGACCGCAAAGCCGGCGCGGCCGCGGAACGAACCCTGCCAATCCATTCGGGTGTCGCCAGCGCCCGGCGGATCGAAGAATCCGCCCTTGACGCGAAGGGCTTCGATATCTCCTTCAGCGCCTAGGACAAAACTACCGATTTGGTAATTGCCACCGGCAAAAACGCCGCCCAGAAAGCTGTTGGCCTTGTAGTTCCATTGAAAGCCGGTGAAGGCTTGCGTAGCGGTGACATATTCGGTGGTGTGGTCCTTGCCCCACGCGTACCCAACGTCAGCGCCAATGTAGAATCCGGTCCAGGAGAAGGCCGGAGATGGCGGAGGCGCCTTGAATGGCATTGAAAGATCGGCGGCGTTTGCAGAACCGCCGAGGACAAGCGCCAGCGCCAAAAATACCGTCCTGGAAGTCAAGCCTAACCTGGTTCGTGCAGCCAAGGGGCGCTTTGATCCTTGCATGGATTCCTCGAACTGTTGGAACGGCCTGACCGCTCGTCAGACGACGCGTTTCCTGCTTCGAGAATGCGACCATTATGGTTAAGGATTAGCTAAGGCCTCGGCCCTAGTTCCCTGAATTAAGCAGCCGCGAACCAAGGAGTCACATTGTGGAAAAAACTTGTAAAAAACGACCGACATTTGGAATCGAAACCGACCGGATATTAACTTCGTTGCGGCACCGTCCTCCCAGACGCCAATAAATCGATTCAAAAAAACGTCGGAACAGGGGTTTACGATGTCGAGCATCACCAACGCCTATATTCCGCCTGCCGCGCTGACCGGCAGCATGAGAGACTTCCGCGTTCCCGGTGGGGCGGACCTCCTCGGCCGCACCGAAGGCTTCTTCAAGTGGCAAAACCTGCGGCGTCAAAATGGTCTCTGGCCATTTTCCCGCGCGACAGAAGACGGACCTAACACGGTCTGCTGGGCACAGGATGATAGCGGTAACAAGATGCGCGGCGTCAATTTTGCGTCGCAGGACTATCTTAGTTTGTCGTCACATTCCGGAATCAAAGCAACCGCCAAGGAGACGATCGAACGCTGTGGCGTGCACAGCGCGGGTTCGCCGGCGCTGGTTGGTAATACGTCCTACTCCGTCGCGCTCGAGTGCAAGATCGCCGACTTCCTGAAAATGGAAGAAGTGGTGCTGTATCCGACGGGTTGGGCCGCGGGCTTCGGCGTGATCAAGGGCTTGGTCCGGTCGGCCGACCATGTGGTCATGGACATGCTGTCACATTCCTGTCTGCAGGAGGGCGCAAACGCGGCCATCAACAACATACACCTGTTGAGCCACCTCGACAACGAATATTGCCGGAACATCCTGACCAAGATCAGGACCAAGGACAAGGAGAACGGCATTCTGGTCGTGACCGAAAGCCTGTTCTCCATGGATTCCGATACGCCGGATCTGGTGGCGCTTCAGGCGCTTTGCCACGAGTTCAATGCGACCCTG
>Ga0137359_10002654_pt1 | contig 14336 bp, 17 predicted proteins | sample Mad1_40_16metaG_FD_108281 | JGI IMG/M metagenome (GOLD analysis project Ga0137359, IMG submission 108281) | Vadose zone soil microbial communities from Angelo Coast Range Reserve, California, USA - Mad1_40_16 metaG | ecosystem: Environmental > Terrestrial > Soil > Vadose zone | place: USA... | reverse complement strand
TTTTTATGATGCTGTTTACGTAGGCCCGCGAAGAGCGCTTGGCCAGGTGGAAAACTGCCCCGGCTAAGCCGACAAGGAGTTGCTATGTCATTCGGCCTTTACTCGCTGGGGTTTGCGATCGTAATCGGCGGCCTGATTTATGCCGCATACCTGCTGCACGTACCCGCACACTGGATTGCGGTGGGCGCGGTTGTACTGTTGGGTATCGGGATTCTGACAGGTGTAAAGGCGACGCGTCAGAAAGATCCTGCGGGATGAGTCCCGAGTTCGCACCCTGAATCGCAATAAGAAAGTCCCTCAACGGCCGAGGCCGTAAACAACGAGGCGGCTTATGTGGGAGCTAAAGCTCCGACCCCAAAAATAAAGCTGCGAACAAAGAGGCGGCTTTGTGCACGCCGTGAAATTCTTATTGTGGAGGCAAAATACGAGGAGTGAAGTGGGGATAGCGCTTGTGTATAAGGCTTACGGCGATGGTGACGCTCTGCTCGAAGCTCTTTCCGGACAGTCGCTGGGAATTGACGACGTGCCGGAGTTCGTTCTGTGGGTCGCCCTTTGGCGCAGGCGGGATTCGTTCGTTTAGTTCTCGCCGCATGGCCTTTTGCAGTTCGTAATGCATTGGGGGCCTCCTTTCCTCGGGTGGGGGCCGAGTATAACCCCCTTTTGCCGGCGCACAAAGCCGTATAGTAGTGCCAAGGGAATTGCTTGGATCCATTAATGGCGGGGCGCTTGCAATCTTCCTGGGTTTTTCTGCGTATCTCTTTTCAGGAGACCGTATGAGGATCGACATGGTCGGTGTCGTGACTCTAGTTCTGGTCTTTTTGGCGTGGTTGGTTTTCGGCGCGACCTTTTTATTTCGCAAAAAGCCGCCGAAAGCGGAAGCAACGAAACGTGTCGCGGCGGCGAAGTGGGGCATCGCCTTGCAGGGTGTTGGCTTCGCTTTGGTCGGATCCTTTCACCGTGCACAATGGTGGCCGCTGCTTCCTTCAATTTTTGGTGAGGTGATTTTTGCCGGTGCCACCGTTGCGCTGGCGTACTCGAGTTGTTGGTTTTGCCTGCGGGCGGTGCGCGCGCTGGGCAAGCAGTGGACCTACGAGGCGCGCGTGATTCAAGGGCACGAATTGATCACGCAAGGACCGTACGGCGTGGTGCGCAATCCCATCTACCTTGGGATGTTCGGCCTGATGGTGGCCACAGGGCTGGCTTACAGCACTTGGTGGGCGCTCGGCGCTGCCATTCTTGTTTTTCTGCTCGGCAACCGCATTCGCATCCGCTCCGAAGAAAAGCTTCTGCGCGAAGCGTTCGGCGTGGATTTCGATGACTACGCTCGCCGTGTCCCGGCGTTCTTCCCCGGCCGCCTGTAACTTTGTGTGGATTGACAGCGGTGCCGCACAAGCGCCATTCGGTCAAGGCGCTCACCGACGGTCGGGCCATCATCGTGGACGCGAGCGCGACGCTTCGCTGGTGGCAAGTAACGGCGCTGACCCGCTTTCTACGAGCAACTGATTTCGCGGCACCCTGGCCGCAGTTATTTTACTACCCGGTCCAGATCAGCAGTTTTACCCGCAAAGAAGGCAACATTGTGGAACGCTTCTTTGGCGATGGCTTCAGCCACGCTGCGCGTGGCTTGCGGATCGTCACCGAAAACGATAATGCGCGCATTGTGGTCTTCTATCGGCAGTGTGCCGTCATTTTTTGCCTGCTGCATGGCGGCGTTATCTTTTCCGCCCTTGGCGACTTCGATGCCAATCCGCTTCGTGCCAGAGAGGGGAGCCTTGGCGATATCGTTCGCTGCGCGCGTGTCCAGCCATACCGCGCTATGGTCGTTCTGCATGACATAGCGAGCGCCGTCCGGCTCGATTTGAGTAACGCCTCCCAGGGCGCGCCACACCGGGATGCCAAGCTGGTAACGCCTCACGTTGGCAAAGCCCGCGGCGAGCAAGTCTTCGCTGACGCGCTTGCTCTTTCCGCAGAAGGGACCATTGCAGTACAACACCACGGGGCTGGCCTTGTGGCCGCCCAGCAAGCGGCTGATTTCCGCGACATCGGAAACGTAGAGGGCCTTCGATGTGCCGAGCTTTTGCGCTACATTGACGGCGCCAGGAATGTGGCTGGTGGCGAATTCCATTGCAGGTCGGACGTCAAATACTGTCGCGCTTTTCTCGGCCAGAATGCGTCGCATCTCTTCCGTCGAGATTTCCGGTGTCTTGGCGCCGCTCTCTCCCAGCGTCGCCGTATAGATATTTGGCGCCTGCTGCGCCTGCAAGGCGCCGACCGACAACAAAAATAGTGCAAGGGCGGAGCAAGGGCGCACAGTCATTGGAGCCTCCTGCGAGCATGGTAACCGGACAAGCAGATTGAGCGAGATCCCGGCGGTAGCCGCTGAATTTTCAGCAGCTGCTAAATCTATTCCAAAGCCGTTTCCCTTCAAGCCAAATGCTTAGGCAGCAGATTCTAAACGAACGGCTTCCCGACTCCGAGCCCGGTAGCGACTCTAACGAAGTAGCCGAGCAGTTGGACCTCTACGGGTCCCGCGCTGAAAGTTGTGTTGCGCGCTTCCAGCCCCTTGCTTCCTGGCGAAGGGGTGCTTGGCTCGGGAACAACCAGGCCGGTTGCGAGCGCCAGGTGAGCGGTGCGCCCGTCGCTGCGTACGGTGATCGACCGTCCGCCATCCGCAGTTATTACAACGAGATAAAATTGGCCCGGCGCGAAGCTGGTTATCTCGGGGTTAATAAAGACGTCGGTGATAACAAAAGAATAGCCAGGTGGAACCGCAAAAGGCGCGGTCACTTGGCGGTCAAAATAGAAAGGCTGGGCGGCGTTGTTTTTCGGCAGTTGCATTGTGACCAGATTCGCGATGGTTTCTACAGAAGGATCTAATTGAGTCATTGTGGGTCACCTCTATGGAATAACCGTGATGCTGGTAACCGGGTGAATTTCGTTCCATTTTGCGTGGAAGGTGTCCTGCACATAGGTTCCCACTATGCGTACGTGCGAACCAACCGCCGGAAGCTGGACGTTGTCTTTGTAGCCCTTACAGGAAGCCTTGGCGTCTTTCTGGGTTACGGGAAACCTGCAGACAATTTCAAACACTAGGTTGCCGCCTTCATCGCTGATATTGCCGGCATTCAATAGATTCTGAAACTCGGTATCTACCTGCAGCCATCCGTGCGTATCTCCATCCCCCTCATGACGAACGCCATCCGCCCTCTTCACCTTCTGGGGCGCAGTGGCATCTACGATGGTTCCCGTCACCGCGATACACTGTTGTTTCACGATTAAGCGATAAGAATGGTAGACGTGATTCCACAAACTGGCGTCACAGCCGGCTGCGGGTGGCGGGGTTGGTGCGGCCGGAGTCACAGCAGGGACTGCCACCGTTTCCGTCGAAATGGTGATGTGCTTTGCGAAGACCCAGCCAATCTGGTCGTCCTCAGTCCTAACGTGGTAGAAGCCGCTGTCCGGACTGGCGTCCACCAGCATCACCCTAACACCGTCAGCGAGATGCTCTAGCGCCGGACTCGACGTCGCGGGGTCACGGCGAAGGATGACGTTATGGTTGGTGGTTGCCTGCTGCGCTAGAGCCAAGGACGGCCAAGCGAGCAGAAGCAAGATCCCCATCGCGGTTCCCCTAAACGTGATTTTCATTGGTTCTCCCGTCACATCAAATCCCTTAGCTAGTTGGCCACACCGGTGTGCCCACATGTTGTCCTAGTCGGTAGTGTCAGGAACCCTTTTGCCGTTTCATGGGCCTAAAGAAAATCTTGTGTGGTGGATTTCACAGCAGCCTCCGGCAAGCGAGAGACTTCCTCCGCCCAGCGGGAGAGACATCCTGTCTTCGAGTGCACCGTCATGCCGACAGCGCGCTGGGAAAGCGCGTTTGGAAATCCAACAGACCGACCCACTCAGGTGTAACCGCGATGCGCACCATGTTCGGAATCATGCCGCGAAGCTGAGCAACCCAGGCTTGACCTTGTTCGCGTCCGAAATAGCGCTCCGCGGCGGCAGCATACTCGGGCACGATGCCTTCCATTGTTTGCAGCCGTGCAGTGCCGCGGATCAAGAGCACTTTGTGGGGAAAATTGTTGTTGTCAATAGTGAGAGACACTCTGGGATTTTTCGCCAGGGCTTTCAGTTTTGGCGCTTTGGGCGGAGTCGCCATGATGAGCTCGCGTCCGGTCCAGTGGAACCCGATAGGCATGACTAGCGGCGCGCCGTCCATCCACACGTACGCCAAGCGCGCTGGAATTTTCGACTGCAGCAATTCTTTGGAAACGGGATGCTGCAGCAAGCCGACGTCTCCCTGTGAAACCGGCATAAGGCCCCCCTCTCTTGGACAAGCTAGCTGGCTGACCGGGCCCAGAGAATTCTGCGCCTGCTTTTCGGAAGACATCTAACCACTTGTTCTGAAATGTTGCCAGAGAAGATGCTAGAATCTCGGGCCATGAGACGACGAACATTGCTGCAAACGATTTCAACCATTCCACTTCTGCCGCTGGCAAGCTTGGCCGCGCTTCCCGAAAAGAACGCGGAGGCGGGACCAGCCGACACCACCGTGTACGAGCTGCGTGTGTACCACGCGTATGAAGGCAAGCTGGAGGATTTGCTGAAGCGCTTTCGCGAGCACACCACGAAGCTGTTCGAGAAGCATGGAATGAAGAACGTGGCGTACTGGCTGCCGCAGGACGAGCCGCTGAAAGGGAAGACGCTGATTTACATTTTGGCGCATCCCAGCCGCGAAGCGGCGACCGCGAACTGGCAGTCGTTCCGGGATGATCCGGAATGGCAGCGCGTGCGGGATAAGTCGGAAGAGAATGGGAAGTTGGTGGAAAAAGTGGATTCGACGTTTATGGTGTTGACGGATTTCTCGCCGGCACCGCGATAAAGACTGCCACCTCTGCCTCGCCGCACTGCATACTGAGTCGCAAAAATTGTCAGCCGAGATCCTTCGGACATCCTCATCGGATGTCCTCAGGAAGACACCGCTTGCTGAGGGTCTCCGGAATTAGCGTGTGGCGGCGGACTCGCGGCGGATGGTGACGCCGGATGGGGCGAGCTGGTAGCCTTCGTCGCGGACGGTTTGTTCTGCGGCGGCGCGCAGCGCTTGCTCGTCGGCATTCTTCGATGCGCTGCAGTAGCGGCGGAGGACTTCTTCACCGCTTTGGATACGAACCAGCCATTTGGACTTGCCAGGGTCCCACGAGATTTCCACTCGGTCGGCGGTCATAGATTCCTCCAGGGCGAGTTGCGGTACATTGTAGTCCAAGCGGCGCCCTTCGTGAACGTGATGTATAAAAAGACGGGCGAAAGGATTTCGCCCGAGCGCACTGAGGGAAGCGCACAGAGGGCACAGAGGAATGGTGTGGAGAAGAGAATGAAGAAGGTGAAGTGGGGGATATTGGGCGCGGCGTCGATCGCCGTGCGCAAAGTGATCCCCGGAATGCAGAAGGGGGAGTGGAGCGAGGTTGCGGCGATTGCTTCGCGTGACAAGCAGAAGGCGGAAGAAGCGGCGCGGTCGCTGGGAATCGCAAGAGCGTACGGCTCGTACGACGAGCTGCTGCTGGATCGCGAGATCGAGGCGATTTACAATCCGCTGCCGAATCATTTGCATGTGCCGTGGTCCATCAGGGCTGCGGAAGCAGGGAAGCACGTATTGTGCGAAAAGCCGATCAGCCTGAGCGTGGCGGAGGCGCGGACGCTGCTGGCAGTGCGCGAGCGCACTGGCGTAAAGGTGGGCGAGGCGTTTATGGTGAAAACGCACCCGCAATGGCTGCGCACGCGGGAGATTATTCGCAGCGGCGCGATTGGGGAATTGAAGTCGGCGATGTGCGTCTTCAGCTATTTCAATCGCGACCCCAAGAATGTGCGCCACAAAGTGGAATGGGGCGGAGGCGGGCTGCTGGACATTGGATGCTATCCCATCACCATGTCGCGATTTATTTTTGGCGAGGAGCCGGTGCGCGCGGCGGGCGCGCTGGAGCGCGACCCGGACTTCGGGACCGACCGCCTAGCCTCCGCGATTTTAGAATTCTCCTCGGGGCAGTCGGTATTTAGCTGCGGGACGCAAACGGCGTTCTATCAGCGCATGCATTTTCTGGGGACGGCGGGGCGCGTGGAGATTGAGATCCCGTGGAACGCGCCGAACGACCGGCCCTGCAGGATTTTTATCGGTGAGGTGATGAGTGGCGCACCGCGAGAAGAGCAGTTTCCGATTTGCGATCAGTACACGATTCAGGGCGATGAATTTTCGCGGGCCATTCGCGGCGAGCGGGAAGTGCCGGTGCCGCTTGAGGATGCGATCAAAAATATGGCGGTGATTGAGGCGGTGTTTCGCGCGGCGGAGTCGGGGCGCTGGGAGAAGCCCGAAAAGATTTAAGACAGAGGTCGCTGAGGGAAGAGCACAGAGGACACGGAGAAATAATGGCGGTACGGACGGTCTTGCAGTTGGGGGATCCGGGGTTGCGTGCGGTGGCGCGGCCCGTCGCCGATCCCGGTTCGGCGGAGGTTCGGGCGCTGGTCGCGGACCTTGCGGACACTCTGGCGCATTGGAGGGCGGAAACCGGTTATGGGCGCGGGATTGCGGCGCCGCAGATTGGGACTGGTCTGCGCGTGATTTTTTTGCAGTTACAGCCGGAGCCGGGCGGCGTGAAGTCGGAACCGTGGCCGCTCGTGAATCCGGAGCTCGCCTGGCACAGTGAAGAGAAGATAGTGGTGTGGGATGCGTGCCTGAGCTTTTTGTCGATTTTCATGCAAGTGCAGCGGCATCGCGAGATTGTGGTGCGCTATCAGGATTTGCGCGGCGAGTGGAAGGAAGTTCGTGCCGGGGAAAAGCGGCACTTATCCGAACTGTTGCAGCACGAGATCGATCACCTCGATGGAATACTCGCGGTGGACCGCATTACCGATATTCGGACCATGTGCACGCGCGAGGAATTTGAGAAGAGATACCGCGCGCAGAGCCCTTATGCTGTGGCGGGGCCGAAGAGTTAAACACGAACCACCTTAGTTTGGGCCTTGTGCCCGCCAGGCGACTTGCTTTAGCGGGCCGACTACAAAAATCCAGGCGACCGCGCCTAGCACACTCGCCGCGCCGGTAATCGCGAAGGCCCAGAAAAAGCGGCCGGTTCGACCCACCACAAATCCGGTCAGCGCCGGCGCCACGATTCCCGCGAAATTGCCAACGAAATTTTGCAGGCCGGTCCATTTGCCGGCCACGCGCGCGCCGGCCAGAGTTTGGGTGACGGCCCAAAGATTCGACGAGCAAATTCCCATGGAGATGCACACGAACATCAGCAGAGCCATGGCGATTCGCGAATCGTCAATCACGGAGACAAGAACGATTGACGAGGCGAACAACGGTCCCGCGCCGGTGAACGTCTTGCGCACGCGCGTAACCGAGCCGCCAGCAGCAATCCAGCGATCCGAGGCCCAGCCAGAAATGGTCGCCGAAACCGCTGTTCCCAGGAAGGCCACGGCGCTGACCACCGACATCGTGGAGATCGAGAAATGGCGCTCGTGCACGAGATAAAACGGCAGCCAGGTGATCAGGAAATAGGAGAGATAGTTGTACGCGAAAAGGCCCGCGAAGGTGCCCCAGGCGGAGCGATGCTTGAGTATTTCGAGAAGGTCTGGCGTCTGCACTTGGTGCGATTCCACCGCGGCCGCCGCTCGGGGCATGGACCTGAGCCAAGGAACTACCCAGAACGAACTAGCCACTCCGAGGGTAATAAAAAATAATCTCCAGCCGATTCGTGCCATTAGCAGCCCACCCAGGAGCGTTCCGAAGGCGGGACCACAAGCTTGGCCCGCGGAAATCATCGAGTTTGCGCGTCCGCGACGAAACTCAGAAAAATGGCCGGCGATGATTTTGCTGTAGGAGGGATAAGAGACGGACTCGCCGATGCCCAGGACCAATCGCATCAGCAGCAGCAGCGTGAACCCGTGAACAAATCCGGTTGCCAACGTTGCGACGGACCACAGGAGAACGCCGAGGGCCAGGACCCAGTTCACATCGACGCGGTCCACCAGCCAACCGGACACGATTTGAAACAGCGCATAGGTCCAAAAGAACGACGAGAACAAAATGCCCAGTTGGTAGACCGAAAGGCCGAGGTCCTGCTGAATGAGCGGAGCGGCCAGCGCCAGATTGCCGCGATCCACATAGTTGAGAAACGCAGAGAGTGCCATAAGGATGGCGAGGCGGGAAAGCTCGGGGGAAAGGCGCAAACCGTTGGCAGGTGCGGCCTCGGCGACTTGGGTTCCCTCGCTCTCGTTCATAACGAGGTACTCATTGAACTTCGAGAACGAGCAGGGTGATGTCGTCATCCTGCGGGCGCCCGGCGTCAGCGCAGGACCAGCGGCGAAGCTCAAGCAGCAGCGCGTCCGCGAAGTAGGCAGCGGGCTTGGCATAGGCAGCGAGGAATTTCTTCAGGCGAGATTTGCCGAACTCTTCGCGGGCAGCATTCATAGCTTCCAAGATGCCGTCGGTGTAAAGAAGAATGCGGTCCCCGGCACCGAGCGGAATTTCCACGGCAGAATAGGCGGCATCCGGAAAAAGGCCGAGCATCAGGCCGTTGGCCTCGATTTCGCGGCTCTCGGATTCGCGGCCCTGCGCGCTGTTACGCGGGGCGAGAAGCAGCGGCGGGTGGCCGGCTCCGGCGTAGCGCAAGACCAACTTGTCCAGGTCGACGAAAACGTAGGCCGCGGTGACGAAGTGCTCCTCAAATTTCCCGCAAAGGGCGCGATTCAAACCGGTGAGGACGCGCGCGGGATCTTCCGCGTGCGCCGTCTGTCCCGCAAAAGCGACCTTGAGCATGGAGGCGATCAGCGCCGCGGGCACGCCGTGACCGGTGACGTCGGCGACCAGGATGCCGATTCGTCTTTCGTCGACCACGAGAAAATCGTAGAAGTCGCCGGCGACGGCGCTCATCGGCAAGTAGCGCGCTGCGATTTCGAGGCCCGCGAGCTGCGGCACTTCCCGCGGCAATATCGAGGATTGAATCTGATTGGCGATCTGCAACTCTTTATTGATTTCGAGCAGCCGCTCTTCTTTCGCGAGCGTACGCTGCGCAGTAACGTATCCCAGGCAGCAGACAAAAATGAAAAAGCCGATGGATTCGATATTTCTGTGAGAGGGCAAGACCTTGAGGTCACCGAGATTACCTTCGATCACGAAAAGCGCGAAGACCGCCAGGCCCGCGAAAACGGCGGTGATTTCGCGTGAAGCGCCCCTCGCAGGGCGCGCGGCAACGTAGTAGACGGCGAGTAGCGCGCACTGCCCGATTACGAATACGTTGTTGCCCACGTTCATGGCGGTCTCGCCGATTCCCCAGATCGTGCATAGCAAACGCACGGACCCGAACGCAATCTGCGCCGCGAGCAGCCAGCGCAGCGCCTTTTGCCAGCGAGGCTCAACGATTTGGATCAGGAAAAGAGTAAATGGCACAGAGATGAAGCAGTCGATGAACCGAACGAGAAAATTCCAGACAGAATCGCTGGCGGGCGCCAGGGAGCGGATGATGGCCTCGCGGCAGAGCAAGCGTGCGGCGTAAAAAATCGAGAAAGAGCCAAAGTAAATCAGGGTGAAGTCGCTGCTCTTGCGGCGAAACAGGAAAAGGGCCACTGCCGCGAATCCGATCGACACCAAGAGAAACCCAATGGCAACACCCGCGAGTTGCCAGCCCAACTCCACGCGGGTTAAAGGCGTCGCGGCGAGCGCAAGGGTAATTGGCCAAGGCATTTGCCCACGGTTATACGTCGTTACGCAAGGCAAGGCAAACGTGCGATTTGCGAGGCTTCAGCCCTCGAAGGACCAGCGGCCGCCGAGCATGGTGCGCTCGACGGGAATGGTGACGAGAGTGGAAGGATTTTCGCGCACCGGGTCGCGGCCGAGGACCACCAGGTCGGCGAGCTTGCCCGGTGTGATCGAGCCCTTGCTGTTTTCTTCGTAGGTGGCATGCGCGCCGTGGAGCGTGCCAACGCGAATGGCTTCCTCGATGGATATACGTTGGTTGGCGCCCCACACGTTGCCCTTGGTGTCGGTGCGGGTCAATTGCGATTGCAGCGCCATCATAGGCTCGAAGGGGCTGGCGGTGTAGTCCGAGGCTTGCGTGGGGCGAATGCCGGCGTCCAGGAAGCTGCGCATGGCGAACATATTTTTGAGGCGCTCGGCTCCGTAGAAATGCATTTTCTCGCCGTGGAAGTAGACGTAGCTGGAGAAGGGCGTGGGAATGGCGCCCAGGGCGCGAATGCGCGCCACCAGCGAATCATTGACTTGCGTGCAATGCTCGAGGCGGAAGCGCGGGTCGCGGCGCGGTGTTTCGCGTTGCAGGCGCTCGTAAACTCGTAAGGTCTGATCGATGGCCACGTCGCCGTTGGCGTGCGTGCCGATCTGCCATCCGGCAAGATGCGCCTTGCGCGAGCGCTCGTATTGCTCCTCTTCGGTAGCGACCAGCAAGCCGAAATAGTCGGGACTGCCTTCGTATGGTTTCGACAGGCGCGCTGTGCGTTCGGAGATAGAGCCGTCGGCAAAGAGTTTGCAGGCGCCGATGCGCACGAATTCGTCGCCGAGCCCGGTGCGCAGACCGGCGGCTATCATGCGCTCGAGGTGCTCGTAGCGGATAAGGCAGTAGACGCGGAAGAGAAGTTCGTTAGCTTCACGCGCGTCTTGGTACGCGACGAGGTCTTCGGCGCCATCCCCGGCATCGCCCACCGACGTGATTCCCGCGCGCGCCATGGCTTTGGAAATGCGCTTGATTCCTTCGCTGCGGTTTTCTCTCGTGGCGGGAGTGGCCTGGAACTTTTCAAGCAGAGCATTAGCGGCATCAGCAGCGCGACCGCTGAGCTTGCCGGTGGCCGGATCGCGGTCGAATTTGCCGCCCGCGGGATCCGGAGTCTTCTCATCGATTCCCGCAAGACGGAACGCGGCGGAATTGTAGAACGTGGTGTGGCCGCCGCGATGTTGCACAGCCGCTGGATGATCGGGTACTGCCGCATCGAGGTCCGCGCGGGTGAGCATGCGGCCCTCGGCGCCCTTGGTGTCGTCGTACTTGGAGCCGTAAACCCACTGGCCGGCGGGTGTTTTTGCGGCGCGCTCGCGCAGCGCGGCTTGGATGGCGGCAATCGATGGCAGGTCGCAATCCACCGTGACGACCATGTCCAGGCCGGAGGCGGCGGGATGGCAGTGCGCGTCGTTGAAGCCGGGGAGAGCGGTTTTGCCGGCGAGGTCGATTTTTTTAGTTGCGGAAGTGGCGAGGTGCAACACCTCGTCATTGCTGCCGACGGCGAGGAATCGGCCGTGCGCAACGGCCACCGCCTGTGCATGGGGTTGCGCGTCATCGACGGTGTAGATGTTGCCGTTGTACAGGATCAGTTCGGGCTTTTCGATTTCCAGCGGGAACACGGAGAAGGCGGCCAGCGAGCCGAGGAATTCCCGGCGTGTAGTAACGTGGAACGCGTGCATGCAGACCTCTCGGAAGACGGGCAACCCCGCGGATGCTATGCGTTGTCGTCAGCAGAGTCAAATCCGAGTCAAATCGCGGTGCGCGTGTAAAAGGGAGCGATTTAAACGCAAAAATGTAAGGACCAGAGTCAGCGGAGGGTCAGATCGCCGGCGCCGACGTGAGCATGCAGCGTGTACTTGCCACTGCCGCGCTTCTCGAAGGAGCGGAACAGGCCGCCATGCGATTCGCCAAAGGGCGGCGCCCCCAGATCGCCGGAGAGCACCGAGGCGTCCACCCGCGCGTAGTCCGCCGCGCTACCTACGGAGATGGTGAGATCGCCGGCGTGGAGCTCAACGTCTTTGTCGCCGGAAACGCCCTCCACGCTGAGGTCACCCGCCGGCATGCGCACGTAAAGCATCGAGGAAGCCGGGACTTCGACCGTGACTTGAAGGCCGTTGCGTGGCCCGCCCGAGATGCGCAGGTCGGCGTCACGGTCGGCACGTTTGAAGCGAACTGTCAGATCTTACGCGTTGCTGGCATTTCGCCCGTCCAGACGGACCGAAATCTTGTTGTTCTCTCGCCCGACGATGCGAAAGTCGCCGGACCGCAGATGCATGCGGATCCTGCTGCCGGAAGGGAAGTCGACCGCGAAGGGGTGATTCTGAAGGTCTTTGACCTCGAGCTTATTTTGCGCCAAGGCCGGAACCGAAAACGCCGTCAATGCAGAAACCACGAGAATAGCGCGCACACTCCACCTCACTTGGCTGCCCGTAGTAACGCGAAACGAGGCGGATATGTTTCGCGGGGTTCACGCACGAATGGTAGCCAACAGGCAAAACGCTGCTCAAAAGGTGCAAATCAACGGGCGAGTTATCTTGCAGGCTCCAAAGATCATGTAGTTATGTGACAGACACAAAAGGCTTTAACTGAACTGCGAGACATTCTCCCTTTGGCACCTTGCTTGCCCAATCCCACCTAGATAGGGAGTGGTCCGGGTCGGGCGGGGTCTGTGTCGCAGAAACCCGAAATCAGCGCTTCCGAGCACGAGAACCTTCCCGCGAAGGGGACGAACATGAAATTCTCTAGATTCCTGATCTTGGCTGCGGCTCTGACTTTGTTTAGCGGAGTTGCGCTTGCAGACACGGTTACCGACCCCGCCATTGGAGTGAAGGGATGCACGGTCTGCTCGACGGATTTTGGCACCAGCCAAACACTTACCATCGACTCGGCCACCTTTGTTTCTGCCTCCTTTCACACGAACTTTCTGATCACCAGCTTTCTCATGTCGTTCGACACTCCCCAGGGGACATTTGGTGACGGAGGGCCATTTTCTACCTTGGAAGGAAGCGCCTTCACGGTGACTAGTCTCTCCGCTACGGAGGCATTGCTCACCGGAGGCACTATTCTTCCGGATTCGCCGCCACCGCCGTGCGATCCCTGCATCACAAGCCCCACGTTGTTCGCGCTGGCGTCGACCCCTATCCTTGGGGGCCCTGGTGGGGGCTGGAATTTCTATATTAACGACGCCGTGATCGGAAGCAGGGTAACGATCACAGCGAATCCAGTGCCGGAGCCGGGGACGATGATTTTGTTGGGGTCAGGTCTGGGTGCGCTGGCGCTGCGCCGGCGACGAAAGGCCAACGCCAGCTAATCCGGTTTGGTGAATTCCTTTACCAGGCTTTGAAAAGTTGGATCTTGCTGCAAACTTTGCAGGTCGGGTTCCGCCTGCGCCATAGCTGGCGGCTGACCTTTCTTGAACGCCTCACGTAAGGCCGCGATGGCCTTCGATTTGTCTCCCGAAAGGGCGAACGCCTGCGCCTGGTAGTAGACCAGGTCCACATCCGTGGAATCGATCTGCCGTGCCTCCTCGATGAACTTCAGCGCTTGCTTTACGTCACCCTTCTTGCCGTACCACAACGCCAGCCGGCCCTTGGCGGACGCATTCCGGGGATTGACCTGCAAGTCTTTGTAGGCCAGCGAGATGGCTGACTCGAAGGTAGTCAGCGCGCGCTCTTTCTGGCCGGCCAGATAGTACGCTTCCGCCAGGTTTCCCACAAACATGTCGGAGTTGGGCACGAGCTGCACGGCCTTTTCGTAAGCCGCAATGGCTTTGTCATATTGCTTCAAGTAAAAGTAGGCGATTCCAAGGTTGCTGAATCCCTGTCCGTCCGGGCTTATTTGCAGCGATTTCTGCAGCGGATCGATTGATTCCTGGAAACGTCCGGTCTGCAACAGAATGGCGGCTATGTTGATATAAGCGAAGGGATTTTTCGGATCGAGTTCGGTCACTCGCCGGTAGCATTCCAACGCCTTCCCATAGTCCGCTATCTGGTAGTAGGCATTGCCTAGCGACAGATGGTTGATCCAGTAGTAGGGATTGACCTCTACAGCCTTCAGACCGGTCTGGATGCCCTCGTTGCTGCGACCGGAGGACATATAGGCCGCGGCGAGCCGGCGGTACGCTTCGTCGGAGTTCGGCGCGACCTCGAGGGCTCGCTTCAATTGCGCGATGGCCTCCGCGGTCCTTCCGGACGCGTTATAGACGCTTCCCAGAGCCAGCAGGATTTCGGGCTGGTTCTGGTTTAGCGAACTAGCTTGCTGCGCCGCCGCCAGAGCCTTTGCGGACCAAAAGCTGTTCTTGGTCTCGCGGTACATCACCAGGCTGGCGTCGGCAACCCCGGCGTAGGCCAGTGGGAAGGCGTGATCCTTCTGCAGGGCTTGCTCGAAGAGATTGATCGCCGATTGCACGTTCTTCACGTCCTGCTGGCCGCGCAAGGCGTCCCGGCCTTTGAGGTAGAGGTCGTAAGCCTCAATGTTTTCAGTGGGATGCGAGGTGGCGCGGGCCATTTCTTCATTGCTGGGCCTCAGCGCCAGGGCTTCCACCACGCGCGCGTAGAT
>Ga0137359_10002652_pt1 | contig 14339 bp, 15 predicted proteins | sample Mad1_40_16metaG_FD_108281 | JGI IMG/M metagenome (GOLD analysis project Ga0137359, IMG submission 108281) | Vadose zone soil microbial communities from Angelo Coast Range Reserve, California, USA - Mad1_40_16 metaG | ecosystem: Environmental > Terrestrial > Soil > Vadose zone | place: USA... | reverse complement strand
CACATCCTGCCGTTTACTCTGTCTGCCCTATGCCTAGCAGAGGAACTCTTCGCCACTCCACAGAATATCCTGTTGCTCTCGCAAGTCGCGTTGCTCGTTGCGCACAAATAGCATTAACAGGTATTTCTTACATGAAAGAAATTCAAGATCCCTTCTCAAAACCCCTCGCTCCTAATGAACGGATGTGCGCCAAAGTGAAGTCCGCGATTGAAAAACAGAAAGATCGATTCACTTCCCACTCTACGTCGGCACCTTCCTCCTCAGCAGCTAAGCCGGGAAAACATCCACCTTCGCATTCCAACGATGAAGCCAGCGAAACAGCGCCGGCAGCTTCCTCCTCGCCAGTTAAACCGGGAAAACGTCCCTTCACATTCCGACGATGAAGTCAGCGAAACAACGCGGCGAGGGTAAATGCAGATAGCGAGTTGGTTTGTCCCCTGTTACTCTCTAGTGTCTTACCTGTAGTTTTTTCTTTCATCTCTTGATCTTGATCAAGTCCGTCTTCTGTATCCCAGAACACATATTCCTCGTCCTCGTCTTCTTCGCACACGCAAAACCGCACAAATTCACAAATCAGTAAACAAGGTTATTGCCGACAACGTCGGCCGTTTTCTTTATCAATCAGAACTAAGAAGCAAAGCATGCATGATCTCAAATGGCACGTCGCGCACAGCCCAACGCCAGGAGCTCGAGAATATTTGTTTGGGACTTTATTCGGAAACTTACGGGTGTTCACTTGCAACGAAAATTCAACTCAACACCGAATCGACTGAAAGGGACGTAACGCAGATATGTAGGCGACAGCACGGAAATTCCGGAGACAGGGTGTCCCTCCTTGTCCACCCGTATGCCGGTACAGTAAGCCAACGCCCGCAACCAATGGCTTTGCCTCAACTTACTGTATCGGAAGGCGCCGTGGTCGAGCTATTTGGTAATGAGAGAAATCATTGTCGTCGGAGCAAAACAGGCGACACGACGTGGGCCTCTGCTCTAGGATCGAAAATCAACACGAACCTCGAAAATAGAACGGCTCACACATGGTCAATATTTTTGTTTTGTTTTGCTAGTCTCTCAAGGAGGAAGTCGTTTTCGGGGTACGGTGCCGTCAACCACAAACGAGTACGTGGTAGTGCCCGGGGAAGACCAATATCCGGTGCACCTATAGCGTGGAGTTCTCGGTAAACTGGCAATTCCCCAACGTATTCGAGCGGCCTTGACCGAAAAGGTGCGACATGGCACGTAACTTGCAAAGCTAAATTAAATTCAGAGTGGCCCCAATTCGATACAAGACAAATCACAGGGAACAGCTGTCGTAAGTCGCAGAACGTTTCTGGATGTGATGATCAAACCCCCGTTAGACGCTGGACGATAGCCCTGCCCACCCACAGGAGTGCCACGTTGCGGCTAGCCCTTACCTGCACCCTGAGGTTTTGAAGCCTCAGTTTACTGTAAGAGGTTACCAGTACTTCTCGAAAAATCGCAAGGAAGGGGCTGACAGAACTATGCCAGGAAGAGACACCCTTCCTGACGGGGATACAGAACGATGTTCATGACGGGCGTTGTTCTCTCAATACGGACGGACGATGGCGACGCGAGTATGATCAGGGGTTTGCTGCATTAAGTTACGACCATGTCTCTCTGCGGTTAGGCCTCGAAATTGTGACAGAACCCACTGAGACCGATCATTTAGGAACCTGAGCTGACAGCTTGGATCGACCCAGAAGGTTGTGTAGTTTCGAATTATAACTCCGCATTGAATGATAGGGAACTACTGTAAGGTTGATCGCTACACCGGAACTCAGAAACAAGTATAGCGGACTTGTGTGGGACATGGATACCACCAAAGTTCATTCATTCAGTTTCCGTCGCAACGAACAGTTTGCATGGAAGGAAGACGATGATGTCGCCTCTGTGAAAAATCTAGCGCGGACTCCGTTCTTTGACCGCTGGGGGATAGGAGTTGCTGTAGACATGTGCCCAACGTGTGCGTGTGTGCGCAATCTGTGGTGCGGGCAAATCATGGACCCACAGCGATGGCAGCGCCAAATTTTCGGTCACAGCTTCCAGGTCCGCCATTTCGTCATCAAATTCGGTGCCATGTGCATTCGACTCTGCACCACCTGCACCAGTCTGTCAATGTACGTCAAGACCCCAGCTCTGATTTGGCGTCTCACAAACCTCCAGCTTTCCGAACAATACTATAAATCAAGCAACGCCGGCGGTTTCTTCACTCGAAACTACTGAGAGCTTTGCTTCATTGAGGTCCGAGTCTATCATGGTCATGGATTGTGGTGGTCGCGACTTAAGTCACCCAGGTTGTCAGTGGTTCCATGGCCCTGAATAAAGCCGGCGAAGTGAGTTGCGGACAGGTGAGCGAGCACATGGTCCCGTTCCCCACCGTTTGTTGCGCTAAGCTGGCCGCGGAAGGTCTGAGGATCAAAGGTACGGGTAACTGTTCAGAGATACGGCTGCGCCATTATGCCATATTTGTCGATGCCTGCCTTTTTGGTGCATTATGGCCGACACAAGAAAATAAAAAATAATTACCAAAAATAATTACCAAAACGTATGACAGTAACCCGAGCTAGTGTGGACAGCGATTGGACAGCAAAGGTACGATCTAGCAGGTAGGTACAGGGGGATGGATTGATTATATAATAAGTTAATGGAGAAGTGCGAAATGATTGAATGCTCGGCTCGCTTACTCTGGTCTTCGTCTCGATGCTCAACTGAGTTGGTTCGTCGTTTTATCGAGACTTGTCCCCCTCTTTCTTTCCTCCTCATCCACTTGTTTGCCAACAAAGCCAGTATCTTGCTTACGCTCCTTACATCTCAGGCACTTTCTTCCTACCCGCCTGGTCAAGCTGGCAACTTGTGGTCCATCATTCCATCCGCAAGCAGTATCCAACCTGGGTCTATCCCCATATGTGTGTTTTATCCCTTCTTTCATAGCCAAATTTCGCTGACATAACAGCCTTTCCCATTTGTCCTTGTACTGCGACATTTCTCACTCGGTCCTTGCCCGTCTCACTTGCCAAACCAAACGCCTCATCCAATGAATTCCTTATTGACATCTATTTTCCCTCACACCACAGTTAAAAAATCCCCGTGATCACGCGCTCAACTGCGCTCTTTCTTGCTGAGCATTTAGTTCGCTACTCCCCGCTCTCTTACCTTTTCCATCATGCGTTCCCGTCGTAATCCTTCCCATGCCCACTCTTTGAGCCCGCACGATCCTTCTACTGGTGCTACGTCCACCACCGCATTTCCTCGCTCTGCGTCGCCCTCTGGAATCTCACAACTACTCTCAAAGCCAGCGAAATGGTTTACCAGAAACCAGAATGGTTCTCGGCCACTGGCCACCACTCCGTCAGAGCCAAGATCGAGTACCAGCTCGTTCGTCCGCAAACCCAAAATATCTCACCCCACGGATCTCCGTCCCATTCTCCCTTCTATGCATAGTGAACCCTACATCCAGTCGCCAACTCACTGTGCTAGCAGGTTAGTGTGTCACTAAAACGCAGCTATTATGATGCCCACTCTACCTTCTATTTCAGGTCTGTGTTTGATCTCTCCCTAGCTCACGCACAGGCCGGGGTCGATGGTCCGACCACCTCCTCTCCCTCGCCTGGTAAGAAGTCCACTGACCTGGGTGATTTGCGGGGCCTTTCGCACAAGCCATGGTCCCGCTCGGCTGAGGAACTTGGCAAATTTAGCAATTCTGCGCCCTCTACTCCCTTGTCAACCAGCTTCCAGGAAAAGATACAGCAGTACCGGACAGGCAGCCCTAGCAACTCACCAACGGCGTCGCATACACAGCAGCACCCATTCCCTCTCTTCACCGCTGCCAGTTCCTCCGCAGATCTTTCATCTGCGCCATCCTCACCGGTATCACTCAGTCCTTCTTTAGGAACCCCTCCATCAGGTGCCAGTGCGCCCATGCTCCACGTCCGTTCACACTCGTTTACCCCCAAGCTCCCATCAAAGCTCTCTGCTTCTAAGATTGGCCCACCCATCGCTACACGTAAGGCCTCAAATGCCTCTGAGAGGGGTTACGACCCCAGCATGTTCGCAAAGGATAGGACAGGCCTGGCTTCACCCTTGGTCCGCGGTACGTCGCCATTCGCTCTAGGAGGCGGCAGCAAGGTCTACGCACCTAGTCCAACTATGTACGATAATATCCCGGCCCCCACCGGTGATACGCTTCTGCTCCCGCCACCCAAAATCATTGAACCACCCGGAGCTGATGCACCTGACTCGAACAATGAGAAGCGTGTCTCTCAGATTACCTTTCATTCCGGGTTCGTAAATCGCGCGACGGATTTTAGTTCTCCCAGTACTCGCGGAACAACATACGGTCAACCTGTGATTGCTAAGGGATGGAAACCCTTCAAACTCGTTTTGCGTGGAACCAAGCTCCAATTTTACAAGCCCCCGAATGACCGAGCCGCTGGGATTAAGGAGTTATTTCCTGTAGGTATTGTCCCAGCGGATGAAGAAGAGGATGAGACCAGCCAGCCGGACGAACCCACGTCTGACAAGACAAAATTGGATGCAAAGCCCGCTACGGCAAGGAGAAAACGTGCGTTCTGGGGTCGACGGACACACCCGGAATTAGAATTGGATTCCGATGGCTTAGTTTTGAAGGGCACTCTCGAAGCGCTTGTCCACGAGACAGTTTTCGCTACGACGTTCTCATCGCCGGAAGGAAGAGTCGACGTACCGCCGTCGTCCTCTCAAAAGGTTACTTCACCCTCATGGCGGGACTTTTCTCTCTCGGTGCTCTTTGCCTTGCCATTCGCTCTTGGCGCGAACAAGTTTGAATTCGAGTTTGTGCGATGCTGCACATACCTCGTGAGCGGCGCCGATGCGGACACGAAAGAGGATGGCCGCACACGCGTAGCTTGGCTTGCAGAGGAGTACATGCGATTTCATGGAAAGCCAGTGGATGAAGCAGCGTGGAATGACTTCCAGCGCGAAACGATTCCCGATGCCGTACCAAAGTGCAAGGAACTGCCCATTGGTCAATCACTCCCGGCATCTGCATCACTCCAAGCGTTGTATGCTCGGTCCCCGGATCCTCAATCCTTGACCCCGAACGCAAATACCGTTTCCCCAAACGTTGGTACTTTCTCGCCTCGTCCCGATAATCTTGGGATGATGTCGCTTCATGAAGCCCTGATCGTGGACTCGATCACATCGCCAAGTATGACAACATCCCCGTCAAGGCCAGTTGCCGGTCATAGGCCATCTGGATCCGGGAACAGCCAGGATATCTCATTCACACTGCTGGATCGTGATGGGTTTACGAGAGACGTTTTCTTCCGATTTAAGGCTCAAGACATCGCACGTAGCTTGTTTGTTTTCAATCGTCAGCTGCTTGAGGGGCTCCCAGAGAATCTTATTGCTGGGGATTGCTTGACGTCCATTCCCGCATCCATCGAGCACCAAGCCCGTTCTCCACAAGACGTTACTGAATCTCGCTCCAGGATCGAGCATCTACTTGGCGGCGAAGCGTATCTGCACTGGCTTACCAAACTCGTTCTCCTTCATATTCTCATGCCGGATTCGTCAACAAGCGTGTGTACCTCAATTTTACCCGATGACCTCTTTTCACGCACATCACGCCCGTACACACGTTCGGAGGTGGTGTCTACTTGGGCTCGCATCGGAGAGCTGTGCCGAGTAACAGGCGATGAGTGTTCGTGGCATGCCATTTTTGATGCTCTATGTTCACGTCCAGTGGCTCGGCTCGATAAAACATGGCGACGTGTGGACTCGTGCGTGCGTGCGATGGTCGACACTTGGGTCTCTAAGGCAGGAAAAGATCCTATCGAGAAGAGGCTTACATTCTGGGGAGGCGATGCTTGCGAAAGAATGCGCGCATCGATCGACAGAGCTAAGCTGGGACAAGGCGAGACGGTCGCTGTGCGGTTCTTGAAAGCCGCGAAGGACGATTTCGAGGAGTTCCGCACCGCATTTTCGTTATGCCCTAGGAAATTGAATGTCGAGACAGAGGGACGGACCAAAGCTGTGGAGACGCTGGTAGATACCTGGCGTGTGCTTTCCTCATCTGAAGGATGCGCTAGTGGTCTAGCCAGGAAGTTTGTTCGGCACGTTTCTCTCACAAATATGTGCTTGCTAGTCGCTCACTCCTTCCGCAGCATCGACCAGTTTATGACAATGTCTTTGGCTGCGCAGCCCCGTCATAGAGGATTGTATGAACCCCACTTTTGGACGAAACCCTCAAGTGCTCCTCTAGGATTCACAGGCGCGGCACTAATGCCCTTGCTCTTCCCCGAACATCTTCCATATGTCACCTTCATCGACCGCTCACAACTCCTTCGCGGTCGTTTTGAGAGCGGTGGACTCCAGCAACTCAATGTAGAAGACGTACAGGCCCTACGAAATGGTGAGGTCAACTTTCGTCGAGATGGGGCTCGAAGGCGAAGCATCGGTGCGTCAGATGCGGGACCTGGTCCCGACTTTGGCGGGACAACTATTCCAGTATTCGACGGCGAGCTTGTGTTACTAGTCAGTCCGGGGTTAGAAATGCCTTCGTCCCGTCCGTCGTCACTTGCTCGTTCCAGGCCTCCAAGCAGCATTGTCGAGTCGAGCCTAGGGGGAACTTGCGAAAAGACGATGTCGCGCGCTCCATCAATTCGCGCTAGGCCAGGGACATCTCATGGTCTGGATCGCAAAGCGAGTCTCGCTCGCCGAAATTCTCTCCCCTCCATCTCCGCACGGACCAGCATGGTGATTCCTGAGCATCCGAAGGAGCGTCCTGTACGGGTCGTCATTCAAGCTGGGACGCTCGAACGTCTAGTAGACGTTCTCGCGCACGGCCTACCGGGTATCTCAGTTTCTATTTCGGACGACAATGGAGAAATGCCGCTCAAAGACGGCAGAACACGCGATGCTAAGCTCGATCGTAGGGATTTCTCGTTGATTTGGTGGAATGTCTTCCGAAGCTTCGTGACACCCTTGGTCTTCTTCGAGGTAAGTTGGTTCCTCCGCAATCCTTCCTTAAATGAAATGCTTCGCAGCTTCTACGAAAGCGCTACGTCAGCGCTTCGAACGTTAATCTTTCCTGTCCCGCAAACCTCGTCCATGTCGCTCACGTTCGAGGAGAGATCATAGACGTCTTGATTGAATGGCTGAGTAGCGGTGGCGGTTCTCAGGACATCCTCGATGACAGTGCCCTGTACCGTGCGGTTAAATCTTTCCTGGAGAGCCCTTCGGACCATGTGATCCCTGAATCGCAATACCGCGATGACAGTGAAGTTGACGAATGTTGGGCGAACCTCAAGAGTCGCACACTTGGCTTGTCAACCTTGTTTACTTCTCAGACTCTACGCTCAAATATTTCCAAGACCCCCACACCAGAACACAGAACAACCCCATCAGCCTCAATGAACGTTGTCGATTTGCGGGATATTGACGGAATGACGCCGGAGGAACTCGTCAACCATATCAACGCCATGGCTACTGCAGCATTCTGCAACGTCACAGAAGAGGCAGGTGCTTCGGCCATCACCTTTAGAAACTCGCTGACTCTTTTTTGGCAGGATCTCTTTACCACTGCAGCCCTTTTGGAGATACAGGGCGCCGATCGAACCGCTTGGTTTTTGTCACGGGATGTGGGTTCAAGTGATGACATCGAGATTCAAAACATCTATCTTCACCTGGCCGAAGTTGCACAATCTCCCTTAATTTCGGAACTTTCCCAAGAACCACTTTATCGCCTCCTTCCTCCTGCACTGCGCAGCTGTCTGCGTGCACACCATGTTCTGCGCAAATGGGTCGTATCCAAGATTGTGACACCACGGTTAGGATCTCAAGTCCGACAAGCTAGAATGGAGCTCCTATTGCGGGCCGTGGAGGTGTGTAGGGATCGAAGCGACTTCGATCACTCGCAGCACCCCTCTCCCGAACGACGCTGCATTCGGACTTTTGTCGAGTTCGTCTTGACTTCCGCTATTCTCAGTCCAGAGAGCCGCCTTTACAGCAGGGCATGGAATAATGTGGCTTTTGCACGTCGGGCTGGCTCGGAAACCTTGGTCGCAATGCTGGTCAAACCCAATTACCGGCCCTCCCACAACACATCAGAGCTCATTACCGATATGGGGTGGTCCTTGGAGCGCATGATCGAGATACTCAGCCTGCCAGACGTTTTGAAAACCTTAACAGACTCCAGTGGTCTCATTAATTTCCAAAAACGACGGTAAGTGTATAAGTGTCTGATGGATTTCCACGTGGATTGACCAGTATTTGCATAGACAATTGTGCAACCTTGTCTTTGATTCCTTACCTTCGGTGTCAGCTCGGCGCGATGCACAGCGACGCGAGTCTGGTGGAAATGATCTAGAGCGCTTGAACGCCGTGGAGAGAGAAGTGAACATGATTCAATTCGACTTGCGGGCGATTCGAGAAGATATTCACAGAGAAGCTACGCAATTGAATAGCGGGTACCAGCCGAAACGTAACCAACGACCATTCCAAAGGCTTGTTGTGGCTCAACACGAGAAGAACAAACGCGATCGTAATCTTCGTGACCGTCTCGAGAAAGAGCGCAAGCAAGAGCAGCACCGGATTGACAAGCGAGAGGAATATCTTGCGAAGGCAATGAATACCCGTCGACAATACACTCCTACGCAGCGGCAGCACCGGATGAAGAAGAGTGGATCGTCAACTTTCTTCCAGCAATTGATGCGCCCGATATCGAACGCCTTTGCTTTGGACCACGTCGATGTCAACGTAACTAGGCGTACTGCTACTGAGCTAGATTTCACGCCCACGGGCAAGCCGGCGCTGGTTCTCAGCGTTGTCGACGCCAGGATCTCACAGTCCATGAATTATGAACGTTCTTACACGTTCCAGCTCGATACTGAAGACGGCGGCCACTACTTGTTGCAGATGGCTACAAAAGCAGAGATGAAAAAATGGACCCGTACGATCGACCATGTCTCAAAGACAGCTGCTAAGAGACGGCTGACTTACATCGGCAACTCGCCGAAGCCCCAGTTGGCAGATCATATACATGATCGCCCAACGACTGCATCACGAGATCCGACAGCTGGCGAGTTGTCATTCCTTATTGTTTCCGTGGCCGTGCTTAATGATCGTTTGCAGTTTTCGGCGTCGAACTCGAGTTTTTACTCAGGCGTGAGGCAGGAGGCAATCCGGTGCCACCCGGTACGATCCCAAGTCTCTTGGAGAAGTGTCTACTGGAGGTTGAAGCAAGAGGCTTAACCGAAGTTGGCATTTGTGAGTAACCTTATTCAAACCGTCATTTTGTTTGTTGGGCTCAACATTGTTTCAGATCGCATCGCAGGAGCAAATTCAGAAGTAAATGCCCTTAAGGACGCATTGAATCGAGGTAGAGTCAAACTCATTCGACATCGCTGACATTTCTTCTCATTGTCTTTCCCAGGATTATGGCCTGTCACACCCTCTACAGACATCTATGCGGTTTGTGACCTCATCAAGGCGTGGTTCCGTGTTTTGCCCGAACCTGCATTTCCATCATACTCGTACTACGACATTATCAAAGCAATGCGTAAGGCACTCATCTGGCTCTATATATCGTTTTGCACTTACGCGTCTCTTATCACAGACATTGAGGACTTCAATACTAGGATAGAACGGATTCGAACTGTAATTCAAGCACTGCCTCGACATAATTTCGATCTCCTGAAACGTGTTGTTGAACATCTTGACAAGTAAGTTTTTTATTGGCCTGCCCCGATACATGGCTGAATAAGACAAAACCGTAGGGTAACTGACTACGAAGAGCACAACCAAATGACTACGGATGCGTTAGCCATCGTATTCAGCCCAAACCTGCTGCGAGCACCACACAACGATTTCCTCATGATTATGTCGAATATGCAACACACCCACAGGCTGGTGAAGGCCCTTGTTACCCACGTAAGCACCATTAATCCACTTCTCGGACGACTTGTTTATTGCTTGCAGTTCCACACTATATTCGATGAGGCAGAAGTGGATCAAGAGTACGATGACGACGAATTTGACGAACCCATCCTTGAGGAGGAGGAAGAAACTGAAGCAGAAGTCGAATCGAGCACAGCTGTCTGAATGTGTTGTATTCGCCTTTGTTGCCCTCTTCGTGATCTCGGTCGTCACGTCAACATACTTTCTATCATTCCAATCCTCCACTCATTTAAGTACACACACCATTCTCTTTTCTTTCGCGCTCGATTATATGATGCCGTTCCGCGCAGCATGCTGTACTTTTACTGCAAGTTTAGGACACTCCGCATCTCATTCATTAGATCACAATTTCCGTTCACATAGCATTGGACTTAGTATCGTTACTCATACCCGTCATTTCGTATATTTTTCTGTCTGTAGTAAGCAATCTGGCATCATCTGCTTGTCACAGGCGATGGTCCAAGCCATTACAACTATCAAATTTGTTTCTCTGCACGCTACATGCGATGCACCGACGCGTCCAAGCTCGTTTGAAGCGAATGTTTGTTGACTGACCCGACATAGACTATGTCGCGCTTCTTCTCACTCACCACCACAACCTGATTCAGCATGCCACAGAGTACACTAGAGACCGCCAATGAGCTTATCGCAGGCAGCTTTGGAGGTGCGGCACAAGTCCTAGTGGGGCAGCCACTTGATACAATCAAGACGCGTGCTCAAATTGCTCCCAGTTCAGTTTACCCCCCTCCCCTACCTGTCTGTGTCAGACTAACCACCTCACTTATGTATGACAGAGGGCATGTTTGTTAGTGCCGTTCCCGCTTCGATATCCGTCTTTCGTCTGAACTCGCCTCGCAGAAAGGGCCTATGGATATTCTAGTTCAGACGGTGCAAAAAGAGGGTGTTCTGGCACTTTACAAAGGTTCTTCTCCTCCCCTCCTTGTCACTTATCCTTCGCTCACCGAATCATGCCCGCAAAAGGGATGGCTAGTCCCCTGGTCGGGATCGCAGGTGTCAATTCTCTGTTATTTGCTGCCTACGGCATCTCGAAACGTATCATCTCGCCCTTTGGACAGCTCTCCTTGAAGCAAACCGCCGCGGCGGGCGCAATGGCGGGCGCGGCGAACGCGATTCTTGCTAGCCCGGTGGAAATGTTCAAAGTGCGCATGCAGGGCCAGTACGGAAACCCATCGGACAAGCGCCTTCGCGTCGTCGCGCGAGAGATGTGGGCCGAGTGGGGTTTTCGGAAGGGGATCATGCGCGGATATTGGGTGAGTCATTCGCCTACTTCTACTTATCCGTGAACTTCGAGTGGACATACGTGTGTCGCGCCAGGTCACCGTGGCACGAGAGATTCCGGCTTATGCAGGGTGAGGCGTACATTCACTGACAGGCCATGTACACGTCTGAACTCGGACGTGTTGCAGGTTCTATACAGGTACCTATATAGTACTTCTCGTGGCTTGACACGTTAACATGTTTTATTCAGCATTCGAGTTCTCTAAACGAAAGTTCTCGCAAAAATACGGTCCCGACCTACCGGTTTGGGCGTTGCTGGCTAGCGGTTCCACTGGAGGCGTGCGTCATATCTACCAATGACTTAACGTCTCGTCTAAATCGTGCTGCAGCTCGCCTATTGGCTTTCTTCCTATCCTTTAGGTAACGTCTACGTTATTTGGTGCGCATGAAAGGCTTAATCCCATTCCTCCCTGAAGATGTTGTCAAGTCACGCGTGCAGCTTCGCGCCACCCCTCCGAAAGGAACACCCGTGCAATATATCGTAAATGAGCTGAGAACTGTTGTTGCTGAGTCCGGAGTGTGAGCGTTCACCTTTATCTCATCCTAGGTGTCGGTGCCTTAACTGACACCTGCACCTGTCCAGAACTGGCTTGTTCCGTGGCTTGACTCCAAGTCGTGAGTACTCGTTGTATCGCTTTTTTCTCAGAAAATCATGAGCTGCTACTGGCTTTTAGTCATCCGAAGGTGAATTGCCGTGCGACGTCACCTTCACTTCCGCTCTGATCACCCAAGTAGCATCCCTGCCGCGGGAAGTACTTTCGCAGCATTCGAGTTAACCCGAGGTGAGTTTGGGATGTCGTTGGGTCGTAAGAGAGAGATTAATATACCTTCTCAGAATATTTGCGAGAATTTACTGGTGTATGAATATGCCATCCCGCAGTTGTGTCCACGGTCTTGTGCAAGTCGTGACAGACGGTATATTTGGTCTCCTCACAGGCTGTGTTCCGCTCGCCTTTTGACGCGTACCTCGCTATGGTGTTGTTTGTCATCTAATTGACTGGTGTCTTGTCTGACCTCGCCTTTCTCTGTGGGTTGTTTCTCGTTGTAAAACCAACTTCGTTTTTTAAAAAAATTAGACACTACTCGGCGGGAGAAGACGATTAGCGGGGTGAGATACTACGTGTCAAAAGTGTCCAACAATCAGTCACAATCACGATGACCTGTTGTCCCTAGATGATATAGGAGGCACGACGCTCAGCTGACCTGGATGACCGCACCCTAAGTCCGAAGTACGGCGTGGTCACACAACACATGACATTCGGTACATTAGCATTGGACGCAAATATAGCCCTGTACTTAGCCACACATGGGTATTGTATTGACAGGATGCAGGGAAAGAAGTTATTGTTTATTTGAAAGATACCCCTCTCTATCTGCGACTCTATAATATCGAATGCCAACTTAGAGGGGATTCGTTATTTGTTTGACTCGCTTCGGCTGCAAGACTGGCAGCTGTCGCACTAACTGCCAGCAGAGACAGCATGCTCAAATTATCAGGATGAAAAAGGCATATTGGGCGTTACAGTTGGTTGATACGCGTTGATAACTACTGCAACAAGTTAATAACGACATGACATACTCTGAAATCGGTATCCGTAAGAGTACAAAAAACGATGCCCCCGCAACCATATGGTAGGCACTTGTGTACATGACCGCTGACCACCGTTACGTGTGGAACGAACCACGGAGCTCCCCGAGTCGACGACGCGCAGTAGAAAAAAAAATTACATGGGAAGTCAGAGAAAGGGAGGTGTCCGAGGACTGAGGACCCAGTGAGGTGGGAGTTGAATCGTTCGGGGGAAACAACTCCTCAGGATTATGGACATACTGGGGAGAATAGACAAAGTGGATGTCCGAAGGGGTGGGAATCAGCAGACTCCAGATAACGGCCGAGAGGCCTCTTTACAGTCGACGCCAGTCGAACTACTGCAGGAAGGGAAGGTGGCGTTGTACAGCGCGGGCGGCAATGTGTTCTTGCATGCGCGAGCCTTGGCGGCAATTCCATCCTTGAGCTTATAACGCGCAAGAGATAACGCGCTGACGTAGCGGGCTTCGTTATGCGAGACTGTGTTCCTCAGGGTATACAACCCCCTCGTCTATGTCCAGCGGGGTCTCAGCACAAGGACTGAGTCCCATGATCAGCACAACATACCAGGAAGTTCGGGGTTATGAGCATCTGCGCCTTCCTGGACGCGGACCTGTCGACGAAGTTGCTTAACATACAGCAGTCATCGTCCACAAAACAGCAAAACCAACCTCGCCAATGAGCATATTCATATAGAAGTCCGTGATGGGTGAAATAAAGAGAGTGGAGATAAAACGCTGGAAAGCTCGATCAAAAACCGATGGGCAGAGGAGCGGAAGGTAAGTTGGTTACCACGGCACGACAACTGAGACCGATCATTAAAAGTATGACCGTGGCCCCGACAAGCAGTAAGCCCAAGTCATCTGCAGTCATTCCATTTTTAAGGAAGTAGGAAATGGGGAGGAAGACAAGCAACATGAACAATAAGGACAAGAGACGATGAAGTCAAAAGCGGCCCGATGTCTGCGCTGTGTAGCACGGCACAGCACTCCAGTTGTGCTCTGGCGATCACGCGTGGCCAAATGCGAAAGCTATCCATGGTACAAACAAACCCACACCCCAGCCTCGGCCTCAGACGTGGAGAAGTCTAGGGATCTGGGAACGAAAGGGAAACCTGCGAAGATATTGCTCAGACACCAAATTGTATTGCAATACCGTCCTCGAAGAATCGCGCCACGTCAGAGTAGACTTGACACTTGAAACCGTGATGCCATCATTGTTATCCTTCACGAGGGGTTAGTACAGAAGTTTCCTGGTCAATATTGCAGGACATTCGCACTTGATGCGCAACTGACACAGGCCGGATCAAACGACTATGACCAAGGGAACGTACGGCTCTAATTGGAGACGACAGGTACATCCTTCGTGGATCGGACGATTTGCACGATCAAAACCCCGAATTCTCCCCATGCACAATTCCACATTCAATGTCTCTCTTGATTCGCTCAGTCCCAGGATTAGGAAGAAGGGATGAGGAAGGGGTCGCATTCGCATTCTT
>Ga0137359_10002649_pt1 | contig 14342 bp, 11 predicted proteins | sample Mad1_40_16metaG_FD_108281 | JGI IMG/M metagenome (GOLD analysis project Ga0137359, IMG submission 108281) | Vadose zone soil microbial communities from Angelo Coast Range Reserve, California, USA - Mad1_40_16 metaG | ecosystem: Environmental > Terrestrial > Soil > Vadose zone | place: USA... | reverse complement strand
CGCCGCACAAACCGCGGCGCAGGGCTTCGCTCCGGCGGACACCCCAAGGACAACAGCAAATCAAAAGAAAAGGGACACTTCTAATGAGGTAAGGAAGGGGACATTTCTAAAGAGGCTTGACATCTCATTTTGCGGCCTCTTGACCTCGCCCCTATTCTCCGATAGCCTCGCGCCTAACATTCCCGCATTTATCCGTACTTCCAAGGAGGCTGCACATGGTTTCTCTTACTGCTCTATTGCTCCCTATCTTGCTCGCTGCCGTCATCGTGTTTGTGGCCAGTTCCCTCATCCACATGGTGCTGAAGTATCACCAAAGCGACTACCGACAGCTCCCTGAGGAAGAGAAGCTTATTGGCGGCCTGCGCCCGGCTGGCCTGACTCCGGGTCTATATCATTTCCCGTTTTGCACCCATAAGGACATGAACACCCCCGCAATGCAGGAAAAATACAAGCAGGGACCGGTGGGGTTTCTAACCATTTATCCGAGCGCTCCGCCCGCCATGCCGAAGTTCCTCGGTCTGTGGTTTGCGTATTGCCTGCTCATCAGCTTGTTCGTGGCCTATCTCACGGGACGCACAGTTACGTCCGGCGCGCAGTATCTAGCCGTGTTTCGCGTTGCCGGGACCGCCGCGTTTCTGGCTTACAGTTTGGGCCCTTTGGTCAACGGCATATGGAAGGGCCAGCCGTGGAGCATGGTTTTCAAGGAATCCTTTGATGGTCTCATTTATAGCCTGCTGACCGCCGGCACTTTCGGCTGGCTCTGGCCTCGGTAGTCTCGTTGCAATCTTGAGGTGTGAAATATTTCTAGACGCCCGCCCTTATTGCCGCGGGAAGGTGTATTCGCCGGACGGGTTGCGCGACTTTAGCGCGGTTACTTTGCCGTTCTCCATGACGAACTCATAGATCACGTCCGCGAACTGCGGGGTCCTGAACTTGGGGCCCTTGATGGGAATCAGCTTGATGGGAGGTCCGCCCGGGAATGCCAGAGAGAGACCGGCGCCGGGCTGGTAGAGAACTTCAAATCTAACCTTAGTCGGAGTTACATATCCGCCCGCGAGCTTTTCGAACAGGGCCGCATCAAGCGTCTCGGGCTTGCGCGTGAAAACGACTTCAGCCTGATCCAGCGAAATCAACACTCCATCAATGTCTCCTTGCGGGTTCGTCCGGAAATTTACGGAGAACTTGCCGTACTGCTCGTCATCGGGCGTGTCAAAACGGTCGTAATGAAAGTGGCTCATCGGAAACTGGAATTCGTGAAATCCGAATTGCAGCGCGTCGCCCTTGAGCCCGATTTTGAGAATGCCGTAGGCCGGATTTTCATAATCGCTGGCGTAATCGGCTAGGGCATGGGAAGGCTTGGTATTCGGAACGCGGTCGCCGCCCGCTTTCGAGCGCGCTTCCGTGCCTGCTTTCTTCCCTGCTAACCGCTGCTGGAGCTGGCGCTGGCTCCAGGGCGTCTGGTCCATGCCGAGAAGCCGCTCGTACACGTTGTAGCTGACGATGTTGTAGAGCGGCGCGCTATGATCGCTGATCACCAGAACGATCACGCCAATCTTGTCGTTGGGCATGAAGGAAACCTGCGAGTGAAAACCGGGAAGGTCGCCGCCATGGTACGTAAGCAAGTGCCCGCGATAGGCCGCGGTCTGCCGCCCCATGCCATAAGCCGGATTGAGCAATTCCCAGAAGCCTAGCGCTTCCCCGAGCGTGTTTGGCAAGCCAATGGCCGGTTGCAGCGTGGCTTTCAACACGTTAGCCGGCAAGACTTGTTTGCCGTTGTATTTCCCGTCATTCATCAGGGCGATGAGCCAATGCGACAGCTCGTCGATATTGGAAATGATGGCGCCCGCCGGGGCCACGCCTTCGGTGTCCTCATAATAGGGGATTTTGTAAAGCTCGAACGAGTCGCGCTTTTCACGATACGGAACGCCATGGTCGGCATGCTGCGTCATGTCCGAGATCGTGAAGGTGGTCGTGCCCATTTCGAGCGGCGTAAAAATCTTCTCGCGCACGAACTCCTCCCAGCGCTTCCCGGACTTCAATTCGATGATTTGGCCGGCCGCTGAGTACATCAGGTTGTTGTAGAGGAAGGTCTCCCGCATGGGCTCCTGCGGCTCGAGGTACTTCAGCTTTTCAAACAGCTCCTTCCTCGTAAAGGGCGACTTGAACCAGATCAAATCGTGCCGCGTCACGCCCGTGCGATGCGACAGCATATCGCGCAGTGTCACGTTGTTGTTGAGCTGGTCGTTGTAAAACTGAATCAAAGGAACGGATTCGCGCACCGGCTTGTCCCAAGTCAGCTTCCCTTCTTCAACAAGCATGCCCGAGGAAACGGCGGTGAACAATTTTGAGTTCGAGGCGATTTGGCATAGTGTCGTCGGCGTGAACGGCAGCTTCTTCTCGTAGTCGCGATAGCCGTAGCCCTTGGCGAAAACCAGTTTGTCGTTGACCACGATGCCCACGCCAATCCCTGGCGTGTTCCAATCTTTCAGCACTTGCTCCATATAAGAGTCAAAGCCGCTCAGCTTGCTGGTAATGTCCGGCGCTTGGGCGCGCGCGGCAGGCCCAGCAGCCGCCAGCAACAGGGTCAGCGTGAAAAAGAGGACTGCCAGGATAACTCGGGTGGAGCCTCGTTTGTTAACGAAAAACATGAGAGTGGAATCTCCTCTCTGGGATGTGCAACCGGGAAATGCTCGAGCATTGTATAACACGGAACGAATTGACCCAATTGCTCCGACCGTCTACCATCCTCTGTTCGCTTTGCGCCCATGCTCAACGAAACTATCGCCCACTACCGCGTCCTCCGCAAACTTGGCAGCGGAGGCATGGGTGTCGTCTACGAAGCTGAAGACACCAAGCTCGGCCGGCGCGTCGCGCTGAAATTCCTCCCCGAAGATACCCGCCGCGATGCGCAAGCGCTCGAACGCTTCCTCCGCGAAGCCCGCGCCGCCTCTGCCCTCAATCATCCCGGCATTTGCACCATTCACGCCATCGAAGAGCACGATGGACGCACCTTCATCGCCATGGAATTGCTCGAAGGGCAAACCCTGGACAGAGTCATACCGCTCGGTGCCCTCCCGGTTCCGCGCACTATCGACATCGGCATCCAACTTGCGGAGGCCCTCGATGCCGCCCACAAGAAAGGGATCATTCACCGCGACATCAAGCCTTCCAACATTTTTGTGACCGAGCGCGGCGCCGTCAAAATTCTCGATTTTGGCCTCGCCAAGCTCCTCCCCGAACATCCCGCCAACTTCGGCGGTGAAACGACGCTCGCTGATAACCAAGCTATGTTGCTCACCAGCCCGGGCACCGCCGTGGGCACTATCTCCTACATGTCTCCTGAGCAAGCCCGTGGCGAGGAACTCGACCCTCGCAGCGACCTCTTCTCCCTCGGTGGCGTCCTCTACCAATTAACCACTGGCAAGCTCCCCTTCCCTGGCACCACCAGCGCGGTCGTCTTCGACAACATCCTACACAGCGCTCCCGTCGCTCCTGTCACTCTTAATCCCAATGCTCCTCCCGAGTTCGAGCGCATCCTCAATAAGGCTCTTGAAAAAGATCGCGATGTCCGCTACCAGGTCGCTGCCGAATTGCGCGCGGACCTCAAACGCCTCCTGCGTGAATTGGACGCCGGCAAAAGCGCTCCCGTCACCTCTTCATCGGCTGGCATCCCAACGCAATTGTCCGTACCGGCCGCCCCGACGGCTGAGCCAACACGTTCGCCCTCCAGTAGTTCCGTGCTGATCGCCGCCGCCAGCAAGAACAAGATCGGCACCGGCGTAGCGTTTCTAGTCGTACTCCTCCTCGTCGCCGCCGCAGCCTTCGGTGTTTATTCCCTACTGCCGCACAAAAAAACTTTGCCAGTCGAAAGCATGTCGGTCGAAAACCTCACCAATAATGGTCATGTCTTCCTCGCCACAATCTCCCCTGATGGAAAATACTTGCTCCACGTGCTGGAGGAAAATGGCTTGCAGTCCCTCTGGCTCCGGCATATTCCCACGGGAAGCAACACCCAAGTCGTCACGCCCGCCGCCACGCGCTACAGCGGCCTCACCTTTTCTCCCGATGGCAATTACATTTACTTCGTGCGCCGCGACGACTCCGAACAGTCCATCGCTTCCCTTTATGACGCCCCCATGCTCGGCGGAACTCCGCGCCTACTTATCAAGGACGTGGACAGCCCCATCTCCTTTTCTCCCGACGGCCAGCGATTTGCCTATCTGCACCAGCACGGCGATTCCGCCGTGACCGACCTCAAGATCGCGCGCCGCGACGGCACTCTCGAACGCGACCTCTTTCACCACAAGGAAGTTCTCACCGACAGCCTCACACTTTCATGGTCTCCCGATGGCAAAATCATCATCATACCCATCGTTCAGCCGACCCCTCAGAACATAGGCGGATTTCTCGCCGTGGACGTCGCCACTGGCTCTGTGAAGCAGGCGGCGCTCGCAAAAACTCGCATCTACTACGAACCCTCTTGGCTTCCGGACATGTCCGGCCTGCTCGTCTCGGCTTCTACTGCCGAAACTGGATTTAGGCGCAAGCAGATTGGCATCGTTACCTTCCCTGACGGCGCCTTCCATCTTTTGACCACCGACACCAACGACTACTTTCACCCCAGCCTCTCTGCGGATGGCCAATCCATCGCTGCGAACCAGAGCCAGGCAAAATACCAGATCGAGGTTGCGCCTGCAGGTTCAGTCGACAATTTCAATTCCGTCAAATTACCCTCCAACCTGCCGATCTGGAGCTGGGGATGGGCTCCCGACTCACAAATTCTGCTCATCCAGGCCCCCGACATCCGCATGGTGAGTCCGGGCGGGGGAGACCGAGTTGTCTTTTCCGATGCCCACTATCCCATGGATCAGGTGGCATCTTGCGGAAGTGGACGCTACGTCGTGTTTCGATCGGGTGGCCGATCGGGTGGTGCGGAAGTGAATTTCTGGAGAGTCGATTCGAACGGCACGAACTTAATGCGCTTAACCTCGGGATTGAATGAGCGCGTTCCTGTCTGTTCGGACGACGGCAAATGGTTGTACTACATTGATGCCGGCGAGAACCATTTCCTCAAGCGCGTTCCCATTGACGGCGGCGCGCCCGAAACAATTATCAAATCCCCCTCAGAACCCTATGACCTTTCTCCAGACGGCAAGACCGTGGCCACATTCGAAGCGCGCGAGTCTAGTCACACTCCCATGCTGGTTACTTATTCTGTCGAAGACGGTAAGAAATTATCGTTCGAATTCGATCCACGCGGTCTCCCCAGCCTGGCGTTCATGCCTGCGGGAAAGGCGATCCTCTATGCGGTGCGGGAAAAAGGCGTGGACAATCTGTGGGTCCAGCCGCTGGATGGATCGGCGCGCCGTCAGCTCACGCAATTCACTTCGGAAAAAATTGGCGGATATGGATATTCGAAGGACGGTACACGACTCGCGGTTGGACGCGGCCACGCCGATTCCGACGCGGTCCTGCTGCGCAATATTCCCCGTTGAAAATAATGAAGTGGCTGCCGATTCGCTCGGCTCTGTAGCTGGTTTTCAAGAACGAATTATTGAGTGCCAACGGGAGGGCTTGGTGTCACCGGAACGTTGACGTTGGCGCGCGCGAAATAGCCTCGGCGTGCGCGCACCTGGTAGCCTTTATGGTCGGGCACTTCGATGCGGATTTTGTGGTATCGCCCATCGAGTATGTAGTTCGTCGGAAGATAAGCGATGGAATACTGGTTGCGAAGTTCGTCGCCGATATCCTGGAACGATTGATCCAGATCGTCCACGTGATACGGGAAAAAGGCTCGGCCCCCGGTTTCTTCCGCCAGCTCCTGGAGAATCTTGTCCCCGTCCGTCAGATGGTATTTGCGGTCCGCCGTCTTGTTCGGATCGGTCTGCGAGAGCGAAACCCACTGCGTGCTTGTGCTGATGGTGTAAATGACCACGCTGGTGCGCTGCGCCATTTCGATGGCATCGGCGCGTGTGTGCGTCGATAAATTGTCGTCGCCATCGCTGATCAGAATCATCACGCGGCGCACCACGTCCGGCTGGTCGCCCGGTGGGCGCGGCGGATGGCTCAGCTCTTTGACGCACGCATCATAAATCGCGTCGTAGATCGCTGTGCCGCCGCCGGCTTTCGTCCTGGTGATCTGGTCGCGCAACGCACCTGCGTCACCGGTGAACGCCTGGACAATTTGCGGTTCGTCGTCGAAGGTCATCACAAAGGCTTCATCTTTATTGCGGCGAAGCACGCTAAACAGAAAATTAATCGAAGCGTCTTGCTCAAATTTGATGCGGTCGCGGATGCTGTTGGAAGTGTCCAACAGCATGCCGATGCGCAGAGGCAGATCGGTTTGCTTGCTGAAGTAACGGATTTCCTGCGGAGCTTTGTCGTCCCAAATCTTGAAGTCGGCCTTGTCTAGCTCGGGAACAAGCTTGTTGCGGCGGTTAAGCACAGTGAAAAGCACGTCAACGAGGTTGACGACCGAAATAATCGTTTGATCGCTCTTCTGGGCAGGTTCTTGCTTCGGCGCCGCGGACGCTGCCGGCGCCTGCGGCTTGTCCGGGGAAGACTGCTGCGCCCGTTCGGTCAGTGGAAAGAGCAAGAGCGCCAACGCCAAAAAGATTGAAGTAATTGTTCGTCGCATTTGCTTCGATTATAGGTATCCCGCCAGTGCAGCGTCAATTCGGCTCGGCGGCTCTCCGGCGGCATCGCCAAGCTTCTTCAAATAGTCGAGCAATTCACCCGGCAATGCCGCGCGAACTTCGATCCATGCCCCGGTCCGCGGTTGCGCGAAGCCCAGCTTTGCGGCGTGCAGGAAATTGCGCTCAATCGCCGGCAGCGTGACCTTCCCTACGCGCAATTCTTCGGCCGCGCCGTACAACGTATCACCTACCACCGGATGCTCAACGGCCGAGAAGTGCACTCGAATCTGATGCGTTCGCCCGGTGTGGAGTTGGACTTCCGCCAGCGTCGTGCCGTCAATCTTCCCGAGCGCTTTCCAATCCGTGCGCGCTTCGCGCAGGTTCCGGACGGACTCACCGTGCCAGGACTTGCGTTGCGTCGTCATGCGTGTGCGATGAATCGGGTCCCGCCCAATGGCCAGCTCGATGCGACCACTCTTTTCTCCGAGAATGCCCTGGACGAGCGCGATATACGTTTTCTTGATGGCCCGCTGCCGAAAGGCCTCGCCGAGTTTCGCGTGCGCCGCGTCGTTCTTGGCCACCAGGATCACGCCTGAAGTTTCCTTGTCCAAGCGATGAACGATTCCCGGCCGCAGTGGCCCCCCGGACTGCGAAAGCTCTTGCCCACGCCCCAGCAAAGCATTGACGAGCGTGCCAGTTATGTTTGCCGCTCCGGCATGAACGGTCATGCCCGCGGCCTTGTTGACGGCTATGACGTCGTCATCTTCGTAAAGAACAACAAGTGGAATTGATTCCGCCGCCGCGTGAGGCGCTGGCCGCGGGTGGGCCCTCACGGTGATGAGTTCCCCGCCACGAAGTTTCTGCGAAGATTTTGCGGCTTGGCCATTGACGAGGATCAGGCCGGCGTCGACGAGTTCTTGCACTCGCGAGCGCGAGAGTTCCGGACAGTGGGCGGCCACGAACCGGTCAAGCCGCGTCCCAGCGTCAGTACCAATCGCCAGAAGTTCACGCATCTCGGGTTGGGCTTCAACCGGCACGGTCAGATTGTAGCAGGGGCGCTAGGCGAGCCGGGATGGACGGGCGTCTATGCGCTCAACTTACAAGCCGCCCAGTCCAGCGAGGTTTGGCGGCTAGCCCTCGTTGGCTAGCCGCCTACGTTTTGACATTATTCCCGCTACAAGAGCACCGCGAGGGTTGCCGCTCGCGTAGTGCCGTTGTACGAAGCCGAGATCGTCGAAGAAGTTGAGATGAGCACGATAGACGTGCTGACTGTGAAGGATGCTGCGCTGGCTCCAGCACGAACGATCACGCTCGAAGGCACCCTGGCCGCTCCATTGCTGCTGAAAAGCGCGACGATGGCACCACCTGCCGGAGCCGCTCTGGTCAGGGTTACCGTGCCCGTGGAGGATTCGAGCCCGCCAACAACACTCGAAGGACTCAGCGTCAGCGAAGAAAGCGTAAGCAGTGGAAGAGGAACAGGCGTCACGGTGAGCGGGGCCGATCTGCTCACGCCACCGTAGGTTCCAGAGATGCTGACTGTGGTCGATGCAAGTACGGTGCTGGTGCTCACCGTAAACGTCGCGCTGGTAGCTCCGGCCGCAATCGTCACGCTGGATGGTGTCCTGGCCACGTTCGTGTTGCTGCTCGAAAGCGTGACCACTGCGCCGCCTGAGGGGGCTGCTCCACTCAGCGTCACTGTCCCTGTCGAAGATTGCGTGCCGCCAACCACACTCGTGGGGTTCAGCGTCAGCGAGGAGAGTGTGGGAGCCGGTGGAGGCACTGGCGTCACGGTGAGCGAAGCCGATCTGCTTACGCCGCCATAGGTTCCAGAGATGCTGACGGCGGTCGATGCCGCGGCAGCGCTAGTGCTGACCGTAAATGTCGCACTGGTAACTCCGGCCGCAACTGTCACGCTGGATGGCACCCTCGCCGCTGTCGTGTTGCTGCTCGAAAGGGTGACCACTGCGCCGCCTGACGGAGCTGCTCCGCTCAGCGTCACTGTGCCGGTAGAAGAATTCCCGCCCGTGACGCTTGTCGGGCTCACCGAGAGCGAAGAAAGTGTCGCAGCCGGTGGAGGTGCTGGCGTCACCGTGAGCGATGCCGACCTGGTCACGCCACTATACATTCCGGAGATGCTGACGGTGGTTGATCCCGCGACGGCGCTGGTGCTGATCGTAAATGTCGCGCTCGTAGCTCCGGCAGCAATCGTCACGCTGGACGGTGTCCTGACCACGTTCGTGTTGCTGCTCGAAAGCGTGACCACTGCGCCGCCTGAGGGAGCTGCTCCACTCAGTGTCACTGTGCCGGTGGAAGAATTCCCGCCAGTAACACTCGTCGGGTTCACCGAGAGCGAAGAAAGAGTAACGGACACAGGAGCAGAAGAAGACAGGTCGAATTCCAGAATTGCGGGATTGGGATCGTTCTGCGAAACCGCCACAAACTTCGAGGCAGAGATCATGTAAATGATGGCGTTGCCTCCGGTACCGGAAGTGACCGCCATGGTTCCCCGGCCATTGGTTGGCGATGGGCTCACAGAGTAGGTGGCTTTGAATGGCGCGCCCGAAACCGGTCCGCTTGGTGCGCCAATATCTTCCGCACCCGTCATATTGCCCGAGGGGCTGGCGCCATCCGCGGTGAACTCGCCGGAGAAGGCCACCACTTTGAAACTCACTGGGTCCGTCGCGTACCCCGCATAGGTTCCCTTCAGAGTGCCATTGGTGAACGACCCCGTGGCTTGAGGTTCTCCGGCCCCGAACAAGACATTGACATCGGAGACGAAGAGGAAAATCTGATTGGTGTTCACCAGGTAGGCCACCAGGTTGTATCCGCCGATGGTGATCGCTGCCCGCCCGTTGCTGGCCACACTGTAGGTTCCCGCCGCGCCAGTGACCGAATTGGGTGCGCTGCAAAAGTTTTCGTCGTAGGTCAGCGAAAGGGCGCCGCTGCCGTTGGTGGTGAGCAAACCGGCGACCGCTTTGGGTATCCCCGATACCGTGCCGCAAGCGGAGTGCCCGGTGAGGTAAATCACCATGTTCCCGTTCAGCGAGGCGTTCGTGAAACCTCCCGCGGGAGTATGCTGCTGCACGACGACCCCACTGAGCAGCGGAGTCGCCGTCGTGACCACGTCGCTCTCCATCACAAACAGTTTTCCTGAATTCACCACGTAAAATACGAAATTCAAGCTGTCGGGTGTTCCGCCAAACGTGAACGCGAGACGCATAGTTCCGCGTCCCGTGGCCGTGTTGGACACCGCGTAGGTCGCTGCGCTAAAGATCATCGGATAATCCGTGCCGTATCCATTGAGGTCCCCTGCGGCGTTGCTGAGTGTGCCTGTCCCGTTGGACGTAAATCGGCCTTCGATCGCTGCGCGATTGCTCCCGTTATCGAAACCGGCAGCCCCAAATGCATAGTCGCCCGTGATTCTGGCGGTGCTAAACGCGGTGGTGTCCGCTTTTTCCATGGTCCCCGAGCCGATGGTGCCTGCTCCGCCGGCGGCATCGAACTCGATGAACTGGGCGTTGCCGTTGGCCATCATCGCAAACGCCAGCTTCGCCGAGCTGCCCGAAAAATTCAGGGTCATCACGCCGCGATTGTCGGCCCCGATCGCATACGTCCCAGTGAACGCTTGCGGGCTTGTGGCCCCGGCGCCTGCACTGTTGGTGATCAGTTCACCGCTGCTGAGATTGCCGGCGCCGTCCGCCGTGAATCTTCCCACCGCCCCAAAAACAGACCCCGTGGTCCCATTCCCGCTTACACCCGTAAAGTTAAATGCATAGTTGCCATTCAAGGCCGCGTTGTTGGACTGGCCCTGAGCTATCGAAGCAAAAACCAACGCGAAACAAAGAATCAACAGAACATTCAGCTTACGCATCTTTACTTTCCTCCATTTGCCAGCCGGGCGGTTGGCTCTGAGACTCTTATTCCGAACGCACAGCGTACGATTGAGGCGCCTGGGTGGGGGGAGGGCGCCAGTTCTAAACCAGATTTATCCTCACTCTGAGAATGAGGAACGCACGAATATCACGCATGGACAATTGCGCCTCTCCCAAGGCTTTGAGCTTTAGCGCAAGCTTCTCAATTTTTTCTTCACACGCCCTGACTTACTTCGTCTACTTTTCCTAGCCCCGGTTTACTTCGCCGCAGGAGCAGATATGCTTGATGCGCCGCGCAATGGCAATCGGGTGGAAGCTGCAAAACCAGGGTCAGGAGATACCCGAAAGCGCGAGTAGCGGCCACAAACCGGTCGAGCGGCGTCTGCCGGGTGCCGCGCCCTTCGGTTCTAAGGGTGCGGAGGTTGCTTTTTCTTTTTCTTGCCAGACTCATATCTGCAATGTAGGCGCGCACATCATGCTGCCCGGTCATTTCCGCGGAGTGCTTCCCACTGTTGCAGCCCTGTGAGAAGCGCCAGCGTTCTTCCGTAGGCTACTATCGCACCGGTTAGATTGTGAAACTCCGGAGAACCCTTAATGGTTCCCCGTCTTCGTATGTGCGCATCCGCGGAGAGTTCGAGGATTCGTTCTATGCCTTTGTTCGCGAGCTCCGAGTTAGTTTTCATCATCGGCTTGACCTCCTTCGGTAACAAAGGGGCCAAGTCTTCGGGACTCTGGATAAGGGGAATCCTCCAATTTGCTGCCGGATTATCATGGAGGAGGAGTACGGGTGGATGGCCGCCTTTTCTGCGGTTTGTGGGCGTGTGCCCCGGACAATAAGTCCCGCTAGGAAAACCAGGTAAACGCCCTAACTCGCAGGATGCGACCTCTTCTAGAATGTGCGGCGAGGAGAAGACCATGCGCAAAGTTTTGTTTTTGCTGCTGTTTGTTCCGGGAGTTTTGCGGGCACGGAGCGCGCAGGAAACGGCACGACCTGCTAACACCAGCGTTTCCGGGCGCTGGGTGGTGAATGCGGATTTTTATGGTTCAACGATTTATTTTCGGATGGAGCTGAAGCAGGAAGGCGACAAACTGAGCGGGAATTTTGATGGAGACAAGCTGGAGGGAACGCTCAAGGGGAACAACGTCTACTTTCTGGCAAAGGACGAGCAAGGCGGCACCGACGAAGGCAAAGCCACGCTCCAGGGCGGGATCATCACCGGCACCGTGGTGTTTACACACTCTGACGATCCGGCCCATCCGGAGACCCACAAATTTACGGCGGAACTCGTTTCGGCGCGGCGCGCGGCGGCGCCACAACGGCACGAATTTGTCCCCATAACTTTCCACCGGCAATTTTCGGCCGCGAACAAGCCAGTGCTGACGATTGCTCCGGGCGACACCGTGCACACAACGACCGTGGATGCAGGCGGAACGGATGAAAAAGGCGTGACGCGCGTGCTGGGCGGAAATCCGGAGACCGGGCCTTTTTACGTCGAGACAGCGGCGCCGGGCGATTCCTTAGCCGTGCACTTGACGCGCGTGCGGCTGAATCGCGATTGGGCAGAAAGCGATGATTTTCTCGTTGGGCGCGCAGTCGACAGCGATCTCGCGGTGAAGATGAAAGACGTCGGGAAGACAGTGCGCTGGCATCTGGACGCGGAACACGGAGTGGCAACTCCGGAGAAACCAGCGGAACATCTAACGCGCTATGTGGTGCCGCTGCGGCCGATGCTCGGTTGTGTGGCGGTTGCTCCGAACGTCGCGCAAGCCGCTCCGGGGACGGGAGATTCCGGCCGTTACGGCGGGAACATGGACTTCAACGAAATCGTGGAAGGCGCGACGGTGTATTTGCCGGTAAGCGTACCGGGCGCGCTGCTCTATGTAGGCGATGGGCACGCGGCCCAGGGCGACGGTGAGCTTAACGGCAACGCGCTGGAAACCTCGATGGACGTGGAGTTCACGGTGGATGTGATTGCGGGGAAACGGATTCAAGGGCCGAGGGTGGAATCTGCAACGCAGGTCATGGCGATGGGGCTGGCTGGGTCGTTAGATGATGCGTTCCGGGGCGCAACGGCGAACATGGCGCAATGGCTGACGGAAGAATATAAACTGACGCCTTCGGAAGTTGCCCAGGTGCTGGGCACGTCGGCGGAATACAAGGTCAGCGAAGTGGCGGACCGCAACGCGGGAATAGTGCTCAAGATCAGTAAAGAAAGATTGAAGGCGCTGTCAAGCGCTGGGAAGTAAGAGAAGGGAACGAGGTTTCTCGACCAAGTGCGCAGGGACGAACACTACTCACTTTTTTGGTTGGGAAGTGCTGAGCGAGGAGGAGGCGATGAGTAGCTGCGCTTCCGCAGGGTCGATGTGCTCCATTTTTACGTCGGGCCGATGATTGGATCTTTCGTCTACGCTAACCCGCAGGTAATAGACTTTGCCGGCTTCAGCACTTAGATCGGCGGCCGAACCCAGTTTGGAGATTCTCTTGAGGCTGGATTGCAGGCTGCACACACGCGATGATTCCCCGGCTCCGCTGAAAAGAAAAAATATGACTTGCCGTGGATTGCCCGATCCAGGCGCCATCGAGACCGACCCTGGTCGTGGCGGCGCCGATAGTTAGGGTGTTGTCTTGCTTCACATCCTGGAACACATAGACCAGGGCCTTGGTGGGTTCCGCCTTTGGAGCAGGATGCTGGTTCTTGTCCGTCTTCACTTCGAACTTGATCTCTGGTCAGGACCACATCCCGCAGCGGCGCGAGCGGCTGCTGCGTGGTCTTGTGCAAAGAGGGGCGCCGCGAAAACCGCCAAGAAAATGGCTGCGACTATGGTTTTCATCATGCAGGTATGACGTGGTTGGAGGCCAATTGGTTTCTCAAGATACCGTTCCAGTCAATTATGTGGGGCTGCCGTGGAGGCAAGGCGCACTAACCGGATTGGGGTGATTGTTGCTTGTGACCGAACAAAACGTCAAGGAGGATGAGAACGGCGCCGATGAAAATAGCGGAATCGGCGACGTTAAAGGCGGGGTAGCGGTAGGTGCCAAACCAGACTTCGAAGAAATCCGTCACTGCGCCGTGGAGGATCCGATCGGTGACGTTGCCGGTAGCGCCGCCGAGCAAGAGAGCGATACCAGCGACGGCTTTAGCGCCGCCGCCCTGACTGGTGACTAACAACCAGGCGAGCACGCCGATAACGACAACGGAGCCCAGGATCAAAATAGCGCGTGTGCTGGCCGAGGCGGAATCGGAGAAAATACCGAAAGCGAGGCCGGGATTGCGGCTGTGCACGAGGTAGATCAAGTTGTGGATTAGTTCCTGGCGCCAGCCCTCGGAAGTTTGCGATTCGAACCACGCTTTGGTAGCGCGGTCCAGGAGAACGACGGAGAGAGTGAGCCAGAGCCACCGGACGCGAGAAGGAAGGGTCATGAGGTAAAGGAGGTTAAGGAAGTAAAGGAGACTTGCGCGTGGCGGGAATCGTGCATGAAGGAAAAGCGGCGGCGAACCGCCGCACTCCAAAGTTGGCGCGTATTAGGATGGAGTTTCATTTCAGGTCACCGCCACACTTGCAGATCCGCCGGACTCGATTTCGGCGAGGGCTTCCGTGCAACGCTCGCAGACGGTCGGATAACGATTGCTTTCGCCGACATGCGTTGAATAATTCCAGCAGCGCTCACACTTTGCGCCGTCGGCGCGTTCGATCTTGATGGTCAGGCCCGGCAATGTTTCCGCTGGAACGGATGCGGCGATGGCAGATGGCGCGACCCGGACCTGGGAAACGATAAAGAGCGCGGGCAGAATCGGCAGCTTTTCTTCGAGCAGCTTCTGCAAGCCTGGCGCTT
>Ga0137359_10002648_pt1 | contig 14348 bp, 14 predicted proteins | sample Mad1_40_16metaG_FD_108281 | JGI IMG/M metagenome (GOLD analysis project Ga0137359, IMG submission 108281) | Vadose zone soil microbial communities from Angelo Coast Range Reserve, California, USA - Mad1_40_16 metaG | ecosystem: Environmental > Terrestrial > Soil > Vadose zone | place: USA... | reverse complement strand
GCCCAGGCCAGCAAAATCGCCTGGACACGTATATCGGCGGTAGCCTGCTCGAGCAACCAGTTTTTGAAGGTATCGAAGAGACCCGTCAGCTTCAGCGTATTGAAGATAACCACGCCCCAGAAGGTGATCCAGTCCACCGCCCAGATGCCGTTGGCGCTGCCGATGAGATAGGACTGGATTCCATTGCTAAAGGGCAGGTGCCATATCGCGATGGCTACGATCAGAGTGAGAATGGAACCGATTATTGTGGCAAGCCAGGCCGTAATGCGGAAGACTGCCAGCATCACCAGCAGTGCTATGACCGGTATGAGTGCAGCTAATACTGTCAGACCAAGATTTCCCGTTGGATTGAGTACCTGATGAAACATGTAACGCCTCCTCGGTTTTGCGTCTTGGACAATAAAAATACCCTCCTGCCGCTATTTTACACAAGTATTGCGTTTTTTTCAACCGATGCGCTCGTGCCCCTCATGCTGCTTATCCAAAAGTGAATAGCTATCTCCAGGTGCGTGATGAACTGGGAGCGATCTACGATGATCAATCCTTTGCCCATTTGTTTCCCAATTGCGGACAACCCGCAGCAGCTCCCTGGCGTTTGCTGGTGGTGAGTCTGATGCAATTTGCCGAAGGACTCTCAGATCGACAGGCAGCAGATGCGGTGCGAGGCCGACTGGACTGGAAATACATGGTGGGCCTGGAGCTCACTGATCCTGGCTTTGATGCCTCGGTGCTCTGCGAGTTTCGTACGCGCTTAGTCGAAGGGAAAGCAGAAGAGCAGGTCTTGCAGTCATTGCTTGATCTTGCCACGAAGCAGGGGTGGCTGAAAGCACGTGGCAAGCAACGGACCGATTCCACGCATGTCCTGGGAGCCATTCGCACGCTCAATCGATGGGAAACGGTCGGCGAAACGATGCGAGCCACCCTCAATGTACTGGCCACAGTGGCACCAGAGCGGCTGTGTAGTGTGGTTTCAGACGAGTGGTTTGATCGGTATGAGAAACGCTTTGAGGGATATCGTTTGCCAAAAGGCAAGGCAGAGCGGCAACAGTATGCAGAACAGAGAGGAGCAGACGGCTTTCATTTGCTTCAGGCGCTCTACAGTGACACTGCTCCCACATGGCTACGGGAAGTGTCGCTGGTTCAGACGTTACGGCAAGTCTGGGCTCAGCAGTTTTACGCATCAGAAGGACCAGTCCAATGGCGATCTGAGGAGGACCTGGCGCCAAGCGCCCTGTTGATTCACTCTCCTTATGATGTGGACGCTCATTTCAGTACGAAGCGTGACATTTTGTGGGCCGGGTAGAAGGTTCATCTGACGGAGACCTGTGATGATGACACTCCTCATCTCATCACTCCTGTTGAAACCACGCCTGCAACCACCTATGATGGCGCAGTGACAGAGATCATTCATGCCGCTTTAGCAGCGAAAGGGTTGCTTCCAGAGGAACAGAGAGTGGATTCAGGCTATCTGGATGCAGAAGTCTTGGTGAAAAGCCTCCACGACCATACGGTGACCCTTGTGGGACCAGTTGCCGTTGACAACAGTTAGCAAGCACAAGAAAAGCAAGGGTTCGACAGCACGCACGTTACGATTGACTGGCAACAACGACAGGTGACGTGTCCGATTGGCAAGGACAGCCGTTTGTGGATCAACACGCATGATCGCCATGGGAAAGACGTTATCCCTATCAAGTTCAATCCTGCAGATTGTCTGGCCCGTCCGTGCCGTACGCTCTGTACCAAAGCAAAGTCGGGAGCACGAATGCTCACATTACGCCCACAGCATCAGCACTCTCTTGCCTTACAAAAGGCAAGAGAGCGACAAACCACCAAGTCCTTCAAAGAGGAATACGCGAGACGAGCTGGGATAGACGAAACGATTTCACAAGGCGTCCATGCTTTTGACCTGCGCCGCTCACGTTACATTGGGCTGGCGAAGACGAGATTACAGCACCTGATCATTGCCTCCTCGCTCAATCTGGTTCGAATGGGAGCCTGGCTCATGGAGAAGCCTCGTGCCCATACTCGTGTCTCTCGTTTCGGACGATTAGCAGCCTTTCAGCGGCCAGCAGCTTGACACCATTGAGAGGATTAAGGAGGATTCGCCAGCAGTGAGCCATGCGCCGGAGGCGCACCACCGCGCATGAAAAAGGGTAGAATGGGAGCGTGGCGGCCGCAACGTCAAAGATCGGTGTGACGCTCGTGCTCTGAGCCGGTCCAGCAGTGTGATCTTGGATGCCCACAAGCACCACCGTCTGTCGCTCCCAGTAGGGAAGCACGTAGGGGAGATTTTGACCCTCGCTTGGCATCCCGTTGCCCGCCCGGTGTTGTTCTTCAGCTTTCACTGGAGGTGACCCATGAACATTGTGTATGAACGGTGTGCAGGGCTCGACGTGCATAAGAGGAACGTCCTCGTGTGCGCCAACGTCCCCGATCAGCAGGGTCAACGCTCTCAAGAGCGTCAGACCTTTAGCACCATGACGCCTGATGTGCTGCGCATGCGTACCTGGCTCAAGAGGCTGGGCGTGACCCACGTCGCCATGGAGAGTACCGGGGTGTTTTGGAAACCCATTTATAACCTGCTCGAAGGGCATTTCGAAGTGCTTGTCGTCAACGCCCAGCATATCAAAGCCGTGCCTGGACGTAAGACCGATGTTAAAGATGCCGAGTGGATCGCCGATCTCTTGCAGCATGGCTTACTGCGTGCGAGCTTTATTCCTCCGGCCCCACAACGGGCAGTGCGCGACCTGACCCGGTATCGTACGAGTCTGATCGAGGAGCGCTCGCGCGTGATCAATCGCTTGCAGAAGACTCTAGAAGATGCCAACCTGAAGCTCGCCTGCGTCGCGACCGATCTCATGGGCCAATCTGCCCGCGACATGCTGGCCGCCAGGCTTTCGGGAGAAGTGGATCCCGCGGTGTGAGCACACTTGGCCCGTGGCAAGATGCGCGCCAAACGCGATCTGCTTGAGCAAGCGCTTCAGGGCCAGTTCAAGCCTCACCACCGCTTTCTCATCAGCGAACAACTCTCCCTCATTGACTCCCTGGATGATGCCATCGAGCGCATCAGTGCCGAAATTGCGGAGCGCCTACGCCCTTTTGAGCAGCTGCTCCAGCGCTTGGAGACCATTCCAGGGATCAAGAGGCGCTTAGCCGAAGTGATCCTGGCGGAGATTGGGCCGGATATGAGCCGTTTCCCCAGCGCCAGACATTTAGCCTCATGGGCAGGCATGTGCCCTGGGAACAATGAAAGTGCTGGCAAGCGCTTGAGTGGCAGGACACGCAAAGGCAGTCCGTGGCTGCGCACGGCGCTGGTGGGGGCAGCGCAAGCCGCGAGCCATTGTAAGGACTCCTATCTCTCCGCCCAGTTTCGCCGACTGGTCATCCGGCGGGGAGGCAAGAAGGCCATCATTGCGCTCGGACATACCTTACTCGTCATCGTCTACCACGTGCTAGCCGACGAGAAGAACTATGACGAATTGGGAGGCAATTACTTTGACGAACGCGACCGGCAAGCGGTTCAGAAGCAGCTCGTCCGTCGCTTAGAGAAGCTGGGGTATGAGGTAACGTTAACTCCTACTTCTCCTGCTGCTTAAGCACACACCAACAACCAACCAGGAAGAGTCTCTTCCCCGATGCACCGGATCGGGTCAGGACTTCCTACGCTCTGTACGATTCACGATACCGTCCCCCTTTTTCAGGGGAGTATCAACTTTGTTAAGTATGATAGCTCAGTTTAAATTGAGCAGAGGGGACAGGTGTTCTTGTAAAAAGGCGCGGTCTTGCTCGTAAGGAATAAGTTCGATGGCCTGGAGTGGTGAGAACCAGCCAACGCCGGTAAATCTCGGGTCGAGTGGTGTTTGTGACTGGCTATTGTCCAGGGGTACGCCAGGAAGTAATGGATTGTCTTATGCTCCAGGTCGCCGTTGCTCTTTATGGACTGGCGCATAATTGTGCCGAGGTGTTTGATGAGCTGGACGCGCGCCAGCCCTGTCTCTTCATGAATCTCGCGCAGGGCTGCCTGTTCAAGTGACTCGCCCGGGTAGACGTGGCCTTTGGGCAAGACCCACTCTTTTGCGCTGTTTTTGTGATGGGCCAGGGCAAGCTTTAGTTCGCCTTCGATTTCGCGCAAGATGATCGCGCCTGCCGATACGGCTGTTCTTTGGGCCATTCTCAAATCCTCTTGTGCATAAAAGAGAAAGGTATGTTCAGAAGCGGCAGGAGGCGTAGTCTCTGAACATATGAATTTTGTTAATCGATGTAGCGGTAGGCGGGCAAGGTCAGGAACTCGGTGAACTGGTCGTTGGCGATGATCTGGTCTAGCAACTGGCGGGCCGTGCCAAATTTGCGCGCGGCAAATTGCTGTTCGCCGAGCGTAGACTTGAGCTTTGCCAGTTCTTCATCCGACAGTTGGTGATAGAGTTCAATGTCCACTTTTCTGCCGTCGGATAGGACGCCTTTGGGATGGTGAATCCACTGCCAGATTTGCGACCTAGCGATTTCGATAGTGGCGGCATCTTCCATCAGGTTGTAGATGGGAACGCAGCCGGTACCGCGCAGCCACGATTCCAGGTACTGCAAACTGACGCTGATATTGTTGCGCAGCCCTGCTTCGGTGATCTGTCCCCCCGGGATGGCCAGGAGGTCGCGAGCTGTTACATGGACATCTTCGCGCTTCCTATCTATCTGGTTGGGTCCCTTCATGACCTTGTCAAATTCCTCCATGGCGATCTGCACCAGGCCAGGATGAGCCACCCAGGTGCCATCATGACCATCGGTGGCCTCGCGCCTCTTGTCGGCGCGTACACGCTCCAGCGCCTCTTCGTTGGCCTGGGGATCGTTCTTGATGGGGATCTGGGCCGCCATGCCGCCGATGGCGTGGATGTTACGGCGATGGCAGGTTTTGATCGTGAGCAGGGAATAGGAACGCAAGAAGTGCGTGGTCATGGTCACCTGAGCGCGGTCGGGATAGATGAATTCAGGTATCTGGCGGAACTTCTTGATAGCGCTGAAGATGTAGTCCCAGCGCCCGCAGTTCAAGCCGGAAGAGTGTTCACGCAGTTCGTAGAGTATCTCATCCATTTCAAAGGTTGCCAGGATGGTTTCGATGAGCACGGTGGCACGGATGGTGCCCCGGGGGATGCCCAGTTCCTGTTGGGCAAGCACAAATATGTCATTCCAGAGGCGGGCTTCCAGGTGGTTCTCCAGCTTGGGCAGGTAGAAATAGGGCCCGGTGCCTTTCGCGAGCAGCGTTCTCACATTGTGGAAGAAGTAAAGGGCGAAGTCGAAGATGCCGCCAGAAACCGGCTGGCCATCGATGAGCACATGCTTTTCCGACAGGTGCCATCCACGCGGGCGCACCAGTAGGGTCGCGGTTTTTTCCTGTAAGCGGTATGGCTTCCCCTCGGGGCTGGTAAATTCGATGCTGCGGTTGACGGCATCGCGCAGGTTAATATGACCCTGGATGTTGCCCTCCCACGTGGGGGTATGGGAGTCTTCAAAGTCGGCCATGAACACTTTGGCGCCCGAGTTCAGCGCGTTGAGGATCATTTTTCTTTCCACGGGGCCGGTGATCTCGACGCGGCGATCCAGGAGATCACCGGGGATGGAAGCTACAGTCCATTCGCTGTTACGGATATGCTCGGTTTCGGGGAGAAAATCGGGCAGTTTGCCGGAGTCAATCTCGGCCTGTCGCTGCGCCCTGCGCTGCAAGAGCTCCTCACGCCTGTCAGCGAAGGCACGGACCAGGGTTGCAACGAGGTTCATAGCATCCGGTGTCAATATCTCGGCAAACTCCGGAGTAACGGGGCCACGGATATCGACCCCCGCCGGGTAGTGGGACAAGTTCTGGTCGGTCATCGGGTCATACTTCCTTCCTTCAGAAGATAGCCGCAGGAGATTGCCGATCTGGAGCGGCAGTCAGACGGGCTACCGCAAGGGTCGCCCCTACATTTCTCTTGTTAGGATATAACATCGCGTGGTCGGCGGGCAAGGTTGTCTCAGGATAGCCATTTGCTCGCAGGAGCAAGCTGGTCGAAGGGATGCCAGAAGGTGATGAAGGTTCGCTCTACGCCGAGTTTCTCCCAGGCGACCAGTTTTCCGGCTATGTCCTTGAGCCAGTCTCACACAAAGGCCGACAATGTGACGGCGCGTGAAGATGCCTCGATCTCCTGGCGCGCAAAGCGTATCAACTCGTCGTCGGCGTAGACATTGATCTCGTCGGCATATGCGACGGCGCTGCGGATCAAGCTTCGCGAGCGGCCCGCACCTATTACCACGCGTGGGAGAGTGGGAGGAAGTGGGGTTGAAGCGGCATTTTTTAGATGAAGATGATCGCCTTCAAACGTTACCTGTTCGCCGCTCCAGATACGTCGAAGGACGGTGATGGTCTCTTTGAGGCCAGTAATGCGCGCCGGGGCAGGAGGAACCTCAAGGCCCCACGCGCGCGCTTCTTCAAAGTAGTCGCCCGCGCCAATGCCGAGTTCGAAGCGACCGCCGCTCAGGATAGACAGAGTCGAGGTTTCCTTGGCGAGCACGCCGGGTAAGTAGTTCATGCGGTCGATGACCATTGGCACGAGGTGGATACGCGAGGTAGCCATAGCAAGGGCGCCAGAGGCTGACCAACCGCAGATGTAGGGCCACTCGGGATTGTCTGCATGATAGTGATCCAGGAAACCAACGGCATCGAAGCCACTGGTGTCGGCTTCCTGTGCGGCTGCCAGCATGGTCGGCCAGTCGCTTGTAGGTCCAAGGTTGACTGCAATGCGCATGTGATGTATCTCCGTGTTCAGGAATGGCTCAAGCAGCATGGCGGGAGTGATGCATGGCGGCCGCAAGGGCCGCCACTACTATACTACGGCTTTGCTGCTTCAGCATGTGTGATGGTGATTCCGCTTGTTGATTCGTGACGAGTTAAGCGGTTTTACCTCAAAATGTTGTTCCCAATAATTGTAGATCTTGATTGCTGTCATCTTGTGTCAGGATTCGAGTGAGAAAGAAGAGGGTGCAGTTCATTTTTTTGCAAGAGCTCCCTCTTTGGGCCGGACAACAATGGGCCGCCTCCAAGGATGAGTGGCAGCAGGACGGGAGAACCTGGAGCGACTTCCACCGGGGCCGAAGTCGGCTGGCTCAGGGGGACAAGGGACGGGTTCAACCGGAGGGCGTGGAGTCGGCGGCCTGCACCACAGCAACAGGTTCAGGAAGCGAGCCACGGCCTGTTCACATCGCGCTTGGGTGCGCTCGCCTCGTTGCTGCTGACGGGTGTGCTGCCGATGCATCGTTGAGGCCTGCCACGTCTCGTCCCAGCGCCCATTACAGACCGCATTGCGTAACACGAGCATGGGGTTGACGTTATGGCGTTCCCAATGCATGCCTGCTCCTTTGAGCCGCGCTTCGGCGACCACCTTGTTGGCGCTTTCCACACACCCAGAGCCGATAGGCCACCCGGCTGCCTGAAAGGTCGGGTACTGCATCTGCGCTTCGCGCTTCGCGAGATACGCCAGATTGTCGGTGAGCTCTTTCACGTCGGGATGTCTGGCTACGAGCGCCCGTAGGTCCGTCACCACCTGGCTGGGGCCATTGTGCTTGAGTTCATGCAACTGGTTTGCCAACTAGTCGTCTGCCCACGCGCTGCCCGCGCCGCTGGCCACTTTGCCCATGCCGCTGATATGCTCGGCGGCATGCGCACAATCCACCACACTCCCACGGATTGCGCAACGAGCTGACTGGTAGCGAACGTCTGTCCCAAAATGGTCTCTTTGAAGGAAAAGAAACTCCATTTTTCCAACAAGGAGACCAATATGACAAGTATCATCGATTCTTCCGTTCAGATCCACACCTCTTCTGAGTTGACTCCCATCCCGCCTCCTTGGTTCGGGGAAGTCGTGCTGTTCGTCACACATCTCAAGAAGCAAGGAGTGCTCACCAAGCTCTGTGAGCACGTGCGCTTTGCCCGGCGACGGTTCGGACGCTACGATATGATTGACTTTCTCGTGGTGCTCTTCGGCTACGCCATCAGTGGAGAACGCACCCTGGAGGAGTTCTACGAGCGACTCCAGCCGTTTGCTGTCCCGTTCATGGCCTTGTTTGAGCGGGACCGGCTGCCTTCTCGTTCAGCCCTCTCGCGCTTTTTGGCAGCGCTCACCGAGGCTCCAGTCGAAGCCCTGCGCACGCTCTTTCTCGATAATTTGCTCGCCCGCCCGCTGACGCCTGACAAGCAAACCGGAGGGCTGGGGGATCGAGCAGGGAACAGCTGGATGGTCTTTGACCTTGATGGGACACGGGAGGCAGCCCGGCAACGCGCCTTGCCCCAGACTGATGAGCTTCCCCCACCCTTTCGCCGGTTGGGTGACGTCTGCGCCCCTGGCTACCGAGGTCGCAAACGCGGGGAGGTTGTCAGGACACGGACAACAGTGTCGCAGGCGCATAGTTATCAGTGGCTCGGCAGTTTCGGGAATCGAGGGAACGGGCGGTATCGGGAAGAATTGCGCAAGGCGCTCACCGCCATTGGCCGGTATCTGACGGCGTATCAACTCGAAGCTTCGCGCACGCTGCTGCGGTTGGATGGGCAATATGGCAATGGGGCCGTGATCGCCGATGTGGCAGGGTTTGCGTTTGTGAGCCGTGGCAAAGACTACCACCTGCTCGATCATCCGCAGATCCAGGCGCGGCTGCACCTGCCCCCCGATCAGATCCAGCAGCGTCCCGAAAGCCAGACAGCGCGCAGCCTCTACGATTGTCCAGAGCTTCCAGTGGGACCTGAGGGAATACCCTGCCGCGTGGTCGTGGCCACACATCCCGCCGGGAACAAGAAGAGTCCTGTTGGGGTGACACGCGCAGGGGTCGTCTACGAACTCTTCTTCACCAACCTCCCGCAGCACGCCTTCACGGCCTGCGATGTGGTTGAGTTGTATTTGCATCGCGGCGCTTTTGAGCCTGCGCTCTCAGACGAAGACAAAGAGCAGGACCCGGACAGGTGGTGCAGCCATGCGGCCTGGGGACAGGAGTGCTGGCAACTGGTCTCGCAATGGGTTTGGAACCTCAGGTTGGAACTGGGGCATCAGTTGGAACCAACGCCCCTGCGCATCACCGAGTTTGCTCCTGCCATCCCGGAGCAGAACGCGCAGACTGTCATGCATTCAGCCGAATCCGCTCCTGCCTCTGGATATGGTCCACCCACGACGGCCACCTCCTGGAAAACGGGTCGCTTCACCGGAGCTGACTTTCCTCTTCAGCCCGATGGAACACTGCGCTGTCCAGCAGGCAGCACGCTCACCCTCCAGGAGCGGCGGCAAGAGGCTGATGGGAGCCTGCGGCTGGTGTATGCAGCCAGCATTCGCAACTGTCGTCCCTGTCCGCTGCGTGAGCAGTGCCAATGGAATGGCAGCGCCACCGCGAAGCCGCGCCAGGTAAGCGTACTCTTGCATCCGCTCGTGGTTGCTCCAGAGCCCATTCTTTGGAAGGATTGGAGCCGAAGGCACCATCGACGAGCTGCATGTATCTGTTGCACCATCAGCGGGTGGATATTCAGATGGCATCGGGCTGTTTGCTTCCCTCGACCTCGCCGCCGCCACTACTTTCTCGGACACGGCGAGCGCATTTTCGGCTCTCGTGGGCAGAGCGCCTGAAACGGAATGTGCGTCCAGCAACTGAGGGGCAAGTCAAAATCACCCTTTTCGGAGTACCTGATCATTTCGCTGACTTCCTCGGTTTGAGAGCCGCCTAGCCAGTCGCTCTGGCTCTCACAAATGGAGCTTCTCTCCTCGGACATCTAAGCATCTCCGAGCGGAGCCTTATGGCTCCTTGCGAGTGCGCGGGCTTGGGCTCCTCTCATCTCCTGCTCGTTTTTTCATCATGAGACTCTGGGCTCCAATTGCTTGATGTCTTGAGCGAGCAGAGGCAATCCTTCTGTGAAAGAATGGTGCTTCCCGTCGAGCACGCGGACTGTTGCCTGGGGCAGGTGTTCTTGATAGCGCAAGAGAGAAGCAAACGGAACTTCTTCATCAGAACGACTGTGATACAGGAAGAGGTGTCGGATTGGGGGGAGGTGTGAAGCAAAATCATCGGGCACAGCGTACTCAAGCTCCCAATCCTGCTTCCCCCAGTAGGGCACAGCCACCAGAAACATCCCGGCAATCGGTTTCTGGTAGGTTCCTTCTGCCAGGTATTTGAGCAACATTGAACCCCCTAACGAGTGCCCGATGAGCAAGACATCCGCATCGAGCTTGCCGAGCTCTTGCTCAATCTGGTCCCTCCAGGCAAGATATCGAGGATGGTCAGGATCAGGCATATCTGGAGCCAGGACGTGGTAATCGCTCCCGAGTTGTTCCTGCAGGTATGCAATCAGCTTCCCGCTGCCTAAAGGCTTGTGCTTATTACCAGCGCCCTGAATGAAAAGGATTGGTTTTCTCATTCGTTTCCTCTCTCAACTGCTCTTGTTTCTTCGGTCATAAAAGGCCGGTGTTTCCACTTATGAATTATACTGCCGTGCTTCAAGACCGTTTCCAGAGACAGAAGAGCACGTGACTTCCTGCGGCGTTTCCCCGGTAGCCATGAGAACCCATTCACCCTCCTGATCACTGAGCTTCATGAATCCCTCAATATCATCGGTCAGGGAGGTGGAAGTCGAATGCTCGGATCAAGCTCTCTGGGAAAGCCATTCTTCTCTCCTTATTCATTATTATGATGCAGCATCATTATTACGATGCAGCATCCCTGGTGACCTTTTTCTTTTCTCTTTACTTGAGTTTATCTCATTGCGCAACCCGTGGGTTTATTCAAGTCCAAGTACTCCCCTCTCATGTGTGAGGTATACACATCATGTTGTGAGCCTTCTCGCAGCATACTCACGTCGTATTGGAAATGTTGCTGTACGGGAAAAGTGACCTGGCAGCGGAAGAAAGAGGAGTATCGTTATGACACAGACCAATTCAAAGATCCTACGTGGAGACCGTGAAGAGTTTCACGTAGCGAGTAGAGACACTATGAACTCACCGAAGCGGACCAAGCGCATCGTCAGTGCAGACCAGCGCAGGGCAGAAATCATGATTGCGACCCTTTTCGTAGTGACCGGGGTCGCCGCGATCCTCGGGGTTTACTTCCTGGATCCGATTCTGAACGCCTCCAACTATCTGGCCGGGGTGTTTCCAAACAAGGGAGCCGTCGAATTGGGATCCCTGCTGTGGTCGATCAACAACATTGGGATTGTCTTCATCGCGGTGTTTGCGTTTCGCGTGCTCAGAAAACTCGATGAAGCCCTGGCGGTCGGTTACCTGGCTACCCGGATCGTCGAGGGCACCATCATGATGGTCGGCATCGCCGCGACCTTGCTTCTGATCCCGTTGAGCCAGGAGTTCCTCAAGGCTGGTGTGCCCCAGAACTCGTGGTTTCTGACTCTTGGCGACGTCCTCAAGCAGGCGAAATACCTTGGCCTGTCCGAAGTTTCTTTACCGATGCTCGGGCTGGGTGGATCGCTCTTTACCTGGATGCTGTTCCGGTACCGACTCGTTCCACGGGTGATCTCCGCAGTTGGTCTGATCGGCTACGCTTTGGTGTTTCTCAGCGGCATTGGCAGCTGGTTCGGTGTTCTCGACCCTTCCGTGGGGGGCAACGGGGCCCCGCTTGCTCTTCCCGTCGCCGCGTTCGAGATCATCCTTCTCCCCTTCTGGCTGTTCTTTCGGGGCTTCAAGACCCCAAAGGCCGAGAACCGCATCCCCGCCGCGGTTGCGATGCCGGGCGCTGAAGCCTGAGGCGACTTGCCGCTCGGCAGCACGCTCGCGACGGATGAAGCGATAACCGATCTGCTGAGAAAGTGTAAAACGGTTAGCTAGACGAGCTGCACCCTCACCAGGGAACATGAAAGCACCCTCTAGGTTTTCTAGAGGGTGCTTTTTGTCCTGCAATCCCGAAGGGAATGCCTAGGTGCAAGCCGACTCCGATGCGAAGTATCAGCCTTTCCTTGGTGGGACAGCAGTCCTAAAGACTGAAGATCTCATGTACCTCAATGAACTCGTTGAAGTGGGGAAGATATAACCAGTCATTGATAGATGCTATCCATTGGAGCAGATTGTCGAGGCTCACAGGTATGTTGACCACGGACACAAAAAGGGAAATGTTGTCATCACGGTGGCATAACATGGAACGAACCACCGTACAGGTCCCTGTTGGAATGCATCTGGTCATATATTGCCCTCTTTTCTGGTGTGAGCAGGGTTTGCACTGTTGAGAAGCCTGCTCAAACGGGGATTGAGGAGACAGCTCATCCACAGGATATTCTCAAAGAAATCACCAGTTTCATTCCTGAATTTACAACCCCTCGCCAAAATACATCTACCTTTTCTCTCCATCAGAAATGTATTACATGGAGAAGGCGTAACAAAAACCATTTGGGCTAGATTCCTATTCCGACTTTCTGTTCCTACCATGGGCAAACCCCTATTTCTTCGACTCGCATGTGACCTCAACAGTACCACAAGCCACCGATATGGCGGTTGCCAGGAAAATATGGGATGTGAGTACCGAGATGGTTCATCGACAAGCGGGGCGATCAGCGATTTCTGCAAGTGATGACAAGAGGTGATATCCCCCTATGCGCGACACTGGTGACACGGTTTACTGGCCGTCTTGTAACGCATCAGTTATCGCCTGCTCCTGTATCATCGCCTGCCCCGTGCGGAGTCCAGCCTCAAATGTCGCTGCATCCAGCTTCACACGAGCCGTAGCGACACGTCCGCTCACGTCCTGCCGCTCCAGGCTGTCGGACGGGAGCAGGTGAGCCGCAGCCCCAAAGAGTCGCCCTGCTCGCTCTGCTTTTCCTTGAGCGGCTGCCATCTCTGCCAATCCAGCCAGCGCCTTGACGATGCCAATCCCCTGCCCTCCCTGCTGCATGTCCTGCCACAGGCTCAGGCCCAGCCTGTAGAGCACCTTCGCCAGTGGCTCGTCTCCATAGGAACGGAGCCACATCTCCCCGTTGTTGATCAGGAACAGCCCGAGCGCCCCCGGGTTCCTGGCCTGCTGCATGAGCGGCAGGCTTTGCTGATACAGGGAGCGTACCATCTCCTCGTCACCCTGGCTCGCGACGATCACCAGCAAGGCACTCAACACCAATGAAGCGTACCGCGCCTCCCCGATCTTTCGGAAGAGCCGCAAACCAAAGTGCGCGCGTGCCGCAGCATTATCGCCTGAGTGATAGGCGATAATGCCCCTGTCGTAGAGCGTGAACGCTTCGTCCCAGGCATCCTCCCCGAGGCCTTTGAGCCGGGTGTGGCTCTCTTCCGACAAGTGACGCGCCTGCACGTTGTTCCCCTGACGCGACAGGACATTCGCTATTATCATTTCCGCGTAGCTGGTGTAGCGCTTGTCTCCCGCTTCGCGGCAAATGGACAGGCTCTCCTCAAGACAACGGGTGGCAGCTTCGACGTCGCCTTCGGCCTAGGCCAGCAGCCCCGCGCCGAAGAGGGCTCGGCCTCGTGCGGCGCTGCGATCCGTGCTCCCGGTCCGCGCCAGCATCGCCTCCAGCCACGTGCGCCCCTCGTGGAGAGCGCTTTGCAGGAACCAGTAATAGCAGAGCGCCCCAGCCAGGCGCAGCCCGATCTCGACCGCGTCCTGCGTGGCCTTGCACCAGGCCAGGGCAGCGCGCAGGTTGGCCTCTTCACGAGAGAGCCGCTCCTGCCAGACCTCCTGCTCCGGGCGGGTCAAGTGGATCTCCGCCTCCTCGGCCACCGTCAGAAAAAAGTGCGCATGCCGCTCGTGTACGGCCGCCTCCTCACCGCTGCCCGCCAGGCACTCCACCCCGTATTCACGCACCGTCTCCAACATGAGAAGGCGCGGTTCCTCTCCAGGCTTTCCCACCTGCACCAGTAGACTCGTATCCAACAGAGACGCCACTGCGTCCAGGACAGAAACGGAAGCACGGTCAGGTGGCCGATGGGTGTTCACCACGGCCTCGGCCGCCTCCAATGTCCAGTCTCCCACGAAGACCGAGAGCCGCCGGAAGACCTGCTGCTCCTCGTGCGCTAAGAGATCATAGCTCCACGTGAGCGTGTTGCGCAGCGTTTGCTGGCGCACAGGCAAGTTGCGTGGCCCACTCGTCAGGACGGCTAGGCGCTGCGAGAGGCGGCCCAGAAGCGCCTGGGGTGGGAGCAGGCGAATGCGGGCCGCCGCCAGTTCAATGGCCAGCGGCAGTCCATCGAGCTGCACACAGATCTCGGCCACCGCCCGCGCATTGGCGGCCGTGAGCTGAAAGCCGGGCTGCATCGCCCGCGCCTGTTGCAGAAAGAGGGCTACCGCCGGGTAGTGGGCGAGCGCTTCGCTGTCGGGAAGGTGCAAGAGGTCGGGCAGCGACAGGGGAG
>Ga0137359_10002647_pt1 | contig 14350 bp, 13 predicted proteins | sample Mad1_40_16metaG_FD_108281 | JGI IMG/M metagenome (GOLD analysis project Ga0137359, IMG submission 108281) | Vadose zone soil microbial communities from Angelo Coast Range Reserve, California, USA - Mad1_40_16 metaG | ecosystem: Environmental > Terrestrial > Soil > Vadose zone | place: USA... | reverse complement strand
TACAGGGCATAAACGTGATTCGAGTATTCCGAAATGGGGCGCGACCCATACTGTGGGGTGCGCGAACCACGGCGACCGACACGAACTGGCAATACGTCAACATCCGCCGGCTGTTTCTCTTCCTCGAGAGGTCCATTCAAGTAGGAATTCGCTGGGCCGTCTTCGAACCGAACAACACCGGGCTGTGGGCAAAGTTGAAGCGATCCATCAGTGATTTTCTCACAAGAGTGTGGCGGGACGGTGCCTTGTTTGGAGAAACGGCGGACAAGGCGTTTTATGTGCGCATCGATGAGGTCCTGAATCCACCGTCGACCCAGGCTCTCGGTCGCCTGTACATCGAGATCGGCGTCCGGCCTTCGTATCCCGCAGAGTTCATCATTGTGCGTATCGGGATTTGGTATGGCGGCACGGAAGTTACTGAGTCGTAGTTAGAAAGGAGACGAGCGATGGCAAACGCAAAGCGCGTGGACCCTTATGCAAACTTCAGTTTTCTTGTGGAGCTTGATGGGATTACGCGCGCGGGATTCCACGATGTGAGTGGTCTTGAATCCGCAATCAACGTCCATCCCTACAAGGAGGGAGGGGCCGACTTCGAGAGCAAACTGCCAATGCGGACGACGTACAGCAATATCGTTCTCAAATGGGGTTTGGCCGAAATCGAATTGTACGTCTGGCATCGCCAAGCAGAGCTAGGCAATGTGCAACGTAAGAACGGCTCCGTCATCCTCCGGGACAGGCAGGGAAACGAGAAGGTGCGCTGGAACTTCATCGCTGCTTGGCCAACGAAGTACACAGGACCCACGCTGAATTCTGAGGGTAACGACGTTGCGATCGAAACACTCGAATTGGCCCATGAAGGGTTGGAGAGGGTGGCATAGCTATGTTTCGAACAGAATATGAATTCACGCTCCCGATGGGATACCTGGACGGGGACGGGGGACTTCATCGCGAGGGGACCATCCGTCTTGCAACTGCGGCCGACGAAATACTCCCGCAGAAGGATCCGCGGGTTCAAAAAAACCCTGCGTATCTGATTGTCATTCTGTTGTCGCGTGTCATCACAAAACTGGAAGGAGTCGAGGCGGTCACACCGCGGACGATTGAGGGTCTGTTCACTGCCGACCTCAATTATCTCCAGAATCTCTACAACGAAATCAACAGTGTGGAAGACCGCGGACAGGCCGTGACGTGTCCCCAATGCCAGCACGCCTTTGACTTGGAGCAACCCGTCGTGGGGGGATCTTAGGCTACCCCCTCGATCAGCTCTACGGGGAGGTAGCTTATGTCGCGTACCACTTTCACTGGCCTCGAGATCAAGTGATGGACCTTGAGCACACTGAGCGGCGGCGATGGGTATCAGAGATAGGGGAAATCAACCGCCGCGTTAACGGAGAGTAGGTCGAGTGCAAAATTCCAGGAAATTGCGACGGGTTTCGACTTCGGAGAAGAGTGCGAGTCGTGCGCTTTCCCTGAAGTATGCGCTCCTATTTTCCCGTGCATGCACCTTTGTGAGCCGGCTGCTCGAAAAGTATCAGAGAAGCCGCCGCGCCGTCGGTCTAGCTCGGATTCTCGTCGAACCTCGCACGCTGAATGCACTCGGGCAATTCCATCTTAAGGTAAAGCTCCAAATTTCGCCTCAATTCGTCTCGAACAATTTCTTAACTTCTCTTGAGAACCCACAAAACGAGACGTCAGTCAACTGGCGAGCGGCTCAAGTTCTAGTAAGACACGACGACGGCGTGGCGGATCGGAGTTTGGCGCGTGGTATGGATCGTATATTCGCGCGCATAACCGGACCAATTCTTTCGACTCGAATCCATTCCAGTAATCCGACAACTTTCCTCAGAGATTTCCCCTTGCGCCCTGTTCCACGTGTTTTTGTGCGCACTTCCCATGCACTGAATGAGACTGGAGTTCCTACAGAAGTTGGAAGGGACTTGCGCCGCACTGCTGAGAGGCAGACTTCGCAGTTGAAAAGCACCGCTCCAGACGTTGCACCCGAGCAGGTTACGCGGCTCACTGATCAGGTATTGCAAGCAATTGACCGGCGAATTGTCGCTCAACGCGAGCGCTGGGGGAAGTTGTAACCATGTCATCGCTCGAAAAGGCCCTTTTGACCAATACGATTACCGGTGAGCGAATCCCTGTCATGTTTAATCCAGAGGAATACTCGCTCAACAAAGACATCAACTATTCGCAGGCAGGTGTCCCGGGACTGAGCGCTCCAATTCTTCAGTTTGTGCACGGAAACATGCAGACCTTGGAGATGGAATTGTTTTTGGACACCTATGAGGCTCACCGGAACGGTAGCCGAACGCTGAATGCCGCAGGGGCAGATGTCCGCACCTTGACGCGCAAGATCACAGATCTGATGAACATTGATGCGACGACGCATGCACCGCCGATTCTTCTCTTTACCTGGGCATCGCTGACTTTTACGTGCGTACTCGCGCGAGCTAACCAACGATTTGTAATGTTCTTAGCGGATGGAACGCCGGTGCGGGCCAGAATTCAGGTGTCTTTCCACGAATTCCGCAACGTGGACATGGAAGCTAAGGAAATCAAACGGGAGACCGGGGATTTCTCGAAATTGCACACTGTCGCCCAGGGCGAAACGCTCAGCGGGATCGCGAGGGAAGTATACGGTGACCCGGCTCTGTGGCGACCGATCGGCATCGCCAATCAGGTTGAGAACCCCAGGGAGCTTGTCGTTGGGATGCAACTCAGCATCCCCCAATTGCCGTTTCGTGATCCGGAGTCTGGAGAGACATTCGAATTGCCATGAGTAACCTGCGATTCGCCCCCGAATTCCGTTTGCAGATCAAGGGTGCTCCTGTGCCTGCGGCGCTCCGCTCGTCGATTTCGAGTGTCAGCTTGCAAACAGCGCTCGAAGGCGCAGACCGGCTGGAGATGAGTCTAGTGAATGAAAACCTGCGTTGGCTCGACCATCCGCTCCTCAGAATGGACAACCAGATAGTGTTCTCATTGGGGTACGCGCCAGATCCGCTCGTGCAGATGTTTGTCGGGACAATTGTAGCGCATGGTCCAAGCTTCCCTAGCAGCGGGGCCCCCACGCTTACAGTGACAGCTCACGATCGACGGGAGCACTTGCAGGAAGGAACAAAGGATCGATGGTTCGGCGTTTCAGTCCCGACTGTGGGCAACTTTCCCATTCCGGACATGGAAGTCATGCGCCAAGTCAGCGTTGAGAACCAACTCACCGCCGTCTTTGAGGCGGTTGGAGCTGCGCTGGCAGCGATTCTGGGAGGAATCGAGGCAATCCCCACGATTAGTGATCCTAAGGAAGCACAGAAGTTGATCCGTTCGCAGTCCGGCGAAAGCGATTTCGACCTGCTGACCCGCATTGCTAAAGAAAACGGAATGGAGATGCTGATCGAACATGATGGGCCACAGGGAGGAACCCGGCTCTCCTTCTTTTCACCGCTCGATCACCTGAAGCCGGACGTCAGTCTCAAATACGGGCAATCGCTGCTTGAATTCACTCCTCGAATTAGCAACGTCGGCCAAATTGCATCTGTCACGATTTTCATCTGGGTGGCAGAAATCAAAACGCAGTTTAGCGTCACGCTGGGATGGGACTGGGACCGAATGGCTCTGACGCTCAACATCGGTGCCGGTCTAGTTGCAGGAGGGTCGGGGCCGTCCGAAGTCGTCATCAACAAACCAGTTTCTCTTGCTTCGGCCCCGCGAAAGATCGTGAGTGAATTAATCCCGAAACTGAACAAACGCCTGACGGGTTCCGGAAGCACGATCGGGGACCCAAGGATTCGCGCCGGCTCTGTATTGCGGATGGAAGGACCCGGTACGCAGTTCGGTGGTTTATCCCGGGTGACGTAGGCAACACACACTTTGGACGGGAGCGGCTACCGGACGCAATTCGAGGTGCGCAAAGAGATTTGGTTCGGCTCGATTCCGCTTGGAGACCAGGGAGCTGTTCCCATCAGAACCCAGGCGAGTTTCGCAAATTAGAGTTTCAGTGGATGGAAAAGAAATGTCACAACTCATTGAGGCCGCAGCTCAGCAGCAGGAAACACCTGCAGAATTCCGGACGCAGGGAATTACCGCTGCAATCGTGATAAGTAATACCGATCTGACGAAGCAGGGGCGCGTTCAGGTTCGGATTCCTTGGCTGCCTGATATTGATCCGTGGGTGAGAGTGGCTGTGCCCATGGCCGGGGACCAGCGCGGTACCTATTTCATTCCACAAGAGGACGATGAAGTTCTGGTGGCATTCGGGGACGCTGACTTTCGCGACGCGTTTGTCATCGGCAGTCTCTGGAATGGCGAAGATAAACCCCCGGCGACTGAACTGACCGATCCTGTGACGAAACGTCTCATCAGATCTCCAAAGGGATTGCTGATCCAGTTGGACGACGGAGCGCCTTCTATCACGTTGACTATCAAAACTTCGGAAAAGGTGAAAGTAGGACCTGGAACCGCCGACCTCGCAGACGCAGGGCAAAATCAGGCTGGTGACGATTCGAGCAAAGACATAGTTCCCTTCCTTGTGATCGACAAGAAGAGCGTCACGATCAAGCGCTCATCGGGTGCCAATCAGGACAAAGATGAGCAGATTGTTACTTTGAGCGACGACGGAATTCGGGTCGAAGTCAAGAAGGGAAACATCGTACTGAAGGCCAAAGACGGAGATGTGCAGATCGAAGCAAAGAATATCCGCCTGAAAAGCAGCTCCGAGACAGAGATTAAAGCCAGTGGCAACTGCACTATCAAAGGGCGTCAGGTGCAAATCAATTGAGAGGTTAGTTCGATGGCCTTAGCAGCTCGCGTAGGTGACCCAACGGGGCATCCCGGAACGATCGCCGGCCCCGGTGTGACGTCTGTGCTGATCGGCGGAAGGCCCGCTGCAGTGCAGGGAACCAATCACACATGCGCGATGCCACCAAATGCGGGACCTCACCCACCTTCTCCGATCTCGCGTGGCAGCTCAACAGTGTTTATCGGTGGCAGCCAGGCAGCCCGTGTGGGTGACACGGCGGGTTGTGGTTCTCCAATTGTGATAGGTGAACCGACGGTGTTGGTCGGCGACTAAATTTTCGGAGCGATAAATGGCTGATCACAGCCAAACATTTCTGGGAACCGGGTGGGCATTCCCGTGTCAAGTGGACTCCTCGGGTGAGGAAGCAATTGTCACCCTAGAAGAGGATGTGCGTCAGGCCGTGCGAATAATTCTCGGAACGGCACAAGGCGAGCGGGTGATGCGGCCCGACTTCGGCGCGGGTTTGCGAACGTTAGTTTTCGAGCCGATCAACACAACGACCATGGCACTGGCTCGACATCGGGTGGAAGAGGCGCTCGTAAATTGGGAGCCCAGAATTGACAACGTAAAGGTGCAGGTGAGTTCAGAACCGGCTCAAGGCCGGCTGATGATTGAAATCACTTATCGCATCCGCTCCACAAACACGTTTTACAACCTGGTGTATCCGTTCTATTTGACAGAGGGACAAGGGACGTGAACGTTTACCCAACCCCGGAATTGGATACGCGCGATGCCGCGAAGATTCTCTCCGAGCTTCTCGCTCGCCGCCCGGCATACATCCCCGAGATGGAACCTCAGCAGGGCAGGCCCGCGTACGGGTTGTTCCAGATCTTCAGCCAATACATGCAGGCGATCGTCGACATGCTGAATCAGGCCCCAGACAAGAATCTCATGGCGTTTCTGGACATGCTGGGAGTCAGCTTGATTCCTGCGCAAGGTGCCCGGGCCCCAGTAGTGTTTCAGTCTCGACCGAATTCTCCGGATGGCCGCATCGTCAGAGGAACAAGGCTCGCCGCCGACTCACCTGCTGCTGCGTCGCCGATACTTTTTGAAACTGAACACACGGTAGCTTTGGCTTCCGCGCGCCTCGCACAAATCGTTTCCTTGTGGCCAGCGCGTGACAGCTATGTGGACCATACTTCCGATTTGAATGGAAACCGGCCCTTCACTCTCTTCCGAAATGGTCAAAAGATCGATCATGAACTCTATCTTTCCCATGACACACTGTTGGCATTCCACGGCAAATCGACGATTCAGATTGAGTTCGAATTGGCCGCGCCGGGCAGCGCGCCTCTTTCCATCGTTTGGGAATTCTGGGACGGCCAAGCATGGCGTGGGTTTGGGGCGTTCGACCGGAATGACCCCTCCGCGAGTCAGGACGGGACGTCGGGTCTGACACGCAGTGGCGTCGTGACACTTCGAGCTGAATGTTGTGACTCGGCCGAGACGTCCATTAATGGCATCAAAGCCTACTGGATCCGCGGGCGAGCAGATCAGCCATTGCCGCCCGAACCCGCACGGGTATTTGCTACGGTTGATCGAATTCGACTGCGCTCGGTGCTCGAGCGGCTTCTGCAAGAGTCGGGCAATCCTTCTACATGCGTGGGGGGCCTCGCGCCGGATCAGGCCTTTGCCAACTCTACCCAACTGGACCTGACTTCGACGTTTTTCCCGTTTGGCAAGTCGCCTGATGACCAAAGCATTTTCTATCTTGCAAGCGAGGAGGTGTTCAGCAAGCCAGGGGCGCTCGCCACATTCTGCTTCAATCGTACTCTCACGCCGGAACAGGACGCCGACCTGAAGAGCTCGGATTATGAGCTCAAAGTTGCGGAGGCAATCACGCTGCTCGTCGAAGCCGCTAGGAATGCAGCTGGCAGTGTTGTAGAAGCAGCGCAGAGCATGATGGATTTTGTGGACCCGACTTTTGATCCCACGCAGCTCAAAGCAGTCGAAGGAAAGATTACCGATCTGACTAACGCCCTGAGTTCCTTCAACGATTTCCATCAAATCGGAAATCTGTCTCAAACTTCACAGCAACTGGTCAAGCTTCTTGGCAGCGTTCAGATGGCTTTCCAAGTCAATACAACTTATGGAGGCTTTCCGTTTCCATTCGATTTTGGAGTGGTTCAGGCCAGCGCTCTCCAAGGACAAATTAATTCACTGCAAACCCATGCATTCCAGACTGCGCAAGATGCTCAGTCTGTCTTGGATTCTCTGAGTAAGTTGGATCCCGTGCACGCCGCAGCGGCGGGTGGTGCGCCCCCACCTCAATTACCTCCGGCTACGTTGGCGTGGGAATACTGGGATGGAAGCGCCTGGCAAACCCTGACGCTCTCTGGCTCGGATCAAGCGCGCGATCTGCGAGGGCAAGGAGCAAACGATACACAATCGAATCACTTCACCTTCCAAGTTCCGGAAAATTGGTCTCTGTTGGAAATCAACGGTGTCACGGCACGGTGGATGCGAGGCCGGATCGCCACGGGCAGTTTCAACCACCTGCGTCTTGTGAGTTGGTACGACACGCTCGCGAAAAACTTGAATTTCTTTCCCATTTTGGAACCCCGTCCCCCGGCGCTCACTCAGGTGCTGCTCGGGTATACGTTTCGCCCGAAATGGCAGTTTCCTGAGCAATGTATTACTAGGAACGATTTCCTTTTTGAAATCCACAGTCAGGACGCGCGCACTCCAGGTGGCTTCTTTGCTCCATTTCGCCCAACCACGGACGCCTTGCCTGCACTCTATCTGGGTTTTGACAAGCCATTGCCGAACGAGAATGTCTCACTCTTTTTGGATCTCAAAGAAGTTGATGAAGTAGCACCTGCGGCCGCCTGGGAGGCTTGGGATGGATCTACGTGGCAAGCTCTGCCGGTGACAGATGAGACGAACTTGCTCACCGGTCCGGGTTTCGTTTCGTTCGTACCACCTGAAATCCCTCTACGCCCGCGAGCTTCTGTCAACCAGGCCAGCGGAAATTACATTTTGACTGGTGGCGCCGAGGAGTCGGCACGCTTCCGGCGCGGAGACAGGGTCGTCATCCGACAGGAGAAGGCTTTTGAGCTGGCAATCGCGCAAAAGATCCAAGATGCGGTGATTTACTTGGAAACTCCGTTGCTCGCCGTGTATTCGGGAGGCTCCGTTCAGGTGGCGGCCCTGCCGCGCTTCGGCACTCCTTTGGATTGGGTGCGTATCCGGCTTAAACAGGACGGAGCGCCGCTGGAAAGCCAGGTCAACGGTGTGCACCTGAATGCTGTGTCTGTGGCGCAGGTTCGCACATTAACCGGCGAAGTGCTCGGCTCGGGAAACGCGCAGCCGAGCCAAACGGTCTTCTTCCGCGAAGCGCCGGTCCTTCCCGGAGAAGTCATCGAGGTACGCGAACTGGAAGGAGGGCGCGCAAGCGTGGAATTTCCCATTCTGCGAGACGAATTGCTCGGACGCGGTTTCCCGGAGAACGCACTACGAACCGTTTCAGATCCTCGGACCGGAAAGATCACTGAGGTATGGGTACGATGGCAGTCGAAGCCAAATCTTTTCTTCTCGAGTCCTGAGGACCGTCACTACGTTATTGAGCGCGCCCGCGGACGCGTGATATTTGGTGACGGCACCGATGGCTCGATGCCTACGGTAGGCACCAACAACATTCAAGCCTCCTGGTTCCAGACAACGGATGGAACCGCTGGCAATGTCCCCCAGGAAACAATCACGAAGCAGATGGCGGGTGCCACTTCCGCTGCGAGCGTCAGAAATCCGGTGGCTGCCAATGCCGGCGTAGACGGCGAGTCGATCCCGGAAGTGAGGTGGCGCGGTCCGCAGACCGTTCGCCATCAGGGGACATCTCTTGCGGCGCGCGACTACGAAGCCCTTGCCCGTGAGGCATCTCCTGGCATCGCACAAGTGAAGGCGCTCCCGGCGACGGCGGCGAATCTGCGGCCGGCACCCGGCTGGGTCACGTTGATTGTCGTTCCGAAAAGCGCGGAGCCTGAACCGCTTCCTTCCAGGATGCTACGCAAGGAGATTCACGATTACTTGATCCTTCGTGCCCCGGCGACCGTAGCTTGCTCGCATCTCTCCGTGATCGGTCCGAAATATCTTGCCGTAGGTGTGCAAGCTACGGTGAAACCACGCGCCCCTGAAGAAGCCGGAGATGTGAAGTCGCGCGTCATAGCCGCGCTGAATGCGTTCCTGCATCCAGTCACGGGTGGACCGGATGGTGGCGGATGGTCATTCGGGCGTGACGTGTTCATGTCCGATGTCGCGGCGATTCTCGCTTCAGTGTCGGGCATTGACTCAGTGGAAGACCTTGAACTCGTGACCAGGGACGTTCCTGTGGGGGAACGCGTCAGCGTGCCCGCTGACCGTGTGGTTTCCGTTGGGCCTCTTAGGATTGAAATGAAGATTGGAGCAGGCGATCCGTGCCACTGCCGCTAACCAACTTGGACTGCCGTCGCTGGTCAGATCTGGTCGACGAAGGTGTGGCGCAAATCCCGCGGTACGCTCCCTCATGGACCGATCACAATCTCCACGATCCCGGAAGGACCCTGTTGGAACTCTTCGCGTGGCTCACGGAGATGGATCTGTACCGCCTGAATCTGGTGTCACCGCGTCATCGCCGCAAGTTTCTGGCGTTACTCGGCTATCACGCGCATTCCGTGAAACCGGCGCGAACGACCCTAAGCTTCTCTCCTTCCACAGTGCCGATTCCTTTCGAAATCCCTGCCGGAGTCGCCTTCGGGGCTCAAGGAAAAGATGGAGATCCGCTCGTTTTTCTAACAACACGGGCGCTCACTCTCTGCGCCGCCGCGTTGGTAGCTGTTCAAGTAGATCTGGGTGATGGACTCATCCGAGATCGCACGGCTGACTGGCAGGATGGTCTGCCCATTTCCATATTCGGTGATGTCCCGAAGGCTGGGTCCATTCTCTATCTCGGATTCTCAAGTATTCCGACACAGCAGCCGATCGCTCTTGCGTTTCGTTTCTTGGGGCCGGGGATCGACGGGCTTGAACGGAAACGAATTTTGTGCGAATGGCGGGAGCAACGAGAAGACTGCGGGCGCGTCTTACCGGAGATTCATTGCGAAGGTGAAGCGACTCCTCCTCCTTCGGGCCCAACACCACTGCCGATCCACCATTCCGTCCAGACTGCATGGGAGACGTTTACCGGTACAGCCGGCCAGCCGTGGCAGCCCTTGGAAATGATTGCTACGCCTGCGCGGCCTTTGCCCGGGCAGGTTATGGACGATACGCGCTCATTCACCCTGGATGGATTAGTGGAAGCCAACCTCCCGCCAGCAATTTCTCAGACTAGCCTAACAGGCAAAGGGCCGGCGCTTTTCTACCTACGATGCCGGCTAGTTTTCGGAGAATACGACGCGACCCCGGCTTTGGTGGAGCTTGCACCAAACAGCGTGGCTGCCGTTCAGGCCGCGCCCATTTGGAAGAAATTTTCCATCCCGGTCGGAACCATACCCGCAGGAACGCCTCCCGCTCCGGGAAATCAAGTACAACTCAATCTGCAGGCGGACGACTTTGGAATGATTCAGGCATTGACTTTTCTTCCTTCGGGAACCAGTGGCGCTCCCGAATTAATGCTGCTGAACTTCGTCAGTCCTGGTGCGAATCCAGGAGAACTCTCTATCGAGCTAGTTCATGCGGGCGTGGGGACCGGCTTTCCCTTGGAACCATTGACGCTTACGGGCGCGCGAGTTTTGACGCATTCCCTGCATGTCTACACACATTCTGGAAACACATGGCAGGAGTGGACGCGGCGGTCTGATTTTGATGCTTCAACCCGCCTAGATTTCCATTTTGTCTTGGAAGCTACAACCGGAACCCTTCGATTTGGCGATGGGGAACAGGGGAGAGTTCCTGAAGCGGGCGTGCAGATCTTTGCAAGCTACAGGACAACGCGCGCAGATGCGGGAAATGTCCCCGTTGGTGCTGCAATCGAGTTAGCCGACACTCTGCGCAATCAAGCGTTGCTTGCCTCTCTCTCCGCGCCTGAGAAAAACCAGCTTACGAATGTAAGTCTGTTCAGTGCCGCCGGCGGCGGGGCAAAGAAAGAGGATCTCGCGCATACGACGGGGCGTGCCGTTGAAACTCTTCACGCCCATGATCGCTTGCTGAATTTAGCGGCCGAAGAGAAGAGCAACACGCTGGATCAAATAGCAAAAGAAAAAGTCCTGGCTCTGCCAGCCCCATCAAACGCTGTGAACCTACTTGATCTCGAACGTCTCGCTCTAAACGTGCCGGGAACGCGCGTGGCGAGGGCATTTGCTTGCGCCTCGTGGCATCCAGACTATCCCTGCCTGCAGGCTGCCGGGATTGTCACAGTCGTGGTTATGCCGGCCATGCGGACCCCGACGCCGCAGCCTTCTGAGGGATTACTTCGAGCGGTAAAGAGTTACCTGGACCGCCGGCGCATGGTCTGCACGCGCCTCGAGGTAGTCGGCCCGAGTTACGTCACAGTGCGTGTCACAGCCAAAGTGAAAGCCGATGTGGGAGCTCAAACGGAGCGTGTGCGTTTGGGGATTGTTCAGGCCTTGAATGACTTTCTGGACTCGCACGTCGGCGGACCTCGTCGCCTAGGTTGGCCTTTCGGCCGCGCAGTATTCCATGCCGAGATTCTGCAAGTGATTCACACGGTTCCGGGAGTGGACCACGTGGTGTCTCTTTCTCTGCAAGCCGAGAACGGTGAGAGCCGATGCGGCGACTTGTCCATTTGCCCGATGTGGCTGGTTGCTCCAGGTGAACATGAGATTGAGGTCAAGGGTTGAGCGCAAATATGGGATTCGAACCTATCTTTCCGGCTGACCGCATCACTTATCGCGATGGCCAACGACTGTGGGCGCGGGACTTGCGGGATGATAAGCGGCGCGGTGACCGCTTGCGTTGGCTCCACGTGCGCTACCTGCACCATACCTGGGGTGTAGGCCTTGGATACGAGATCCGGCTCGCAAGCTCAAATGCAGCGATCATCCTGGGACCTGGTTATGCGGTGGATCGCAGCGGCCGCGATCTTGTTCTTGCAAAGGGACTCCTCATTCCCGTTCCCGAATCTGCTGCGGTGGAACTTTATGTTCTCACTCTCAGATATCGGAACAACTCCGGTGGTGCGCCTTCCTGCGGATGTGGAGGGGACTGTGGTTGTTCAAGTCCCCAACGTCTGATCGAAGAGCGCCCCGTCATTTCATGGAAGTTGTCGCAGGACTTACAGCTCGGTGATGATGTGCCACTCGTCGCTGCCAATGTAGCGAATGGAGTGATTCAGAATGGACTGGATTTCCGCGTGCGGCGTCACGCGCGACGTTTGGTCCGCCCGCACATCGGTTGGGGTTGCACGGATCCTGGTCGGACCGGATGGAGCAGCCCCTCTGGAACGCATGGTGTGCGTCTGGTGGAGGTGGTTGTCGATACGTCTGATGCGGGATTCACGGAAACTCCATATTATTTTGCGCAATTAAAGGGCGATTTCTCCGGCATCGCCGTCACACCTTCTGGTACGGACCCATGGCCGACTCCGTTGAAGCCCGAATTGTTCTTCAGCTCGATAGCCTTCATTTCTCAGACGACGCCCTCAAGCTTCACTTACCAGATTCTCCGAGGGAACGGTTTTCCTCTTGGAGAGCCTTTCCTTCCTAATGAACTTGAGAAGCGCGAATGGATCGTGGAGTGGGTCGGACTCGATCCGGTCACTGGCTGCGCGCCGAATCTTTTACTAACAAGCATTTTCTCTCTCGGTGGGGTACTGACCACACTTGGCGGAGGTTGAATCGATGAGCGACACATCACCGATACCACTGCTGGAACGCATCGAGTTTTTGGATGGTCAGCAGTTGACGGCCGAAGATTTGACCGCGCTGGACGACTCCAATACTCAGTTGCGCTGGCTTCATGCGCGCAGTCTGCACAGCTGGGGGATTGGCATTGGCTTTGACGTTAAGGGGAATCGCGGCGACAGCTCCGTAATGATTGGGCCCGGCTACGCCGTGGACTGTTTGGGACGAGAAGTGATTCTCACTTCGGAACGAACCAAGACCGTTCCCGCAGTTCCCGGCCAGACGGATGGCACAGAAGCAACCTATTATCTGATTGCAGCTTACTTGGGAGATGCCGACCAGGCGGTAGCCGAGAAGCGCCCTGGAATATGCGTGCCTGGCGGAACGGTCCGTCTAACCGAGGAACCACTCCTTGCCTGGCGCCTTCCGAACGAGCTTCGTGAGGGCCAGGATCTGATCCTTGCGCGAGCTTATATCCTGAATTGCCAGCTCAGTCGGCCGCTATCTCTTGCCGAGCGCCGGTACGCCCGGCCATCTCAGCAGCCGTACATCGGCGCGGGGCAAACCGTAGCAGGCGGCACTAGTTGGAAAGTTTGGCTGGACTCAAAAAATCAGCCAATTGGAGTAATGACCGTTGTAGACACTTCATCAGCCCTTTTTCGGACAATTCCCACTTACATGGCGCACATCGTAGGCGAACGCTTACTCGTGAACAAAGCTAATCCGATTGTGCTCGTCGTGTTCGCGGGAGTCGTCGACGCCACGCCGGACCGATTCACTCTGCAGGTTACACTTCCACGCTTCGGGAAGATCGCGCCGAATGTGAACCCGGTCTTGCCGCCTAATGCGGATGGAACACCTGGGATCTTGGGAGTGATACGCCAACTCAATTGGCATGTGGTTTGGATGGGAACGGAAGGATAAGACGGCAATGACGGAGGAAACTGGACACTTTAACTTGAACTTGGCCAACCTGTGGCCTTCGTTCGAGTTGCATGACCTTGAGATCGGTCCGGGCGGCGAATTGGTTTTGAATCAAGCAGCTGGCAAATTCTCGGAGCGCGGCATCTTCCTCGCTGGTCCATTTCAAGTCGGTTCTGGAAAGACTCCGTGGTTTCGCCTGCGTGTCTTTGCAGAAACAGTGCGCTCGAACGCCCACGTCCAGTTGTTCACATTTCCCTTGGGTAAGGGGACTCTGCCACCTTTCAAGGCAGATGCTGAGGAGCCGTTTGCGGGCCAAGTCGGAAGTCTCAGCTGGACTGTGCAGCCGCGAGACGTGCTTGATGTCCTATTGCGCGCTAACGAGGCCGACACACTGTGGATCGGCGGAATCTTGCGAAGTGACGGGACTGGGACGCCTGTCCTGCGCCAAATGCGCGTTGATTATGGTCGAGACACCTATTTGAGATATTTGCCAGAGATCTATTCCGAGGACGATCGCAGCCGCGATTTTTTGGAACGCTCGCTTTCACTGAATGAAAGCGTCTTGGGCGGGCTGGAAGAAACCATCGTGAATCTGTCCCGCCTGTTCGATCCAGAAACGTCACCCGAGGGCGGCTATCCGTCGTGGTTGAATTGGCTTGCAGGCTGGCTTGCCTGGGACGTGAACGACAACTGGACGACACAAGAGGCGCGGGGCTACCTTGCGGAAGCCTTCGCGCTCTACGGAAAGCGGGGCACGATCGAGGGCCTTCGCAGGTATCTCAAGATTTACGCGGGAGTCGAAGCCGGCATTGAAGAGCCGTTTCAAACGGACGCTCTCTGATCGCTGGGTCACGTC
>Ga0137359_10002645_pt1 | contig 14356 bp, 15 predicted proteins | sample Mad1_40_16metaG_FD_108281 | JGI IMG/M metagenome (GOLD analysis project Ga0137359, IMG submission 108281) | Vadose zone soil microbial communities from Angelo Coast Range Reserve, California, USA - Mad1_40_16 metaG | ecosystem: Environmental > Terrestrial > Soil > Vadose zone | place: USA... | reverse complement strand
TACGCACGAATCGCGGCTTTGCCCTCAAGCACAGGCTGTCCCGGAAAGATGAGCAACGCATCGTCGCTCCAATACGAGACGATCTTCTCGACATCTTTCCCGGCGGAAGCAAGGTTGGCCCACTCTGCGTCCCGCCGTAACAATTTCGCCTGCTCCGCCACCGGATCGAAGTCACGGTGAGAGCAGCTAACAACGAGGAAGAGAGAAGCGAGTAAAGGCAGGTGGCGTGAAGTTCGCATATGGCACGTACCCCAAGTCTAACGAGAATGGAGCGAGCTGGGAAGCCGTCCTTCTTTCTTGGTGAGCTTCAGCGCGGCTCTCAGGACTTCCTCTGGCGCCCACTCCGGAAATGGTTGTCCGGATTACGGTTTGCGCATGACCACTTTGGCTGACTGCGCAGCCTCGGTGTTCTCCGGCAAGCCAGAAACCTTCCGCGAACACCTCCAGCTCAGTTGAATGACCTTGCACAAGTCGGCGGGCTTATCACCGAGGGCATCATACTGGTCGTAGGTTTGGGGGATTGTGTTGCGCTGATAAAACGCGGGTGTCCAGGATTGACATCCTTTCAATATGACTTTGCGTTTGCAGACTTGCTCAACATCTTTGTTAGGATCATAGGGTTCGTTAAGGCTGATGGGATAAAATTCCTTCCGGGTCAAAGTCTTCTGCGCTGGGTCGTAGGTGTAGGAAAATCTGCGAGGGATGTCTGAGGAGTTGTCCGAGCAGGTGCCTGGGGGATCGCCGCCTAAGGGGTTGTTCGGGGGCGGATTGGTGCTCAGGAATACGATTTGAGTCGCGGAAAAACTGGTGAGGCTGTCGGCCTGGCGAATTTCCCGGGTCATCCGGCTCAGCGCGCTCCGGCTGGAGTTGTCCATATTGTAATAATTGGCGACGGCGGCAGAACTTCGCAGGCTCTGCATAAAGAACGCTGTGCCTGCCGCCAGAACCGTGCTGCATATCGCGATCGCGATCATCACTTCCGCCAGGGTCATGGCGCAACAGGAGAACTTGAAGGGTGAGAGAGCAGGAGGGTAATGCACGAAGCCGAATGCTTATTTGATCGGGTAAACGTAATTCTGCAGCCCCCACCTGGAGGCGAACGTGCGCATTTCCCTGTGGTGCGTAACTCCGCCGTTCGTCCAGTCCAGTGTTGCGACCAACAATTTCAAGTCGCCACTGTACGCTTCGCTGATCCCGGAATCGCTGACAGTCAATGTGCCTGTGTAGTGCACCCCTTTGTGGCCGTCGGCGCCGTTTGGATCGTAGTAATCGGAAATGGTGTGCGGTATAAAGGGAGTATTGTCAGGAGGGGAACCGCTGTCATTGATCTGATCCCAGTTATAAAGCCGCACGGTTTCCATTTTTTCCTCAAGGATTTGAGTCGCGCGAAGACTTTCGCGGCAGGTTCGGATCACGGCAAAGCTCTGGGCGATGCCCACATGCAGTACGGTGAACACGAGGCAGATGATGGCCAAGGCCGTCATCTGCTCCGTCAGCGTAAAGGCGGATCGGTTAAATAGGCGGTTTTGACTTGGCGAAATGAGCATTCTCATCTTTCCGTAGCACCATGGGAAACAAGCATTCCCAATGCCGTGTGGTTTCTTAGCAGAGCTGCGGATCATTGCCTTTGGATCGTGTCCAGGAATTGAGCTAAAGCCTGTCTTCCGCACGGCGCCTACGGGAGAGTTGGGAAATTTATCGGCGAGATTTCCGCGTACGAGTTGATCACGGGAATGGCGTCGTTGTCCCCGCCCTGAAGGAGGCTCTCGTCGATGTGCATGTAAGTATGGCCGCTCATCGTAAAATTGTTGGCGATGATTGCACCGACAAAGTCCTGGTTTCCACCGTTGCTGCCTTTCAGCACTACATCCTGGTTTGGGGCATTAATGAGTCCGGCAAAGGCATACGCGCCGCTGCCCGTCATGGTCAATTTCGAGCCGGCCGTGGTCGGCAAGCCGTAGTAGGTGAATTTAGAGGGAATTGCGCTGCTGTTGGAGACATCTTTCATTACTACATCCTTGGTGGAAGCATTGTACATCTTCAGACTGGCATTGGATGCGTCGATGTTAATAACGTCGCCGCTCCCGAACTGAATTCGACCGGTCGAGGGAATATAGAGAACGGCGTCGCCCTGGATCAGCACGTTGCCTTTCAGGGTAGTTCCTGCCGGTAACTGATAATTTCCGGTGCCCAAAACGTAGGCGTAGAGGACGCCTGCGACTGTCTGATTCATCTGACTGGCTGTAGGCGTAGGGAAGCTTGCGTAACCGGTCGGCGGGTCAACATCCGGAATCGTAATGTTGAGGTCGTTGGAATAGTAGCCCGGTTGGATCTTGCTGACGTTGGCTGGATTGCTTTGAAATACCTGGTCGCCCACCATCCCATCGGATCCGAGCGGCGTGTAACCGCCCGTTGGTGTAGAATAGAGATGACCGAAGATTTTCGAATCCGCGAGCATGAGCTGACCGGCATTGGCCGACACGGAGGCGAGGTTTCCGTTGGCCTGCGCCTTGGCTGGGTCGTACTTCCCGCCGGTACTTTTGAAGGGATTCGTCGAATCGTAGCTGTCGATCAGGAAATCGCTACCCAAATTGATCGATTTCTTCACGGTAATCCCGCCCGGGGCGAAGACCCCTCGCGGTGTGCTCGTCACACGAACGGTGCGCACCAAATTCCCCCTGCCGAACGGCGCAGCGACGGAGGCCTGCGAATAAACAACTGGTGCCAGCGTATCCGCTTTGGAAATCATCACGCTATAGGAACTGCCGTCGCTGAAGGCGCGGTCTTTCCGGTACACCGTCTCGCCATTGTATTCTTTGGTGGCCCAGCTGTTGGCCGTCAGGTCCGCGTCGTCCTTCAGGTGAGTAAAGGCTTCCTCGATACCCGCTTCAGCCACCGGGATGGCCTTGTTCCAGCTATGGGTTCGCATGACGGAATAATTCTGGTTTCCAACCAGCTTCAGGCCGGCGGCTACCATTAGGGCGACGAGGAACACTGTTAGCACCGTCGCCACCAGGACGCTGCCTTCGTGGCACGCAATGGAATCGATCTTGCTAGTCCTCATAGGATCCGTCTCTGATTTGGCCGCACGACCATTCCAGTCGATGCTTTGGAACAGCATCTAGAGTGCCTGTTTCGATATGAAAAATGGTAAATGCTCGACATTATAGTAAATCTAACCGGCTTGTCGGCAGGTCCCTGCGACGCTGGCGGGGGCCCACTTCAGAGCTATCCCAGATGTGTTGACTCATGCTTAGAGCCCTCATTGATGGGATCGGCCAACGGACCAGGTCGGCGCCATTGCCCGACCCACGTTGACAAGGGAAAATGCGGGTGATAGTGTCGCCGCACTTTAGGCCTTGGGCCTGAAAATTTGAAAACGCAGCAGGAGATTTGCACACGTTACTGAATAGTCAGGTTCTGGTGCTGAATCGCCTTTGGCAGGCGGTCAACATCTGCTCGGCGCGCCGCGCTTTCGCGCTGGTTTATGCCGGTCACGCCCAGGTCGTATCCTCCGACGAGCCGAACAATTTCCTGACCCACGATTTCGATAGCTGGCGCGATTTTTCCGTGACCGCACCGGAGCACGAAGTCGTCACCACGATTTCGTGGAAGATTCGCGTCCCGCGCGTGATCGTACTTTTGTTGTTCGACCGGCTGCCGAAAAAGGAAGTGAAGTTTACTCGTCACAACGTTTTCGAGCGCGACAAGAACACCTGCCAGTATTGCGGTCATATTTACGATCGCAGCGAGTTGAACCTCGATCACGTGTTGCCGCGCGATCGTGGCGGGACAACCGCGTGGGAGAACGTGGTTTGCTCGTGTATCCCGTGCAATACGCGCAAGGGCAACCGGTTGCCGCAGGAAGCGCAGATGTCGCTTATTCGTAAACCGAAGCGACCGAAGTGGCGGCCATTCCTGCACGTGACATTCTCATCGCCGCAACATGAGAGCTGGCGACACTTTGTCGATCTGGCCTATTGGAATGTGGAGCTGAGCGACTAGGGTCGCTCAGCCGTTACATTGTTAAAAGGGTTACAAAGTTAAATCGGCGGACTCCGTTGTAACATTGTAACGGTTGTAACCTTTTTAACCGCTTCATCGCTTCAACGCATCCAGGATTGGCTGCGGATAAATTCCGAACCAAATGATCGCGATAATTAACGCGCTCATGACAACACGGGACAAACCGCTCACCGGGATATTGTCGCCCTTGACGGCTGGGCGCCAATACATCGCGCGGACGACCTTGAGATAATAATAAAATCCGCATGCAACCGTGATGGCGCCGACGACAACGAGCGCCGTTTGATGATGCGCAATGGCCGCGTTGAAGATGAAAAACTTTCCGAAGAATCCGATGGTGAACGGGACGCCCGCGAGTGAGATCATCCCGATCAACATGGCAAAGGCGAGAAAGGGCGAGCGTTTGGCCAGGCCATCGAAATCGGCGATGCGTTCGCCCGCTGGCTGCGCGACGACGATGAGGACGGCAAAGCTCAAGAGCGTCATGAGCAAGTAGGCGACGAGGTAAAACGTAACCGCCGGTCCGTCGAAGCAGGCGACGCCGATGAGGAGATAACCGGCGTGCGCAATGCTCGAGTAAGCAAGCAGCCGTTTGAGATTGCTCTGCGGCAAGGCGGCGAGATTCCCGTAAAGCAAGGTAAGGATCGCGACGATCACGAGCAGCCGATCCATTTTCGGGAGCATGAGAAACGGGCGCAGCACGCGCAGGAGCACGACAAAGCCGGCCGCTTTCGAGCCGACAGAGAGAAATGCCGTGACGGGCGTGGGCGCGCCTTGATAAACATCCGGCACCCAAATTTGAAACGGGACGGCCGCGATTTTGAAACCGAGCGCGACCAGCACGAGCACGGCGCCGAACGTCATGGCAGTCTGATCGATGTTCGGCCGAGCGAGAATCGCCGTGATTCGGTCGAGATTAGTTTCCCCGGTGACGCCGAAGATCCAGGTAATGCCGTAAACGAGGAATGCGGTGGCGAGCGCACTCAGCACGAGATATTTCACGCCGGCCTCGAGCGAGAGCGGATTTTTTCTCGTGAAACTGACGAGAACGTAAAACGAAATCGTGACCAGCTCGAGCGAGACAAAGATCATGATAAAATCGATCGCCGACACCAGATACATGAGGCCGGCGCAGGTCAGAACGGGCAGCGCGAAAAATTCGCCGAGGCCTGCTTGCTGCGTCGCCCCCGCGATCGCGCCGCGCACGCTTGGGGCGTAATCGATCATCATGATGATGACGAGGATCGTCGTAACGAGCGCGAACCTCTTGAAGAAGATCGACAACGGATCGGCCGTGTAAAAACTCCAGAAGCCGGTCGGCTGGTCGATCGGCGGAACTGGCGCGAGATAAAAAGTGCCGATCAACACCGTGAGTAGCCCGAGGATTCCGGCAAACGCGAAAACACGCTTATCGATCTTGTCGGCAAACGCTTCGAACATCAGAAGCATCATGCCAAGAACGAGCACGGCAATTTCGAGATTGGGCGGCGCAATCATGGTTGCTGCTTCAAATAGGTTTCAAATACCGGTGAAAGAATGCGCACGAGAGATTGCGGATAAAATCCGAACCAAAGCAGCGCCGCGATGAGCAACGCCACAGGCAAACGCAAACCGTGTCGTAGATCGACAAGTTCCTTCCAGCGATCATTCATTGCGCCCATGAAAACTCTGCGATACGCGCGCAGCATGTAGACCGCCGAAATGACGACGCCCCACAGCGCCAGAACGGTCGCGACTTGAAAAATGTGAAAGCGTTCCATGGCGAACCCGTTGCGGAACGTACCGAAGAAGATCATCACTTCGGCGGCAAAATTAGCGAAGCCCGGCAGACCAATGGCAGCGAAGGCACCGAACCCAAAAGCCAACCCGGCAAACGGCATCACTTTGGCCAGTCCGCCAAGATCACTCATCACGAGCGTGTTAGTGCGTTTGCGCACTTCCCCGGCGACCGCGAAGAGCAAGGCGATGGAAAGTCCGTGCGCGAACATCAGAATAGATGCGCCGATCACACCAAGAAGATTCGAGCTCGCGATTCCGAGAAAGATGTAGCCCATATGCATGACGCTGGAGTAACCGAGCATGCGATCGAGCCGTCGTTGCGCGATCGTGACCAGTCCAATGTAAATAATGTTCCCGAGTAACAGGACGAGGAGCAGGTTCGTCCAATAGCGTCCGCCTTCGGGCAGCAACGGAACAGCCAGACGGAGCAAGCCGTAAAGTCCGAATTTCTTTAGCACACCGGCGTGCAACATCGCGGCCGGCGCGGGCGCGGCCGCGTAGGCGTCGGGCGCCCAGGTGTGAAACGGAAAGAGCGAGACGAGGATTCCGAAACCGACGAGGAGAACCAGATAGATGTTTCGTTGCGCCACCGGCGCGATTTGGCGGGCCGCCTCCTGCAATTCGCGAATATCGAAAGTCCGTGAAGCAACCGGAACGCTTTGATAAAGCATGATTAAACCGAGCAACAGGATGAAACTGCCAAGCGCCAGATAGATCGTGATCTTCCACGCCGCCGCCGTGCGGTTGTCGCTCCCCCAGATACCGATCAGCAAGAATGTCGGAATGAGCGCCAGCTCGTGAAATGCGTAGAAGAAGAACAAATCGAGCGACGCGAACGCGCCAAGTGCACCGCCGGAAATGAAAAGAAGACACGCGTAAAAGGAGTGTTCGTAGTTGTCGATCTTATCGGTGAACCAAACCGCCGCCACGGTGACGATGGCGGCGAGCAAGATCATCACGAGACTTAAACCATCGAGGCCGAGGGCGAAGTTGATTCCCCAATCGGTCGAAACCGGGAACGAAATAACGTACTGAAATTCGCGCGACCCTGCGTCGAACCACGCGACCGCGAGAAGCGTCATGAGTAACGTGACGATTGACGCGAGAAGCGCGGTGGCGCGCGCGGGTGCGCCGATCATGATCGAGACTGCCGCTGCGATCGGGCACAGAACAATGAGGAAAAGAAGCATCAGCGGAAAACAGCGAAGTAGATAAGCCCGACGATCCCGAGTCCGAAAAAGAACGAATACGCCTGCAAGTTGCCGACCTGAACGAAACGCAAGAGCGCGCCGATGCCCCAGGTTCCGCCACTCGCGCCGGTCACGCCGGCGGTGTCGATGATCCAGCGATCGAAGAAGGCGGCGACGCGGGCAAGGGTTCCCTGCGTCCTGTCGATCAACCAATCGTAAAGCTCATCGAAATAAAATTTCCGCCGTAAAAGATCGATATCGAACGCTTCGGTCGCGCGCGCGCGATAAAGAATGAAAGCGAAACCGGCGCCGAGGACCAACGCGCCGATGGCAAACAAAGGGACTGTTCCAGAAGACGCGTGTTCCTGCGGAACAGAAACGAATTGGCGCGAGAAGGAGCTGGAGCCACCAATAATGACGAACAACGCAAGGATGCCGAGCGGCCCGGTCATTACGATGGGCGATTCCCGACTGACCCGCGCGGCATGAGTGCGTGGGTGCCCGAGGAAAACGACGACAAGCAAACGCGTGATGTAAAAGGCGGTGAGGAACGCGGTAAAGAGCGCGACCACGAAGATCGACTTGTCGTGCTCGTAGGCGAGCGCGAGGATCGCGTCCTTACTGAAAAATCCGCTGAACGGCGGACAACCCATGAGCGCGAGCGCGCCGACCAGAAACGTGACAAAGGTGATGGTGAGATTTTTCGACAGGCCGCCCATTTCCCAAATGTCTTGTTCGTGATGCAGCGCGATGATGACGGAACCGGCGCCGAGAAAGAGCAGCGCTTTAAAGAACGCGTGCGTGAAAAGATGATAAATGGCGGCGTCGTTCGACGTAAGCCCAATGGCCATGACCATGTAACCGAGCTGCGAGAGCGTGGAGTAGGCGAGAATGCGTTTGATGTCGTTTTGTTGCGTGGCAATAAGCGCAGCCATGACCGCGGTAATCGTTCCGATCCAGGCAATGACATCGAGCGCCGTTGGCGACGTTTGGATGATGAATCCCACTCGCACGAGCATGTAAACACCGGCCGCGACCATGGTAGCGGCGTGGATCAACGCCGAGACTGGGGTCGGGCCTTCCATTGCGTCCGGCAGCCAAACGTGCAGCGGAAATTGCGCTGATTTTCCGGCGGCGCCGCAAAAAATCAAAAGGACGGCGACCGCGAGAAATCCGGGATGGCCGGCCAAGATCGACAATTGTGGAGCGATGTCGGCAAAAACAACGGAGCCGGTCGTCGCCCAGATCATCAAGATCCCGAGCATGAATCCGAAGTCGCCGATGCGGTTGGTGAGAAACGCTTTCTTGGCGGCCTCGGCCGCAGCGTCGCGTTCGAACCAGTGCCCGATGAGCACGTAGGAAGTGAAGCCGACGAGCTCCCAAAAAATAAAAAGCATGACGAAATTGTTCGAGAGCACAATGCCGACCATGGCAAACATGAAGAGGGAAAGCCCGGCGAAGTAGCGCGACTTGCCTTCGTCACCGCGCATGTAGCCCAGCGAATAAATGTGAATCAACGCGCCAATGCCCGTGACCAGGACAAGCATCATGCGACTCAGATCGTCGAGAACAAAACCGAACGGCACGACGAACAGCCCGGGTAATTCAATCCAGTTGAGCGAGGCAGTGGATTCTTCCTTGCGCGCAAAAATCAGACAAGCGCCCACAAAACTGGCGAGGACAGCGAGACACGACAGGAAGCTACTGAGCCCGCGCGAGCGTCGCGTGAGCAAAGTAATCCCTGCTGCGGCCACGAGCGGCACGAAAAGAACAAACCAAGCGGAATTCATTGTTAACCCACTGAACACACGAAAAAACACGGAAGGTCAGAGATAGACATCGACAGGTTGCTGCTTTCTGGTGATGAGACGTTCGTATTCCATTTTGGGATAGTGGCCGAAGTTCACGAGCAGCCCGAGTTCACAGCCGGTGCCGCCAAGATAGTTCAGAAGTTGCGCGCGGTGCTCATCGGCCAATACCGAAACGGCTTTGATTTCGACAATGATCTTGTCGTAGCAGATGAAATCGGGAGTGAACGTCTGAACGAGAGTACGGTCGCGATATCGCAAGGTTTGCGGTGGTTTGGCCAGGAATGGAATGCGTTGCGATTCAAATTCAATTTCCAAGCACTCGTGGTAAACAGGTTCGAGAAAGCCGCGGCCCTTCTCTTTGTAAACGGCAAAACACGCGCCGATGACGGCGTAGCTCTCGTCTTTGTAAAGCAACTCAGCCTTTCCTTCGTTTCGTGTCATTCGCGTGTTTCGTGGGTTAAAACTTCAAGCTGGCGATGTCTTCGACGTGGGTGGTTTGCCGGGCGCGATAGAGCGCTACGATGATGGCGAGACCAACGGCGACTTCAGCGGCGGCGACGGTGATAATGAAGAAGACAAAAACTTGAGCGTGGTAGTCGGGCACACCCGCCTCGGCCCGAAACCGCGAGAACGCGACGAGCGAGAGATTGGCGGCGTTCAACATCAACTCGAGACACATGAAAATAATAATGATATTGCGTCGTAACATCACGCCGGCGAAACCGATGGCGAAAAGGAGCCCGCTGACAATCAGGTAATCGCCGAGCGTGACCATGTTATTTGAGTTCGCGTTTGCTTAGCACGACCACGCCGATGGTCGCGACCAAAACGAGGACACCGATGATTTGAAACGGCAGGTTGTAGTTCTCGAACAAGAGCGATCCAACATTGTGCACATCGTCGATTGTCGATCTTGCCAGTGGCGGAAAGGGTTGCCCGGCGAAGTGAAAATTGCCGACCACGTAAGAAATCTGCACGGCCAGGGCGAGCGCGACGGCAACTCCTCCAGCGGACGCCGGCCAATTGATTTTGCGCAGCTTCTCTGCGCGCAGGTCGAGCAGCATGATGATAAAAAGAAAGAGAACCATGACCGCGCCGGCGTAGACGAGGATTTGAATGATGCCGATGAAATAGGCATCGAGCGACATGAAGAGCGCGGCCAGTCCGAGAAAGGACACAACCAGACTCAACGCACTCGCGACTGGATTACGATTGACGACGACGGCGACGCCGAAGGCCAGCATCAAGATGGCGAAAAACCAAAAGAGGAATGCGGGCATCAGGAATTGCGGATTGCGGATTGCGGATTGCGGATCGCGCGCAAAATCGACAATCCGATTTTTGACATCTGGTGTCCGACCTCTGATTTCATTTCTTCTCGTTCCATTTCAGAACGACCCCGTGCATGACGCCGCCGATCTCAAGAAGTTTGTTTTTGTCATGGACCATGTCTTTGCGGGTGAACCCGGTGATGGCGTAATCCTTGCGCAAAAAAATTGCCTGCTCGGGACAAACCTCCTCGCACATGCCGCAAAAAATGCAGCGGATCATGTCGATATCGAATTCGACCGGGTACTTCTCGACCTTGGCGAACCGATCGGTGGATGGAATCTCGCCCGCCACAATCTTGATGGCGCGCGGCGGACAGATGAATTCGCAAAGCTGACAGGCAACGCAACGGACACGACCATCGGTATCGCGGACGAGGGCGGGCGCACCGCGATAATGCTCAGGCATCTGGTCATCCCATTTCTCCTCGGGATACTGCATGGTCACTTTGGTGCGACCGAGGAGCATGTTCTTAAGATGCTTTATGGTGATGGCCATGCCGGCGACGATCGCGGGCAAATACATGCGCTCGCGCCAGTTGAGTTTCGGACGTGGAACGGTGACGGCCATTTAGTTATCTTCCTCTTCCGTTTCCTCTTCCTCTAATTCCGTTCGCTCGCCGCATGGCAATGTATCTTCAGCTATCCGGCAACCCAGCCGATCAAACGTTTTCTTTGCGAGCGAATCGATTAGGACTTGCGACCAGCCGGCGAACTCAAGCGCGCGTTGATAAACTATGAGCTTCTCGTGATGGAAAGACATAAAGAGAGAAGAGGTAGAGGAGGATTACGTAGGAAAATAAGCGAGAATGAAGGCGGTAATGAAGATGTTTACGAGGGCGATTTCAAAAAAGAAAACCCAACCCAGCCGCATGAGTTGATCGTAACGGAATCGCGGCAAGGTCCAGCGCACCCAAATAAAAACGAAAAGGATGGCCGCGACCTTGCCGAAGAATATTGCGATATTGAACAAACCGCCAACGATGCCGCGCCAGCCGGGGGCCGAACCATCGACCAGCGCCCAATGAAATCCGCCATGCCACGAAGGGACCGGAAGATGCCAGCCGCCCAAAAATAACGTCACGATGACGGCCGAACCGGTAATCATGGCGGCGTATTCACCCAGAAAAAAAAGGCCGAACTTCATCGAGCTGTATTCGGTGTGATAACCGCCAGCCAGTTCCTGTTCTGCTTCAGGCAGATCGAAGGGCAGCCGGTTCGTCTCCGCGAAGAGCGCGATCATAAACACGAAAAAGGAGACAAACATCGGAATGGTGAGCAGCCATTTAACAGGATTCGTCCAATCGCCAAAGAAGGGCGCGATCATCCAACCGTGCTCGATTTGATAACGAACGACTTCAGTGAGGCGAAGTTGGCCGACGACCAGGAAAATCGGGATGACAGCGAGACCGAGCGAGAGTTCGTAGGAGATCATTTGCGAACTGGAACGAACGCCGCCGAGAAATGGATACTTTGAGTTAGAAGCCCAACCGGCCAGGACAATTCCGTAAACACCAAGAGAGCCGATGGCGAAGACGTAAAGGATTCCGACGTTGATGTCCGCGATAACCATGGGCACGCCAAGAAGCGTGCTGCCGAATGGCACGACCGCGATGGTGATGATGGCCGGGACCAGAGCCAGACAGGGCGCGAGCCAGTAATAAAAAGTGTTTACGTTGCGCGGAGTGAAATCTTCTTTGAAGAGCAGCTTGGCGATGTCCGCCACCGGCTGTAGCAAGCCGGCTGGCCCGACACGATTCGGCCCCGGACGATCCTGAATGAAAGCGCTGACGCGGCGCTCCGCGTAAATGCTGTAGGCGACCATCGGCAGGATGACGAGAAAGAGAATGCCGACGATCTTGAGGAGCGAAGTCGTGATCAGGAAATAATCCATTATCGATCCTACTTGGTGGTTCGGTCGGGCGGGCGATGTTCTTCCGCTTTCTCGATGTCTTTGCTTTTTGGCGCAGGCGGCGGCGCGAGCGCCTCATCGATTTGCATCACTTGCACGCCCAGATCGCCGATTCTGCTCAAACTCAATCCGGCCAGCGGCGGGACTGTTTCGCTCATTTGCCGGAAGATGTCTTCAATCGAGCCGATGCCATTTGTCCCGGCGCATGCTTGAATTAAATCGCGAAGAATTTCCCAGTCATCGCGTGCCTGACCGGGAGCGCGCACCGCGCGATTCAAACGCTGCAACCGACCGTCGCTATTGATCATCGAGCCGCGTTTTTCCGCGAAGGCGAATGCGGGCAAGACAATGGTCGCATTTTCCGTGACGACGTTGGAGAGAATGTCCAAGACGATCAATGAGGGAAGTTGCTTGAGCGCTTCGAGTGAAATTCCAAACTTGGTCGGATCTTCACCGAGAACGAGGAGCGCACGAACAACGCCCGATTTGACTCCGTCGGCGATGGCGGGCAACTGTGCGCCTGGTTGCGCGGTAATCCCAAGAAGACGCGCGCCATTTGTGTTTGGATTGCGATCTGCGCGCAACAAGATGTCGTCGCTGGGGCCGTAGCGTGGGACGATCTCAATCCAACGCGCACCGAGCGTTTTCGCGAGTTGGCCAGTTAGCCAAAGCTCCTCGTTAGTCATTCGGCCGGAGGCAACGATGGCAACTTCCCAACCCTGACAGTGTTTTAATTGCGCGGCAGCTTGTTCGATCGCAGTCGGCCAGGCGACCGGAACGAGTCTTTCTCCCGAGAACATGCGCGGTTCGAGCAACCGGCGTTCCGATTCGATGTAACCGAAATTCAATCGGCCGTAATCGCACATCCAACTGGAGTTGACTGCGTCATTTTCACGCGGGGTTTGGCGGTAGATCACGTCCTCACGCGCGCCGATAATCGTGTTGCAACCGGTGGCGCAACTGGTGCAGATGCTTTTCGTTTCCTTCAAAAACCAGACGCGCATCTTGAAACGGAAATCCGACGAGGTGAGCGCGCCGACGGGACAAATGTCCACGGTGTTAAGCGAGTAATTGTTTTCGAGCCGCTTGCCCGGATGCGCGGTCAGCACAGTGTGACTGCCGCGATCGACAAAGCCGAGGACATCGTCCTTGGCAATTTCCTGGCAAAAGCGAATACAACGCGAGCAGAGGATGCAGCGCTCATCGTCGAGCGTGACGCGCGGACCGAGCTCAACGTTTTTCGGTTTCTTCACTTTGTGTTCGAGAAAGCGGGAAGCCGGGCCACCGTACTCAACGCTAAATTCCTGCAACTCGCATTCGCCGGCTTGATCGCAGATCGGACAATCGAGGGGATGATTGATAAGCAGAAACTCCATCACACCGCGCCGGCATTCCTCAACCAAGGGAGAATTGGTGCGCACGCCCATTCCGTCGCTGACATCCTGTGCACAGCAGATTTGCGGACGCGGCATCCAGTTGATAAGCGGTTTACCGTCAGGGCCGAGCTCCGGTTTGCGATCGGGTCCAAGTTTGGGCATGCCCATCTCGATCAAACACATGCGGCAGTTACCAGGCGAGCTGAGCCTTTTGTGATAGCAATAGCGCGGAACAAAAACCCCGGCCTGCGCGCACGCTTCAATCACACGCGTGCCCTTTGCAAACTGATGCCACACGCCGTCGATCTGAACGTCGAACATTGGAACCGAAGAATCGTTAGCCATGAAATGAATCTGGAAGCCAGGAGACTAAAGGTGTGCTTCCTCGCTTTCTAATCTTGGATGGTATTCGCGTCCGACACGCTTCACCGTGAGCCGGGCGGTCGCACAGTTCAGCAACAATGCGTGGGTGAGAGTTGATGCCTTCAAATAAGAACGAACAATGGCGAAATGAATGTCCTCCAGAGCTGAAATCGCTTTAAACTCTACGATCACTTTTCTTTCAACGAGAAGGTCAAGCCGATGTTCTCCGATCACATGTTCGCGATAACAAATCGGTAATAACTTCTGACGCTCGAAGTTAATTCCGGAGCTGACTAGTTCGATCGATAGAGCTTCTTCATAAATCGCTTCGAGAAAGCCGGGACCGATTTCTTTGTGCACGCGAATGGCGGCGCCGATTATGCGCTCCGTCAACTTTGTGTTTCCCAATTCCATTCTTGGTTTCCTGGCTTCCAGATTGTTTCTTTAGATCACGCCGCTGGCGCCAGCTTTTTCCCAACCGGGGTCTCGCGCGAGCGGGACAGTCGGGATCTGGCCCTCCTCGAGCAATTCCTCGGATGTGGATTCGGGCGGCAATGGCGGAGGAACCGGT
>Ga0137359_10002644_pt1 | contig 14358 bp, 13 predicted proteins | sample Mad1_40_16metaG_FD_108281 | JGI IMG/M metagenome (GOLD analysis project Ga0137359, IMG submission 108281) | Vadose zone soil microbial communities from Angelo Coast Range Reserve, California, USA - Mad1_40_16 metaG | ecosystem: Environmental > Terrestrial > Soil > Vadose zone | place: USA... | reverse complement strand
CCATATCGGAATACAAGCGGTTGATCCAAGAACAGCTTTTCTCTTCGATGAATTCTGATACCCACAAAAGTACCCACGGATCTCGCCGGTCAGCCGCGCGTTCGAATGGAAGTGCCGACACGCACAGAGCGAGCGGCCGCCTGGGGGCAGCTTGGCGGCCTACAAAGCCCTGCTGCAGGGCAGGTTCTATGATCTACGCGAAACGGACACCGATACTCGCAAGGCCATCGAGTCCTACACGCAGGCGACGCAGCTCGATCGGCGCTATGCGCTCGCCTGGAGCGGGCTGTCGCCGGCATGGACCCACATTGCGGCGCTATACTTCGAGGGTGCGCCAGCACACGAGGCGTACGCCAAGGCGCGCGATGCGGCCAACCGCGCGCGCTCCCTCTCGCCGGAACTCGCGCTCGCGCACATTGCCCGGGGATCTCAGTGATCAGACCCAGCCGGTTGTTCATTGATTAACGCCGCTCAACCGACAACGAAGCCTCGGGCGGGTGTCACTTCCCTTTGGATAACTGCTTTATCGGCGACCTTTCAGTATATGCAGCAGGCTACGAAGGCGCTCTTTCACCGTTTTGACGGTCTGGAACTGCCATCGAATTGGATCCAGCAGACGGTTGATGAATTTCTGCAGAGGAGGAATTACTAATGCTGAGGTGGGTCGAAAGTGACTGTTGCATTTGGGACCTGTTCCCCGTCGTTGATGCGCGAGCTCCAACCACCGCAGCAAAGCCTGCTCGGTTGGTAGACGCCCGATGTATTTCCAGATCGAAGGATCAAGCGTAAGGCTCGGCGGGAGCATGCATGCGGTCCCCAAGGGGCGCCCGCTGGCTGCTTGGGTTGACGATGCGATCGGCTGGAGCCGCTCCATCTACTTGGAGCATGAGGAGTCGGACTGGGAGCGCCTTGCACGCCTGCCGGAGGGGCAGTCGGTCGGTGATAGGATTCCCCGTTCGTGGCGTCGCATAGCCGCATTACCTAACCTAGCGCCTGCCCTTAGCTTTCGCACGCCAAGCTACATTGCGATGTTTGGGTTCTTTAATGGAGTTTCTTTCGATCCCGGCGTAGAGAGGACGGTCAAGGCGCGCGCGCGCTATGAAGGAAAGAACATCGAGTACCTTGAGACTGCCACTGAAGTCTCTGAGCTCGCTGACGCCGTACCTGACGCCGTGTGGGATGAGGCCGTGACCTGGGTTCTGGATCATCCTGCCGCTGGTAAGCAGGTCACCGATAGACTGTATGCCGCGTGGATCGCGGGCGACGTTGATACTGTGGATAGCATTACCCGTCGCGGATTAGCGCAGTTCACCGAGATCCGAGAAGCGTGGATTACGTCGCGTAACTCCTTGTGGTTGCCGGTCATTCGCAGGCTCATCACTTCAGCCCACAAGCCCACGTTGATTCTGCCCGGGGCAGCTCATTTGGGAGGCTCGGACGGCCTGGTGCCTCAGCTGCGTGCAAGTGGCTTAAGACTTATGCCCCTTGCTTGAGGAGCGGTGGAGGCGCCAGGTCAGAAGTTAGGCGCACACGTAACGTGTCCCCGGGGAGATTCGAACCCGGGCGGCAGTTGAGCATCCTGACACCAACGACGTGCAACGCCCGGGGTCATCCGTGAAGAGCCTTGTTATCGACGATGAACCGGATACCACGCGGTGTATCTGCAATGGGCTGAAAGAGGCTGGGCACGCCGTGACGCGCTGCAATAACGGTTTGGACGGACTGCATCAAGCGCTCAATGAAACCTGGGATCTGATCATCGTCGATCGGCTACTGCCAACCGGCGCCGAGGGTTGACCAGTGTCCGGCGTCCAGTGTTGCCATGGGAGGATGCAGCAACTTCCAGATCCTCATCGAGAAATACCAGTGAGGTCCTAATCAGCCTTCGGCGCCGGTTAGGCCACAATCCTGGTCAAACTCCGACGCCCGTCTACATTCTAGATGCTCAGGGCGAATAGGAACTCCCGCAGTCCCGCGTATACGCCAATCATATATGCGATATTAATAAGATTCATTTCCTTAATACTTCACCGCGGGCGTACTGTCCGCATGCGGGCTTGCGGGGGCCCGTGGGGATCATTGAGACGGTAGTCAGGTTGCGCATCGATCCATCACCGCGTCCGGCGACGGACGAGTTAACTGGATTGCTTTTATCTGAAGCGCATTCGGGAAGTGCGCGCACCAGTCGAGGACATCTCAGAATTTACAACACGCTTGATTGCGACGAGGGTCAATACCCGCGTCCAAGGTTGTGTCGATGACCAACATGACATTGTACTTTGCGCCTGACACCTGCGCTCGCGTGCCGCTGATTGCCCTCGAAGAAATTGGCCACCCCTACAGCTTGGAGGTGGTGGCGTTCATGAAGGGCCAGCATCGGTCACCCGAGTATTTGGCCCTCAATCCCAAAGGCAAGGTACCAAGCCTGGTCGTGGACGGCGAGGTTCTCACGGAGAACGTTGCCATCCTTTCTTGGCTGTCTGCGCGCTTTCCGGACGCGAATTTGCTGCCAGCAGTGGAGGATAGCTTCGCCAAAGCGCGCCAGCTTTCCGACTTGGCTTTCTGCGCCTCGGGGCTACATCCCCTTGTGACCCGCTTACGGATACCGCAATTCTTCTGCGACACACCTGAAGGCTCAACCAGAGTTTTCGAGATGGCGGAGGCCGCCATACGTCCCAACTTCGCTTTCATTGACAAGCGCCTTGCGAGTAACCATTGGTGGTACGGCGAGCGGTGGTCGATTGTGGATGCCTACATCAACTGGGTGTGGTTTCGTGTGACTGGAACCGCTTTTGATGGGTCCGTTTATTCGCATTTGGCTCGCCACGATGCGGAGCAGAGACAACGGCCCGCAGTTGCGCGAGCGATTTCTATCAGCGCTGATGTTTCCCAACAGCTCGCGGCCCAAGGGCTGGCGGTGAAGTTCACGGGCGCCGGCGCCGTCACCGTCCCAAAAAATTAGACGGAGACTGAGAGGATTTCTCTATCTATACACTCGACGACGAGCCAATGACGCGTCGTTTGGGTCATCTTGGGACTCCGATCCAATCGCCCCCGCCTACGCACACTTACATGCGCTGGGACCTACTAGCGGGCCCGCTACGGGAGATTGGCGCCACTGCGCAGACGCCCATCTGCATTCCCAGTGCATCGCAGGCGTTCCTCAATGAGGATGCGCCCGTGGTCGAACGGCAGAAGAAGTTATGAACAGCTGGCCTAATGGCGTCGGGGCGACGCTCGCGTAGCCTGTGCAGCGCGCGCTTTGCGAAGCCAGATGATGAGCAAAGGTCTTACGGGGAACAAAGCAATGAATCACTCGATCACGAGATTCAAGAACCTTGAAGAGGCTCTGAACGCCGCTGGGGGAGCGGTGTCTCTGCTTCGGAGCTCCCCGATCGGTCGTTACGTATTTCCTGTTGTGCCAGCGGAATTTACGAACTGGCGTGACGAGCAGCAGGCCTGGCGGAACACATGCGCCCTTATGGACCTGTCATATCACATGACAGATCTGTACCTCAAAGGGCGAGACGTCATGGCGCTACTCACAAAGGTTGGGTGCAACAGATTCGGTTCGTTTCCGTTCAATCGCGCCAAGCAAATCATAGCCGCCAGCCACGACGGGTATCTTATCGGGGATGGCATATGCTTCCACACATCGGATGACGTCTACCGTGTCACCGGGGCGCCGGTCATCAGTAATTGGCTCCAATTCAACATTGAGACCGGCAAATATGACGTTGACGTTGAGCGGGATGAAGCCGTCGGGTTCAGAGGGGGTGAGCCCAGGATCTATATATTCCAGTTACAGGGGCCGCGCGCCCTTGAACTGATGCGAGAGGTGACGGAAAACAAGTTACCTGACATCGGATTCTTCCAGATCGGCGATTTATCGATCAATGGGCGGTCGCTACGAGCGTTGCGTCACGGGATGGCGGGCGTACCAGGCTTTGAGCTATTTGGACCTTGGCAAGACGCGCAGCTGATCAAGCAGGCGCTTGAAACCGCGGGCGAGAAATACCAACTGAGAGAGGTCGGCGCACTAGCTTTTCCGACGACTTGCCTAGAATCAGGCTGGATGCCGTTACCGTGCCCAGCGATATATCACAGCGAAGAGATGAGACCTTATCGCGACTGGATGACCCCAATGAACCTCGAGGTTATGGGGTCCCTTGGTGGAAGCCTGGTTTCGGACAACATTCTGGACTATTACGCGGACCCCATTGAGGTCGGCTACGGTCCGCTTGTTGATTTTGATCACGATTTCATCGGTCGCCATGCACTCGCGGAAAAGATCAAGAGCCAGAAGCGCAAGAAGGTCACGCTCGTCTGGAATGAAGGCGACGTGACGGACGTAATCCGGTCCTCATTATTCGCGGTGGACAGCAACGGCAAGTTCATGAATATGCCTTTGAGCGTGTACTCAACATTCCAGTGTGACGAGGTCACTAAGAATGGTGGGCGCGCAGGAATTTCACAAACCGTGGGTTTCAGCCAGAACGCGAAGTCGATGCTTTCCTTGGCTCTTCTCAATCTCGAGCATTGCGAACCGGGCACGGAAGTGACTGTACGCTGGGGTGAGCCTAGGTCCCGCCGACCGACAGTGGAGAACAACTCCATTCATGAGATTCGCGCCAAAGTCGCCCTCGCGCCTTACTATCAGAAATCGATCAAACTGGTTTGACGGAACAGCTCAGCTGAAATGCGCCCTGAGGATCATTCGGCGGGGCGATAAGCCGTGATGGCGACAACTGGTCGGCGATCAGTCAGCAGGGCTCGCAGCGTACAGCGGACGGGACTCCGCCTGTAGGAACGGTATCGAGCCGTCAGAACCGGACGCCGTCTGCCAGCAACTCGACTACAGCGCCGATCAATGTGTTCGGGCGATTGCTATCTTGCGGAAGAAGAACGCGCGGCTGTCAATTCCGATGCGACTGACTTCAGTACGCTGAGAAACCAAAGGATCGCCGGATCGCGCTCTTGGTATTTGTGCCACTGAACCGTTTCGACGATGGGCGGAATGTCGATCGGACAGCGCAGTATGCGAATCGGCCAGTGGGCCGCCATGGTGTGTGCAAGTCGTGTCTGCACGGTGGCGATCCGCTGCGTGCCAACGACCAGCTGTGGCGTCAGACTGAAGCTCGGTGCGGTGACTTCCCGGCGACGCCGAATGCCGGATTGCGACAACAGGGTCTCGTCCAGTGCCTCCATTCTCCCTCCATCCCATTCGGAGATGACGTGACCGAGCTGCAGGTACTGCTCCCGCGTAACACGCTGCTTGACGAGTGAATTTCCCTCCCACACGACGCACGAGAACGTATCGGTGAATAGCACCTCCTGGGGGTGATCTCCCGACGACAGCGCTTCCGGGATGATCAGCAGATCGATCTCGCCGCTGTCGAGATCTTCCCGATACTTCGGACCCACCAGCCGAAGGTCAAAACGCATTTTCGGCGCCTGCGAGTAGGCGCGCTGGAACACTTTGACCATGTAGACGGTGGAAATGTAGTCGGATGACTCGATCGTGACTTTGCGGTCCGAGTCCGCAGCATCGAACTTCGGCCGCCAGTCGCTGATCGCTCGCATCTGCAGCATCACGTCACGCACCGGCTTCTGCAGCGACTCGGCGAATGGCGTCAATCGGTAACTGCGGCCGATTTGCACCAGCAACTCATCGTGGAAATAGTCACGCAACCTGCGCAGCGCGACGCTCATGGCCGGCTGACTCACGAAAACTCGCGACGCCGCTCGGCTCACGTTGCGTTCCGCCAGAAGCGCGTCCAGGCACACCGTCAAATTCAGGTCCAGGTGATTGAGGCGCATCAGGTGTCTCGCCGGCAAGTCTGACGCAGACGTATGCCGAAATCATATACCTAATATTAATACAAATCATTTTCGTAATACCTAGCGTCGCCTTACTGTTGGCGCCACGAAGTCGAAGTGCGTTTTTGGACCTGTTAGGAATCCGAGAGCGCACCGGCTGCGAGGGGGATGCGTGGCGATCGTAGGGATCGAAAGCCTGGTCTACGGTGTAGATGACGTCGGCATCTGCACCAAGTTCTTCGACGACTTCGGCTTGCCGTTGCTGTCGCGAACCGACTCCACGAGCACGTTTCAGCTCGATGAGGGCTCGAAGGTGGTGCTACGGCATCGTAACGATCCTGCCCTCCCGTCCTCGGCACTGGTCGGCACCGGCGTGCGCGAGGTTATCTGGGGCCTCGATTCATCAGTCAACCTGACGCAGCTGGCGGCTGATCTCGCAAGTGACCGACCCGTGCGACACGATGCCGATGGCACGGTCCACTTCCTGACCGACTGCGGTCTGCCGTTCGCGCTGCGTGTATTCGCGAAGGCGCGGGTCGTGACGGCGCCGGATGCGCTTAATGCCAGCGGCACGGTCAATCGTCTCAATCGACCCAGGAAGTGGCGCCTCCGGGCGCGACCCAAAGTTATCAATCACGTTGTCTTCAACGTGGCGGACTTTGAGAAGTCGTTTGCGTTTGTTCGCGACCGCCTCGATTTCCGCGCTTCCGATTTCCAGCGTGGCTTTGGCATCTACGCCCGCTGCGATGGCGCGCAGCAGCATCACAATATTTTCTTCCTCGACGCCCGGCTGCCCTTTCCTGGGTTCGACGGGCAACCGCGATTCAATCACGCCAACTTCGGCGTCGAGGACATCGACGAAATCATGGTCGGCGCCAATCACATGGAACGCTGTGGCTGGCCGAAGTCGGTACTTGGCTTGGGCCGTCACCGCATCGACTCAGCGCTGTTCTTCTACTTGCCGTGCCCTACAGGTGGGGAAGCCGAGTACGGGGCGGACGCGGACTATATCGACGACAGCTGGGTTCCGCGCGATTGGCTCAACCCGTTATTCGGCTACCTGACCTTTGCGCACAACATGCCGCCGTTCTTCAAGGATCCACCCTCCTGGGACGTGCAGTTCCATGCGGACTTCTCCCCCCCTCGCAAGGTCCACGGACCATGACGGTGCCGACTCAACGCCGCGCGCCCGACTTGTGTCATGCCTGATATTCGCAACGCCCTCGTCGTCGGCGGTGGCATTGGTGGGCTGACCGCCGCGTTGGCGTTGATGCGCGAGGGCATCGCGGTTGAGATCGTCGAGATAAACCCGGCGTGGTCGGTCTACGGCGTCGGCATCATCCAGCCCTCCAACATGCTGCGGGCCCTGGCCCAGATCGGGCTCGCCGAGCGGTGCCTGGCGCTCGGCTTCGGCTTTCTGGGATGGCGCATCCACGACGCCAATGGCAACCAGCTTGCCGAGGTGCCGAATGAGAACGTGGCCGGGCCCGGCTATCCGCCGATCAACGGCATTGCGCGTACTGCCCTGCACACGATACTAACCGAGGCCGTCCGCGCGCAGAAAACGCTCGTTCGCCTCGGCGTAACGGTTGCCGAGTGGTCGGATCAGGGGGAGAACGTCCAAGCGCGCTTCACCGATGGCAGCACCGGTCGCTACGACCTGATCATCGGCGCCGACGGCGCTCACTCGGCGACCCGCGCCCGACTGTTCGGCGAGACGCTGCAACCGCAGCTCACCGGCCAGTCGGTCTGGCGCTACAACTTCAAGCGCCCGCGCGACTTGCGTTGGGGCTGCCTGTACTACGGCGCCAAGACCAAGGCAGGGCTGGTGCCGTTGTCCGACGAGCTGATGTACCTGTTGTTGGTCACCATGGAGCCCGGCAATCCACGGATGCACGGCGACCATTTGCATCTGCTGCTGCGGGACCGCCTGCAGGAATACGGCGGACCCATTGCTGAGCTGGGCGAGCAGATTACTGACCCGCACGCAGTCGTCTACCGTCCGATGGAAACCCTGCTTGTACCGCCGCCGTGGCACCGCGGCCGAGTGGTCCTCATTGGCGATGCGGCTCACGCCGGCACTCCGCACCTGGCCCAGGGCGCCGCGATGGCGATCGAGGACGCTGTCCTGCTGGCCGAATTTCTCGGGAAGCCCGGAGACCTCACTCAGGCGCTCGAGCGCTTCGCGCTCAGGCGCCTGTCTCGCTGCAAGTTGGTGATGGAGGTCGGCCTGCAATTGGGCGCGTGGGAAATGGCGGAGTGGAGCGGACACCGCGCGCCCGACACCGACCACGGCGGTCTACTGCACCGTACGCTCGCCCAGCTCATGCAGCCAATCTGAGAGGACACGACCATGCAGCGGGCAATACGCGAAAGCGCCGGCACCCGGGAACGCCGGCAACGGCGACCGGTCTATCTGCGCCGGGCGCGGACCCGCCCGGCCGATCGCCTCGCAACGACCTTAAGCGACGTCGGCAATCGGGGAGTGCCTCCATGAGCCGGCAATTCATCGATCTGTCGATCTTTCTAGAGAACGATGTGGTGTCCGATCCCCCGCTCTACCGGCCGCACATTGATTATATCGACCATAAGATGTCGCTGCCGGAGCTGGTCAGCTTTTTCCCAGGCCTGCGACAACAGGACCTGCCCGACGAAGAAGCCTGGGCGATCGAGCGCGTTCAACTGATCACCCACAATGGCACGCATCTCGACGCGCCGTACCATTTTGCCTCGACGATGAACCATGGTGAGCGCGCAATCACCATCGATGAGGTGCCGCTGGAGTGGTGCTTCCAGCCGGCAGTGAAACTCGACTTCCGGCATTTCCAGGACGGCTACGTGGTCACTGCCCGCGATGTCGAGGCGGAGCTCGAGCGCATTGGCCATACGCTGCGACCGCTTGAGATCGTCGTGGTCAATACGCGCGCCGGCGCACGCTACGGGTCCGACGACTACGTCAACAGCGGCTGCGGCATGGGTTACGGGGCCACCATGCATTTGCTCGAGCGCGGCGTCCGGCTGACCGGAACCGACGGCTGGAGCTGGGACGCGCCGTTCGTGCACACCCGCCGCGAGTTCGAGCGCTGTGCCGATGCACGGCTTATTTGGGAGGGTCACAAGGCGGGTCGCGACATCGGGTATTGCCACCTTGAGAAGCTGCACAACCTCGAGGTGCTGCCGGCCGACGGCTTTCACGTCATTTGCTTCCCGGTGAAGATCCGCGCCGCCTCCGCCGGATGGACCCGCGCGGTCGCCATCGTGGATCCATGAGAGCGAAGCATCAAACCGCACCGGCATGGCGCCGCTGCGCAGCGAAGCACACAAGGGCGACCGATCGTGTTTGAGCCCTTTCCAGGCAACTACGTGTGGAATCTGTCGGTGAACCTCGCCATCTGCATGGGTGGGTCGATCGGCGAGATGGATAGTGCCAACCGCTCGCTGCTGGCGTCAGCCGCCGAGGGTGAGGACCTGGGCACTGAGGCATTCTTCACGGCCTGGTGCGACATGGCGGCACGCCTGGTCGAACTCGGCGAGGAAGATGCGTCTGCCGGCAGATGCCTGAGCGCCGCTGAGAAGTTTCGTCGCGCCTGTGTCTACTACATGACGGCCGAGCGCACGCAGAGCCCACACTTTACTCCGCGCCGTGAAGCGTATAGCCAGATGCTGGCTGCGATGCAGCGCGCGGTCGATCTCGGCCGGCTCAATTGTGAGCGTGTCGAAGTCCGATACGGCAGCGCCGGCTTTCCCGGGTTGTTCGTCAAGGGCGACGGCGAGGGGCCGCGGCCGTGCATGGTTCACTGCAACGGTCTCGACAGCGTCAAGGAGATGATTTACTGGTCAGGCATCGGCGAAGCCCTCGGCCGCCGCGGGGTCTCGACCGTGATGATCGATCACCCGGGTGTCGGTGAAGCGATCCGTCTGCGCGGGCTATCCGGCATTCCTGAGAGCGAGCGGTGGGCAGCCGCGACGGTCGACTTCCTGGAAACGCGGCCGGATGTCCGTGCGGACCGCATCGGCATGATGGGCTGGTCTCTCGGCGGCTATTACGCGCCACGCGCGGCTGCCTTCGAACCGCGCTTCAAACTGTGTGTGGCCTGGGGCGCGAATCACAATTGGGGTGAACTGCAGCGCCTGCGCCTTGCTCGCGAGGGCGACCGACCCGTACCGCACTATTGGGATCACGTGCAGTGGGTATGGGGAAAGCACAGCCTTGAGGAGTTCATGGCTTTCGCGCCGAGAATTTCTTTGGTGGATGTGATCGAAAAGATCTCCGTGCCCTTCCTCATTACGCACGGTGCCAACGATCGGCAGATTCCGATTCGCTACGCGCACCAGTCGTTTGATGCGGCCATCAACAGCCCAAAGCGCGAGTTGAAGATCTTCTCCGAGCGCGAGGGAGGCGTCGAACACTGCAGCGCGGACAACATGGAGCCAGTCCGTAGCTATATCGCGGACTGGATAGCCGAAACGTTCGCGCAAATGAATCGCACGGGCTGAAGCCTCGAGGGCTCCGTGTGCTCGAATGACTTCAGGGGGAATGACATGAAAAACACACCTTGGCCTGGCCGAATCTCTCTCACGGCGTCGATTATTGCGGTCCTGCTCGGCAGCCGGATGGTAATTGCGCAGGAGCAGGCCTCGAGTTCCGCCAGCTCGGGTCAGACGGGACTCGAGGAGGTTATCGTGACAGCGCAGCGGCGCTCCGAAAACGTCCAGCACGCCGCGCTCGCTGTCGATGTGGTCTCGCCGGTGACGCTGGATCTCGCGTCTGCCAACCGCGCATCGGATATCGCCAGCCAAGTGCCGGCACTTCAGATCGGTGAGAGCGGAAATGGGCAGCAATCACTGTATTTGCGCAGCGTCGGCACCTTCACCGCGAATTCCTATTCGGATCCCGCGGTTGCATTCAACGTCGACGGCGTCGCCATTGGCCGGCCCAGCTCAATGTCGGGCGTCATGTACGACCTCGCGCGCGTTGAAGTACTGAAGGGTCCCCAGGGGACTCTGTACGGACGCAACGCAACCGGCGGTGCGATCAACATCGTGCCAAATCTGCCAAAGCTTGACAGTACCGGCGGTGATGTGGCGTTGACGCTCGGTAATTACGGCGAGCTTCATCCCGAGGGAGCGTTAAACATAGCCGTATCCGGTGCCTCCGCAGCACGTATCGCGCTCACCTACACACGCCACGATGACTATCAGACGGATGGGACGGGAGACGCAAACAGTTACGCCGGCCGGCTCCAGTACTTGTACCAGCCGAACGACGCACTGAGTCTGCGGCTCGCCGCTGACTACGCCCATGACGGCGGCCATAACGTAGCGGGCACGCTGATGGCGCTGCAAAGCCCATTTACGGGCGCCATCACAGCGTCCCCGCTGTCGCGAGATGTGGGCTTCCTTGATCCGCGAATCGGCGCGTTGTTTGCCAACCAGTACAGCTTCCTGAGCGGCCGCTTTTTTGGGCCCATCGACGGCACGCCAAGCGCCGACAATCGCTTTTGGGGCGTCCTCGCTGAGCTGAACTGGCGCAGCCCGCTCGGAACGTTGACGCTATTGCCCGCGTATCGGGATTCCGCCTTGACAGACGTGTCGACCGAGTTCGGATTCGGTGAATACGCCAACGAGCACGACGACCAGAAGAGCCTGGAAGTCCGCCTGGCGAGTGAGAACCGAGGCCTGGTCCGCTGGCTACTGGGCGGCTACTACTTCGACGAAGACATTCACGCTGTCTACCAGTTCAATCAGCAGGCGCTCTCACCCATACAGACGCTCGCCACGGGGACAACGTCAGGCGCGGCGTTCGCACACGTAACCATCGCTCCCGTTGATAAATTCCGAATCTCCGGCGGATTGCGTTACACCCACGACCGCAAGACCTTCGACGGCTTATCTCAGGTACTCCTGAACGTGTGCACTCGCAACTCACCCATCCCCGCCTGCCCGGCAACGCCGTTGACCCCGCTGGCGTCGAGTTTCGCGTCGCTCAGCTCGCAGCTCCAGCTCTTCCCCATCATTCCGAACGCACTTTACGGATCGATGCTTCCCGGGGCGGCCAGCAGCGTCTTTCCGCTCGTCAACATACCGATCGATAAAGTGCAAACATTTACGCGCCTCACGTGGCATGCGGGGGTCGAGTACGACCTGGCAGCGGAATCGCTTCTCTATGCAAGCGCGGACACCGGCTATCACGCCGGCGGCTTCGCCTTCGCTGAAATCAAGCCCACCTACAATGCCGAATACCTCACTGCGTATTCGGTCGGTTCGAAAAACAGGTTCCTTAACGGAACGTTGCAGCTGAATCTCGAGGCGTTCTATTGGCTATACAAGAATCAGCAGATTCCCCACGGCGCTATCGATCTGAACGGTACCTACGTCTTCTACACGGATAACGCCGGCTCGTCGACCATCAAGGGGGGCGAAGTCTCCGCCAGATACCTGCTGACGCACAGCACGGCCCTAGACTTCGACGTTCAGTATCTGAGCGCTGTCTATGACAGCTTCACCTATCAAACGCCCGCCGGCGGCACGAACACCCCCCCGGTGACGGGTTGCCCGTTCGCTCAGACCGACTCGACGCACTACACCATCAATTGCGCCGGCTTGACCGCCCAGCAATCGCCCAAGTGGGCAGCAAACGTCGGCCTGCAACAGAGCGTCAACCTCGGATCCTATTCGCTGGCTGGCGCGATTAGTACGCGCTATCAAACGGCGAGCACTGTCGGCTTCGAAATGAACGCGGTCGAGCGACAAGGGCCGTACGCGGAAAGCAACGTGTCGATCACGCTCACCCCTGGGGATGAGCGCTGGTCGGTCACCGCATTCGTAAACAACCTTCAGGATCACCGGCCCTACGGCACCGCATTCTACAATTCCGTCATAAACGTCTATGGCGCTTCAGTTGGGCCTCCCAGGATCTTTGGCGTCCGTGCCCTCCTGAAGTACTGACGCGGGTCGCGCCGCGGCAGTTGCCTGCATTGCGCGAAACCAATCACACGGGGTAGAGCCAGCGAAGCATGCCGACCAAGAACAAAGTCATCATCAGCTGTGCGGTGACCGGCAGTGTGCACACGCCGTCGCTGTCGAGTGCTCTGCCCTGGACGCCGGAGGCGATCGCCGAGCAATCCATTGCCGCGGCGAACGCCGGCGCCGCGATCCTCCACCTTCATGCTCGGGACCCGAGCGACGGTCGGCCGACCGGCGACCCGGCGGTGTTCGCACGTTTCTTGCGGATTATTCATGAACGCACCGATGCGGTTATTAACATCACGACCGGCGGCGCCATCCATATGCCACCCGAGGAGCGCCTAGCCGCGGCCCTGCGCTTCAAGCCGGAGCTGTGCTCGCTCAATATGGGTTCAATGAACTTCGCTTTCCACCTGATGGGAACGAAAGTGGCAAAATGGCGATTTCCGTGGGAGCAGCAATACATCCTCGACAGCGAGGGCGCCATTTTTCGCAACACCTTCAAAGATATCGCGCGCGTCCTGACTCTTTTGAAGGACCATGGCACGCGCTACGAGCACGAGTGCTATGACATCGGCCATCTCTACAACCTCGCTTATTTCCTGGATCGCGGCTCGGTAAAGCCACCGCTCTTCATTCAAAGTGTGTTCGGAATCCTTGGTGGTATCGGTGCCGACGCCGATAACGTCATGTTCATGCGGCGAACTGCCGATCGTCTGTTTGGTGATCAGTATGTGTGGTCGGCGCTTGCCGCCGGCCGTTACCAGATGCCAATCATCACGCAAGCGGCGACGTTGGGCGGACACGTACGCGTCGGTCTGGAAGACAGCTTGTTCATCGAAAGAGGTGTACTCGCGGACAGCAATGCCCAGCAGGTGACAAGGATCGCCCGGATCCTTGCCGAGCTCGGCCTGGAGCCGGCTACGCCCGCCGAGGCGCGAGTGATTCTGTCGCTCAAGGGAAAAGACAACGTCGAATTGTGAAGGACAGGTTGCGGTCAGGGAATCGCCGAAGACGTGGAAACATCATGCTCTCGCGCCGCTCTGCCCGAAGGGCAGTGCTGAGCCACCGCCGGCGTCATCCGGCACTGTTGGCTTTCCGATCAAGACGCTCAGACGTTCTCGGGCCGTCCGACGAAGGAGCGCGCGCCTTTTGGACCGCGCTCACGACTGGCTATGCATCGAATCTTCGCTCGGGATTCGCCGCATACTAGACTGCCGCGGCAGCCGCAACGGCCTTGATTTCAGCGGCGAACGCGATTCGCGTCCAATCCATTAGGTCATCCGATCATAGGCCGATGGACAGCCTATCCGCGATCGAAAACCGGTGACCACAAAATCCGTCACTAGAGTAAGGAGGAAATGGGGACGCGCGGCGTGAGAGTGATGTGCGTCTCGGGACAGAAGCCCTATGGGTAGCCATAACCTTCGGTTGCTGCATTTTCTCGGGCGTCAATTGGAGAAAACGCTGAATGAGCTCACCTAGACAATATAACGCGATCTCGCATGCGGCCGTCTTCAGCGGGTCCGCGGCGTGCTGAAAGTCCTCGATCATATGCTCGCGGAAAGAGTT
>Ga0137359_10002643_pt1 | contig 14366 bp, 15 predicted proteins | sample Mad1_40_16metaG_FD_108281 | JGI IMG/M metagenome (GOLD analysis project Ga0137359, IMG submission 108281) | Vadose zone soil microbial communities from Angelo Coast Range Reserve, California, USA - Mad1_40_16 metaG | ecosystem: Environmental > Terrestrial > Soil > Vadose zone | place: USA... | reverse complement strand
CAAACGCGGGCCCGTTACATCTCGCTGATCGGCGCCCTGCTGCGACGCGAGGGCTTGCGGGTGGCGAGCGGGAACGCGGTGGGCTTTACGAAGCGCGTTGCAAGAGTCGCGATGCCCGGGCAGTTGAAGTCGGAGATCGCGCCGCTCCTGGCGGTGTTTGAGTCGATCAACCGGCAGCTCGTCTGGGTCGATACGCGCCTCGAGCAGCTCGCGAAGAGCGACGAGACGGTGGAGCGGCTCTGCACCGCGCCCAGCGTCGGCCCGGTCACCGCCGCGGCCTTTTCCTCGACCGTCGACGACGTGCAGCGCTTCCAGAGCGCGCACCAGGTGGAGGCCTATCTCGGGCTCACGCCGAGCGAGTGGAGCTCGGGCGAGAAGCAATGCAAGGGGCACATCACCAAGGCGGGCAACAACCGGATGCGGAGACTGCTGGTGCAGGTCGCGGTCTCGATCTTGCGCCTGCGAAGCCCGCGCACCGAGGCGCTGCGGAAGTGGGCCACCGGCATCGCTGCCAGGCGCGGAAAGAAGATCGCCATCGTGGCCTTGGCGCGGAGAATGGCCGGAGTGCTCTTCGCGATGATGCGCGACCGGACTCGTTACTTCCAGGCAGCATTGCCCGAGCCGTCAGCCCAGGTTGCCTGAACTCGATTCAATCAACTGCTACCGGAAAAAGGAGACCCGTTACAACGATACTCCCGAGGATACGAAAAGCGGGTGAGCGCGAATCATAGTCCTTGGCCTCAGTAAGAGAGCCGCGCCATAGAGAGCGCCCCTGCTCATCGAAACCCACCATGCGCCGGCGAACGAGCCTCGCCACCGAGAGCGCGGACAGAAGGGTGAAGAACCTCGTGGACAATCAAAGGACGGAGTCCGATTAGCTGGGCGAGTAATCAAATGGGGCTTGACGTGGAGAGCCGCTTCACAGAAGGACGGATAAGTCAGGATGGAACGACCGGCCCCGATTCGCTGGGCGTAGGTTACGCCACGGATCGGGAAGACCTGTAGCGCAGAGCTACAAGCGAAAGGAGCCGGTCGTGAAGAAGAATATCCGATTCATCGGTCTGGATGTGCATGCTGAGACGATCGCGGTCGCTGTCGCCGAGGCCAACGGCGAAGCGCGCTCGCTGGGAGTGATTCCCAACCGGGCGGAGGCAGTCAGAAGACTGGTCAAGAAGCTCGGGCCTGCAGAATCCCTGCAGGTCTGTTACGAGGCGGGCCCCTGCGGCTACGTGCTGTATTGGCAACTGAGCGAGCTGGGCGTGCACTGCGATGTGGTGGCGCCGACGCTGGTGCCGGTGAAGTCGGGCGACCGCATCAAGACGGACCGGCGGGATGCGCTGAAGCTGGCGCACAACTACCGGAGCGGGGATCTGACGCCGGTCTGGGTGCCGGACGCCGAGCACGAGGCGCTGCGCGACCTGGTGCGTGCGCGCGAGGCGGCGAAGAAAGACCAGTTGCGCGCGCGGCACCGACTGCAGAAGCTGCTGCTGCGTCGCGGGCTGCGGTCGCCGGAAGGAATCAGGGCGTGGACGGTGCGCTATCTGACCTGGGTGAAGACGCTGCAGCTGGAGCCGGCGGCGCTCGCGGCGACGCTTCTCGACTACATCGCCGAGGTCGACCACGCACACGAGCGCATCGAGCGGCTGGAGCGGGCCATCGACCAGGCGATCGAGGCGGCGCCCGACCCGATCCGCGCAGTGATCGAAGGTCTGGAGTCACTGCGCGGCGTCGCGCGCATCTCGGCAGCGACCATTGTCGCGGAACTTGGGCAGCTGAGCCGCTTCGCGAGAGCCAAACAGCTGATGGGCTACGCCGGCGTGGTCTCGAGCGAGCACTCGAGTGGCGAGCGTATCCGCCGCGGCGCCATCACCAAGACGGGCAACGCACATCTACGGCGCATCCTCGTCGAGGCTGCCTGGGCCTATCGGCACCGGCCCTACCTGGGCGGCGAATTGCGGCGGCGGCAGAAGAACGCGAGCGAGAGAGTGAAGGAGATCTCCTGGAAGGCGCAACACCGGCTGCACTCCCGCTACGCAAGGCTCATGGGGCGCGGCAAGACCAAGCAGCTGGCGATGACCGCAGTGGCCCGCGAGCTCGCCGGCTTCGTCTGGGCCGTCGGCGTCGAGGTCGAGAGGCAGCTCGCCTTGCGCCCTGCGCGCGCGGCGTAGAGGAGCACATGCTGGAGCAGAGCAGCCAGCGTCCGGGCGGCCCGCGGAAAGGAGAACCCTCGGCCGCGCTTTGCGACAGGGCTTCGGCCCGGACCCGCGCGATAAGTCCCAGGCAGCTCCCGACGGATCACGACCATGACGGCGAGCCTCGTGCTCGATCCGCGAATATCAGAGTGATCAACCATCGAGCTCGCCGCCCGGCCGCTGCCTGGTCTGCTCCACAATCACTTCAAGAGGATAAATGGAGGTGAGTTGACGGGTCGTTCCATATCAGCGCGGTTCCGTCGCCTCCGCCCTCTCCCTCATACCGTCCTCAGCTACCTACCCTGCCTACCAGAGCGCGGCGGGGGGCGCTACTTCCCGCCGCGCAGGGGATGCAGCCCGACATCGTCGTCGAAACGACGAGCCCGATCGCGCGCCTGAGCCTCGTCGCCAGCGGAATGGGCGTGACCTTCGCCTTGCAGTCCGAGCCCTTCAAGGGGGTGGTCGCGCGCCCCGTCGCCGACCTGCAAATCGCCTTCGTCGGCGTGTTGCTGTCGCGGCGCCGTGTCTCTCCCTCGTCGCCGCTACACACCTTCCGCGACATCCTCGTCGCTGCAGCGCACCGCAGCGCAACGCTTAGCTCACTCGTGCCTGGGTCGCGCGGCCGCGCGCGCTCGAACAGCGGCAGGGGCAACCGGTGCTCAACCTGTCGGATCCGCAGACAACTGGCCGGAACCTGGGTTCGCCCAATCGTGCAAACACCCTGTTTGCGCCCACCTGGACGATCGCCGTGCTGGCACGACTTCTGAATAGGCAGATCGGAAGTCAGACCCGGAGGTCGCGAAATGCGTCAATTCGTTCTGGTCACCTTGCTCGCATCAATCGTAGCGTGCGCCACTCCCGGCAAGGACACCGCGATCGGTGCGGGCGCCGGAGCAGGGGGAGGTGCGCTCATCGGCGGCCTCGCTGGCGGATGGGAAGGAGCGGCGATCGGTGCGCTCGCCGGCGGCCTCGTTGGCGGTGCCATCGGCAATTACCTCGACAAGCAGCAGCAGGAGCTCCAACAAATTTCCGACGCGCGGCGTACCGAAAGCGGCCTGCTTCTGAACCTGCGGTCGAGTCTGGTGTTCACCAAAGACAGCGCCGTCGTGCAACCGGCTGCGGTGGAGGAGCTCGCACGACTCGGCGACATCCTCGCCAAGTATCCGCAGGACCGCATCCGCATCGAGGGCTTCACCGACCCCAGCGGTTCTCCCGCGCGCGACGAGGCGCTTTCGCTCCGCCGCGCCGAAGCGGTACGCGACATCCTGGCAAGCCGAGGCGTCGGGCCGCGGCAGATGCTCGTAGAAGGGGCGGGCGCGACCCAGCCCATCGGAGACAATTCAACTACCGAGGGGCGCGCACAGAACCGCCGCGTCGCGATCTACATCGACGTCCCGCAGCAATCCTAGTGGCCCGATGCGAAAGCGAGGCTCATTCGGTGAAGAGGTGCTGGCTGACGGACCCGATCTGGAAATCCGGGAGGAGGTCGCGGGGCAAGTCCTCGTCGTCGTCCGCGGTTCGCTGGACTTTCGCACGGCCAAAGGCATCCGCGAGCGGCTGACGGGCCGTTTGTCGGGAAGGGCGATCAACTCGCTTACGATTGACATGAGTGCAGTCGGGCGGGGGGACACGTTCGGCCTGGTCGTCCTGCATGAGCTGAAAGAAGGAGATTGGGCGCTCGGCATCCGAGCGCGCGTCGTCGGCCTCCATCCGGAGCTGTCGCGAATCCTGTCCGCGTTTCCCACCGATCAAGGAGGCGGGCTCGCGCTCGAGGCGCCCCACCCGAGCGTCGCGGAGGTGGTGGGCCGGTGGTCCATTCGATTGGTTCGCAGCGCGCGCGAACATGTCCACTTCATTGGCGCCGTCGTGCAGGCGCTCGGTCAGACGATCCTGCGACCACGGCGAATGCGCTGGCGCGAGGTCGCTCGCGTGTTCGAGAAGGCAGGCGTCGACGCGCTTCCCGTCCTGTCGCTGGTGAGCGGGCTGTTCGGCATCAATGTCGCTCTCGAAGGCGCCCAGCCACTCGCCCGGTTCGGGGCGGAGATCTTCACGGCGTCGATCATCGGGCGCTCGGTCGTGCGTGAGATGGGTCCTCTCCTCGCCGCCTTCGTGCTGGCCGGCCGGTCCGGATCGGCATTTGCTGCCGAGCTCGGAACGATGAAGGTGAACGACGAGTTGGACGCGCTCGCCACCATGGGTCTCGACCCGGTGCGCTTTCTCGTCGTCCAGCGGGTCCTCGCGAGCACGCTGCTCGCTCCCCTGCTCGCCGTCTACTCGATCGCGGTCGGAATCGCAGCCGGCGTGCTGATCATGGGGAAGCTCGGCTTTTCACCGACGGTCACATGGTCCGTATTGACCGATTGGGTGACGCTCAAGGACATGCTGTTGGGAATCTCCAAGAGCGTCATCTTCGGCGCTGCGGTCGCGAGCATCGGTTGTGAGCGCGGACTGGAGACGGAGAACGGCGCCAGCTCGGTTGGCGCATCCGCCACGCGAGCGGTGGTTGGCGGGATCGTCCTCATCGTCGCAGTCGACGCGATGTTCGCCGTCGTCGCATACGCGATGAAGATATGAGCGCGTTGCCGGAAGATAACGTCGTCCAGGTCGAGGACGTCACCCTGGGGTATGGAGACATCGTCGTCCAGGAGCACCTCTCGTTTGCGGTACACGCCAGGGAGGTCTTCGCGATCCTGGGACCCTCCGGAGCAGGCAAGAGCACGTTGCTGCGGACCATGAGTGGTCTGTACCGCCCTCGCCACGGCCGGATCCTGTTGGACGGGAGCGACCTCTACGCCGCGGAAGGGGAGCAACGCTCGCGCCTCCTCCGGCAGCTCGGCGTTACGTTCCAGAGCGGTGCTCTCTTCGGCTCGATGACCTTGCTCGAGAACGTCCGGCTCCCCCTCGACGAGTTCACCGACCTCGGCCCTGGGGAGAGGGAGCTGGTCGCGCTCGCAAAGCTCAACCAGGTCGGCCTGGGCAGAGAAGGCGGGAAGATGCCGGCGGAGCTTTCGGGCGGCATGCAGAAGCGCGCCGCGATCGCGCGCGCCATGGCGCTCGATCCCTCCGTACTCTTTCTGGACGAGCCTTCTGCTAGCCTGGATCCCATCGCGTCGTCAGGCCTGGATCGGTTGGTGCGCGAGCTCTCGCACGAGCTCGGAATCACCATCGTGGTCGTCACGCACGAGCTCGGGAGCGTCTACGCGATCGCAGATCGATGCATCCTGCTCGACACGGAAGCCCGGACCATCGTTGCCGAGGGGAGGCCAGCAGATCTTCGCGACTACTCCCGGGATCCCCGCGTGAGACGGTTCTTCCGGCCCGAGCTCGAGCCGGATCGTGGAGCGATCGCCGTATGAGTGAACGAACACGACAGCTCAAGATCGGCATCTTCGTCCTCGTCGCGCTCGGAGTTGCAGCCGCTGGCCTGTTTACGCTGGGTATCCGACGTGGGCTGGAGAGGACCCTGACGTTCGAGACCTACTTCCCGGGGAGCGTGAGCGGCCTTTTGGTCGGCTCGCCGGTCACATTGAAAGGCGTGCGCGTTGGCGAGGTCACCGCAATCGGGTTCTCCTGGATCGAATACCCGGGTGGCCGGCCTGCCTGTGTCATCGTTCATTTCAGCGTCAAGGAGAGCCTGCGCCCCGCCGGGCCGGATCCCGCCGAGCTCGATGGAGCGGTTGCCGATGGGCTCCGGGCAATCATCGAGACGGAAGGGTTCACGGGCGTCGCCCATCTCGCCCTCGAGGACGTCGAAACGGAGAAGAACCCGCCACTCCGCTATACGTGGAAGCCACGGACACCCGTCATTCCGTCTGCGCCGAGTCAGTTGAGCCAGCTGTTCTCGTCTGCATCGACGACGCTCAATCAGCTCGAAAGGCTCGACGTGGATCGCCTGGTCCATTCCCTCGATCGCCTGTTGCAGACGGCGGACAAGGCGCTCCAGAACCTCGCGCAATTCGATGCGAAAGGCGTCTCGCGCAGCTTGAATCGGACCCTCGGGAGCGCGAACTCGGCGGCGCTCGAATTGGGCGCGCTCGCGAGCGACACGCGCCGGGCGGTGGCGGACATGCATCCCGGCGCGCTGGGGAGGGACGCCGCTGCCTTGGTCCTCGCGGCCGGTGAAACGAACGCGAAGATCGAGCGGCTCGTCGACCGCTTTTCGGCCGTCGACGTCCGCCAGGTGAACGAGACCATCGCCAGTGCCCGAAGGGCAGCGCAGCACCTGGACGACGCAGCGGAGGAGCTGCGGAGGTACCCGGCCGGCTTCCTGTTCGGAGAGGCGCCCCCACCCATCGGTGATCTCGACGAGGAAAAGCGATGAAGTGGTCCTCCGTCGCGTATCTCGCGCCCGTCCTCGCCTTGACCTCCGGATGTCTCTCGAAGCCGGCACTGGTTCCGCAGGTCTACTCGATCGATTCGCCTCCAGAACGGACGGCGTCTCGCCTGCCCGATGCGCGCGTGATCTCCTTGCGAGACGTGGAAGTGGCGCCGCAGTTCGATCACAAGGACCTGCTCTACCGGACGGGAGATCATCGGCTCGAAAGCGATCCTCTCGCGAAATTCGCGGCGCCGCCGGGCGCAATGCTGACGGACAGCATCCGTGCCTACCTGCTCAACGCGAGTTTCGTTCGAGACGTGGTCAGCCCTGGAGACGATGCTCCGGTCGACCTTCTCGTCGAAGCCCGTGCGACCGAACTCTCGGCTGACTTCACGGCGGCGGGCGAGGCCGCCGCCCTGGTGACCCTCGATTTCGTCGTCTCATCGCCGCGTGGATCGGCACCAGGCGGGTCCGTTTTCAGGAAGCAGTACGCCCGCCGTGTGCGCCTGTCGCGGCGCACCGCGGGCGCGCTAGTGGATACGTGGAATCTCGAGGTGGCCGACATCATGCACGGTTTCCTGAGCGACCTCGAAGCGTTTCTGACCACCGCTCCAGCTGTTGCGCAACCGCGACAGTGAGCGTCGCCAATCTTGGCTCACCGGGTGCAGGGGAGCCCCTTCCATAGCCAAGAGGAGAACTGTGCATGGTCGACCGGCGCTTTCGGGTAGAGATCGTGAACTACACCGCCTCATCGCATCGATCGAGGTAGCGGCCGTCACCGGGCGCCGTGTCCGAACCCTGAGGTGATTGGGCGCATGGAACTGCGTCGCCTGCGCTATTTCGTTCCGTGTACTCGTTCATTGATGAGGGCGCCCGCAATGGTCGTCTACGACTTTAGAGGCAATGAATTGCGCTCGACGAAGTCATGGACGCGCACGCCGCCGCCCCGCATGCTCGGGAAGACGCAGTACACTGAGGAGCAAACGCATGAGAATCGGAATCATCGGCGCGGGCAACATCGGCGGCACGCTGGCGCGTAAACTGACGGAGCTCGGAGACCAGGTGCGCGTGGCCAACTCGCGCGGACCGGCATCGCTGGCGTCGCTGGCCAAGGAGACGGGGGCGCGCGCGGTAGCCGTCGAGGACGCCGTGCGCGACGTGGACCTTGTCATCGTCACCGTCCCGGAAAAGAGCGTGCCCGAGCTCCCCAAGGGGTTGTTCGATCGCGTACCCAAGGACGTCATCGTCGTCGACACTGGGAACTACTATCCGTAGCGGCGCGATGGGTGCATCGAAGCGATCGAACGCGGCACGACCGAGTCGGGCTGGGTGTCGAGCGTGCTCGGGCGGCCGGTCGTCAAGGCCTTCAACAACATCACTGCGCAGAGTCTCGCCGGGAGCGCACGGCCCAAAGGAGCCAAGAATCGCATCGCGCTGCCGGTCGCCGGCGACGACGCGCGCGCCAAGTCGCGCGTGATCCAGGCGTCGCGCCAGTGGCCGCCGAGGAGAAGACGCTTGAACCAGCCTCCCTTGTAGCGGGCGCCCGGGACGACGGTCATCGTCGATGCCGGACCGGATCCTTCCGCTCCCGCGGGCGCGGCCGTCGATACAGCGAGACTCAACAACACTCCGGCGATTTGGAAGAGGGTCATGATGCGCTGGGGCTCTGCATCCTGCATGCCCGCGTCATCAACCGGCTGGGATGCGATCTCGTCGGAGGAGCGGCCGCGAGCTCAGCTGCGGACCGGCAACCACGTCGCGCTAGTTGGAATCTCCTACACGTGACGGTTTCGTAGCGCGACCAACCGGCAGCAGCGGACGATGCCGGGATGAACCCGTACTTCTTCAGGCGAGGATCTCTTTCTGCCTACTCGAGATCGAAGACGAGATAGTGGAATCGCCCACCGCGCTCGATGTGCAGCACCACTGAGTCTCCGCTGCTCCGGTCCATCAGCGCGCGGCGTAACCCGTCGATGGAGCCGATTGCACTGTGGTCGACGCCGTGGATGGCATCGCCAGGCAAGAGGGTACTGCTCGCACTCGGACCATCGAGGGTGCGCGCGACGACTACGACACCGGCCCCTTCGCGCAAATGCAACTTCTGCTGCACGTTCTCGTCGATGTCGAGCACGACGATCCCAAGTGCGCGAACGAGATACTTTTCCGGGTTCGCGACATTTGCCATGTCGTCGAGAGCGGAGTCACGCGCGAGTGCTTGAACCTGCAGCTCCATCGGCCTGCCATCGCGTAAGACACGCACATGGAGGCGCGGGTCGCTCGCGCGATACAGCGCGGCGGTGAGGTCGGGCAGGATCTGGATCCTGCGGCCGTCGACGGCGTCGAGAACGTCGCCCCGGCGTACCCCCGCGGCGGCAGCGGGTCCGCCGGGATCCACGTCGGAAACGACTACGCCGGAGTCCTGCGGCAATCCCAGACCGGCCGCCAGCTCGGGCGTGATGCCTTGCGCAGAGATTCCGATCTCCAGGCGGTGAATGTAGCCGCGCCTTCGCAAACCCTCATAGACGAACCGTGCTACCTGCCCTGGTACAGCGAATCCCAAGCCCTCGCTTCCGCCAGATCCGGTGAGGATGAACGTGTTGATGCCGACCACCTCGCCGTCGGCGTTCACCAGCGGCCCGCCGCTGCTACCCGGGTTGATTGGTGCATCCGTCTGGATGAACAAGAAGGCCGAGTCGCCATTGATTTGTCGCGCAGCGGAGCTGACGATGCCCATGGTGATCGTGCTTGCCAGACCCTGCGGCGCGCCCACGGCAAAGACGAGCTCGCCTTGCGAAACACCTTGCGTGCTGCGAAGCGTGAGCGCAGGAAGCCCGACGGCGTCGATTTTCAGCACGGCCAGATCGGTCTCGGCATGCACGCCGACGAGATGCGCGCGGTAGTTGGGCCTTCTTTGAAGGATCTGGTCGCGCGGCCAGCCGGCGCGTGACACGGGCGGCACCACAAGGATGCGCTCCGCGCCCTGGACGACGTGCGCGTTGGTGATGATGTATCCGCTGGGATCCACGATCACACCCGATCCCGCGACGTGCTGCCGCGCGACGACTACCTCGCCAGCATGGCCGCCGTCAGCGCGCGCCATTCCGTACCCGGAGACCACGATCTGAACCACGGCGGGAGAGATACGGCCAGCGAGCTGTGACAGCGCACCATTCAGCTGGCGCAAGACGCCGGTTTGGCGACCCTCGGTACTTCCCGCCTCGGCGGCGCACGTGAGGGCGGGAAACAGTGCAACGCAGACGAGCAGGCGCTTCCAATCGCTCATGCCCCGCTACGTTGCATCGGGCGAGCCAACTAAGAACACGAAGTCTGGAGCAATGACCGCGGACGTGTATGGCTCTCCATACACGGTGCTGTACGCGGATCCGTCGCTGGCCTTTGTCTTTGTGGCGGGTCCGACTTAGGGCAGGTTGCAGGCCGTTCTCATCTCGCGGATGCGCCGGTCGATCTCCCGGTTGTACGCGCCCGTCGCGATGCGAAATGTGGTGCCTTCGGTCCCGGTCATGACCCCCACGACGATGCCGGCTGGCACGATCGCACCGACGCCCGACGCCACCGCCTTGAGCGTGTTCGTGTGCTCGTTCTCCAGGACCCGAATGTCGCCTTCGGCGGTGGTGCAGTTGACCGGCTGCTCCATCTGCTGTTCGACTTTCTTCTGGTGCATGGCGCCGATGGACAGCACGCCGACCACCAGCCCGCACAGGATCGCCGTCGTCCTCGGTCCCTTTCGCATTGCCATTCTCCTCCAGGCGCGCTCGGGGACGGGCTACGCGCGAAGGCAAGTACCGATTTCCGGAGCAACCGGCGTGCCACGCCGTGTCACCGGAGCGCGCAGTCGGCTGCCGCATCTTCCTCCAGGAGATGCCCGAAATTCCGGCGGTCAGCGGCAGCACTCGCTGACCGCGCTCGCTGATCACGGCCAGTCGGTCAAGCCGCCCGCTCGTCGTGTTCGCGATCGTCGCGGATACCCAGCTTCGCCGCTGCCTCGACGCGGTCCTTGAGATCGGCGAGCAATCCCTTCTCGGACAGATCGAGCCGGTACGAGCTCTCCCAGTCTTCCTGGACCACGTCGTGGAGCCGCTCGACGACCGTGCCCTCGCGCACCACGATGGAAAGCTCGCGCCGGTCGTCCAGGCTGCCCGGCGTGAGATTCGTCGAACCGACGATCGCCGCGACGCCGTCCGCGAGCAGCATCTTGCCGTGAAGCTTGTAGCGCTTGAGGCCATGCACCTTGATCCCGATGTCGTCGAGGATTCGCAATCCGCTGACGGCCTCGACGAGCTTGCCGATCTTGAGCGTCTGTGGCGGACGCGCCATCACGCGGATCTTCACGCCGCGCATGGCCGCGCGGACGAGCCGCTCGATGATGAGGGGATCCTGGTAGCGCTCGTTCTGCAGGAACAGCGAGTGCCTGGCGTCGTCGATGAGCTCGGCGATCCGGTCGCGCGCTCCCGGGCTCCAGACGAGACGGCTTCCCTCGCCCGGCGAAAAGCGCTGGCGGTGCCAGTCGGCCTCGAAGCCCTCGACGATCTCGCGCACCTCGCGCGGGCGGGAGGTGACGACGGCGTAGTCGCGCGTTTCGGTGAGGTTCTTGAGCGTCCAGTTGAACGACTGCACGAACGCGGTCTCGTCGTCGACGACCATCGACTTCTCGTGGGTCAGGGCGAACGCCGGATTCCCGTCCCGGACCTCGACACCATCCCGGACGAGCGCGCTGCGTGCGTCGCCATTCTGCTCCTCGCCGTCCCTGCGGGCCGCGTTGAGGATCGCCTGCACCTTCACCCCGCGCCGCCGCGCCCCGATCACCGCCTCGAGGAGCACGGGGTCGGAGAAAGCGAACATCTTCACCCGAAGCGATCGCGATGCCTTTTCGATCGCCTCGAGGACCGCGATCGCCGAATCGTCAGGAAGCACGAGCAACCGTCGGGAGGACATACAAGCTCCTTGTCTTCGGGGTCTTGGGACTCTTCGTGGCCGTGATCTGGAGGCGGTGCAGCTCCGCGTAGAGGCCGCCGCAGCGGAGCAGCTCCTCGTGCGTGCCCTTCTGCGCAACGCGGCCGTCCTGCAGCACGACGATGGCGTCGGCATTCCGGACGGTGCTGAGGCGGTGCGCGATGGTGATGACCGTCCGCCCCTTCTTGAGGCGCTCGAGCGCTTCCACCACCGCGCTCTCGGACTCCGCATCGAGGGCGGCGGTGGGCTCGTCGAGAATCAGGATGCGGGCCTCGCGCACGAGGGCGCGCGCGATGCCGATGCGCTGCCGCTCGCCCCCGGAGAGGGTGAGCCCGTTTTCACCGACGGCGGTGTCGTATCCGTCCGGCATCCGGGTGATGAAGTCGTCCGCGTTCGCGAGCTTCGCCGCCTCCACGATCTCGGCCATGGTCGCGCCCGGCCTGCCGTAGGCGATGTTCTCCCAGATGGTGCCGCGGAAGAGCACGGTGTCCTGCATCACGAAGGCAATCCGCTCGCGCAGCTCGTCGAGCTTGTAGTCGCGGACGTCGACTCCGTCGAGGAGCACCCTCCCGCCGGTAACGTCGTACAGACGCGGGACCAGGCTCACGAGGGTGGACTTCCCCGACCCGGTCGCGCCGACGCTGCCGACCGACTGCCCCGGCTCGATGGAGAAGCTCACGTCCTGGAGGACGGGCGCCGACGGGTCGTAGCTGAACGCGACGTGATCGAAGGTGATCCAGCCTTCGAGGACTCCCGGCTCGCGGGCGCCGGGGCGCTCGGGGATCGTCATCTCGATCTCCAGGATCCCGCGGACCCTCTCGATCCCGACCGCGGCCTGCGCGATCGAGCCGCTCCTCTTGGCGAGGTCCTGCACGGGCTTGAAGAACTTCGCGAGGTAGGCGAGGAAGACAGTGAGCGAGCCCGTGGTCATCGCCCCGGCCGCGACGAGCGATGCTCCGCGCCAGAGGACGAACGCGGTGGTGCAGGAGACGATCACCGCGACCACCGGCGAGAGCAGCGACTTCACGCGGCGCGCCTTCAATGCCGCGTCCACCACTTCGCGGCTGGCGCTCGCGAGCCGCTTCTCCTCGACGTCCTGGCGGTCGAACGCGTTCACCACCCGCATCGAGGTGAGCCCCTGCTGCATCACCTCCAGCAGCTCGCTCTGCCTCCTGCGCGCTTCCCGCGTTGCCTTCTTCACCGCCTTGCGGAACCGCCTGACGAACAGGAGCAGGAACGGCGAGACCGCGACGGCGACGAGCGCGAAATCCCAGTCGAGCCAGAACATCAGGGCGAGCATTCCGCCGACCGCGAGCAGGTCGACGAGGATGCTGAGCGTCGACGAGGCGGCGAAGGACTGGATCGTGTCGATGTCGTCCGAGAGGGTGCTGATCAGCGTCCCCGTCGGGTGCGTGTCGTAATAGGCGAGCGAGAGATGCTCGAGGTGGTTGTAGAGGCGCACGCGTAGATCGTATGCGATCCATTGCCCGAGGCTCTCGGTGAAGTAGTTGTCGACGTACGACGCGAGGGCCCCCACGGCGGCGATGGCGACCGTGAAGATCCCCGCGAGAGCGGCGAGGCGGACGACCGGTGCGCCCGGCAGCCATGCTGCCACGGCAGCGAGCCAGGCGGCCGGCTTGTGGTCCTGGATCACGTTGTCGAGAACGATCTTGAGCGGCCACGGCGCCGCGAGCCCCATCGCCGTGTCCACCCCCGTGGCGACGAGAATGAGGGCGACCGTGCCGCGATACGGACGGAGCAGGGTCGCGACGAGGTCGCGCATTCCGGTCGATCGGAGCTTCGGGTGCGCTGGATGCGACATGCAGAGCGTCCATTGCAGGTTCCGTGCACAAGTCTGCGCAGGCACGCCCCATGCACCGGCTGGTCCGCATACTGTCGTCGGTTCCGACAGCGGCGCCGCCGGACCGTCGCCAAGGCGATCAACGGTGGCCGTTTGATCGCTGCTGCAGCGGATTTGCCGATGGCACGCCGGGTGCACAACGGTGGGTTGGACGCCACCGGGGCTGCTGGCGACGTCGAGGATCGGAGAAGCCATGATCAAGTGTCGTTCCGCCCCCGCTGTCTTCGCCCTCGGCGTCGCCGCCTGCGCGAGCGTCGACGTCCGCACCGCGACGAGCCCCGACGCGGATCTGGGCGCGCTGAGGTCGTTCAACGTGATGCCCCAGCCCGAGCCTGGACCTGCGCCGGGGCAGGATCCCGTGCTCGTGAACTCGATTACGAGTCGCGTCTTGCGAGCCGACATTTTCAAAGGTTTCGAGAACCGCGGTTACACGGTGTCCGCTAAGCCGGACTTCGTCGTCGCCTACTACGCTTCTGCAAAGAACAAGCTGGATGTTACCTACTGGAATTACGGATACCCCTTCTATCCGCGGTGGTGGCGCGGCCCTGGCGTCGGGTGGGGGCCCTATGACGAGACCGTGGTCCAGTACACCGAGGGGACCGTGATCATCGACGTCCTCGATCCGACCACGAAAGAGCTCCTCTGGCGCGGACAGGGTATCGCGCACGTTTCGGACGACGAAGGACGGTACGAGCAGGACCTTTGGAATACCGTTACCGCGATCCTCGAGAAGTTCCCGGGCGCTCCCAAGGGCGCTTGAGCACGATCGCCGTCTCAGAACCGCGGCTTCAACGCCGGACCGGCGCAGGCTGCATTCTGTCGTGATACTCCTCATGGCGCGGCAAGAAACGCCGCCCGCCACCCCCCTGGAACCGCTCAGTGAAGTTGGTCGGGCCAACGTCAAAGGACGGATAAGTCAGGATGGAACGCCCGGCCCCGATTCGCTGGGCGTAGGTTACGCCACGGATCGGGAAGACCTGTAGCGCAGAGCTACAAGCGAAAGGAGCCGGTCGTGAAGAAGAAT
>Ga0137359_10002639_pt1 | contig 14371 bp, 17 predicted proteins | sample Mad1_40_16metaG_FD_108281 | JGI IMG/M metagenome (GOLD analysis project Ga0137359, IMG submission 108281) | Vadose zone soil microbial communities from Angelo Coast Range Reserve, California, USA - Mad1_40_16 metaG | ecosystem: Environmental > Terrestrial > Soil > Vadose zone | place: USA... | reverse complement strand
GTTCCTTTCACCAGTTCTCGGCAGTTCCGATACCCGGATATCGGACTCCAAGGCGATGTGGGACCAGGTCCTGAGCATCGCGAAGAGGAATATCACATATGAACTTGCAGTTGCTTATGTCTTTGTGATCACCCTGGTAAGTTAATGAGCACTATTATTCCAACTCTGACATGATCTGACATGATACGTAAACAGTCTGTCTTTCCCGCTATCACAATGTCGATTGTCCCCACAGATCCCGCAATACATCCCCTCTTTTTCAGTTCTCTCCACTTCGTCGTCTTCAATGTTGGTGACTGGTTCGGACGGTATCTTTGTAGCATCCCGAGGCTTCTTATCTGGTCCGCGAAAGACCTACTAGGACTCTCGCTTGCACGCACACTCTTCATTCCGCTCTTCTTAGCGTGTAACCTTCAGCGCGACGCTTCTTCTCCAACGACACCACCGATTATAAGTTCGGACGTATTATACATGTTACTGTTGTTTGCCTTTGGGCTGAGCAACGGTTATGTATCAAGCATGTGCCTCATGAGTGCGCCGTCACTTGAACACAACCCCCGACTAATGGGTCGCAAAGAGGATGTCGATCTTGCGGCTCCAATCGCAAGCTTTTGTATTGTTGGTGGGTTGGTGACTGGGAGTGTCATGAGCTTCATTGTGCGCGCAATTGTATGTGCATGTAACCCCTTCCTTGCGTAATAATGGGACCCCCTTCGTATTCACTTAGGACCTTGACCTCGAGACTAATCCATTCGCATCTCCCCTTGCCTTGCCACGCTCTCCTTTATTTAGAGATCTTAGTATGCTCACAGAGATGTAATCGCAGCTTCGTAATATACACATATTCTCGCTGTAACACGCATGTGGGTGATCAACAAAGGATATGCAGACACTGTACCCTCAACCCATGAGTGACCCATGAGGAGCGCCAGGCAATCTAGGCACGAGCTCGTGCATCTGCTTGGTCTGCCTTCTCCGTCGATGCTCCGCCTGGCGCATGGCATAGAAATCGCGATGTAGGCTATACCGCTTATGGGTTGGTGTCGCGGGGGTTACTGAGGACGAAGGGAGGGTCCCTGGGACGGGGGGTGATGACGACTTGTTGTCCTTCTTGTCGTTTTCGTCTTTGTTCTTCCCCGTTCCTTCAGCAGCACCCTTATCACCGGACGCCTTGACCTTTTCCTTCTTCTGTGCTTCTTTGGCTTCCCACTCAGCCTTGACGCGCGCGATCTCGTCCTTGCTCACTTCCTTCGGGGTGTTAGGATCAACGATCTCAGTCGCGAAGCCCTGATCTGAGAGATGCGCCTCGCACGTGTAGATGAAGTCGACCGTGTTCGTGGTAGCCAGGCAGGTGGTGGTCGGCTTCGAGCAGACGTAGCACGCGCGCGACGTCGCGGTCGCCTATATCGGTGTGTCCGAGACGCGTTGGAGTAAGATTAAAGCGATTGGCGATTGACTTACCCGCTTGTAGTATATGTTCAATGACATTCTCGGGGTTCGGTGACCAGCCGGCCCGCGGCCCCAGCTCCCTATACTATATATCTTATCACATCGTGCATCCAAACTCACACGCTCAAGCCATGGCCGAAACCGCGGGGAAAGTCATCAAATGCAAGGCCGCAGTATGCTGGGGTGCGGGAGAACCACTCAAGATCGAAGAGATCGAGGTTGAGCCTCCTCGCTCACACGAGGTTAGAGTCAAGATCCTTTACACAGGCAAGATGTTACACGAGTCCCTGCATTCAGCAGACGTTCTTACGCTTTCTTTTTCAAGGAATCTGTCACACCGATGAATACACGCGCAGTGGAGCAGACCCTGAGGTATGGGTATGGCCTAGTCTGGATTCCTGCTTACAATATTGCTGGCTGTAGGGTGCCTTCCCGGTTATTCTTGGGCACGAAGGTGGAGGGATCGTGCGTATTATTTCTCTGCACTACTTCAACAGAATTTACTAAAACTTCTATGCACTATCTAGGTTGAGTCCGTAGGAGAGGGTGTAACCAATGTGAAAGTTGTGCGTATTCGTCTGAGAAGTTCCAACTCCACAATCACACTCACGCGTCGGCTAGGGGGACCATGTGATCCCCTTATATACCGCCGGTTTGTTTTCACAATCACACTGATTTTGTGGCGTAGTGATGACGCGACTTCCGTTTCTCAGAATGCAAGGAATGCAAGTTCTGCAAAAGTGGGAAGACCAATCTGTGTGGCAAAGGTCCGCGCATCACGGTTGTTCTTCCCGTATTTACTAAATGCTACGCAAAGTACGCGCCACCCAGGGTCAAGGCGTCATGCCTGACAAGACTAGTCGCTTTTCGATCAACGGGCAGCCACTTCTTCACTTTGTATGCACGCTCATCGCTCCATTCTGGCCGACATCCTGACGTGACCTCGTTGTGAGATGGGAGTTTCCACATTCTCTCAGTATACTGTGGTTGCAGATGTATCAGTCGTTGCGATCAACGAGAAAGCGCCACTGGAAAAGGTCTGCCTGCTGGGATGTGGTATCACCACCGGCTGGGGCGCTGTCACAAAACAACCTGGTGTCAGTATGTCGGACTGGACCCTACTACCTGTAGACGGAGGCTTATGCTCACACATAGAGAGTTCAAATGTCGCGGTATTTGGCTGCGGTTGTGTTGGCTTGAGCTGTATCAATGCTGCCAGCCTCGTTGGAGCATCGCGCATTTTCGCTATTGACGTAAATCAAAAAAAGGAAGAATGGGCGCGCAAGTTTGGTGCGACTGATTTCATCAACCCGCTGGACCTGCCCGAAGGGAAACGTATTCAGGATCACCTTGTCGAGCTCACAGACGGTGGGCTTGACTACACCTTTGATGCCACGGGGAACGTGAGTCGCTACGAAAGCAAGTTACAATTACCGTCGTTTACCGATACTGTCACGGTACAGGTCGACGTCATGCGTGTTGCACTCGAGGCATGCCATAAAGGATGGGGCGTCTCGACCATCATCGGTGTTGCAGGTGCCGGGAAAGAGATTTCTACACGACCGTGAGTATGTCCCAGTTAACGCGTCGTAAGCTGACTGGTGAGTGGAGATTCCAATTGGTCACTGGGCGTGTATGGCGTGGGACAGCTTTCGGGGGTGTGAAAGGGCGAACCGAGTTGCCGGGCATTGTGGAAGGTCAGGGATAATCTCCTTATCTTCGTGCAACCTCCTTGAGTCTTAGCTTTCTCGTTCTACATTGGTAGATTACTTGCAAGGAAAGGTCAAAGTGGACGAATATGTCACGCATCATTTCAAATTTGCGGACATCAACAAGGGCTTTGACGCGATGCACGTACGTACTCGTTACTCCTATCTAGGGGGTTCTGCGTGACGACGTCTATCTAGGCCGGCAATTGCATCCGTGCTGTAGTCGATATGTCGTGAACTTCAAATGTGTTGTAGGAAAAGCAAGAGAGGTGTACGAATGTATATTGTTCGCGATGAAATGAACTTATGAGATACTGACGAGATGGCTCTGTCCATTACTGCTTGGGGAAATTCCACCATGGACTCGGATGTGGTCTTCATGCCATCGGGTGATCGTGACATAAGTGGACGGGCATGATTGCTGTGCACTACAAGAATCACCTGCAAGATGTAGGTGGATGCCGAGGATATCTAACTCAACAAATTCATATTGTCAGACCCGGAGGGGCATTTCTGGCGACCTCGGGTGTAATTGTCTTATTCGGCCCGGAACTATCCGACAGTCCCGCCCCCGCGAGCCCCACAAAACCACTGGGACACGCTCTGAGCGAACGTCTCGTCATCGCTATCTTGCCCGATGTCGGGGTTGCGATCAGCCGTATTCTATATATGCCGTCCTGTCGCGGTCCGTTTCCGAACTCGAGCTCCGTAGTCTTCTGCTGGCCTGTGCCCGTGTCGGTGGCCTCTCTCTATCTTGAAAGCTCTCCATCCCCTCTCTTTCTTGTCACCGTTCAGACCCCCTTCTCTTCTTGTAGACAATCACTACTGTGCCGCTCTGCGATTGAGGGAGGTTGCTTTACGAGAAAGGTGCACGCATCCTTATACACAAATACACGTACCAACTTACATCGTTGTATCATACTTTCCAGCATGTATAGCGCCTCTGCCAATGAAATCTTCGCTATCCACGCAGCTATTCGTAGTCACGAGCTAGGAATTGAATTCATAGACACTTCGATTCAATCCCTCCTTCGGCAGATTCAACAGCTTCGTGCACAAAGGGGACGCCATGTTGATGCCATTGGCGTATGCCGAGGGTCGATTTCCCTGGCCATCCGCGCTCCTGACGATATCTTGGCTCTTATATTCGAACATTGCGCGGCGAGCGGATGGGCAAATGCGCCGCTTGTTGTCTCCCACGTCTGCACCAAATGGCGCAGAGCCAGTTTTGCTCCGCGGGTGTGGTCTTACGTCTATCTCACTAGCGATAGTGTGGACGCCGTTGCGAAGACCCGTTTCTGGCTTTCCAGGGCACTCCAATCGCCACTATCTGTCGTAGTTGAAGCCCAGGTTCTCGACCCTTCTATGTTCAACGCCTTTGAACTCATTCTGGATCACTCTTCCCAATGGCTTAGTCTAACTTTGAACATGAGGTTTGTCCAACAAGCCAGCGACATCTTAGCCCGATGCCGTCGTCCTATCCCTTACCTACGCACCCTCGACATCAAAGGCTTCTCCATCGGCGTTGCGACAGAGCACGGCGTAGATGAATTGGTGGGACTCGACGATGCGTTTTCCGATGCACCTTCCCTTTCCTGCGTACACATCGTATCCAACAGGTTTCCCTCTAGCCTTCCGGAGACCACTGTTGAACTATCCATGGAGTTAACTGACATCCCGTCGTCACGCCCGTCATTATCTGCCTTTCTACAGACGCTAGAACGACTTCCCGCTCTTCGGGGTCTAACACTTACAATTCCCTCATACTTTTCGCAGATCATTCGAAGTGATGAAGACTTCACGTCAGAAATCTACTTGCACCATCTGGAGTGCCTGATAGTAGTTGCACCACCTGAATTTAATGAGGTCCTACGGCATATTCGAGCCCCTGCCCTTCGATCCCTCCACCTTCGCTCGACGGAACCACCGTTGTACCATCCCCACGAAGGCACAGGCGAAGCCCTGCTCCAATTTCTCAAATCATCGAACCCTCAGATCAAGTTACTAGAGCTTCACGATGTCGACATCCGCCGGGATGATTTCGTCCAGTGTTTCTCTTCCCTACCACTCCTTGAGGAGCTACGACTGCATGAGACAGAGATTTCGGACGATGCGCTATTGTCACTCCATGGCCCCAACGGTTCATGCCCTCGTCTCAAACGTCTTGATTTCCGCTGGTGCGAGCAACTAGCTGGCCAGGCGTTAGTGGAACTTGTTCAGTCCAAGATTGGTTCAGATAGTGGTCAGAGGACCTCTTTCAACCCCATCGAGGAGATCACTGTCATTAACTGCGCACGCGTAAATGAATCCAGCATTCTCGATCTGGCCCAGGCTACGATTTGTAGTGTGGTCGTGCGGAACGTGGAAGATCATTGTCGTACGCCCCCACCAATATAGACCCGAGTGCATATTTAACTTCTGGACCAGGCTCTCGGGGTTGCTGCACCAACACTCGATATAGGCTGAAATTACGGCTCCGACATCAGAAGGACTTGGGTTCTCCGGAATGGGCCAACATAAAGCTCGTTTTAGATTAGCGGGAGACCCATTCTACACGGGCCAGTTCCGGCAACTTTCGGGCGGGCTGACGGATCTACAGTGCAGATAATATTTTACTATGAAGACGCGCAACAGAACTACCAGTACAGATAATGGGATAAAGAAACCTAGGGTATATGATGTGTATACACAGTTGTCTGGCCGAAATGATATTTTGTGGTGTCGCTATGGGTATATCGTACGTAGCCTGACTTGATCTAGACGGGGCCTATTATGCGCGTAATTCGCAGTTGGGTGAGGATGACCGGAAGGATTACCCCTAAAATCAGTGAGCAACAGCAGACGAGATATGCGATGAAATGCGCCGACTTTGGTTGAGGGTGGGGAACTTGAGGGCTGAGTGAGCGATCTGATCCCTGAGATCCAACGAAACTACCGTCTTCTGAATGCTCCCTGAGCATTCCACCGTTAATAAGTCGTGAGATTGGTACGTTCCGCAACTTACAACCGTATGTGCCGATGATAACCGCGTCGGTCTAGAGAAACTGTTATTGGAGACGTCGATCGGGGAATTGGGGAGCTATTTGGAACAAATAAGCCATCAATCAGCGTATCCATGTGGAGGAGTCAGAAATAAATAAATAAACGGACCCATGGGATGCATATTGTCCCAAATGAACGACCTTCGGGCGGTGGGTAGCACCGCTTGCTTCTGAGCTGTCATCCGTATAATTCCCGCCAGTTCTGAACAGAACGACGTCAGTACGCGACGTGCCTCAGACAGTGACGTTTAGTCACTTGTATAGAACACCGTATTCATCAGCTATCTCAACCGGCGCCTCATCGTACTCATAGGGACCGTCGTTGCCACTGAAGTCGCCGACGCTGACGATTTTCATCTTGATCAGCACAAGTCTGTGCCAACGGGGAAATAGATTGGTTTACCGCTTTAATTCATTGCCGTTCTCGTCACGGAAGATGACGTTCATTCCAGGGGGTACGATGTAGTACGTGCGTTCGAGATTGGTATTCCCGTCATGAGATCGATGCTCAGATCGACCCCTGTCGATAGAATGACGAGGGATCTGTGCGATCGATGATAAGCAGCGGCATATTCCTATCCCATAAAGCCACCAACCATAATGCGACCACCATTATCCAATGTTTGCACTACGTCTGAGCGGCTGCTTTCGGACGTAGGATTGATAGGTACGTCGGGGCCCTATTAGGTCAAACTTGTCAACCGAATATGGAAATAACGTCCGCTCTAGATTATTGAACACACCTGAAACGCGGGGTGCTGTGGACGTCGGTGTGGATGCCGCTGTAGTCCTAGAGCCAAGGGCTGGTGGGCCGAAGAAGTACGATAGAGAGGGTTGGTATGGGTTGATGAGATACGTTCGGGCCTATCGAAGCCTTCGTAGTCCCCAGACGAGACATCCTCGTGCAGGTCTACGTGGGTCACGGACGAAGGCGGGAGTCCTGCAAACTGCTCGTACAGGCGACTGCCGGGGCCTCGCCGCTTGCTCTCTTGCCTGTGTACGGTGGGGACGGGGCTATCAACTCTGGATGACTCCGAGATCAAATGCACACCCGGCTCCTCATACGCATCGCTATGTCGATCGTCATCTTCAGTATAGTTGTCGTCATGTGGACCATGGTCGCGCTGATAATTCGGACGTTCGACTCGGTGCCAGGACTATCACGTATTTCAAGTTGCTAAGGGTCCATAAAGGTGGGATGGGGCGTTGCAAAAGCATGACGTACCTGGTCTTGCGGTTCAGGCTGAGCGTATCGCTCGGGGCCGGAACCGTGACCGCGAATTGTGGACCCATGACGTGGGTACTGTCGAGTCCGACTGCTAGCGTGCAGCTGAGAGCGATGGACAGGCGCCGTGTGACTTGAACCCGAAATACCATTGGATCGCGAGCCGTACATTGGCACTTGATCGTAGAGCTCAGAATCATCTGAAAACCTCTCTGAGGGGCTGGGGGACAACCTTGACCGCGACTGCTTTGGCTTAAACATGTTGAAGAAAGGCATGATGGGAAGTCGATGTGGGAAATTCCTCGATACCCACCACATTCATATAGTAGCAAGCACGACGACGATACACTCGGCCCAGAACATGAATCAGCCATGCACTACAGGGGATGCGATCACCTGCCGTTACACGGAGCGCCCCTTACCCTGGGGCGACATACGCAACAGGAAGACATGAGGCCATCGCATGCCCTTAGATCGATACAGAGATAAGCTCGGATCCGGAAAGAGCTTCTCATCAAGGTAATAAGTCTGATACAGAGCACAATCCAACGCCACTCATTGGTCACAAACGTCGAAACCATTCTATTGTCGGACTTGTAACGCGCCATCATTTCACGTATTTTCAGTTCTTCACAACATCCCAACTGGCACACTCTTATCCTAGTCCTGTCTGCGTCGTAACGTGTTTATTACCTGTAGGGCTTGTCCAGTCCTGGCGATAGCATCCGCGGTCTGAGAAATGGTAACAGGGTCGAGGATCGGCTCGCCAGAAAGGAGCAACAATCGCTGAGATAAGGTGCCCAGAGTGGCGCCCAGAGCCTTGCAGGAATTAGCGAGAACGTCGTCTGACGTAGAAGTCGTCTGAAACGATGTGGATGAAAAGTGTTTTTATGGTTTGACCTCTGGAAATCATACCTCGGAGAGTGTATAATTATCGGAGTTCGGGAGAGGTGGCTTTGACTCCCGGAATAACGATAAAACAGCAGGAGCGATGGGTGAAGTTGCAAGAGTGGTTGAAGCGGAGCGAGCCACCTGAAAAGAAGTCATAAGCCATTGCTTGTCCTGACGTATTAATTAGACAAACCGCCGGTTCACGGTTCTCCGACGCTTTCTCTTTGCTTGTCAGTGTTGTATTTGATCCTACCTGAAGCGCGCCAAGTAAGGGAGTCCCTTCCTGCCTTGATCCCGATGAGGTAGCGGGTACCAAAGAAGCCGATTGCGCCTTATTTTCTGTCACGTAGACTGTACCACATACGACGCACTCCTGTTAAGAATATTCCAAAACATACAGGTCGGTATTCTGGGTAGGCGTTGAACAGAGAAGCGCACCTTCCTGGGGTCCTTTTCGTGACCGATTTTTGGAGGTCTGACTAATGGGATACCGTAACAAGCGCTTCTTGGACACTCGTCTGCAAGCATGGCCCACCCTCTCAAAAGACGATTCCCGATTTCTGCTGAGGCAAGGTCAGACTGCCGCCGCCGCCTGATTGAATCTTCTGTCTCAGCAGGCATAGCAAAAGTAGGTGAGCCTGGAACAAAATCGTCTTCTGTCGGCGGAGTTGAAGATCGGGAGTAATGGGTGCTAGACTCAAGACTAGGAGAAGAGAGTTGTTGCGGTTCAGAGTGACTGGGGGCAGGATTGAGGGCTGATAAGGAGTTGGTTGGCAAGTCAGACTAAGAGAGAAATTTTACGGAGGTGAAAAACTCGCCACCATCGCCTTCACAGCTAGGGCAAAACCAAGTGACCGAACGATGTCCGGCAGGAGAACGCAACAGAGGGATGGCACGACATTCGTCAACTGGACAAGTCCGGTCGGAAGGTGTCTTTAAAAGTAGCTGTATAAGACCGCCTCCGAGGAGGAAGACTAGTATTCACATACCCATCCGTCCAGCAAAAGTTTCCCTAACATGTCGGAGACATTTATGAGCTTTGACATTGCAAATTGCAATACTCAACGCAGTTATGAAATTGTGTCCGTTCGTAAATGACTGTGCGTGACGCAACGCAACAGCCGAATCATTCGGTATTTGGCCACGTACAACGCCACGAATTGCGGTGTCACCGTCCCCCTCGCCCAGCCTCATACCTCCTTGGAGGCAGAAGTGCTGGATGAATTGGTTTTTACGATGGCCAGAGATATTTCTGGTTGTCCTTGTTGCTGCTCTTGAAGCGTATCGTTGGGGCTACGCCAAAACACCTGGCATTGTTCATGCGACCTGGTCACCCGAGCGGAAATCCGAAATGCGGTGCGTTATTCGTCAATGGCACACACACAATGAACTGGACGATTTCTCAGGAACAAAGTACGCGACCTCTGGTATCATGGGTACACCAGTTATATGCAGTTCGGTGCATGGACTATCAGACCTGTTATTTTCCTTAGTGCTAACACACTCCAAAAGCTTTCCCCCTAGATGAGGTATATCTTCGGTCTACATATAACAAACCATCTAAATTCAGTGTCAGCTAGCCCCCTTATCGTGTATGGGCCGAGGACCGGACTGGCATATGCCGTGAGCTATATCCCTAACTCTGACTCCTACTCTCATTCCTGAATTCAAGTGAAAACTTTGCGTACAATGACGTTGCTGGCAACTTCTCCCTCACACTGATAGACACCTTGGACACCCTGGTAATACTCAACGACCGCGCCGGCTTCGAGGATGCAGTTCGCAAGGTTATTCGCTGGGTATCCTTCGATGTCAACACCAAACCTCAGATATTCGAGACAAATATCCGCGTTCTTGGTGGGTTGCTGTCGGGTCACATTTTTGCCAGTCGGTCTGGGCAGTCATTCCATTTGCCATGGTACCGCGGGGAGCTTCTTACCATGGCTCACGACCTGGGCGAGAGGTTGTTACCTGCATTCTCTACGCCAACGGGCCTTCCTTATGCAAGGGTAAGTGTTGTTAATTTGCTCGAATTGACACTTTCGAATGAGTAGTTCCAGATAAACCTTCGTCATGGTGTCCCCATGGGTGAAAGCGTCGAAACCTGTAAGTCCGCTTTTAGGAGCTTCGTTTCCATCCATGGTTAGAACAGGACATTTCTCCCAGGTACTGCTGGTGCAGGGTCCCTTATCCTCGAGTTTGCCACCTTGAGTCGGCTCACTGGGGACACTAGATTCGAGAAAGCCGCTCATAAGGCCTTCTTTGCCTTGTGGAATCGTCGATCAGATATTGGGTTAGTAGGAAACACAGTTAATGCGTGGACTGGGGTTCGTGCGCTTTCTTTCGAGACCTGTTGCATTCTCCTGAGTGACGAACTCAGAACTGGGTTTATCCAGAAATTAGCTCGGTCGGTGCCGGTATTGACTCCTTTTTTGAATATGCTCTCAAGTGGTACATCTTGAGTGGTGCGTCTGAGAATCCTCTTGACTCATGCTTTCTTTACTCACCGTTTCCCAGGCGAACACGAGTTCTTTGACGTATGGAATGAATCGTACGCAGCAATCATGCGTCACTCCAGATCGTCAGATGGCTTTTGGGTAAGGCTACCTTCCACGAGCCCAGATCATTCATCTAAAATATAGCAGTACCGGCGAGTACACATGACCACTGGGGAGATAGCATACAATACCCTGGATTCACTATCAGCATTTTGGCCCGGCCTTCAGGTCCTAGCCGGTGACGTTGAAAGTGCTGTCAAATCACACATGCTTTGTGAGGACCACTTAAAGACACTTATTTCGAAAACCTGATCAAGTTTAAGATTGGCAATTGTGGAAGCGATATGGAGGCATTCCAGAGGTCTGGGATATGAGCTATAAGCAAGCGACTTCCTTGCAGTACCCATTACGCCCAGGTGAGCCGCCCGCCGCCCGCCGCCTCTGTTTCTGTAGGTACACGATGATCTGATGAGAAGCCAGAGTTCATAGAGTCAACCTGGTATCTATATCGCGTAAGTCTCGCTGTCTTGGTTCGTACGTCATTAATTCATAAATAGGCAACCCGAGATCCCCTGTATCTTGATATTGGGGAGAAGGTGTTCTCAGATTTGCTGCTGCGAGCGAAGGTGGAATGCGGCATAGCTAGCGTTCAGGATTTAAGAAACAATTCCCTTGAGGACCGGATGGAATCCTTTGTTCTTTCGGAAACCTTGAAGGTTTGCAGTCAGCCGCATGTCTATCCGCAGATCATTAATTTTCCCAGTATCTTTATTTATTGTTCGATGAAAGCAATCCCTTACACAACGATGACTCCAACTACGTATTTACGACGGAGGGCCATATATTATCACTTGAGCGAAAACATTTGCAGGTCCCATCTGCCACGGTTAGACGGCTGCGTCGCGCAGAAAGCCCACAATGCCCAGCATATGCGCCGCCATTCTTTACCGGTCCAGATGACACACCAGGACTCTATGTCGGCGTCCGTTCCCGATCAGACTTTGACTATTCTCGTTTCCTCGTCAATGCGGCGTTTTCGGATGGGGACGAAATGTATTGGCATCCGAACGGTTGGTGCGAGGTCCCAGTCGTCGAGCAATATGTGAGTTATATGTCTGTGACTCGTTAGAAGCCAAGGATTGACTGTGCCCTCATTAGACACAGGAGTTCGTTCTCGCCGTTGATGGCAAACCAGTCAAAGAGGACGTTTCTCCCAGTCTCAAGAAGATTTTTCCCGTGCCCGATGGCTTCATGGTTCGAAGTATTACCGGTGTTCGGACACGTATCGTGAGCCGGTTAGATGGCAAGGGCTATAACATCGCTAAATGTTGGTCTCTGTTCCCTGTTCATTCCTTACCGCTAAAACCTACGTGCAGTGGGCCCCCATACGGTACACACTGGGCAAACGGTCTACATCAATGACACCGAGCTAGCCACAAAGCTCCGCAGTGTCAATGAAATGCAGACGGATCTGCAACACTTTGAGGCTCAGCTTCGGATCTTCATAGACTTTGTCGATGCAGGTTTTCATATCCCGTCCGTCGTTGGGGGCCTTGTGTCAGATGCAGTCTTCATAGTCAGCACGGGACTATTCGCCGGAGATCCATCGGACCCCTTTCCAATTGACGGGAAGCCTCTTCGCTTTGGACAAGGAGAAGGTGTTGGCTTGGTCCGAGACCCGGCAAACCCTACAGGGTGTCATGGATACACGCAAACATTTACCGACGAAGCGATCCTCGTGCATCGTGGCGGGTGCACATTTCTCGAAAAGCTTCGGCACGCGCACGAGGTAGGCGCATCTGGGGTCGTGGTCATCAACGACTCTGACGAATACGTCAATCCGTCCGTAAGCGCCGAGGACCTCAAGGACATCGGCGACTCTTTAGATGACGCAGCTGTGGTTGTGCTGCGCGCGTCGGATGGACACCAAGTGTCAACGATGTTAGATGTGGCAGAGGACCATCTAGGACGAGTCGTCCTCGTTCTCAAGAACACGGAGCGGGATCCCGCATCGCCGGAGCAGGGTCCTTCCGAAGAGCACGGCAGATTTGCGGATAATCGTGTACTGTATATCAATGGACACGCGCTACTCAATACGAGACTGTTGATCTAATTTCCTTGGTCGATAGCCATCAAAACTTATCTCTAAATTCAAGTACTATACTGTATGCTACTCGTCGAATTGGATCATAGAATAAGTCGTCGCGCAAAGTTTGTCTCTGCCTTTGAGGGAAGTGAGTTCGGCGATGAAAAGATGACTGAGCAGATTGCCGCCTTGCTTGATAACGAGCTCCTCGGCCGCTGCCGCAGATCCACCTAAAACATAACATGTTCGATTCCATGTCAAGTAGTCGTGTGTAGATGAAGCGCACCCGTGGCGATGATATCGTCAACAATGACAACCGTCTGTCCAGGCTCGATTGCATTTGTCTGCATCTCAAATTCATCCTGATAAGAGTTCATGGATGAGAGACCAATCAGTATCGCAAGCCACTGATCACACGCAAGGTATACACACCATTCCATACTCCTTCTCGAACGCGGCTCGCGCGCAGTCGCCTGGCAGTTTCCCACGTTTGCGCACTGGGACAAATGCGGCGCCCAGCCTGAGCGCGATCACTGGACCCAGGAGGAAACCCCGAGAGTCGAGTCCGACGATGACATCGACCTTCTTATTGGGAGAGATAGGTATAACGTCTGACACGACGTGATGAACGAAGTGGGTGACGAGCGCCTCGAAGGCTAGTGGATTGCGGAAAAGTGGGAAAATGTCACAGAAGGCAACGCCCTATCAAATTTTCAACATGTGCTTCGAGCAAACGATGCGAGCGTATTGGAACCTGCATACGCACCTTCTTTGGGAAATCCTGGTAAATTTGGAGGAAAGACCTGATATACTCAATGTCGGACATCCGAGAGGGGTGGAAGATTGGGTCGGTTAACTGGCAACCAACCCTTAACCGCCTTGTACTCCCAAAATGTAGATAGACCTAAGTGACTATCCAAGTTCACATTTCAACCACCTCTCTGCTCGACTCGTAGCTCGTAGTTTGTTGCGTCATGATGCTCTTAGACTGGTAGACTGGTACCCTTATTACATAAGAGAGGAGAAAGCGTGGCAGTACAAAAGCGAGTAAAGAGACGTAACAACATGTTGGACACTTAGACAGATTCAAGGACCTCTGGTTCCTTAAAGTCCTTCGCCACCCGTGTGCCTGTCTCCTACGATAGAAATGAGTCTCGAATCATGATGGGTGCGTTGGAAAACGTACGTCTGTTGACTCGCCGTGAAGCTCGAGTAGTTTTGAAACGTCGAACTTGGGTGCCTTAAGAATCTTCGCCTTGTGAACATATACATTTTGCAGAGGATAGATGCTCCGCGCAGCCTTCTCGATCTCCCTTCCAATCGCCTCTGGTACAAACTTTTGCACCAACTCCTTCAAATCGCAGCTCGTTGCTTCTCTTGTCATGATCTCGAACATTTTCTTCCGAATCTCCCGAATCTGACTCGTCTGCGCATACGTCGTCTTGCGCACCTGTGATTGGCGGCGCTTGGTG
>Ga0137359_10002637_pt1 | contig 14371 bp, 10 predicted proteins | sample Mad1_40_16metaG_FD_108281 | JGI IMG/M metagenome (GOLD analysis project Ga0137359, IMG submission 108281) | Vadose zone soil microbial communities from Angelo Coast Range Reserve, California, USA - Mad1_40_16 metaG | ecosystem: Environmental > Terrestrial > Soil > Vadose zone | place: USA... | reverse complement strand
CGGCCACCGCCTCGGCACCAAGGAAGTCGAATCCGCCTGCCTCACGATTCCGGAAGTCGCCGAAGCCGCCGTCGTTCCCGCCGTCGACGAAGTCAAAGGCCGCGTCCCTGTCGTCTACATCTCCCTGAAGCCCGGCGTGCCCACGACCAAAGCCATCCAGGACAAAGTCGTCTCCACAATTGAAACCATGATCGGCAAAATCGCGCGGCCGAAGACCGTCCACATCGTGCCAGACATGCCCAAGACGCGCTCCGGCAAAATCATGCGCCGCGTTCTTGCCGCCATCTCCAATCACATGGACACCGGCGACATCACCACGCTCGCGAATCCCGATATCGTCGCCCAAATTCGCGAACAAGTCCAAGGCCGCAATGTTGCTCCCCTCAAGGAAGGCCCCGAAGACATCAAGCGCTTCGGCGATGAACGCTAGAAGTATTGCAACCCCCACAAAAGAGGAACCGGGGAACGGGCTGTGAGCCCGCCACCCGGTTTTTATTGGGGTTATACGTCAGAACGAAACGCGCAAGCCCAGCTGGATCCAGCGGCTGCCGTCGGCAAGGGTGTTGTCCCGGCTGGTGGGCACTAACTGAGTTGAAATGACGCCGAAGCTAGCTGGCGACGTCAGGCTGAGGCTGGGATCAACAAAGTTCACGTGGTTGAAGATGTTGAAGAAGTCAGCTTGGATACTGAATGAGACCCGTTCAGTCAGCGCCGTCTTCTTGCCCAACGATGAGTCCAGATTCCAGAACGGCAGCCCATGGAGCGGGTTGGAGCGGCCAGTGCGCCCGTCTTTGCTGATTTGCACGTTCCGAAAGTCCGCAAATACTGCTGCGGGATCCGCGAAAAGATTTAGGCCAGTGCTCGTAGATGTACCAACGTTGTTCGAGCCTAACACGCCGCCGTGGACGGAATTGCCGAAGGTGTTCGGGTCCACGGTCGGGATCATGCCCACTCCGGACCCGAAGATGCTGCCTCCACCCCATACCTGGCTGCTTTCCGTCACGAAGAGCGGCAGGCCACTGAACGCCGAAAAGATCCCCGAGGTGTACCATCCACCGAGCAGTCTATTACCCAAGGATCCTCCGCCAAATCGATGGCCTTTGCCCATCGGCAGGTCATACACGTAAGTGAAGTTGAAGATATGTTTGCGGTCGAACAGCGACGGCCCGTAATCGACATTCGGGAAATAGCTATTCGAGTAGACGCCAGCCTGATTTTGGTTCGAGATATTTTGGTCTAGCGTCTTTGAGAAAGTGTAGGTGGCATCGAACGTCAACCCGTGCGAGGTTCGCTTCCGCAAGGTTGCGATCAAACCCTGGTAGTTCGACCTGCCAATGTACGTTCGCATATGCAGGTCGAATAGCTGCCGGTTCTGGAAGGTAGGCAGTCCAAGGCAGGTCCGTCGTCCGTCCATCACTGAGAACAACGAACTCACCAGCCCACCAGTGAAGGTCGACGCCGCTGCATTCGTCAAGAATTGCGTGGCGGTTGTGGCCGTGGAGCTCCCCGCACAAGGTGAACCAATTAGACTCGCTAACTGGTTTTCAAAGAACGGCTGGACGGCCGGTTTTTGCCCTGCCGCTAGTGCCGCAGCCACCGCGTCGTATGCCTGTGCAAACGACTCTTTCGATGCTGCGTCAACAAAGAAATACGGGGCGGAGTTGAAGTTCACCCCTTCTGGCAACCTGTCAGACCATCGTCCCGTCCAGCCGATTTCCACAATCATATTCCCCGGGATTTCGCGCTGGATCGTTAAATCGCCCGCGCGGCTTCGTCCGACCTTTGTATTCGGATCGTCCTGGAAGCTGAACAGTTCGCCAAACGGTGTGCTTGGCACAACGGGTATGCTCACCGAGGGGACCGTTGGAACCGGTAGGTTTCCGTCCACGCCCACGCGGAACGATGAGGCTCCCGGGCTGCCCGTACCTGCTGCCGCGTTGCAACCGGTTCCAGGCGCACCGGAAGCATTGCACAATGGAGCGCCGACGCTGATCGTTTGCGCAAACCCCACGCCCAACATCGGAATGATGACGCTCTGAACGGTATTTATGCGGTCGTAAACGATGCCGAACCCTCCCCGGATCACCGTCTTCCGATTTCCAGTCAGCCGGTGCATGAAACCCGAATCGAAGCTCGGTGTCCAAGCCGCTGACACACGGGGAGCCACATCGCCCCAATCAATATTGAAAACGTTTCGCCCGGCTGACTTCACAGGCTCGAAGCCCAGCGTCGGGTTATATGTCTGGCCTTGCAGCGCCGCCGCCCGCTTCGCCGCGATATATCCAGGTCCAGTGAATGACTGGTTGTTATTGGTCGTGTCCACCACCAGCGTTTGCCTGTTTAGCTTTTCCTTCGGCGCGGTCTGCCAGCCATAGGATAGGCCGTACGTAAACGTCAGGTTTGGAGTAATGCGCCATACGTCCTGGCCGTAGAACTCGACGGCATTCAGGGTGGTATCGTTCACCAATGCGGTCCCAAATGGCAAAGGTTTCAAATTGCCATCACGGGTCGTAAGGATGCCCACGTTGTCCACGAGTCCTAACGTCGACGCGTAGAGACGGTCCCACCGCTGGGTATCGCCTTTCACTAGGCAGTTTGTAGTTACTGTCGCTGAACACGTGGCTGGCCGCTCCGCCGAGGGAATCGACGATAGGAAAGTGCTTATATCTGCGTCAGACAGGGCCTCCAGTGAAGCCAACGAACCTACTACTTTGTCATTCCGGGTGTGAATCGTCGGGATGTGCCGGAAATTCGCACCAAGTTGCAGAGTGTGTTTCGCCTTAATCCAGCTCACGTCATCCACGTATTGGATGTTCCGGCCAGTGCTGTTTTGGAAGCGCGCTCTTTGCGTGTCCACTTCAATCGGTGCGTCTACCAGGTTTGTAGCCGCCTGACCCGGCGCCAGCGCAATCGGCCCCGCCGACGAGGCAGTTCCGACAATGTTCTCAAGCGCCGCTGCCGCTGAAGGCGCAAGACGGTTGAACGACTGTCGCGCCCTCACCCATCCGAAGTGGAAAGAGTTGAATACGTGAGGAGTGACCTGTCCCGTCAGCCCTGCGATGATTGCATCCCGGTCTGTCGGCGCTGTCGATGTGGCCTTTGCTGTACCGCCGCGAATGTCGTATTGCGCGGCTTGCCCGCCGGATACCTGTTTAGTTTGGAAGTAGGTGTAGCTGCCGTTGAACCGCCATTTAGAATTAATCTGCTGGTCAAAGCGCAGCGTGTAAAAGTTCGTAGAAAGCGGTGTTAAGGCGGTACCATGAAAGCCCAACGTGTTCAGGCCATCCGCATTCGCGACGCTCGGGTCCGTGCCTGCGGGATCCAATGCCCAAAGCGCCGCGACCGACGGACTAATCCCAAGTCCCCGGGGATCACACGCCGTGGTCCCACTCCCGCAAAGCGTGGAACTCGCTAAGTTGTACTGAACCGTGTTTCCCGAAGCATCTTTGAATTGCAGAATGCCCTGCTTGAGCAAACTGCTTGGCATCAGGCGAGTAAACGACGACTGCTGCGGGAAACGTCGCCCTTCATAGTTGAAAAAGAAAAACGTCTTGTCCTTTCGGATCGGTGCGCCCACCGCCCCGCCAAAGCGATTGTCGTGAATAACCGGCCTGGGCAACTTGATCCTGTTAAGTTCCCACTCATTGGCGTTGAAGTCGGTGTTCTCATGGACCCAGTAGGCCGCACCATGGAGGTTGTTCGTGCCACTCTTGCCGACAACAGATATCTGCCCACCCGAAGCTCGCCCATACGATGCATTTGGGTTGTTCACCCCCACTCGAAATTCCTCCACCGACTCTACTCCCAGCGGGATGACCGCAATGTCAGCGCCAAGACCCCCCACTATATTGTCGGTAACGTCAATTCCGTCTAACGTGAAAGTGTTCTGGTCATCGATTGCTCCGGCGACGCGCATTCCAACCCTCGGAAAAGTGCCTGTCCCCGGTGTTACCCCGGGTTGCAGCGTGAGCAGTGCTGCGGCATTTCGGCGCAGGGTCGGCAACTCAGTCATCACTTCACTCGAAACTTCGCTACCGACCTGTGCGTCGGTGGTCTGCAGTTCCACCTGCGCCGTCGCTGCTACCTCCACCGTTTGGCCAACGGTACCCAGTTCAAGTTTGAAATCCATCGTATAGCTCTTCGCTACGTCTACATGCAGAGCGGCACTCGAAGTCGTCCGGAAACCTTGTTTGTTCACTTTGAGTGTGTATTCACCGGGCGCGACGTACGGGAAGACATATTGGCCCGCCGAGTTAGTCACCGCTTCCCGCTTTTCGTTAGTCGCGGCGTTGGTCAGTTCGACCTTCGCATCCGGCACACTACTTCCCCCCGGATCTGTCACGTTACCAAGAACAATTCCCGTGCTTGCCGTTTGCGCATTTGCTGGCGCTGAAATGGTCGAAAGAATCAGAAACACACCACTGATAAGGACGCATGTTAAATTCTTTCTCACAGGGCACCCCTTTTCACTTTTGGAATTCGAGGAAATTCGGGAAACAGGAGGGCAGGCACACTAAAGCGAAGACACACAAAGCGGCGAGAGAGCAACATCGAAGGACTCGCTTTACCACCCACCACATCCCCCATCGACAGCTTAGCCAGCCACTCGTAGCAACCCACCCCAGCAGGCGCGTTCCCACCAGCAGGTGAGAGAGATAGGGCCCATATATGCTAAACGCCGGTCGCGGTCAAGATATTTTATCCAAATATCAAGAATCGCTTGGCCGGTTCTCTGCCCGGCTTGGCATCCCCGCTGCTTCTAAAACGGTAATTGCGGCGGACACCCCCGCTACTAGCACCATTGGATAACCTGGGAAAACCCCTTGTCTCCCTGGACTGCTGAGCCATGCAGTTTATTCCGCAAAGTTAAAAAAAAAAGACCCTGACATCCCCATTCCTGTTGCAAGCGAAGTCGGAATACGCAAAACTCCACTAGGGCCTGCGTAATCTGCGATTGTGAACTACTGCGCACTCCCGCACCGCATTTTCACTTCCGCAGCCGATCGACATTCCATTAACGCTGTACGCCCGCATGTCCAGAATGCATTGAGACTGAGGGCAGTCCCCCAGATTTCTGATAGAAGCGAGTCGAATTTTGAGTTGGCGTCCGTCGTCCCGAGAATGACAGCATTTCTGCATGTCTATCGCGAGTGGCTTGCTGACTTCGCCATCTTGCTTGGTATTTTTAGTGCGTGTCACTGAGCTTGGCCATTTCCCAGTTGACCCTCCCAGTGAGACTGGCTCAGTGCGCGGCATTCCTCCGAATCGCCCATCTGCGGCCCGGAGGCGCGCGTGAACCACGACTCCGAATTTATTTCGACCGCATTGGATCGCAAAGATCCCGGGCAAGTCCCCGTCGGCATGAACGCCGTCGAAGGCTACAAAGCGTCAATGGACGGCAATGGCCTGCACATCCTGGATCACCTTCCACAAATCATCGAGCGTGGCGCCGCGGCGCTCACCCCCGCGGAAAAAGAATTGTTGAAATGGGTCGGTGTGTTCTTCCGCAAACCTACGCCCGGCAAATTCATGATGCGCATTCGCATGCCCAACGGTTTCGCGAGGAGCGCGCAACTCCGCACCATCGCCGAGCTCTCGCGGCGGCTTGGCAACAGCGTTCTGGACATCACCACGCGGCAGCAGATCGAGCTGCGCGGCTTCGCTCTCGACACTTTGCCGGAAATCTTCGAAAAGCTGCGCGGCGTGGACCTGCGCACGCTGCAAACCGGCATCGATAACGTTCGCAACATCAATGGTTGCGCGCTGGCCGGACTGACGCCGCACGAATTGTTTGACGCCTCTCCGGTCGTCCACGAATTGGATCGCATCATCGTGGGCAGCAAGGGCAACCCGGAGTTCACCAACCTACCGCGCAAGTTCAACGTCACCGTGACGGGCTGCACCGACAATTGCACGCATTGCGAGTCACAAGACATCGCCCTCGTTCCCGCGAAAAAGGCCGGCCGGTTCGGATTCAACGTGCTGGTGGGCGGGAAGATGGGCTCGGGAGGATTCACAATCGCTTCGCCGCTGAATGTATTTGTGGAAATCTTTCAGGCAGCCGCGGTGGTGGTGGAACTCACCAAGATTTACCGCGATTTCGGCCCGCGGGAAGCGCGCTCCAAGTGTCGCTTTGCTTTTCTGATCGAAGAGTGGGGCCTTCGCCGCTTGCGTGCGGAACTTGTCGCGCGCCTCGGCCATGAGCTCGCGTTCCAGGGCAGAGATATGCGCGGTTCGACGCATGCCGACCATCTCGGTATGAGTTCCCAAAAGCAGGCGAATCTTTCGGCGGTCGGGCTTTGCATTCCGACCGGCAGAGTAAACCCGGAACAACTCGACGAGCTCGCGCGCCTGGCAGACATCTATGGGAACGGCGAAATTCGTCTGACGATCGGACAGAACGCCATCATTCCGAGTGTTCCGGCGAATCGCGTGGCCCCGCTTTTGGAAGAACCTCTTCTCAAGCAGTTCTCGCCTCGTCCTTCTCCATTCTTGCGCGGATTGGTCGCCTGCGTTGGCACGGATTATTGCAATCTCGCTCTCATTGAAACGAAGAGCCGCGCGATCGCTCTCTCTGAGAATCTCCAAAGCAAAATGGGGCGCGGCGTGAATCCTCTCTCGATCCACTGGTCGGGATGCCCGGCTGGCTGCGGCAACCATCAAGCGGCTGACATTGGGCTGCGCGGTTTCAAAACAAGAATTGACGGGAAGATTGTGGATGCCGTGGCGATCTATACCGGCGGCCGAACCGGCCCTCATGCGGTCGCTGGCCGGGAGATTCTGGAGACTGTGCCGTGCGATGAATCTCTGCCGGATGTTGTGGCCGGCGTCATCGAGTCCTATCGATTCGACGTCGAAGCGAGGGAGCACGCGAACCTAAGCGACCCATTGTACGCGGCTGCAGCAACCGCGGGATTGGCGTCGTGGCGGCTCGCGCGTGCATAGCCGCGAAAATTTGCGCCATGGAGAAACAACGATGACGGACTATGTGAATCCCAAGGAGCTGTTGCAAGAGGCAGTACAATTGGCGAAGCGAAAGTCCGACCTGCCCATCCGCGACATGTTAGTCAGAGGAATCCTCGCGGGCGCATTCCTTGGGTATGCAACATCGCTCGTGTTCGTTGTCCTATCGCAAGGTCTCGCTCCTATCGTCGGCGCAATTCTTTTCCCGGTCGGTTTCGTCATCCTCGTCCTTCTGGGACTGGAATTGGTCACCGGCAATTTTGCTTTGCTGCCGGCGGGCGTAATGGCAGGGACGGTCAGCGTTTCAAGGCTGCTCCGCAATTGGGGCTGGGTATATCTCGGAAACTTGATCGGCAGTGTGTTTTACGCGGCGCTTTTTTACCTGGCGATTACCAGTTGGCGCACCGGCAATGGCGGCGCAGTCGCCGACCTTGTCAAGCAGGCGGCACAAAAGAAAACATTGGCTTACGCGGCGCTGGGCCCCAGTGGCTGGGGCGCCGCCTTCGTGAAGGCGGTTCTGTGCAACTGGATGGTAACCATCGGCGCAATGCTGGCATTGAGCTCGCGATCCACGGTCGGAAAAATCGTTGCCATGTGGCTGCCCATCATGACGTTTTTCGCGCTCGGCTTTGAGCACTCCGTTGTAAACATGTACCTCATTCCATCGGGCATGATGTTTGGCGCACCCATTTCCGTGGGCCAGGCGCTTTTCTGGAACCTGCTTCCCGTCACGCTTGGCAATCTTGTTGCGGGGGCGCTCTTGACGGGCGTGGCGCTCTATGCGACCTATCCCAGCGCGGCAGCTCCTCCCGTCAGCCAGGTACAAGTCTTAGCGGCCGAGCAGAGCGAACAACAAGCCGCATTCGTCGCCGCCGCTGGCGGCTTGCACTAGCACTGATTCAACGTGCCTGATTTTCGATTTCCTGCTACTGCGATGCGCCACAGCGCACTTGCACTTCCGCCGCCAGATCGGGGTCCATCAAAGCCAAGCGCCCATGTAACGCCGAACAAACTTGCTGCGATGTGATTCCCAAAGCGCCGCGCAAATCTGCTCCCGAAAGGTTTGCCCCATCCAGCTCGGCTCCTCGCAAAATCGCGCCGGTGAAAAAAGCGCCGCGCAAATCCGCTTTCTTCAAATCGGCGTCCAGCAAAATTGTGCCCTTAAAAATTGCGCCGGTGAGATTGGCTTCCTCAAGTCTGGCCGAGGACAAATCCGTTTGTGCCAGATTTGCAAATGACAGCACAGCGTGCTCGAGTCTTGTGTCTCGCATGTCCGTACGCGACAGGTCCGTTCGAAGCAATTGGGCATTTCGCAAATTGACCGCATACAGCGACGCTCCGGAAATTCTCGCGTTCGAAAGGACTGCGTTTTCAAACGTGCCGTAAGAGAGATCCACGAAGCGCATGTCAGCTGCGGAAAAATTAGCTCCCGTGGCTTTGGCGGATACAAAAACGGCATGCGCCAATTGGGCACGGTCCAGAATCGCCGAGCGCAGCAAAGCTTCTCGCAAATTTGCTCCTCGCAAGTCAGCTTCGGAAAGATAAACTCCGTCCAAATTTGCGCGCCAAAGTTTTGCATTGATTAAAAATGCTTTGTAGCCACGCGCGAATCGCAAGTTCATCTGATTCAGCTTTGCGCCCGCGATGCCTTCCACGGTTTCGTCAGTCCATTCTTCGCCTTTGCGCGGAGGTGTCGACAGCGCCGCTTCCGTCATATCCGCGTACGGCCGGTAGCCCACGGACTGAAAGACCATGGACGCCCAGCGTCTCACATCCGCAGGAGACTCTCCCCCCGACGTGCCGTGGTCGAATGGCAACCCCCTGTTTACGCCGAGAGAGAAAAGAAAAAGAATGAATCCGCATGCCAGCGCCGCGCGCGTGGTTCCCAGGATCATTCGAATGATGTTTTTGGACTTCGGAAGGCGGATGTCGCCAGGCCGCAGCACTCGTGACACAACAAATGGAACACTGGTCGCTGTCGCCACGGACAGTGTTATGAGAAACACATGCAGAAGTGTTCCCCGGAAATCCTGCCGCGGTAGATACCGCAGCCAAAAGAAGAACATCGTCACGGGCACAATCCAATAAGCCAGCACCGTGGAAAGCACCGTTTCAAACGTGGTCATGGCCGATTTTGTATCGCCTTGCCACCGGAAGTGCCGCCGCACCAGCCCCATCAGGTACCACGGGCCGTCTTTTTCCAGCGTCTGTCCATCCGGAAAAACGGCGGGGAGAGCAGCCATGCTTCCCCATAACCTTAATAATAGAAAATGAAAACGCAGCGAGAGTACCAGCAGAACAAGCGGGCCGCCGAGGTACAGCCCCGTCATAGGCAACACATTCCCCAATCGCAAGGAGGGCACTGCGGAAGTATTGAGCAGCAGACGCACGTCCGTGGTGAAGGCAATCAGCGCGCAGCAGAGCAGGCTCATTCCGACGGTTAGAAAATAAAACCACCGCGCAATTTTTGTGGCATCGCCGATCGCTTTGGAGCTGTCAACCGCCGAAATCGATTCGGGGAGCACGGCGTCGAATAGATTCGTTCCACCGAGCCGGCCGAACCACAGCCCTTCCGAACCATAGAGGTTGGCGCCCATCAAGTTCGCGCCCCGTAATTCCGTGCCCAACAAATTGGCGTTCTGGAGATTCGAACGCACCAGGCTGGCTCCTCGCAAATTGGCCATCGATAAATCCGCGCCCACAAGGTTTGTTCGATGGAGATGAGCTCCCTGCAAATTGACACCGGTCAGGTCGGCTTTCGCCAAATTTACTCCGCAGAGATCCGCTTTGATTCCGGATTCTCCGCCCGATTCCACCCAAATTTTGTGTTGATCCAGAATTTCGGCAAGATCGATCAGCGAGATTCCGATGGAATCGGCTTCGCTGACGGGTTCAGCGGCAGCAGAATTTCCAGTTGAAACTTCGCTCTTCAGTTCTTCAATTTCTTTGATTGCGTCTATCTGCAGGCCCATTCGAGCTTTTTCCCCCGTCTTTCTCTTTCCGTTCTCAGGCATCCCTACCGCACCCCAGCAGTGGAAACTGACGCGCTCTCGCGCTGCTCACTACATTCGAATCTTTAGGATTCGAATTCTTTCCGGCCTTGTTTGAAATCCCCCGCCACCGGCCGCACTTCTGCTGGGCTGCTCTACATCCTCTCCCACCAGCGCTGTGGAAATCGCCTGCCCGAGAGTACAGGCGGCGCATGGGTAACTGCTAGCTCCAGGCCCTGGGAATGCCGGGCTCCATTTCCATTATGCTGTAGAAGTAAGCACTGAAAGCGCGCCTTCGCGAAATCTTTGAGGGCCAGGGGACGTACTAGTATCAGAGCTTTCGAAGGCTCATTCCTACCTTAGATGCGCAAACCGTGATTTGCGCTGCACGTTCACCCATCACCCGAGGTGCCACGTTGGCCACGGATTCCATCGCCATAGCTCAACCGAACTTGCCCGCGCCTAAATCAACAGTGGCTGGTGCGTCGCATACGATTTTTCTGCTGGCGGTGATCGCCGCGTGGAGCGCTTGGGGTTACTTCGGTTCTCTTCGACTGCGCACCGTGCAGAATCCGCATCGCGCCGCCATGTATGTGCTCACCGTTTTGTGGGAATGGTCCGTCGTCGCCTACATCGCCTGGGGCGCCAAACGCCACGGCTCTTCCCTGCGCGAACTCATTGGTGGAAAGTGGAACAATTTGAAAGATTTTTTAAAGGATGTCGCCATCGCCGCGGGTTTCTGGCTCATCGCTTTGACAGTCTTGTTCTGCACCGCGGTTGCGCTCCGTGCAACCAAGGGCGGCCAGAACATTCGCTTCTTGCTCCCGCAAAATCAGCTGGAGATTTTTCTTTGGATTGTCACATCCATCACGGCGGGCATTTGTGAAGAAATTATTTTCCGCGGATATTTCCAGCGACAATTCAGCGCGTGGACCGGCAATGTGTCAGCGGGAGTCCTGCTATCCGCCGTCGCGTTTGGCGCCGGGCATATCTATCAGGGCTGGCGATCGGCCATCATTATTCTCGTGTATGGTTTGCTGTTTGGGATTCTGGCGGAGATGCGGAAAAGCCTGCGGCCGGGCATGATGACACATGCGTGGCATGACGGGTTCTTCGGATTGGCTGGCAGGCTGATTGCGAAGTGAGTGTATGGAAGTAGAGAGTATAAACTAGCAGCGGCCACCCTTCGGGGTGGTTGTATGAGCCTGAAAGTTGATCCCGAGGTCACACCACGGAGGTAAATAGTTGAAAGCTGAAAAGTAGAGACATCAATCTTATCGATGAGTATCAAAGACGTAAGTAGTGACGTTCCAGGACAGGGGCCGGGGATCGAACTTTGAGAAAAGCGCAGGGAAATAAGTGCCGGGGTAGCTTCGCTGAGGGGCCAAGGCACCCCGGCATATCCTGCCCGCCTCCGCAGTGAACGAGCAAGAAACTCGCTGAAGAATATTTCTTACCACAAGGCTGTGCAGATGTTGCAAATCCAGCCTGCGGATTTTTTGCCGCAGCAGCAGATAGGGCGGCCGTGAACCAGGAAGCGGGGACTTCCCTTCCCGAATTTTTTTACTTGTCTTCGTCGCCGCGAAGGAATTCGTAGCGCTCGATGGCAGCAACCACGCCGACGGCGCCTTCTTCGCGCGGCTCGGTGCGCTGCACGCGGCCGAGGCAACGGACTCGTACAGGTCCGGCCAAAGTAATCTCGTTGGGCAGGGTCAGAAGAATCTCGACGGGCGAGCCCTCCCTGACATCCTTGGAAAGAAAGAAGTAGACACCGCGGGAGCTGACATCCCGAGACTCGGTGCTGGTCTCACCAACCGCGGCTCCCGTAGTCCAACGGACGGTGAGCGGCAGCCGCATGGAAAAGCGCTGGGTAGTGCGGCGTTCGGAACCAGTCAAAGCAATCCTCCTGATTGAAGATAGAGTGTATATGGGTAAGGTCTAGGGAACAATAGAACTCCAGATACAAAATCGATTCAATGTTGAGAAGTACCGACGTACTAGAACGGGGCCGGAAATTGGGACTTCTGGATACAGGCGGCCTGACAATTCGTCGGGAAGAGGGTTGTGCAGTCTGGAGGAATACGTGTTGAGGGACTCCTCCTCCCGTGTCTTTGTACGTGTTGCATTTAAAGGGCTTAGCTAAGACGTAAGTCTTTTGTTTACAACACTTTGAAAGATTCGCAGTTAGTTCTCCCGGGCCACCAGCCTGCCGCGCCGGTTTGCAATCGGTATACGCAAAATGCGGCAAAGCTCAGTTCACTGTTAGCGTAAGCATCGTCGTATGCCTTCTGCTGTCGGAAAGCCGGTTAGGTCATTGCAAATTTATCGTGATCGTTCCTTGATGACTCAATCTCCCGTCTGTCCCACATAGACGGCCGATGCAGTGCCCGTGATGACTTCCTGCACGCTGGTTGTGGTTGTCGATTGAAGATTATTGGGGTCTCCCGTGTACTGGGCCCAATATTCGTAGGTGCCTGGGCCAAAGAAGTTCGTCACGGTGGCACTCGCTTTTCCATTCACCACCTGAATCGGAGGAGCCACACCTTCTCCGTTAGGCGGGTGACCCATGGAGATATTTACAGTGCCCGTCAGGGTCTTTGTCGACGTGACTGTCGCGGTCAAGATGAACGAACCACTTGCTGGAACTTTGGCATTGGATGTTGTTAGTCCGGGGCAAATCGTCACAAACGCTTGAAGGCCCAAACGGCTCGAAGATGCCGCCCGGGGAAGTACAAGAATTCATGATCCGATCAAATGGTAGTGAATGATGCGCGGCGAGGTGGAACTTGGCATTACGCAATTGTCCCGATAGGAATCGGGATGCGATTAGGACTGGTCTATGAGTCTGTGGTGAATGGCGTACAAGGCCAGTTCGAGGCGGTCGGAGACGCCGAGCTTGTCGAAGATGTTGTGTAGATGGTTCTTGACGGTTTGCTCGGAAATAAAAAGCTTTTCGCCGATTTCCTTGTTGCGGAAACCTTGCGCGACGAGCTGAACAATTTCTTTTTCGCGGTCGCTGAGCAACGGCTTTTCGCGGCGCGGACCGGATTCGCTGGATTTCGAAAACGCCTTCATGACTTCGGCGGTCATGCGGTTGTCGAGCCAGATTTCGCCGGCGTGCACGCGATGAATACTTTTCACCAAGAGATCGGTGGCAGACTGCTTCAGCACCACACCGCGCGCACCGAGACGCATGGCGCGAACCACGTCACGATCGTCTTCCGCGGCGGTCAAAACGACAACGCGCGTGGGCAGCGTATCAAAGTTGACTTCTTCGAGGACGGCGAGGCCGTCTTTATCGGGCATGCGCAAATCAAGCAAAAGGATATCGGGCTTGAGCTTGGCGAGCAGCTTGATACACTCCGCGCCGTTCTGCGCTTCGCCGACGATAGTAATGTCCTCGTCGGAATCGAGAAGTTTCCTAAGGCCATCGCGAAAGATCGCGTGGTCGTCAGCCAGTAGTACTCGTATCTGTGGTTTCGTTGTCTTAGCCATATTATGTCAGGGTTTGTAAGACAAACCCTGAAACCCGTCAACCGAGCGGTACTTCGATCGTTAAACGCGCTCCATGCCCCGGGTTTGACTCGACAGTCAAAACCCCACCCACGGTACGCGCGCGCTCCTTAATGGAAATGGGACCCAAGCGCAGCCGATCCAGCTCGTCGCCGGTAAACCGGCCGGCGAAGCTAAACCCTTCGCCGTTATCATCTACTACGAGTACTAGGCGGCTGTCATCCTGCGACAGTTTTACCACGACATGGGAAGCCTTGGCATGCTTTTTTATGTTGTTGAGTGCTTCTCGGTAAATCTGGAAAATCTCCCTACAGACGCGGTCGGGAGCGCGCAACTGTGCTGAATCAATGAGCAAGTCCAGGGCGACGGTGGATTCGTTGCGGTAGCGCTCGGCGAAACCACGCATCAAATCGACCAAATCGGCACTCTGGACCCGGAGCGGGCGAAGGTCCGTAACGATCTGGCGCAACTCCGCACCCTCATTCTTAACGGTCTGCTGGAGACTGGCGAGGCCGCTGACGGCTTGGTCTGGCGCGCCGGGTACCCGGCGGCGCAGGACATCCAACTGGATTTCGACGCTCAAAAGGGTCTGAAGAATCCCGTCGTGCAGGTCGCGTGCAATGCGGCTGCGCTCGGCTTCGATGGCGCGGGCGCGTAAGTGCCTCAAAAGAAAGATGTTCTCGAGAGTGGGAGAAATGTGACCGGCGATGCTTTCAAGCCAGGCTAGGTCCTGTTTTTGGAATGGCTTACGGCCATTAAGCAGGAAAATCCGGCCACTCGCCTCCGCTCCCTGATCGAAGGCCACTGTCAAGAATGAGCGCACCTTGAGTTCCTGCTGGGCAGGTCCCGGCAATCGTGGCAAATTCTTGATCACTCTACCGTTGCGCCGGTCCCAGCCGAATCCG
>Ga0137359_10002633_pt1 | contig 14381 bp, 10 predicted proteins | sample Mad1_40_16metaG_FD_108281 | JGI IMG/M metagenome (GOLD analysis project Ga0137359, IMG submission 108281) | Vadose zone soil microbial communities from Angelo Coast Range Reserve, California, USA - Mad1_40_16 metaG | ecosystem: Environmental > Terrestrial > Soil > Vadose zone | place: USA... | reverse complement strand
TATTCGCCCGCGCAAAACATTCTTGACCGGGCCCGGCAGGAAGAACTCGGCGATCTTCGCTACGCTATCGACCAGTTCCTTAATATCGCGTTGACCTTTCCAGTGGTCCATAACAACTCTGCGATCGGCTCGGTTCAACAGCCTCAATATCGAAATTGCAAGCAGATACGCATCATCCACCTGGCCGATGAATGGAATGAAGTCCGGGATGATATCTAGCGGGACGATGACGTACATTATTATCCCCACCAGGATTGCCTTATCAGCTTGTGAGACGCGCTCATCTCGCAACAAGCCGATCAACAATCCCATCAGGTTGGGAATGAATAGCAGCAGCTCCCGCATCTTTCGTTTCATCTTCCGCTGTTCCGACATTCTATCTCCTCCCGGAGCCTCCGTTGGGGTTCGTTTTGTATTCTAGGTATACCGGCGCCCGGCGTCAATTTCGCGTAGTGTGATATTTCTGCGTTGAAATACGATCGGTCCTCTAGCGGACGAACTCGACCTCGTAGAGTCGGTTACTTTCCGCTTGCAACGTACGTATTCTCTGATACAATGCGACGCGGCAGACAAATAGTTAGTCGCCACTAGAGCGACGAGCAGTCCAATTGTCCTTGTCGCTTAGGCTTTGTATCTAAGCACTAGAAGCAGCACAGCCAAAACCAAAAGCGTCTCTGAACCTAAACCGACAGGTGCATCTTGCTTAGAGTCATCCGGCACACTGCGTTTGCTCTGACCGACAGGCCGTTCGCCGGGGTCACAGAGGCAGCCAGCGAAACTACCGCATTCGCACCAGTCGCCCGGCAGCGTGTGCCCGGCAAATGCAGGAAAGGACAAACACAACGTGAGCACAACAACAAAGAGTAGTCGTTTCATGTTCTCTCCTTTACCAAAATATGCCGGATTCTATCAGGAATTGCTGGCTGGCACGGTAAACTATACGCAACTAGCTAATCGCCTGATCCAACAAGGGGAACGGGCGCATTCATTTCGGCAATTTGATAGGGTAGGAGAAGTAGGTTTAATCCTATCCAACATTCCGGTCAGACACTATCAGGCCATTGGCTGCTACTTCTTGGCGGTCGCAGCGAACAGCATGGGAAACGGCGATCAAGACGAAGCTGGAAGACTGTTTCAGCTTGCTGTTGATACCGCTCCCGATTCATACAAGGCGAAAGCCCTTTCTTCTCTGGGCGCCGTAGCGATTCGCAGGAACGACCTCGATTCTGCCTCTGACTATTTCCAAGAAACTATCAGAGCGGAGAAGCTAGGCGATGCCAGCTTGCAAGCAGTTAGAGGCATGTCAATCTTGAAATCCATCGAAGGTTTTCACAAATCTGCAATAGCCGATGTCGAGGGAATCTTGCCTCTTGTCAGAGTTGCGCCGCTAAAAGTGCGCCTTGACTGCTTGAACTCTTATGCAGTTGAGTTGTCGGAAGTCGGCCGGTTACAGGAAGCGGAGAATATCTCGTCGCTAGTGATCGCATCGCCTCTCGCCCGCTATTATCCTGAGTGGCAAGAAACGCTGTCGGATGTCAGATCAAAACGGAAGCGGCGCTCTACCGTCACTATCTCGCGGCCGCAGATTGAACAAGAATACGAAGCAGAGTCAGAAGTCCTGGAGAATGCGCTTCAGACTGCAAGAATCCAGGCTGTGATCGATTTCATGAACACTAATCTCCATCGAAGGATTGCTCTGACCGAATTGGCAGGCATAGCTAGTCTTTCCCCGTCCCACCTTTTCCGCCTCTTCAAACTTCAAACGGGACTCCCGCCAGGGGAATATCTGATAAAACTGAGAATGGAAAAGGCCCGTCACCTTCTCGCAACAAGTTTCCTGAGCATCAAACAGGTTATGGCAACATTAGGCTACGACACTAGCAGTAGAGGCAACTTTGTGCGCAAGTTCAAAAGCTACTTTGATCTCACACCTTCCGAATACAGAAAGCGTTTCTTCACCGGAATTGACAGGTCAGTCGAAGGTGAATAGTCTCAGTGCATTAACTGTCGCTATTGCGCAGGTACAGGAGCACCATATGGTAATGGGCGTAGTGAATTCATCCGAGTATGGCGGTTCGGGAGGCAGCGTAGCCGTGATTTCACAAGCGCCGCTATGGAGATTGCATTACACGAGATGGGTCACACCGCTTTCAGTCTCGCGGATGAATATGAATCCTACCGAGGTTGCGGTTCTGGTGAAACAGGCCACGATAGGTTTTCGGGGAGCGAGCCATTTCAACCCAACATAACTATCGATGCAAATCGAGCGACAAATAAATGGCGACATCTTTTCTCAGCGGCAACGCCCATGCCGACCACGCGCAACGCTAACTGTGCGCAGTGTGACCCGCAGCCATCTCCGGTTCCAGCAGGCGTAGTGGGAGCCTTCGAGGGAGCCGGCTATTTCCACTGCGACATATTTCGGCCGGAATATGACTGCCGAATGCGCGCCCTGTGCTTTCCTTTCTGTGCTGTCTGTCAGGAGCGAATTCTTAAGACGCTATCGCCATTTAATCCACCTCCGCCAGCGGAGTGAATGGGGATGGCAACTCGAGATACCTACCGCGCATCGGCGACGCTCGCAGTACCCTGCAAGAGTGTCACGCCGCACCCCACCGGGGTGCAATGTTTATAGATGGCGCCGAACGATAGGCGCACCCCAGCGGGGTGCTATGTGTCGGATCAACCCTCATACGATAGACGAGTCACGGAACATAGCACCCCGGTCGGGTGCGCCACCTGGGACGACACACTTCTGTGAACATTCAACCTCCTAACGGATTTGTTTCAACCTTTCAAACGGGGTTGTCCCTCGTACGAAGTTGGGGATCTGGCTGGCGCTCAACGGCTTTCCGCTGCAACTGTAATTTGACACTCCCAGATTCCGAATGTAAGCTTGCGCCCGTTAAGAAATCTTTTCAGAGAGACGTTGCGTGTCTCCCTGCCTTTGCTAACCTTATCGCGCCCTGGAAGTATGAGTACAAGCAGGATACAACCCCGCGTGCATATCCACGCCCTTGAGCGGCTGAATCGTATCTGCGTAGAGATCCAGAGGGATCGCTGCCCCACCCGAGCAGACCTCGCGCGAGTCGTTGAACGCCACGCTCGCACGATTCAACGCGATATCGACGCGCTCCGAAATCAGTTCAACGCGCCGCTCGTCTTCGATAGAGAACGAAATGGATATCGCTTTACCGATCGCGCGTGGCAATTACCTCAAGTGAGTCTATCGGAAGGTGAGTTGATTGCTTTCTTCGCGGCCGAGCGGATTCTGCGCAGGCTCGCTCCGACTGCTGAAGTGCGGCTAACGCGCCAGGCCTTGAGCAAGCTCGCGGCCCTCCTGCCCAACGAGATCGTCATCGACATAGCCGCACTTGATCGCGCTATCACCTTTGCGCCGGAGCCGATTCTCGACGCGGACCCGGCCTTCCTGCAAAAACTCGCGAGCGCCGCGATTCACCGCAGGACTCTGAGTATTGATTACTTTTCACAGCACCGGCACACCAGAACCCAACGCGATGTAGACGTGTTATTGCTGCACAACCACTTGGGAGAATGGTACGCGGTCTGCCGAGATCACCTGAGCGGTGAAGTGCGCGACTTCCATGTCGGGCGAGTGCACGCGATCACCGAGACACGCCGCACATTCCGTCCTCCAGTCGGGTGGGACGTGGATGAATACTTGAAGCGGGGCTTCGGAATGTTTCGCGGCGGAGACCCCGTTGTCGTCGAGATCGAATTCGATTCGGATCAAGCTAGGCACGCACGCGAGCGACGATTTCATCCGACGGAACAAAGGCGGGATCTCAAGGGAGGCCGGCTGTTAGTGTCGTTCGAGACAACGGAGAGCGCTCTGACACAGGTGGCGCGCTGGCTGATGCAGTATGGGAGTCACGCGCGGGCGCTCGCGCCTGAGGAGTTGGTGGATATGATTCGCGAAGAAGCGGATGCGCTCCGAGAGTTGTATGAGGAGCGCCCCCACTTAGCGAAGAGTGGGGCAAAGAGCCGCGTGAAGAGCCGGAACCCGCGAGTGCAGAAAGCTAGCGGATAAGGAATCGCGAATGAGAGCTAGGGAATGGATGCTAGGAATGACTGCTGGCGAGAGAGTACAGCACGCGCTCACAGGCGCGAGTGTTCGTAGTACCGCATTTATGCGGAATCTTTCGAAGCCACACCTTCCGCATAAATGCGGTACTACGAACCCGGATGACGGTAAGGGCGCTTGATGGGGTGAGACGATTCGTGATGCAGTACGGCTCGCACGCGCGGGTGCTCGCACTGGAGGAGCTTAGCAATGAGATTCGCGCCCAGCTATCACGCAACTTGAAGTTGTACCCCAAGCGAAAGGACAAACAGGATCAATGAGTGACCCGAACTCGAACTACGACGACTTCTTCGCGCTTGCCTTCACCGAAGAAGGGAAAGAACGACAACAACCGTTCGATTACCAGCGGCGGCTGGCACTCGACGCAGATCTTTACTCGCTAGTAAACGTGCCGACTGGCGCCGGTAAGACCAACGCCATTCTGGGTGCGTGGTTATGGCGGCGGCTCCGTAATTCGGAAAGCGTTGGGCGGCGATTGGTCTACTGCCTCCCGATGCGGACACTGGTTGAACAAACTCACAGGGTCGCAGAAAAAGCCATCAAGAATCTCAAGCAAGCTTTTCCAGACAGATTCAAAGACCTCGAAGCACTTGTGTTGATGGGCGGTGACGTGACTGACAAGTGGGATTCATGGCCGGAGCGCGAGTGCATCCTAATTGGAACGCAAGACATGCTGTTGTCACGCGCGCTCAATCGCGGCTACGCGTTGAGCCCCTTCAAATGGCCTCTCCATTTCGGGTTGCTCAACAACGATTGCTTGTGGGTCTTCGACGAAGTGCAGTTGATGGGCGATGGGCTGGCGACGACGGCGCAACTGTCTTGCTTCCGCGACCGGTTTCAAACCTTCGGCTCCGCGCATTCCATCTGGATGTCGGCGACGCTGGATCGCGAATGGCTAAAGATGGTGGATTTCAAAGCGCAGGTTGATGGATTGCGCGAACTGACGCTGAGCGAAGCCGACCGCTCCACGCCGGTGCTCGCCCAACGCTTTTCGGCCGTCAAGCGTTTGCAAGCCGCACCGACCGCTTGCCGCTTGCCTCAGGGACTCGCCGCCTTCGTCAAAGCAAACCATCAAACCGGCACACCCACGCTGGTTGTCGTCAATCGCGTCGCGCGGGCGCGCGAGACCTTTTCGGCGTTGCAAAAAGAGTTTGCGCGAGACGCCGACAAACCTGAACTCAAGCTTATTCATTCGCGCTTTCGCCCAGAGGAACGCAAGCAGTGGAAGCAACTCTTTGACATCAAAACGGGCGAGCAAGACCGCATCATCGTGGCGACACAAGTCATCGAAGCGGGCGTGGACATCTCTTCGCGATTGCTGGTGACAGACCTTGCGCCCTACGCCAGCTTGGTGCAGCGGTTCGGGCGCTGCAATCGCGAGGGTAAAGACCCGGAAGCCTTTGTTTACTGGGTTGATCTGCCGCTGGATAAAAAGAGCGGGAAGCTGGCAAGTAAGGATGAAGCTGGGTTGGAAGGAAAAGATCAGAAAAGCATTGCCATGCCTTACGAATGGGAGGGACTGAAAACAGCGCGGACACAGCTTGAGCAACTTCAATCTGCCGCGTCTACCGACCTCGAAAAGATCAATCATCACGACCCATTTACGCCTGCTCATGTGCTGCGCCACCGGGACTTGCTTGACCTTTTTGACACAACGCCCGATCTATCCGGCTACGATCTGGATGTCTCGCGCTTCGTGCGCGGCGCTGACGAAAAGGATGTGTCTGTCGCCTGGCGCAACTTCGAAGGCGACAAGCCGCCAGCCAAACTCCCGCGCCTGATACGAGATGAATTGTGCTCGGTTCCAATCGGTGAAATCAAAAACTTTCTCGAAGGGAACGGTGCTAATGGAGAGGCGCGAAAAGCCTGGCGATGGGATTCAGTCACCAGCGAATGGCGCGTAATCAAAGCAGGCGAAATCTTCCCTGGAATGGCTCTATTGCTGCACGCGAACTGCGGCGGCTACGACGTGCAGCTTGGCTGGAGTCCACAAGGCAAGCCGCGCATCGTCCCGCCGGTTGAACCGAAAGACGTTACTGAGCCGGAAGAAGGTCAAGACGATGAACCGCTGACCTTTCATTGGAAGAACTATTTGCAAACGCTTCCGGCGCATTCGCGCGAAGCTAAAGCTCAAGCCGAACGGATTATTGAAGCTCTCAGCAATCTTGATCTCAACGAATGGTGCAATGATTTGATCTTCGCAACGCAGCATCACGACTGGGGAAAATGCCACCCGGTCTTTCAGGAAACGCTGCACAAAGGCATTAAGGTTGATGCAGCGGTGATGCTTGCCAAATCAACTGGCAAGGCCAGACATTCTCGTCCTCGTTTCAGACACGAGCTGGCGAGCGCGCTGGCGTTGCGGCAAACCGGAGCGACCGATCTGATCCTCTACTTGGCTGCCTGCCATCACGGCAAAGTTCGTCTCAGCATTCGCGCGCTTCCCGATGAAAGGAAGCCAAAAGATCAAAACCTAAAGTTTGCGCGAGGCGTGTGGGATGATGATCTTCTGCCGGTTGCAGACCTAGGTGATGGTGTGCAAAAGGCGGAAGTCAAACTTGATCTCGAACCGATGCTGCTGGGAATGAGCGCGACTGGGGATCGCTCCTGGCTGAGTCGGATGCTTGAGTTACGTGATCGGTTGGGCGTGTTTCGTCTGGCCTTCCTCGAATGCCTGATTCGCGCGGCTGACGTGCGCGCCAGTGCTAACCCGCAGGATTTCTGGACTGACCAGGAGGAACAGTGACGTCGACTCGAATTACGCTCAAAGGCTGTTCGCCCGAACCACTTGCCTCATATCTCAAAGCACTGGCGCTGCTCCGTCTTGTAGCGGAACAGCAAGATACAACGGTAAAAGGTTGGTGGGAGAATGACCTGTTTCAGCTTGAATCGAAGCTGGATGAAGAGAAACTTGTCAAATATTTTCTTAAAGATTATTGCCCGACTCCGATTGTAGCGCCGTGGCTTGGTAGCAGTGGCTTCAACGAGGGTGATGACATTTCGGGACGCGAAGCAATCAGGGCAAGCACATCAGAACGATTTGCGGCATACCGAGAAACAATTGAAACGATCCTTTCTTGGCCTGTAATGGCAGCAACCGCGGGGTTATCGCTAGGAAGAATGGTAAAAATAATCGAGGCGGCTGCAACCAGCGGACAAGGAAAAACAGATAATGAACTGCTCGAGATTTTAAAGCAGGTTGATAAGGAAGTTAAGCGCACAGCAAAGTGTTTTGATAACAACGACCCGACGGTTTTGTCCGTACCCGAACTTGAGGCATTAGCCCTTCTTCCCAAGATGGCTACACAAACAGAGAAGGATCGAAGCAAACAAATCAAAGAACTACTCAAGCCTGCAAGAAAACTCCGCACAAAGGTTAAGACACTAAGCCGAACTGCTGGTAAGGAAGAATTGATTCGAGCCTGCCGGAATATTTTAGGTGACAGCGTTGTGGACTGGCTCGATGCCTCAACAGCGATCCTTCCTAATGAGAAGAAACCTAAGTTTCCACCCATACTTGGAACTGGCGGCAATGAGGGGCATTTGGTATACACAAATGCATTTATGCGGTTTCTGGGCATTTTGCTTCTTTCACCGGAGAAAGCAGCCGTTTCCAAGCAACTACTCCGCAACGCTCTCTTCGGAGAGCCGACAAAAGGATTACTTCGTGAGTCAGTGGGGCAACACAATCCCGGTCGCGCAGGCGGATACAATCAAGGCAACGAGATCGAGACGAAATATTTCCCAATGAATCCGTGGGATTTTGTGCTGACTCTTGAAGGTACGATTGCTTGGGCAAGCGGCGTCTCAAGGCGACAAGGGAGCGTGAGCCGCACGACTTCTTCTAGCCCGTTCACCGTCCGCGCGCGCGCTGTGGGTTACGCCTCTTCATCCGCTAAGGAGGAAAAGGATGCACGCGATGAGGTTTGGATGCCGCTCTGGAATCGGCCAGTGCAATATGAAGAGTTACGAGCTGTGTTACGGGAAGGGCGTGCTGACATTGGGCGTAAACCTGCCACTAATGGAATCGAGTTTGCCGAAGCGGTTGCTTCTCTCGGCGTTGATCGTGGCATTAATGATTTTGTGAGATATAGCTTGCTCAAACGTCGAGGTGATAGCTTCGTTGCCTTACCTTCAGGACGTTTTCCTGTTGAGGCTCGTAGCGAGAGTGATCTCGTGCGCAATCTGCATCCGCTACTCGACCGAGTTGACCTTTTCCTCAGAAGCTTTACCAAGCACGACCCTCCTGCCCGATTCACTTCCTGTCGCCGCCAAATCGATGAAGCAATTTATCAGCTTCTGCTGCGCGGCGGTTCGGCTTACACCAAAAAGCTGATGGCAGGGATCGGGCGGATGGAACAACTCTTCGCCGAACGGGATCAGGCCAAAGAGCCGAAGTTGCACGCGCCACTTTATGGCCTTGATCCGAAATGGTTGCTGGCGGCTGATGACGGAAGCCTTGAGGTACGGCTCGCCGCTGCACTCGCCTCAATTGGGCCAACGGACAAGGTTGGCTCAATCAGAGCTAATCTCTCGCCGATTGATCCGGGCAAGCTGAGAAGATGGCACAATGGCAGAGGGCAAACCCATTGGATCGGAAACTCTCTGGCGCTGCGGCTGGCGAATCTGTTCCAGCACCGAATGATGGATGCTGAGCGTTTGCAGTGCCGGTCGAATCCTACCTGGGGCAGTCTTAGGTTGAGAGCTGAAGACGCGGCGGCTTTCATCGAAGGCAATCTTGACGAAGCGTTAATTGAAGACCTGCTCTTCGGTTTTACGCTGATTCGTTGGGATGATCGGGAAGCGGTACGCCAAGTAGCCGATGAGTTGTTCGTGCGCTGGTCGAAGCCGGTCGCCGACCAGGTTATTCCGCGATCCTGGGCATTGCTGAAACATCTTTACTGGCCGGGACCACTCTTTGGATCGAACGGCAAAGAGATCAAAGTAAGCTCTGAGCCTTCAATTATTCCCCTGCTTTGCGCTAATCGAATCGGCGATGCCTGTGAGATAGGTGCTCGCCGCCTCTTCATCGCAGGACTCGCGCCCACTCGCACGCGTATGCCAGATCATCAGGCCGGAGCACGCATCGCCGCCGCGCTTCTTTTCCCGTTGCGGAATCTAGGCTCACTCTCAAGGCTTGTAATCTACTCGAACGAAGAACAACGCTAAACTTAAAATCGTCAACCAAATCACGAATGGAGGAACTTATGTTTGAAAGTCTCGTCAACGCATCTCGCCTTCTACTCGAAGCCGAACTGAAACCGGTTCAGGGCGACCGGTTTCAACCCACAGGTTTCGCCGACCTCGGAGCGGCGATCTACGAAAGGCCTGATGAAAAACGCACGCGAATGCTGCTGGTCGAATCAGCGCAGTCCATCGCCAATCGTCTCGAACACACCTGCCTCAATGGCGACGGAGCGCATATCGCCAAGGAACTCGAAGGTCTGCCCTACATCGTCGCCAAACTAACCGGGCAGACCGAAACAGAGACAAGCTCACTGGTCGAAGCGCATCGCATCAATTCGCCGTTCATTATCAGCAACGACGCATTCAGGAATGCCTTCGTCGAAAAGTCCGGTTATGCGAAAGGAAAGCCGCTGAACTGGCAGAAGATAGCTCAGGCGTGTCTCTTTTACGATCCGAACTCACTCCTGCATGGCGTCTTCATGGCGAATCTCGAAGATGGACGAGTCAGATTGCCGCGTGCCCTAAGCGGCTTCATCGAAGCGGAAGATGTGCGCGAAGCGGCGTCCGGCGGCGTAAAAAACAATCCTCTTGATCCGACTGGAAAGATTCGCGCGAAAAACTACGACAAGGACGTTTACAGCAATGTACCCTATCCTCGGATGGAGTACACTGCCCGGCGCATTGTCGTCTACTTCAACTTCGATCTGTCCTTGCTGAATGGCTACGGACTTGACGCGGACGCACGGGAACTTCTCATTGCTCTTGGTCTTTACAAAATCCGCCGTTTCATCTCAACCGGCCTACGGCTGCGCACGGCGTGCGATCTTGATTTGATTGCGGATTCGGACATTAAAGTGACATCTCCAAGAGACTTCACCTTAATTGCAGAAGCAAAGCTTTTGGAAAAGGTGAAAACAGGCATCAAGGCTTGTGCCAAGAGAAACCTCTTTGCCAAACCATCCGTGACTGAACTGATGACGGAGGTGGTGCTTAAGGGCAGCGACGTATCGCAGAGCAGTGCAGCGCCGCCTTCCTCAGACGACATCCTGGCACGAGAGGAGCTTGAGACCAGCGACGAATCGGAGAGCAGTGCTCCCGCCGACAAAGATCAAAATCAGGAGTGACCCAATGCTGACAATCGAGATGATCTTTCCGACGGGACGTTTTCATGCGACCGCTTGGGGACGCCACGTCAACGAAGGCGCTCCTGAATGGCCGCCTTCACCTTATCGTTTGATTCGGGCTATCTACGACGCGTGGAAGCGAAAGCGCCCTGAATGGCCTGAAGAGCGCGTCGAGCCACTGCTGCGCGCAATGGCTTCGTCATCTCCGCGCTTTTGCCTACCGCCCGCAAGCCTGTCGCACACGCGGTCTTTTCTGAGCGAAAACACGATGTCAGTCGCTGACCGTAAACTCGTGTTCGATGGTTTCGTCGTTTTGTCGCCACACTCAAGCGTCTTGATTGCGTGGCCTGAAGTCAGGCTCGAATCTGGAGCGGCAGCCGATTTGAATGAACTGCTTCGGCTCATCAACTTCTTCGGACGTTCCGAATCCTGGGTGAAGGCGCGAGTGCTTTCAAGCATTGCCGACGTTCAGTGGAATTGCTTCCTTGCGAGCGAAGCGCCTGAAGGACAGGCGTTCGAGATCGTGCGCGTTGCCTGTGCAGTATCGGCTGACGCTTATGCATCAATGCCATACGAAGTTGAAACAATCAGTGGAAAAGGTAAGCAACGAAAGCGGGAGATAACAACGCTGCCGTGGATACAGGCGCTCGCATGGTCAACCACTGATTTACTGGCATCACTACGCAGCGATCCTCCAGCTTTTCAGTCTTTGCCCTATGTCCGTCCAGTGCATTGTTTCGAGATCACACCAACTCGCTCTCTGGCTACACGCGGGTCGAACATTAACGCGGTACTCTACGCCCTTGAATCAAAAGTGCTTCCCCAAGCGACTGCAACTCTTGAAATTGCCGAGCGCGTGCGCGCCAAACTGATGGGAATCCACAAGCGGATCATCGGCAATGAAAGACTGGTTTCGTCGAAATTTAGTGGTAAAGATGACGCAGGCAATCCGCTGACCGGACATCGTCACATCTACATACTGCCTTTCGACAAAGATAAAGATGGCCGGCTCGATCACCTCCTCGTTTATTGCAGCGAAGCTTTCGATCAGTTGGAGATTGCCGCTCTGGATAAAATGAATTCTCTATGGCAGCCCGACGGAAGACCTGATATCCACTGCTTGCTGCTCATCCTGGGCCTATCGGAGGATTTTTTCGGGGAAAGCACTCGCGTAACCAGCGCCACTCCTTTTGTTCCGCCTCGCCACTACCGCAAAGGAAGAGGAGAATTTGGCGGATGGTTAATCGAGCAAGTCTATCTCGAATGTAGCTACCATCATCTTCCGCCGCCCTCCAAAGTGACGATGCTGCCGGAGTTGTTACTCGCTGGTGGTCGGCATTTTCGCTGGCTTGAATTTCGACGCAATCGGAAAGGCGACGATCCACAAATCGGTTATGGGTTTGAGATAGAGTTCTCTGAGCCTGTGATTGCGCCCTTTGCACTGGGGTATGGGTGTCACTTCGGTCTTGGCCTATTTTTGTTTGCCTAACCACCAAGGAGATGCTTGATGTACGCTCTTACTTCGTATACTCCTGAACATATTCAACTTGTGGAGGTGCGCCATGCCGCGCCGATATGCCACATGAAATCTGAATCGGCAACTACTGCCGCGCACTATCTCGTTGATTCGACGCTTTTACCGCTAGTGCAAGACGCCCTTCCCTTTGCCGAGCAAGTCCGGCGAGCGCTCATTCGTAATCGTGTCGATACTTCTCACTCCGCAGCCATCACCGGCAAAGACGCCGACGGCACTCCGCTCGATGGGCACGAGCACGCTCATTACTTCGCTACTGACGAACATCACGACGGGCGACTTGATCACATCACTATCTATGCGCCGCGAGGCTTCGATGATGCCGACCTCGAAGCGCTCGGGTCGCTTAGAACTATCTTTCGCTCGGGGAATCGGCCCGAAGTCAAAATGGTGCTCACCGGGCTTGGGGGACAAGAGCTGCTCTCGGAGGTTTCTATCTTTGCCGAAGCGCGACGGTGGAAATCAGTCACTCCGTTCTCTCTCCCGCGCTTCCCAAATCGCGGAGGAGGCAAGCCGCCGAGGCCGCGTGATCTCCCTGAAGGTCAACTCATTCGCGAGCTGAAGAATCGCGGCCTGCCTGAGCCGGTTTCGATCAAACGCATCGAAGGCTATCAAGTCGAAGGCCGGTCGCTGGCGCGATGGCTCGAGTTTCATACGACAAGGTACAACGGGACGAAGGGCAACGGCTTAGCGGGATTCGAGATCGAGTTCGCCGAGCTGGTCCGCGGCCCGATCGCTTTGGGATTCGCTTGTCACTTCGGATTGGGATTGTTTCTCCCAGTTTCGTAGTCCCGCCTTCAGGCGGAAACTTGTTAGTGGTTCTCAGCTCGTGATACGAAGATTCCGCCTGAAGGCGGGACTACGAAACGCGGACTACGAAGCGCGGACTACGAAACGCGGACTACGAAACGTGGACTACGAAACGCGGACTACGAAAGATCAGAACACGAACCAATGTACGACTACCGCAAACTCACGCCGGAGCAGCGCGCCGAGATTATCGAATATCGGCGGCGGCGACATCAACCAATTCACTCGCCACCACATTGGGATCTTGGGATCGGTGACATCTATTTCATCAGCGCTGCCTGCTACGAACACGCCTCGATCATCGGCAAGCACCCAACACGCATGTCGCAGTGCGAAGAATCCGTGTTGTCCGCGTGCCATGAGGCTGCGACCGCTACCTACGCTTGGTGCGTCTTGCCCAATCACTATCACCTGTTGGTTCAGACCGCTGATCTGAAGCGCTTCACCAAGGCCCTCGGGCAATTCCATGGCCGTTCATCTTTCGAGTGGAATCAGGAGGACGCCGCTCGTGGAAGAAAGGTCTGGCATAGATGCTTCGACCGCGCGATCAGGTCAGGGCGTCACTTCTTGGCAAGTGTGAATTACATACATCACAATCCCGTCCAGCATGGCTACGTCGACAAATGGCAAAACTGGCTGTGGTCGAGCGCGAAGGAGTTTCTTGATCAGGTAGGAACCGAAGAGGCAACTCGAATCTGGCGTGAGTACCCAATCCTTGACTACGGCAAGAAGTGGGACATCTAGCTGAGCCGAGTCTCCACCGCCCGTTTCGTAGTTGTTTCGTAGTCCCGCCTTCAGGCGGAAGATTGCGATAACGTTTCGTAGTCCCGCCTTCAGGCGGAAGATTGCTAATAGTCAACTCGCAGCAAGGAAGATTCCGCCTGAAGGCGGGACTACGAAACGCGGACTACGAAACGCGGACTACGAAAATGCGGACTACGAAAACGCGGACTACGAGCGAAACAATATTGTGGACTTTCCTACTGCTCCGGCGTATCCTGTCCGAGCCTGCAATGTACTAATAGCTACCGCGCATAACGCAATTATCTGAAGTTCGCGATCAGCCACAAAACGCTCAGACTCTCGGTTTAACCAAGGAGCTCGACTCATGTCATCAGCACCAGCGTCCTCACCCGAACAATTCCCTGCGCGAATGATCAATGAGTTCTCTTACTGCCCGCGCTTGTTCTACCTCGAATACGTGCAGCAAGAATGGGATCACTCAGCCGACACGCTCGAAGGCAAGTTCGTACATCGCCGCGTGGATTCACAATCAGGCACGGCGCCGGCCGCCGATCAAGTAGACGAAACTGTTCGCATTCATGCGCGGTCGATCGACGTCGGCTCGGATGCGCTAGGCGCGATCGCCAGGATCGATCTGCTCGAAGGTGAAAACGGGTGGGTCACCCCGGTCGATTACAAGCGCGGGTCGCCGCCCGATATAGCTGAGCGAGCGTGGGAGCCAGAACGTGTACAGCTCTGTCTTCAAGGCTTGCTGCTTCGTGAGAACGGCTACAACTGCGACGAAGGCGTGATCTACTACGCGAAGTCGCAAGACCGCGTGAGGGTGCCGTTTACCGGCGAGTTGATCGCGCGAACGATCGACTTGCTCAACGAAGCG
>Ga0137359_10002630_pt1 | contig 14387 bp, 15 predicted proteins | sample Mad1_40_16metaG_FD_108281 | JGI IMG/M metagenome (GOLD analysis project Ga0137359, IMG submission 108281) | Vadose zone soil microbial communities from Angelo Coast Range Reserve, California, USA - Mad1_40_16 metaG | ecosystem: Environmental > Terrestrial > Soil > Vadose zone | place: USA... | reverse complement strand
CCTGCCGAATGCGTTGATACGTCCCGCAGCGACAGAGGTTGCCTTCCATTGCCGCGTCGATGTCGTGATCCGTCGGCCGCGGCTTCTGCCTCAAGAGCGCGGCCGCTTGCATGATCTGGCCGCCTTGGCAGTAGCCGCACTGCGGGACGTTGCCCGCCTCCCACGCCCGCTGCAGCGGATGGTCGCCGTGCTCGCTCAGACCTTCGATGGTGACGACGGTCGCACCGGCGACCCCGCTCATCGCGGTGACGCAGCTGCGTACCGCGTCCCCGTTCAGGTGCACCGTGCAGGCTCCGCACAGCCCGATACCGCACCCGTATTTCGAGCCGGTCAGCTGCAGCCGATCGCGCAGGTACCAGAGGAGCGGCATCTGCGGGTCGCCGTCGAACTGGCGCGCGACGCCGTTGACGGTGAGCTCGATCATGCTCCGCGTCCGTCGCAAACGATGTGCCTGACCGCGGCGGTGTCACGATGGGTGAATTGGAGACGATGATCGAGCGTGGACCACCGCCGCTGCCGAAGCACGACGGTATGTAGGCACGCGTGCCGAGGAGTGGGCAGTCAGCTCAGATGTTGGATGTCCGGTGTTGCCATTTCGTGGCGTGCGACTGGCGCGGGCCTTGCTCGATTCATCCACATGCGACGAACGATGAAGCGCCGTTCAACCGTACTGGTCGTGTTCGCGTGTCTTGTCACCGTGGTGTCGGTCTGGGCAGCTGCGGGCGGTGCGTCTGCAGCGGACCCCGAGTCGATCGGCTCGAAAGCGACTGCGCGATGGACGGAGACGACCGAGAAGGCGGCGACCGCACTGGACCAGAAGAACGTCCTCGCGAGCGGCAAGGTCGCCACGGTGACCGGCGAGCTCGTCGAAGTGTCGTGCTATCTCCAACTCGGCAAACGTGGAGAAGCGCACGCTCCGTGCGGCGGCGACTGCATCAAACACGGGCAACCCGCGGGCATCGTAGACGAGAAGGGTACACTGACGTTGCTGTTTGTCGAGGAGCACGATCCGCGCCGGTACGGTCAGATCGACGTGCGCGATAAGCTGGCATCGTTGGTGGCCAAGCAAGTATCCGCGACCGGCATGCTGACGACGACGAAAGATGGTCGACAGGCCCTATACATAAACGGCGCCGACATCGGGCAACACTGAATAACATAGTCATCATTGCACTCGGAGATCGGATTTACGCGCCACACGGCGCTATGACTCTCGCACTGATGATGCTCGCCGCGTCCGGCGTGCTCGCACGACCGGGTGTGGGACGGCCGGTGCACCTCGAGGGCCACTGGAGCGAACCCCAGCGCGATAAAGGCGTGATCGGCGTGATCACGGTTTGCGCGGACGGTAAAGAGAAGCGGTCCTTCGTGGTAACGGCCCTCGAGACAATGGAGCCAGAGGAGGAAGGTATCGTCGCGTGCGACGCGACCGAGCGCATTGAACGGCAACGGGCCGTCGCGCGCGGTGACACCCCCGCCGGAGTCGACGAGTGATCAAGTTGCTGTCACCGCATGCACGCGCGGAGAGGAGGTTGGCGATCTGCCTGACCCTGATCGCCGGCTACATCGAATGCCTACGGCCTTCTTGGCTATGGCACGTACGTGTCCTTCATGAGCGGGAACACGACGCAAACCGGCTCGATGACACGGCAGGGAATGCTGCTGGCGGCGGCGCCTTCGCGGGGACGTCGCTCGTGCATTCCGGGCTGAGTCGTTCGCGCCAAGTCCTGTTCGGGACAATCGCGGCCCTGGCTGGCGATGATCATCGCTGGCACGCGCCGTGGCCATCCGGCCTTGCACCCCGACGTCTGCATCGCGACGCTCACGTCTCGCGATGGGCGCGATGAACGCCGTCCGGCGTTGCGCAACTCTCCGGACAATCGTTCGATAGGTCACGACCGCGGCGGGAGTGCGAGCAGCTCTGCGAACGTCGGTCTCGCCGTCAATTGCGCGATCGTCGCCGGCCATGCGATCCTAGTAGTCGTAGTCGCAGTTGAGGGGCTCATGGGCGGGTGCGTAGCCGTAGCAGTATCCATCACTCCAATAGCCCGGACCGTAGAAGCCGAAGCCGCCGTCGAACCGCTCGTGATGCGGGAATGTGTCTCGGCCATGGTCGTGTAGGAATGATCCATGACCGAATCCACCCGGCTCACCGAGGGATCGGCCGGCGAAATGCCCACCGCCCATCCCACCGCCGAAGTGGCCCCCGCCCCCCCCGCCGTGGCCCCCGCCGCCGCCCCCGCCGCGTGCCCATGCCGTCGTGCCCATCAGCGTGAGCGCGAGGACGACGACCAAGGCTACGCGAGAGCGATGGGACCTGGAGGCCGTCGAAACGAACCCCGTGTCTATTTTCGATGTAGTGATCATGACGCGTCCTTCCTGTCCGACCATGGGGTGCAGTCGCCGTGCCAGCGCGCTCTGCGTGCGGCGGACGAGCTGCGGACGGTCGAAGTCTGTCCATCAAAGCGAAGATCGAAGCGGCGCTCACCCCGCAGCCGAGTGCTGGATGACATATGGGCACAGGCGCCGACCCGTGGGCACTTGAAGCGGTAGCGCACGGATGGAATCCTCTTCGGTTGCTGTCCCGCAAATGCGGCGGCGGGGGTTGGCGGCGGGGGTTGATGGAGCGCGCATACGAAGCGAACCATTTCGAGTGCGGCGGGTCGGATTAGTGAACGTCTAAACCGTGTCCGGCGGGCGCGGAAGTCATCACGCCGTCGCCTGGCCGGAGTCTTTCGCGGCGAGGTGTCCGATCGCCGACCAGTCGAGTGCCTCGCCACCGTGGGCGAGCAGCGTCAAGAACCGGTCGTGCAGCACGCTTGCGAACGGCATCGGTACGCGCAGCGCTTCCGCTGCGGCGAGGGCGAGACGGATATCTTTGTGTCCCAACGGCGCGGCGAAGCTCGCAGGCTCGAACCTCTGCGCCGCGATCAGCTCGCCGTATGTGCGGTACATCGGTGCGGTGAAGAGCGTGGAGGTCAGGACCTCGAGATAGCGGCGAGGATCGACGCCAGCCTTCCCGACGAGCGCCATGGCCTCGCCCAGCGCCTCGATGACCGTGGCGAGCAGAAAATTGCCGCTCAGCTTGACGAGGTTCGCGGCGGGCGGCTCGTCGCCGATGGAAACCGTCTTCTGCCCCATCGCCGCGAACAGCGGCGAGCACGCCTCGAGCGCCTGCGCCGCGCCTGCGGTGACGATGAAGAGCTTGGCTGCCGCGGCCGCGTCCGGGCGGCCGAAGACGGGTGCAGCGACGAAACGCTGCCCAGCGCTCGTGTGCGCCGCGGCGAGCCGTTGCGACAGCGCGACGCTGATCGTGCTCATCGAGATGTGGATTGCGCCCGTGCCCAAGCTGCCGACGATGCCCATGCCCCCGAAGGCGACGCCTTCGACGGCACCGTCGTCGGCGAGCATGGTGATGACGGCGTCGCCCTCGCAGGCGTCCACCACCCGCGCGGCCGCGCGCGCACCGTGCTCGACCAGCGCCTGCACCTTGCTCGACGTGCGATTGTAGACGGCGACCTCATGACCGGCCCTGAGCAGATTCGCCGCCATGCCGGCTCCCATGCGCCCGAGCCCGATGAATCCGACCTTCATACGTCACCCCTTCCTTCGACTGCGGCGTCGACAGCGCCAACACGAGGCCGCGACAGAAGGATTGGAACCAGAGCTGAGATCGCCATCACGGCCGCGATCACATGCAACGGGCCGCGGTACGAGCCGGTCGTCTGTCGCATGAAGGCGATGAGGAGTGGCCCAACCGCGCTGGCGGTGCCCCATGCCGTCAACATCAGGCCATAGATCGGACCGACGTTTGTCGAGCCGAAATAATCGGCGACAAACGCCGGCATCGTGCCGAATCCGCCGCCATAACACATCAGGACGACGAACGTGGCGAGCGTCATCAATGAGACGGTGGTGATACTCGGAAGGACCCAGAACAATACGATTTGCACGACGAACATGACGACGAACGTCGCGCGTCTCGTCATGACGTCGGAAGCCCATGCCCAAAAGACTCGCCCGACCGCGTTACCGATGCTTGCGAATCCCAGCATGCTCGCGGCTGCGACGGCGCCTACTCCGACCAGCTCCTCGAAGATCGGCGCTTCTTGCGAGATCATCGAAATGCCTGCCAACGTATTCAGAAACAGCAGCAGCCAGAGCGCATACCACTGCCAGGTCCGGAGCGCTTGGCCGAGTGTGTACTCGCGTCCAGCACGTTGCGCCGTTTGGGCAGCGGTGGGCGCCCAGCCGTCGGGCTTCCAGCCCGCGGGTGGATTCTGCATGAACAGGCCGGTAGTGACAGTCACGATCAGATACGCGACGCCCAGACACGCGAAGGTGTTCAATACACCGACGTGTTGGATGAGTCGGGTCGCGACGGGCGCCGTGATCAGGGCGCCCGCCCCGAAGCCGCCAACAGCGACCCCGGTAATGAGTCCTCTACGATCCGGAAACCATTTCACGAGGACCGCAACCGGAACGATGTACGACAAGCCAAGACCGATGCCGCCGAGTACGCCGTAACTCAGATAGAGCCACCACAATCTGTGCGCGGACAAGCTCGCCAACAATACGCCCAGTCCGTAAAGCGCGCCTCCGGTGATCGCGACGACGCGCGGCCCCTTACGATTCAGCCAGAGACCGCCGAAGAACGCCGCGACGCCCAACACGAAGATGCTGAGCGTGAAGGTCAACGTCACCTCGGATATGCTCCACCCGAATTGCTCGACGAGCGGGGCGCGAAATACGCTCCAGGCGTATACCGCGCCCAACGCCACCTGCATCAATACTCCGGCTGCGGCAATGGACCATCGATTAGGACGTTGCATAGATTCCCTGTACTAACGCGGCAGGTTCTTCTCCGTCAGGTTTCTCCCGAACGCCACCAGTAAATCATTGAAGGCGGCCAACCCGCGGCGGAAGTTTGGGTTCCGAAACGTGCTCAGCAATGTGAGGAGCCCCGGTGGTTTCGATTCTTCTGCGTTGGCCTGGACGAGCGCCTTCGGAATTGCGCGGGTGAGGTCGCCGAGTAGTGGTGGCTCGATCTCTCCGAGTGCCTTGCCGAGCAAGAAAAGGTTGCGGGTCGCGCGAATGGCATCCGGCCCTCCGGCCACCTCGACGAATTGTTCGAGGATCGTCCCGCCCGCGCCGAGCGCGCCCCGCAGGACTTCGAGGACGCCGCTGTCGTGAAGCCCCTGCAACAGCTCGTACGCAGCCAAGACGGCCTCAGCGTGTTCCAGTGGCGCACGCTGAAGTCGCGACTCGAGCTCCCGCTGCGGGTCCCGAGGCGGTAACTCCAAAGGAATGGGTCGAGCCAAGTGTCTCCTCCTAGGTGGCCGGCCTCGCCTGGATCTGTACGAGCTGACTTCCCGGCGTGCGATAGTCCGCACGCTTCCACTTCCGTTCGACCTCGACTCCGCGCTGCGGCGTCGGATGACCCCAGCGCGAGTTCGTTCGCGGCAACGGGTTGTCGCCGATGTCCGGCAACACGGTCATGTTGACCGAGAGCTCTTTGTAGGCCGGGGTATGCGTCACGGGATCGGTGTTGCTGCTCGTCAGGCGATTGACCGGGCTCTCGACGGAGTTCATCGGCATGTAGAGCTCGTTGCCGTGAACCCGATCGGTCACCAATGCGCGCACGCGGACTCTGCCGTAGCGCGACGTGAGCTGAACCCAGGTTCCGCTCTGAATCCCGCGCTCTCGGGCGACTTGCGGTGACACTTCAACGAACGTGTCCGGGGTTTTCTCCCGAATTCCGGCGGTGCGATACGTCAGGTTGCCTTCATGGAAGTGCTCGAGCAGTCGGCCGTTGTTCAGATGCAGATCGAACTCGGCATCGGGTTGCTCGGGCGCTTCCACCCAACGCAAGGGGAATAGCATTGCTTTACCGTCGGGGAAGGCAAACTCCTTGGTGTAGAGCAGCGGTTGATCGCTGCCGTCGGCGGCGACCGGCCACTGGAGTGTCTTGTAGCCCTCGAGCCTTTCGTAGCTCACCCCGGCGAACAGCGGAGTCAGCGCGGCGATTTCAGCCATGACCTCGGAAGGGTGCTGGTAGTGCCAACCTGCGCCCAGATGGTTCGCAAGGTCCTGAATGATCCGCCAATCGGGACGGCTTCCTTCCAACGGCTCGAACACTTCATAGAGCCTTTGGATTCTCCGTTCGGTGCTGGTGAAGGTGCCTTCCTTTTCCAGACTTGGAGCGGCCGGCAACACGACGTCGGCGTATCCGCACGTGACGCTGAAAAAGATGTCCTGGACGACGAAAAACTCGAGCTTGGCGAACGCATCGCTGACGTAGTTCGCGTTCGAGTCGACGATGCTCATCTCCTCGCCGGTCAAGTACATCGCCTTGAGCTTGCCCTGGTGAATCGCCTCCACCATCTCGTGGTTGTCGAGCCCTTTGCTCGAGGGTAGTGGAACCGTCCAGGCCGCTTCGAAGCGCGCGCGCACTTCGGGATCATCAATCGACTGGTACCCAGGAAGACTGTTCGGCATAGAGCCGTTGTCGCTCGCGCCCTGCACGTTGTTGTGGCCGCGCAACGGGTAAGCGCCGGTTCCAGGGCGCATGTAGTTCCCGCTGATGAGCAGCAAGTTGGATATCGCCGTCGAAGTGTCGGAACCCTGGCTGTGTTGCGTCACGCCCATCGCCCACAGGATGCAAACTCTCTCTGCCTCGGCGATCATGTGCGCCACTTGCTTCAGGGTATCGATCGGCAGCCCGGCGCGTTCGCTTGCCATCTCCAGGGTGAAAGGCTCCAGGCTGCTGCGATACTCCTCGAATCCATTCACCCATCGATGGACGAAGTCGGTTTTCGCCAGCTCGTTGTCGATCAGATACCGGCTGACCGCCGAGAGCCAGATGAGATCGGTTCCCGGCCGCGGGTGCAGGAACACATCGGCGCGGCGTGCCATCTCGTTCTCGCGTAGATCGGAGACGATGAGCTTTTGCCCATGCAGCTTGTGCGCCCGCTTGACGCGCGTGGCCAGCACCGGGTGGCTCTCGGCCGTATTGCTGCCGACGATGACGACGAGATCGGCTTGGGCGATATCGCTGATCGACCCCGAGTCTCCGCCGTAGCCGACGGTGCGAAACAGACCGACCGTCGCCGGTGACTGACAATAGCGCGAGCAGTTGTCGATGTTGTTCGTGCCGATCACCGCCCGCGCCAGCTTCTGGGTGAGATAGCTCTCTTCGTTTGTGCACTTCGAGGAGGCGATCACGCCGATGGAGTCTGGTCCGCTCTTCGCCTTGATGTCGCTCAAGCGGCGCGCGACCAGGCTCAGGGCTTCTTCCCAGGTGGCCTCACGAAATCTGTCGCCCTCTCGAAGGAGCGGTGTCGTCAATCGCTCGCCGCTGTTGATGTGGTCCCAGGCGAACTTGCCTTTGACGCACGTCGAAACGCCGTTCGCCGGACCCTCGAGCGGTGCGACCTTGAGAATGTGGCGATCCTTCGTCCAGACGTCGAAACTGCAGCCGACCCCGCAATACGTGCATACCGTCTTGGTGCGGCGGATGCGCGACTCGCGCATTGCCTTCTCGGCTTCCGATACGCGCATGATCGTTCCATAGCCCGTGTCCGGCTCGATCGCCTTGACCACGTCGATCATGCCGCTCAACACGGGCTTGGAAAGTGCGGTGAAATAACCCGCGTGGCCGAGCATCGACGTTTCCATCAGTGCGTTGCATGGACACACCGTTACGCAGTGACCGCAGGACACACAGCTGGATTCGCCGATCGTCGCGCCGCCGTCCCACAGCACGCGGGGGTGCGGGTCTTCCCAGTTGATCGAAAGGGTTTCATTCACCTCGAGATTTTGGCAGGCCTCGACGCAGCGGCCGCAGAGAATGCATTGCTGGGGATCGTAGCGGTAGAACGGGTTCGTATCGTCGACGGCGTATGGCTTAGGTTGGTAAGGGATGGTCTGATGCTCGATCGCCAGCAGCTTCGTCGTGTTGTGGATCGTGCAGTTGCCGTTGTTGTTGTCGCAGACCGTGCAGTAGAGCACGTGATTGCTGAGAATGCGGTCGAACGCTTCGCGCTGCGCAGCGCTCGCGGCAGGGGAGCGCGTGTGCACGGTGAGCTCAGCTGAAACGGCAGTGGCGCATGCCCTGACGAGACGACCGTCGACGTCGACCATGCACGTATCGCACGTTTGCAGGGGGCCGAGCTGGGGATGGTAACAGACCTGGGGAACTTTACCGCCGGTACGGTTGATGGCGTCGATGAGGAGCTCACCCGGCGCTGCTTCGTGGATCAGTCCGTCGATGGTCACCTTCGGCATGAGTCCCTCGCGGTAGCCTCAGTCGCAGTAGCGCTCGTTCTCGGTGTCTCGACAGAGGGACGTGCCGGAGTCGATGTCCTGCAGCTCGAGGCCGAACGAAGGCGGGGGTGCCCCACGGTCGCCGCCGACCGGGCCAGTGCCCTGCGACGGCGGTGGCGTCGTATCCCCCTCTCGTGACTCGATCCGCATGGTGTCCCCCGTTGCGTGCGCGCACTCTGCCCGCGAGTGGGGGAGCGCGTCATGTCCTCGTTACCCTCCGCAACTCGCGTGCCGCGCCCCTGCCAGCGCCGACTGATTGGGGACCCAACGTCGTGCCGATCCGTCGGCACCACGCCCAAGCGTGGGCAACGGCACGGCACCATGGACATCGCGGCGCGAAAAGCGGCAGAAGAGAAGCCAACGGGACCTATGTCGACGCGTGATCCTCTCGGGTGGCTCAAGCACCCCATGATCGTCAACTATGTGGTGCCGGTCCTGTCCGTGGGTGCCACGGTAGCCGTCGCTCGCTGGTTGGACCTGTATCTGCAAGCAGCGCCCGTGTCGCTCTTCATCTGCGCCGTCATGTTCAGTGCCTGGCTCGGTGGATTCGTGCCCGGCCTCGTCGCCACGGTCCTCTCCGTCCTGGCGTTTCAATACTACTTCGTGCCTCCGATCTATTCGTTCGCTGTCGAGATCGCCGAGATACCGCGCGTGGTGGTGTTTACGCTCGCAGCCTTCTTTGTCGGCTCTCTGAGTGCGCGACAACGAAGCGCAACGGAGGCGCTGCAGCGCGCCAATGATCAGCTGCAAGCCGAGAGTACCGAGAGGAAGAGAGCGGAGGAGGACGCGCGGCGCAACGAGGCGTTCCTCGCGGAAGGCCAGAGGCTCAGCCACACCGGCAGCTGGAGCTGGCAGGTGTCCGATGGAGCGCTGCTGTGGTCACAGGAGATCGCCCGCATCACGGGGCGCGAGTCAGTAAAGCCGTCCGTCGATGCCGCCTTCCACCTCGATGACGTCTTCGACCGGGTCGTACATCCCGATGACGCGCAACAAATGCGGCAGCTGTTCCACGACGCGGTCGGTGACAAGGTGAATTATGAGTTCGAATGTCGAATCGTCCTTCCGGACCGTTCGATCCGTCACATCGCGGGTATGGGCCATCCCGTAGTCAACGAGGCGCGTGAGCTCGTCGAGATGATTGGAACGATTGCAGACGTCACCGAGAGACGAGCGGCGGAGGAGGAGATCCGAAAGCAGGCGGAGCTGCTGAACCTCGCGCACGACGCAGTCATCGTGCGCGACCGCGACAGCCGCGTTACGTTCTGGAGTCGGGGCGCGGAAGAGACCTACGGCTGGACGGCGGTGGAGGCGTTCGGGAGAACGACCCACGAGTTGCTGCAGACTACCTTCCGCACTTCACTGGAAGCGGTCGATGCCGCGTTACGCGAGCAAGGAGAATGGGAAGGCGAGCTGACGCACATCACACGCAGCGGGGAAGCGATCGTTGTCGCGAGCCGCCAGTCGCTGCAAGGGGACCAGCGCGGCGCGCCGACTGCGATCCTGGAGATCAACCGCGACATCACCGATCGTAAGCGGGCGGAGGATGCACTGCGGACCGCCGAGGCGGAGCTCGCGCACGTCACGCGCGTGACCACGCTCGGAGAGGTGACCGCCTCGTTTGCCCATGAGGTGAATCAGCCGCTCGCGGCCATCGTCAACAACGCCAGTGCGTGTCTTGCCTTGCTGCCCGACGACCGTCCCGATCTGGACGAAGTACGGATGGCGTTGGCCGACATCACGAGCGACGCCGAGCGAGCGAGCGCGATCATCGAGCGCGTGCGTGCGCTGGCGATGCGATCGCCGGCCGAGAAGATACCGTTGCGCGTCGAGGACGTCGTGAACGACGTCGTGGCCCTGACGGCGACCGAGTCCGCCGCACGTCGAATGACCATTCGTGCCGAAATGGCGGCGGACCTTCCCCTCGTCTTGGGAGATCGCGTGCAGCTGCAGCAGGTGGTGCTGAACTTGGTGGTCAACGGCATGGACGCGATGACGACCGTGGACGAGCAGGAGCGCCGCTTGAAAATTCGTGGGTCCCGGGACGTGCAGGATGGCAATTTTGGGGTCACGATCAGTGTGCAGGATCAGGGCATCGGCCTGAATGGGGCAGAGATGGGACGCCTCTTCGAGGCGTTCTACACGACGAAGGCGCACGGCATGGGTATGGGATTGGCGATCAGTCGCTCGATCATCGAAATGCACGGCGGCCGACTGTGGGCGGAGCCGAATCAGGGACCGGGTGCGACGTTCTCGTTCAGCGTCCCCGCGGCCCCTTCGACTGTGCCCGATGGTGACTGAGACAGACCCAACGGTTTTCGTCGTCGACGACGATCCGTCGATGCGCAGCTCGACCGAGCGCCTCGTTCGCTCCGCGGGATTCGCGGTCAAGACGTTCGGCTCTGCAGCGGAGTTTCTCGAGAGTCCGCAACCGGAAGGCCCGGCCTGCCTCGTCCTCGACGTCCGCATGCCTGGGCAAAGCGGCTTGGACTTGCAGCGCGACCTGACCGGGTCCGGGATCCAGATTCCAATCATCTTCGTGACCGGGCATGCGAGTATCCCAATGACCGTGCGCGCGATGAAAGCGGGAGCCGTCGAGTTCTTGACCAAGCCGTACCGCAGAAACGAGCTGCTCCAAGCGGTTCGCACGGCAATCGAACGCGATCGCGGTGCACGCAAGGAACGATTGGAAGTAATGGAGCTGCGCCAACGGTACGAACAACTCACCCCGCGCGAGCGCGACGTCATGGCGCTCGTCATCAGAGGAATGCTCAACAAGCAGATCGCCGGCGAGCTCGCGACCGCGGAGCGAACGATCAAGTTTCATCGTGCGCACATCATGCACAAGATGAAAGCCGACTCGGTGGCGGAGCTGGTGCGGATGGCGGGTCAGCTCGGCCTCGCAACTGCCTGACGGGGACCTGTCCCAAAGTACAGCGACGACACTGATCGCCGCCTGTCCCAAGGTACAGCTAGCGGCGAGTCGATGCGCGTGGTTTTTCTTGGACCATGAGTGAAGAGCCTCTCGTCGCGATCGTGGATGACGATGCGTCGGTGCGACAGTCGGCTGGCAGGCTCATCCGCTCGGTCGGATATCGTGCGGAGGCGTTTGGCTCGGCTCAGGAGTTTCTCGATTCCGGCCGGGCGGCGAATGCCGCGTGCCTGATCCTCGACGTCCGCATGCCTGGCATGGACGGCCTGGAGCTGCAGCGCCACCTGGGGGGCAACGACCCGGCGATCCCCGTCGTGTTCATTACCGCCCGCGCCAGTGACGACGAGGAGCGGCGGGCACTGCAAGCGGGAGCGGTCGCGTTCCTGCGTAAACCCGTCGGCAAGGACGCCTTGCTTACCGTGCTCCGTGCGGTTCTCGAAAAGCCGACCAGCGGGGGAGGGATACCATCATGACGACTCATCTCGCCGACTCACGAGACGATGGACGGGACGAGCTCGGCAACGACACTGCATTCGACGACGTCGTCGGTTCATCGACCGCGTTGCGAGCGGTGCTCGCGCTCGCCGCCAAGGTCGCCCCGACGGACTCCACCGTCCTCATCACCGGGGAGACAGGTACCGGCAAGGAGCTCATCGCGCGCGCGATCCACAAACGCTCACGGCGCTCGATGCGCCCGATCGTGAGTGTGAACTGTGCCGCGACGCCCGCGTCGCTCATCGCGGCGGAGCTGTTCGGCCACGAGAGGGGCGCGTTCACGGGTGCGCTGCAGCGGCGCCCTGGACGCTTCGAGGTCGCGGCGGGGGGAACGCTCTTCCTCGACGAGATCGCGGAGCTTCCGCCGGAGACCCAGATCGCGTTGCTGCGCGTGCTGCAGGAGCGCGAGTTCGAGCGGGTCGGCGGAACGGCCACGATCCGCGCGGACGTGCGCGTCGTCGCTGCCACCAATCGCGATCTCAGGGCGGCGATCGAGGCGGGCACATTCCGCAGCGACCTCTACTATCGCCTGAACGTGTTCCCGATCGAGCTCCCGCCGCTGCGGGAACGGAGAGAGGACATCCGCGCGTTAGCCGAGGTGTTCGTGGAACGCTACGCGCGTCGAGCGGGGAAGACGATTCGGTGCATCAGCGACAGCACGCTCGCCCTCCTCGAAGCATACCCGTGGCCTGGCAACATTCGAGAGCTGCAGAACGTCGTCGAACGCTCGGTCATCATGTGTGAGTCCGACGTGTTCTCGATCGACGAGGGTTGGCTCCCCCACGAGGCGACGCGAGCACAGCAGGCACACCGGCCGTTTCAGCTCCTGCAGTTTCCGGCAGCGGCGGTTCACCCCCGCGAGTCGAGCCCGCCGACCGTCACACTCGACGAGATCGAGCGCGACGCCATCGTGCACGCGCTGCGGTCGGTGAACTGGATGGTCGGAGGCGCGGACGGCGCTGCGGCGATTCTGGGCTTGAAACGGACGACGCTCCAAGGCCGCATGCGGAAGCTGGGGATCGAGACTCCGAAATCCGGTGGTCGCCAGCGGCCGGTGCCGACGGGGAGCGTTGCGCCGTGCGTCGCGAGCTCTCGATAACTGAATCGCTCCGAATGAGCGACGGACGCTCGCTCATCGACCGCATACGGCTCGGCGAATCGAGTATCCGTGTCCTCCTCGTCGTGCTGGTCGTCGACGTTTTCATCGTCGCGCCGATCGCTCAGAGGGAGACGCTGCTCCAGCCCGTCATTCACTCGATCGTCCTCCTGACGGGCATCGCGATTGCGTTCCGGAGCCGCGCACCGACCACTGCCGCGGTCGGCATACTCGCCGTCCTCAGCTTCGGCGCTCACTGGACCTACCATCATCACCCGACCGTTCCGCTCGCATACGCCGACACCGCATTGTCGCTGGTGTTCTGCAGCATCATCACCGGGGTGATGCTCGTCCAGGTGTTTCGCGCGGGACCGATCACCTTGCATCGCATCGAGGGAGCGGTCACCGTCTACCTCCTGGTCGTTTACTCTTGGGCCTTAGCGTGCCAGCTGATCGCGCTGAGCGACCCTATGGCGTTCAGCTTCCCCGTGGCGCCGCTCAACCCGCAAAACCTCCGCTTCCGGATGCTGTACTTCAGCACGACGACCATGACGACAGCCAGCTACGGTGACATCATACCGCTGAGTCCGCTCGCTCGCTCACTCGCCGCTCTCGAGAGCATGATCGGACAGCTATTCCCCGCGCTCCTACTCGCGCGCCTCGTAGCGATGGAGCTGCACTACCGGCAGCAACGTGGGCAAAGCGCGTGAACCGGACATCGAGACGAATCCGACAGACCTGGACACCGTGCGGCGCGTTCGAGAACTGGACTGCGAGCGCCGATATGCAGCTCGTCGAGCCGATTTCGCGACGACGCCGATTGCAGCTTGAGCGCCGTGAGCACCTGGCCGAGATCGTCATGCAGGTCGCTTGCGATGCGGGCGCGTCCCTCGTCGCGGGCGGATGGAGGTACGCCGCGAAGTCGCGGAGACCGGCGTCAGCCCGCATGGCGCCGAAACGACAGCAGCAGCCGCAACGCACGGTGAGGCTTCTCCGCGAAGCGCGACGGCTCCGGGGGCTCGCGCAGGACGTCGCTGTACGCGGCGCGGTCCTCCACGCTGAGGTCCGCGCAATTGTCGAACCCCATCGCAAGCGTTTCGAACTGACGCTTCTCGAGCGGACCTTGTAGAAGCGTCGACATCCGCGTGTGGCGCGGATCGGCGCGGATTCTCTCGTACAGCTTGTCCACGTTGGCGCCGGGCCCCTCCAACAACTGTATGAAGTTGCCGCGGTCGTAGAGCAACATTCCGGTGACGCCGAGTCGCGCGTTATTGATTCGGCTGAGCCGTAGGAGCTCTTTCAGCTCTTCGTCGCTGAAGAGCCGGACTGCGGAACTGATGTAGACCAAGAACGTGAGGTCCTTCTCGGCCATCGGCTCACTCCTCACGAGGGATGTAACTCTCCGCTCCAACGCCCACAGCAATCAGTCGCCGCGATGGCCGAGCCGATCGAGACAGATGGCGACCGTTCGCTAATCTGCGGTGAGTTTACGAAGGATCGCCGAATGCTGCGAATGCAATGACATCATTGTGGCATGTCGAT
>Ga0137359_10002627_pt1 | contig 14397 bp, 10 predicted proteins | sample Mad1_40_16metaG_FD_108281 | JGI IMG/M metagenome (GOLD analysis project Ga0137359, IMG submission 108281) | Vadose zone soil microbial communities from Angelo Coast Range Reserve, California, USA - Mad1_40_16 metaG | ecosystem: Environmental > Terrestrial > Soil > Vadose zone | place: USA... | reverse complement strand
GTCCCGGCGCCCATGCCGTACGCGAAGGTGTTGACGAGCGCCATCTGATGACGTCGCCAGCCGTTGATGAGCACCAGCGTCTCATCGGGCGACAGGCCGCGCAGCGTGAACGGCCGTACGATGTCGTTCGCGTCGGTGACGCTCTGATGCGGGAAGTTCACCGACGGTGCCAGCGATTGCAGAATCTGCCCGGTCTCGGTCACGCCCTGTTTCGACATGTCCTCCGACGTGAACACGTCGACCGGCACCGCAAGCTGCTCCGCGGCGGTGTGGCGCGCGCGCGATCCGACCACCACGTCCACCGGCGACAGGCTGATCGGCTGCTCGGTGAGGACGAAATCCTGCGTGACGGCTGCCTGGTCCACCACGACGCGCGCGGTGCGCGGCTGATAGCCGAGCAGCCGAACGCGCAGCAGATACGCGCCGGACGACAGGCCGCGAATCTCATAGCGGCCCTGATCGTCGCTCGTCGCGTGCAGGCCGCTGCCTTCGGCCGAGACCATCGCCCGGGCGAGGGGCGCGCCCGCGGCATCCGCAATGCGGCCGCGCACGACGCCATTCTGTGCCAGCACCACTGCCGGCAAGATCAAGAGAAACGCGAGTACTTTGCCGACTCGTTGCATATGCATGCCTCAGTGGGGAGTGATCGTCGCCCTAGTCCTACCGCTCGGCGGCAAGACCGTCAAGCGACACTAGTGGTGGCCAGCATTCCAGGGATCGTCGCCCGAAAACGCCATCACGTGCATCCGGCGGCAAGGACATATAGTAGAAGGGCCGCGCGTCGCATGATCGCCAGAATAGACGCGTTCGGTGCGCGGTCAGCTAGGGCGATGCAGGCGCCTGAAGTGCGGATTCTCGATGAGATAATGGAAAGTGAGAATCGCCACCTGGAAGAAGACCGAGGCGATGAATCCCGGGAATGACCGGAGCATCAGCGCCAACCCGTAGGTCTGCAGATATCCGATCGTATACATCGGGCTCGAAATGAACCGATAGGGACCGGTGGAGACAGGTCCGATTGCGGCGTCGGGATCGAAGAAGTTATGCCAGTAGTACGCGTCGCTCCCCAGGGTGCGCGCGGCCCACAGCTTCGTGCCCAGGCCGATGATGACCAGAACCGCACCCGTCGCGACGGTTGCGACGGTGGGCAGCGCCAGGTGCCACGTGTTGCGGGTCGCGAGGCACAGCACCACGAAGGCGAACGCGTCGTTATTCATGATGAGCGCCGCCGTCCGCCGGAAGCGGCCGAACGCTTCGGCACGACTACGTGGATCCGTGTGCACGCCATTCCGCTCCTGACGCCGCAACGCCAATCCCACAAACAGCACGTACGCCATTCGACTGAGAATGGCGTACGCGAGTATCGCGGCCTGCGCCGCCGTCACTTTCGGCCAAAGAGGCGCATGGTGGCCGCGCCCCGCGCGGGGCGCAACCGGCTACGGTACCAGAAATCGACGCGCCGCAGGATCCGAACCGGGCCGGGCAGATCGATCGTGCGGCTCCAGGATCCCTGATGAAACTGAATGCGGGTATCGGGTGAAAACGTTTGTCCGTTACCGAACGTCACCTTGATGTTGTACATCTCGAGATTGCCGCCGACCACTTCGAGTTTGATCGCGGTGAACCCGCCTTCGCGGGCGCCCACGATGATGGCGTCATGATCGAGCGTGAAGTTCACGCGGCGCGTTCCCAGCAATTCCCAATCAGCCGTGGGAAGCGTCAGGAGAACGAGGGCGGTAAGGATGGTGCGCATGGACATGCCTCCGAAATCAGGGAGGGGATCGCTGCAACATACATGGCGTGAAGAGTTTTGGCCCGTTGTCGCGAGCCTGCCACAGTGACGCCAGTGGCAATCGCGCTGGTATAGTACCTGAGGAGACCGTCATGAAACTACTGCATGCGTCCGCGATCAGCCTGGCAGCTCTCGCCGTTGCTTGCGCCAAGGAATCTGTCAGCCCAAAGCCTGTTGGTCCTCAGCCGCCGCCGCCTATTACGGCGCTGCCGCGCGCGCTCACGAGTCAGGAGCAAAGCCTGATCGCGGCAGACAACCGGTTTGCCATCAAGCTGCTGAAGCAAGCGAACGCGGATACCCGCGACACCGTACCGAACCTGTTGGTCTCGCCGCTCTCCGTCGCGATGGCGCTCGCGATGACCTACAACGGGGCCGCGACCACAACCGAAGCCGCGATGCGGGCCACGCTCGAGCTCGATAGCATGACCGTGGGAGAGCTCAATGAAGCGAATCAGAGCCTCATCGCCTTGCTCCGCGGGCTCGATCCGCACGTGCGGTTTGAGATCGCGAATTCGATCTGGTACAGCCTGGCGTTCAGTGTTGAGCAGCCGTTCCTGGACGCGAATCGCACCTACTTCGACGCGCGCGTCGAGGCGCTCGATTTCACATCTCCGACCGCCGCGCCGACCATCAACACGTGGGTCGATCAGCAGACGCACGGATTGATTCACGAGATCGTCCCCGATCCGCTGCCCCAGAATGCGTTGATGTACCTCATCAACGCGATCTACTTCAAGGGCGACTGGACGCGGCAGTTCGACAAGCAGTTGACGACGCCGCGGCCATTCCATCTGGACGATGGCTCGACGGTGAGCGTCCCGACCATGACCTATGGCATCGAGGCTCCCGTGCAGCGAACCTGGACGCCACTCGCGACGGTGATCGACCTTTCTTACGGGGGCGAAGCGTTCTCGATGACGATCATCCTCCCGCGAGAGTCGGTGAGCGTCGATAGCGTGCTGGCCAGCCTGACCCTGGACGACTGGAACGCCTGGATCGCCCGTCTCGATACCGCCTTCACCGAGCTGTATGTCCCGAAATTCAAGCTCGAGAATAATCTCACACTCAACGGTCCTCTCGCGTCCCTCGGCATGGGGATCGCTTTCTCCGATGCGGCCGACTTTTCGCAGATGACTCCAGGAGGCGGAGTCAAGATTTCGGAAGTGAAGCATCGGACCTACGTCGACGTGAACGAAGAGGGCACCACCGCCGCCGCAGTTACGTCCGTAGGAATCGTGCCGACGAGTGTACCGGTGCCGGTCAGCGTGGACCGGCCGTTCCTGTTTGCGCTGCGCGAGAGGCTGTCCGGGACTATCCTGTTCATGGGCGTGATCCGGCACCCTGCGACCCAGTAGGGGTACTCCTCCGAAGCCTTTCCAGGAGGGTCCATGCACCGGGTCACGTTGCTGTCGGTTGCTTCCTTCATCGCTCCTCTCGCACTCGCCGCACAGCAGCCCACCGCCCCGCACGACAGCGTGCGGGGTGCAATTCGCGCGGTGGACACGCGTGCCCGCACGCTCGAGGTCACGACGGGCGTGGGTCTCGCGCTCCGTGTCGTGCGCCTGCAGGTACCCGCCGCCGTCCCCATCACCGACCGGAAAAGCGCGCTGGGCGCGCCGATCAACCTGGCCGAGCTGAAGCCCGGCGATGTGATCCGCGTTTCGTTCGGGAGCCGGCCGACGGGTTTTGTCGCCTATACCATCGAACGCGTTGGCCGTATGGAAATGGGCGTCCCATGACGCGGCGCTGGATCGCGCTCCTGGCCATGTGCAGCGCCGCGTCGTGCCGCCGGCCGCCGCAACCGGGCGACCCGCTGCCCGGGCTGTCCGCCGTCGAGCGGGCGCGATTCGACAGCGGTCGCGGGGTGTTCGACAGCACCTTCACGCCGCAAGTCGGTCTCGGCCCGCTGTTCAATGCGAGCGGCTGCGGGGAGTGTCATGAAGATCCCGTCAGCGGTGCCAACGGTGACGAAGTCGAGCACCATGCGACGGTGTTTCACCCGGAGCGGGCGGGCGCCATGTGCGACGAGCTCGCCGACAAGGGCGGGCCGGTGTTCCAGGACAGCGTGACCCCTGCACTGCACGCAGCACTCGGCATCGACCGCGAGCCGCGCCCGCCGAGCCCGACGGTCGTCGCCGAGCGCACGACACCCGACATCCTGGGCTTCGGGCTCCTCGACGCCGTCCCTGATTCCGTCATCCTTTCATACGCCGACCCTGACGACAAGAATCACGACGGCATTTCGGGGCGGCCCAATCGCTTCTTCGACGGGCGGCTGGGACGCTTCGGGCGCAAGGCCTCTGTGCCGACACTACGCGAGTTCAACGACGGCGCATTTCAAGTCGAGATCGGTATCACGAATCCTTCCGTCCCCGTGGAGGGCACCGTCGCGGGTGACCCGCTTCCCGCCGGGACTGATCCGGCGCCTGAACCAGAAATCGGCGCCCGCGGCCTGGAGCTGGCCGACGCGTTTGTGCGGCTGCTCGCTCCGCCGGCGCCGCTCAAGCAATCGCGCGAGGCGCGCCGGGGCCGCGACGTCTTCGCGCAGGTGGGCTGTACGGGATGTCATATCCCCACGCTGCGGACCGGCGACAACCCGATCCCGGCGTTGAGTCACAAGGAAGTCGCGGCCTACACCGACCTCTTGTTGCACGACATGGGTCCCCAGCTGGCAGACATCTGCTTCGGGCTCGCGAAGCCGAGCGAGTTTCGGACCGAGCCGCTGATGGGGGTGAGACTCGCGACGCACTTCCTCCACGACGGCCGGGCCAAGACGCCGGAGCAGGCAATCGAAATGCATGGCGGCGAGGGGATGCGTTCGCGTGATTTGTTCGAGGCGCTACCGGCAGCCGATCGCGCGGCACTGCTCGCGTTTCTAAAGACGCTGTAGCGACTTCCTTGCAGGAGCCAGCGACGCACCCCACGTTAGACGGGTGCGATCGGTCTGGTTGTGCGTCGCAGGACTCGTGGTGGCTCCTTCCTCCCCCGCGGCACAACACACGGCCCGCACCGACGTGTCCGTCGAGGGGCGCTACGTGTGGCATGGCATCTCCCGAGCGGCGGGGCTGGTCGCCCAGCCATCGCTCGCCCTGGGACTCCGCGTCCACCGCGTCTCGCTGGAGGGCGGTGCCGTCCTGCATTACGAGCTAGACCGCGCCACGACAGGAGAACTGTCCGAGACCGGCGCTGGCGGCAGACACCTCGGAGAGGCAGACCTCTGGGGGCGGGCCATGTTCGTCCTCGGACCGACACGTCTGCACGCCGGCATCGTACGCTACGTGTTCCGCGGCGACTCGGCCCAAGGGGGGCTGGGCCCGGCTCGCAACACGACGGAGGTATTCGCTTCGCTGTCGACGACGAGCCGGTACCTCAACCCGACCCTGGAAGCCTGGTGGGATGTGGGGCGCGTGCGTGGAGCGTATCTCCAGGCGTCGCTCGATCTCCCGGTTCTGGGGTGGCCCTTTCCACCGTATGCCTTCGTGTTCGTCCAGGGCGAAATGGGGCTGAACGTCGGGCAAGGGCCGAATCCCGCCCGACCCGGAGAGCTCGCCAACTTCGCCACTCGGGGCATCACGCATGTCGGACTCGGTCTGGGGACGGAGGTGCGAGCGGGACACCTGTTCGGCATTGGATCGACCACCCTCGCCTTCGGCGCTCGGTCGCAACTCAATACCGATGATGCCACGAAGTTCGACGGCCCAAGCCGGACTCGAGACTTCGTCGTGTGGCTGTGGACGGGGGTCACGATCGTCCTGGGCGGCGACGCGCGGAGTGTGCAATGAGCCCCCGCGCGGTTCTGTTCTGGGCCACGGCCCTCCTGCTGGTGGGGTGCGGACCCACGCGCCTGCACGTGCCCGGGACGCTCAGCCCCCCCCCGGCGCCGCAACCGGGCAGAGAGACGTTGTTGCGGGCCGGGTTCGCTCGCGTCGACATCACGCCGCCGCCAGGCGTGGGGCTCGCCGGCAATGGCCCCGAGGGCGCCGAGGCGCGCGGTTACCGGCTCCGACTCTATGCGCGCGTGCTCGTGTTGGCCGACAGCGGCGGCAATCGCGTGGCGCTCGTCGTCGCCGATCTCGGCCTCAGCTCGACCCTGCTGCACCGCCGGGTCGCGGCGCTGACCGCGCGCACCGACGGCATCGGCGTGGATCGCCTTGTGATCGCGGTGACCCACACGCACGCCGGTCCGGGTCATTACTTCGAAGCCGCCGGTTACAACGACGCGGGAAGCTCGGTCCTCGGCTACGACCCCGTGATGGTCGATTCGCTCACGGCGCGCATTGCGCGAGCAGTTCATGCCGCGGTGGACGATCTTCGGCCGGCGCGAGTCGCGTGGGGAAGTCGCGCCGTTTGGGGTGAGACGCGGATCCGCAGCCTTCCCGCGATCCTCCGCAACATTCCCCTGCCCACCGCGCCGCCGGACGCGCCCGCCGGACTGCCGCAGGAATACGGGCTCGTCGATCCGGAGCTCGCCATGCTGCGGGTCGATCTGCGCGACCCCACGAGCGGCGCGTTCCGGCCCGCCGGGGCTTTCAGCATCTTCGCGATGCACGGGACAGGCAACGCACCATCGAACGACCTGCTCGACCCCGACATTCAGGGCCTGGTCGAGCGGCGGCTGGAGCGGCACATCGACGGGGATCTCAATCGTGTGACCGACGGCGGTTTCGTGCCGCGCGCCGTGTATCTGTTCGCAAACGGGGCCGAAGGCGACGTGTCGCCGGCGTGGCCGCCCCAGAGCCGCTGCAACGTCCCGACACTCGTCCCGCTACCAGCGCTCGCCGGGCCCTTCACGCGGTCCCTGTGGGAGTGGCGCTCTCCTACCGCCACGCATCTGGCCTCCTGCAGGCACGCGGCGCGAGAGGCGATCACGGTGATCGGGAAGAGTGTGGGGGACGGAGCGGTCGCGTTGTTCGACGCGCTCGGGGCGGGGGCGGCGTTGACGGACCGGTTGGAGCTGGGGCGGGCGTTTGCGACGCTGGCGCTGCGCGACAGCGCGCGCGCACTCGGTATCTGCTCGGAGCCGGCGCTCGGCCTCAGCACGCTGGTCGGCGCGGACGACGCCCACACGCGGATTCAGGGGTGGCTGCTATTCGGTCTGTTCGACGTCGGCCTCAAGCAGGGCTCGCCGAATCCAGATGTACCCGGATGCCAGGCGCAGAAGCGCCAACTCTTTGACGCAGCGTTCGGCGGCCTCGCCAATCATCTCTTCGTCAGCGGGAGTCTGCCCTCTTACGCGCAAGTCACGGTGCTGCGCCTGGGGAGTCGCGTGATCGGCGCGGTCCCGGCGGAGGTGACGACGACGGCGGGACGACGAATGCGCGAGCAGATGCTCGCGAGCGCCCGCGAGGCCGGGCTGCCGGTGACTTCGGCGCTCATTCTGGGCCACGCCAACGGCTACATGGAGTACGTCACCACCGCCGAGGAGTATTCCGCGCAGTACTACGAAGGCGGCTCGACGATCTACGGCCCGGGCGAAGCGGCGATGTTCGGGCGCACGCTGGCTCGTCTCGCGGCGTCCGTATCCGCCGGAGATAGTCTGCCTGCGACTGCGGCACCACCGCTCGATCTCGTCGTCGGGCACCAGCGCCACGTCGTCCCACGCAGATCGGCCGGTCGAGTGCCGCCGCCGCGGATCGAGCGAGTCTGGTGCTCGGGTGACACGCTCTACGCCTGGCTGCAGCTCGGCGGGGCGGCGGAGTGGCCGGTTGCTACCGGTGACGTTGCGGCCCACGCGCGCGTCGAGATCGTGGTCGACGACGCGACCCGCACGGTGATGGGCTGGGACGACGATCCGGCGCTGGAGATGCGTTTGCGTTCGCGGCGCGCCGGCCTGGCGTGGTGGGAGCTGCGGTGGTCGGGAGCGCGCGGCCTTACGTATCGCGTCCGTATTCCTGGAGGGACGGACAGCGATCCGGTGAGGTGTGCGGTGCCGTAGTCCGATCTGGAACGTGTGCGAAGGCCGAACCGGCGGGATACATTCACAGCGTCTTCCTCATCGGATCTCGTCATGCGCGCACCGTCCCTCCTGGCGCTCTGCGCCAGCACGCTCGCCGCGACTCCGCTCGGCGCGCAGTCTATCGATTCCCCTCTCAATTCCGCGCTGGTCTGGCGCAACGTCGGCCCTTTCCGGGGCGGACGAATCTCCGCGGCGTCGGGCGCAATTGGGCAACCGGGCGTGTTCTACGTCGGCACCCCCAACGGCGGTGTCTGGAAGACGACGAGTGCGGGGGAAATGTGGTACCCGATCTTCGATTCCATTAAAAGCGTCTCGTCCATCGGGGCCGTCGAGGTCGCGCCGTCCGACCCGAACGTGGTGTACGTCGGCACGGGTGACCTGAATTCCTTCTTCGACGGGATGGGCGACGGGATGTACAAGTCCTCCGATGCCGGACGGAGCTGGCATCGCATCGGCCTGGAGGGCACGCAGCAGATCACTTCCATCCTGGTTCACCCGCGTGACCCGAATCTCCTCGTGGTCAGCGCGCTGGGCGGATTTTTTCAAACGCAGAGCGACGCGCGCGGCGTCTTCCGTTCCACCGATGGAGGCGCGAGTTGGGCCAAGACATTGTACGTCGACGACAAAACCGGCATCGCGACTCTCGCGCGCGCGTCAGACGTGCCGGACGTGATTCTCGCCGCGACGATGTATCGCTCGCTCGCATCGGGCCCCAGCAACCCACCCCCACCCAACCCAGACACGGCGCAGACACGCTCGCGACTCTACAAATCCGCGGATGGCGGCGTCACGTGGCGCGAGATCGTCGGCGGCGGGCTTCCCCACCTCAAGGGACGCGTATCTCTGGCGGTTGGGATGGGGACCAGTGCGCAACGCGTCTATGCGATCGGCGACTTTGGATTGTATCGCTCCGACGATGGCGGCACGTCGTGGCGCCACATGGCGGAAGACGACAAGCGAATCGCCAACGCTCAGGGTGGCTACAACAGCGGCGTGCTCGTCGATTCCAGGAATCCCGACATCGTCTACACGTTCCATGTGACGGCGTACAAATCCACCGACGGCGGCAACAGCTTCACCGCCTTCAAGGGCGGCCCTCCCGGCGGCGACGATCCCCAGGTCGGGTGGATCGACCCCACCGACGGCAAACGCATGATCCTGGGCTACGACCAGGGAGCGATCGTGTCGTTCGACGGCGGCGACACATGGAGCTCGTGGTACAACCAGTCCACGGAGCAGGTCTATCACGTCGCCGCCGACAACGCATTTCCGTATTGGATCTACGCGACGCAGCAGGACGCGGGCGCGATTGCGACGAGCAGTCGCGGCAATCTTGGGGCGATCACGCCGATCGACTGGAAGCCGGTGCCGGGCTGGGAGTGGGGCACGATCCTCCCCGACCCGCGCAACCCCAACGTCGTGTACTCGAGCGGGCTCAGCGTCTCGAAGATCACCTATCCCGGCGGCGAGTGGATCAACGTGGGACCCGAGCAGGACCCCTCGCTCAAGCTGCGCGCGTCGATCAACCTGCCCATCGCGTTTGCGACGTGGCACGGCAGGCCCGAGCTGCTCGCCGGCTATCAGTTCGTCATGGCGTCCGCCGACGGCGGCGTGACCTGGACCAAGTTGAGTCCCGACCTCAGCATCCCGCATTCGAAAGCGCCCACGGTCACCGGAGTGCACGAGCCCGCCCGCGATACGACCATGCCCGCGAGGGCCCTCTATTCCGTCGCACCATCGACGGTCACTCCCGGTGTCATCTGGACTGGTGCCACCAACGGGGTCATCCAGGTCTCGCGCGACCACGGACGGTCATGGAGCGACGTCACGATCCCGGGTACGGCGATCGCCCAGCGACCGATTCGCACTTCCGTCGAAGCATCCAGGCTCGAGGGCGGCACGGCCTACGCCGTACTCGATTTGCACTTTCGTGGCGACTATGCGCCGTACATCTATCGCACGCGCGACTACGGGAAGACCTGGACGAAAATCGTGACGGGACTTCCTGCCTCGCTGCCGAGCGGTGCGTTCGTGCACGTGGTTCGCGCCGATCCCAGGCGGCGCGGCCTCCTGTTCGCAGGTACCGAGAGCGGGGTGTACGTCTCGTTCGATGACGGTGACCACTGGCAGTCGCTCATGCTCAACCTGCCGACGACCATGGTCAACGACATCGAGATTCATGACAACGATCTGATCGTCGGCACATACGGTCGCGGGATCTGGGTGCTCGACGACTACGCGGTGCTGCGGCAACTCACGCCGTCGACGAGTGCCGCGACGCATCTCTTCAAGCCGAGCGATGCGGTGCGCGTGCGGCGCAACGTGGATTACAACACGCCGTTCCCGAAGGAGGAGCCCCAGGCCCTGAATCCTCCGTCGGGTGCCCTCATCTACTACTCCCTCGGCACGAAGCCGGCGGCGGATATCGCGATCGATGTACTCGATGCGCGGGGCGCCGTCGTGCGCCACATGACGAGCGCGGCTCCCACGCCGTTGCGCGAAGCGGCCCGAGCGCCGATGGAACGGTTCTGGCTCGCTCAGCCGAGCGCGCTGCCCGCGAATATCGGGCTCAATCGGGCCACGTGGGACCTGCGCTACGACCCGCCGCCCGCGTTCGCGCACAGCTACGTCTTCAACGGCAATCCCGGTTCGACGCCGGCGGAGCCTGAAGGAGCCCTGGCCTCGCCGGGCGTGTACCGAATTCGGCTTACCGTCGACGGCAACCGGTACACGCAGGCGCTGACCGTCGTCCGAGATCCACGCTTGCGAGTCGCGCCGGCGGCGCTCGCCGCCCAACACGCCCTGCTCATGCGGCTGTCCTCGGGGCTCCAGGCGACGTGGACTGACTTCAAGCCGGTCGCCGAGCTGCGTGCCGCGGTCGCGAAGATCGCCCCGGATGACACCGTATCCGAAGTGGGAAAAGCCGCGAAGGCGCTGGTGACGACGTTGGATTCCATTGCCGGCGATTCGCTGAAGGACGCGCGCCAGGTCTGGGACGCGCGGCCGCCGGTATGGAGCTTCGTGGACTTGAACGGCGAATTTGGGATCGAGTTGACGGCGCAGGACAACGCCGACCACGTGCCGACGCGCGCGGCGCTGGTTGTGGCCAGTTCGAGCTGCGCCGAGCTAGGGAAGCTGGTCGCGCGTTGGAGACAGGTCGTTCGGGTGGATCTGGCGGCGTTCAATCAGATGCTGGCTCGTCACGTAATGCCGGCGCTCGCCGTGCCAGCGGCCGGGGAGAAGCTCTGTTCTTAGTGAGCGCTTAGGGAGTTCGGCGACCTAGGGAGCTCCGCGCGAAACGCCGCGAGGTCCTGCTCGTAGGACGAGACACACATGACCGCGTCGATCGGCGCCGAATTCCTGGCCCTCCAGGAGCTGCTAGCCGGCCGCTATTCGATCGAGCGCGAGCTCGGGCGAGGCGGCATGGGGATCGTGCTGCTCGCCCGTGATGTGGCGCTCGACCGCCCCGTCGCGATCAAGCTGCTCCCGCCGCACCTCGCGACCCGCCCCGACGAACGGGACCGCTTCCTCCAAGAAGCGCGGACCGCCGCGGGCCTAGCACATCCCAATATCGTGCCGATTCACCTCGTCGAAGCGCACGGTGACCTCGTGTTCTTCGTGATGGGCTTCGTGGACGGCGAGACACTCCGCGATCGGGTAGAGCGGGCCGGCCCGCTCCCGCCGCGCCTGGCGACGAAACTGCTGCAGGAAGTGGCATGGGCGCTCGGAGCCGCGCATCAGCGCGGCGTGATTCACCGCGACGTGAAGCCTGACAACATCATGATCGAGCGCGCGACAGAGCGCGCGGTCGTGACCGACTTCGGGATCGCCCTGGGCAGACGGGCGGCCGAATCCGCCGGCCGCTCGATCACCGGGACCGCGCGCTACATGAGCCCCGAGCAGGCGTGCGGCGAACCGGTGGACGCGCGCAGCGACCTCTACTCCCTCGGCGCGACATTCTTCTACGCCCTCACCGGGCGGGCGCCATTCGAGGCTGCAAACGCGCCCGCGATCATCACGAAACACGTCTACGAGATCGCGCCACGGGTCCAGCAGCTCCGGCCCGAGGTGCCCGCCAAACTTGGCGGCGTGGTCGACCGGCTGCTCCGCAAGGCGCCGCCGGAGCGGTTTCAGTCGGCGGACGATCTCGCGCGGGTCGCGGGCGAGCTGCGGGGCCGGGACTTTCGCGCCCCGCCGCTGCTGCGCGCCTTCGTGCGGAACGCGCAAGTCTCCACCCTGGTCCTGTTGACGTCGGTGCTCGCTGGGAGAGGGATGGGGATCATCGGCGCGATCCTCCTCTTTCAACTGGTCGTGGTGGCGCGCCGACTCTTGAAGGACGGCTACACGTTCGACGACATCCGGGCGGCGCTGCTCGCCGAACGGCAGGTGCAGCAGGAGGAGGACGAAGTCATCAAGCGGCGCCGCTGGTTCCTGCGGCTGGACTCGTTGTGGTACCGGATCTGGGCCGGAAGAGCCGGACGCTCGTTCTTCTGGCTCGCTGGGTGGGGCCTCAAGGCGACTGCACGCGCGGCCCTGCCCTCCGTCGAGCCGACCGAGCTCGTGCTAGGACGCTCGGCGCTCGCCGCGTACAAGGCGCTGCCGGACGCGGAGCGGCGGCAGGCGCGCGACCTCCCGGCCGTGCTCGAGCGATTGGAGACTGGGGCAGAGGCACTGCGGGCACGGGGCGACACAGGTGAATCGCTCACCGAAGCGGTGGCCGCGCTCGAACACCTGCGCCTTGCCCTCGTGAAGCGGCAATCCGGCGTGGGGTCGCCCTCCGATCTTACGCTCGTCCTCGAGCGCGCCAGGGCGATCGGAGACCACGTCGACCGCCGGATTGCGGCGGCGGCGGAAGTGCAGGCGCTCCTCGAGTAGCTGCTTGCCTGGTGTTTGGAGCTAGTGTCAATTCTGACACTCGTGACTGTTTCTCCTGCAAGCGACATCGTCGTCCTCGACGAGCAGGCCGTGCGAGCCAGGCTCCACTACCAGGACCTCATTCCCGCCATTGCGCAGGCGCTCGCGGCATTGGCGTCGGGCAAGGTGGTGCAACCGGTGCGCACGGTGCTTCCCGTGGCTCCACATCACGGCTTCTTCGCCGTCATGCCGGCGTACGCGGACGGGGGGGCCCTCGGCGCCAAGCTCGTCACGTTCTATCCGCACAACGTCGGGATCCACACGCACCACGCGGTCATTGTCATGTTCAAGGCCGAGACCGGCGAGCCGCTCGCCGTGATGGACGGCCGCCTCATCACTGAGATGCGAACCGCCGCGGCGTCGGCGGTGGCGACCCAGCGGTTGGCCCGGGCGGACGCGTCAGTGCTCGCGATTCTCGGATCAGGCGTGCAGGCGGGGAGTCACCTCGCTGCGCTGCGCCACGTCCGTTCATTTAAGGAAGTACGCGTCTGGAGTCCTCGAAACGCGCCGGCGTTCGCCGAGCGCCATGGCGTGAAGGCTGCGGCGACGGCGGCCGATGCGGTGCGCGGCGCCGACGTCGTGGTGGTCGCCGTGAACGCGACGACGCCCGTGCTGCAGGGGCGCTGGCTGGCCCCCGGGACACACGTCAATGCAATCGGTGCAACTCGTCCCGACTGGCGCGAGCTGGACGACGATCTCGTCACCACCGCCCGAGTCTTCGTGGACTCGCGCGAGGCCGCGCTGCGCGAATCGGGTGATGTCATCGCGGCGCGGAGCGAGGTGACGGAGATCGGCGCGGTCGTGGCGGGGACCAGTCCCGGCCGGCGCAGCGCCGAGGAGCTTACGCTGTTCAAGTCGGTGGGCGTCGCCGTCGAGGACGTGGTAGCCGCGTCGCTGGTGCTGCGTGCTTGAACCGGTCCGTCCCATCGCGTTGAGCGAGATCCGGGACGCTCGGAAACGCATCGCGGGAACGATCGTTCGCACACCGTTGGTCCGTCTGGAGCTCGGACCGGGGTTCCCCGATGTGCGGCTCAAGCTAGAGAATCTCCAACCGATCAACGCCTATAAGCTGCGCGGCGCCGCCAACGCCGTCGCGCTGTTGTCCGATGCCGAGCGGCGGCGCGGCGTCTGGACGATCAGCGCCGGCAATGCCGGTCAGGGTGTCGCGTACGCGGCGCGGGCCGCGGGCGTGCCCTGCACTGTCGTTGCGATCGAGACGGCGCCCGCCGCGAAACTCGAGCGCATGCGCGCGTTGGGCGCGAAGCTCGTGCTCGTGCCGTATGCGGTCGCCTGGCAGGCGCTCGATGACCGGTCGTATCCCGGCGTCTCAGGGACGTTCATCCATCCATTCGACGATCAGAACTTCATAACGGGACACGCGACGATGGGCCTGGAGATTCTCGAGGATGCGCCGGACACCGTCGCCATCATTGCCGCGATCGGTGGAGGCGGCCTGATCACCGGTGTGGCCAGTGCCGTGAAAGCATTGCGCTCGGGAGTCAAAGTGTGGGGCGCCGAGCCGGAGACCGCCGCGCCCGCAGCGCTCTCGTTTGCGAAAGGCTCGGCGCAGGTGTTCTCGGATTGGAAAGCCACGTTCGTGGACGGCGCGGGCGGCAAGAGCGTGTTTCCGCGGATGTGGCAGCGCATGCAGCCGGTCGTGGACGGCTACATCGTGGTGAGCCTCGACGAGGTAAAACGCGCCATGCGGCTCATGGCGGAAAAGGCCCGCGTCATC
>Ga0137359_10002624_pt1 | contig 14399 bp, 10 predicted proteins | sample Mad1_40_16metaG_FD_108281 | JGI IMG/M metagenome (GOLD analysis project Ga0137359, IMG submission 108281) | Vadose zone soil microbial communities from Angelo Coast Range Reserve, California, USA - Mad1_40_16 metaG | ecosystem: Environmental > Terrestrial > Soil > Vadose zone | place: USA... | reverse complement strand
GGTGTTCACCGAAGATGTTTTGCCGGACGAGCTCGTGCGGCAAATGCCGAGCTTAAAATGGCTTCATGTCACCCGCGGCGGTGTAAACGCCTACCTCACGCCGACAATCAAAGCGCGGCCAATCCAAGTCACCGGCTCCAAGGGCATCCACGGAACGGTATTTTCAGAATTCGCCCTCGCGTGCATCTTCATGCTGGCGAAACAATTGCCGGAGTGCATCGAAGCGCAAAAGCACAAGCGATGGCAAAAATTAGTGCCGTTTGAAGTCGAGGAGAAAACCATCGGCATCGTCGGCCTCGGCACCGTCGGCGTCGAACTGGCGCGCAAAGCCAAAGCCCTCGGCATCCGCGTCCTCGCCACCAAGCGCACCGCGACGGCAAAACCTGATTGCGTCGACGAATTGGGCACGCCGGATTTTCTACTTCAGTTGCTCGCACAGTCCGATTTCGTCGTCTTACTCCTGGCGTCCGTCCCCACGACGTTCAATATCATCGGCGAAAAAGAATTGCGTAAAATGAAACCCAGCGCCTATCTGATCAATCTCACCGGCGGACGTGCGATCGAAGAAGCTTTGCTCGTGCGCGCCTTGAAGGAGCGATGGTTTGCCGGCGCCGTTTTGGATGCATTCGCCAGGCAGCCACTGCCAGAAGACTCAGAGCTGTGGAACCTGCCCAACGTCATCATCACGCCACGCATCGCCGGCATCACCAGCCAAAAATGGCCGGCGGTGCTGCCTGTCTTTGCGGAGAATCTGCGCCGTTTCGTCGCCGGCGAGCCGTTGAACAATCTGGTCGACAAAGATCTCGGCTATTGATTCATTGGTGTTCTTGGTCGATTAGAGAATCAAATGAAGATCACGGACAAGACCTTAGCCTTCTCTCGACAAACGCCTCTTTCTTGCCGGCAGGTTTTTGTCGGTATTAATATCCGCAAAGACAGTTCTATATATTAATAGTCAGGCTAAGGAGATTGTATGTATAAGACCATAGCCTTGATCTTAATTGCTCTCTACCAGTTTGACCTCGCGCTGGCGAAGTCGAACGATATATACAACATCAAGGTATTGAAGCAGACGGAAGAATCTGTGCTGTTTGAGATCTCATATTATTACAGCGGAGATCACGGCGATAACGCCAAACTTACTGCATGGCCTAAGCCTGCTGGCCTTTGGGGTTCTTCCATAATACCGCTTGTGACGGGAGATCATACGTCACAATTGAGTGTTAAGTTAATGCCTAAGGCGCCGAAAGATGTTCTCTCCGATTCCGTAGAATTTTTTTACTATTCCGACAGTGGCCCACCGTTTTACACAAAGAACTTTACCTTTAAGAAAAAATGGGTCAATTCAGCTGGAAAGCCTGTCACGTCGCCTGAGCAGGTTAAGAGAAAATAGCCTAACCATGCGCTGCAGCGTACAAAACCGCAGCGCGTTTGCCGCTGAGCTTCGTCGTTGCCATATTTAACTCACGGAAAACTTCTGCGAATAAGTCCCGGTTTCAAATATCGGTCCGGACATTAGAAAGTTATCATTTCAGAAATTATTGCACGCACAGGGCAATCCAATCGGATTCCGCATTAACCATTTGAACGTATTGAACGGTTTGAACACTTGAACAGCAATCGACCGGTGCGCCTTGTCGCCCCAGTAGTTCTGTAGTAGATATTGATCCATCAAAATCGGGAGGGAAAAGCCATGGCATCGATCCTTTACGTTGCGACGGATGAAGGCGTGGTCACGCTCAAAAGCGAAGACGGCCACAGTTGGAAACAAGAACATCACGGTCTAAAAGAATGGGCGATTCCGGAAGTCGCGGTTTCACCCAACGCGCCGAACAAAGTTTTTGCCGGGACGCGCGGCGACGGCGTCTGGGTCAGCGAAGACTTCGGCGCGAGCTGGAAAAAACCCTGCTACGGCAAACGCGGCCCGGGCAAAGTGCGTTGCTTGACCTTCGATCCGCGCGATTCAAATACCCTCTATGCGGGAACCGAACCCATCGACGTTTTCGTCAGCCACGATGAAGCGAAGAGCTGGGAGCGGCTCGATTCGGTTTGGAACATTCCCTGGGTTTCAACAGTTACCTATCCGGTGGCCGCTGTGGAACCGCACGTGCGCGATATCACCATCGACCCCAAGGATCCCAAGACCATGTACGTCGCATTGCAGGTCGGCTACATGCTCAAAACCACCGACGGCGGCAAGAATTGGGAGCTGCTCAACAAGAACCTCGACTGCGACGTGCATACCATCGTGCTCGATCCCGAAGACAGCAACAAAATTTTCATCGCCACCGGCGGCCACGACTGCCGGGCGGGTAAAGCCCCAGGCCGCGCGCTTTATTCCAGCAGCGACGGCGGTAAAAACTGGGCGCCCATGGCCATGGAATTCAAAGAAGAGTACTCCGTGCCGCTGACGATTCATCCGAAGAAGCACAACGTGCTTTATTCCGCCGTCGCCAACGGACAGCCGGGTCAATGGCGCAAGCGCAACACCGGTGCGGAAGCGTTTCTCATTCAGTCCACCGACAGCGGCCAAAATTGGAAAATGCTTGATGGCGCGGTTTCGCAAGCGAACCGCAGTTTTGTCGAAACCTTCGCCTTCGATCCGGCCAACGCTGATTGCATGTATGCCGCGCAGCGGAACGGCGATCTGTTCGGCAGTGAGGACAGCGGCAACAGCTGGTTCAAGCTGAACCTCTCGGTTCCGGAGCTTTCCGACATGAAAGCCGCGCGCGCATAGGCAGTCACACGCGGGCGACAAACTTTGAACGTTGACCGCGGAACGAAAAAGCCTATGGCGAACTTAGTCGGCTGCGCGGCGATGTCCCATGCGCCGCAGTTAATGCTCGATCCCGATAGCTGGCATTTGCTAAATACCCGGCAGAGCGAACGCTTGCCCGACAAGCCGGGTCTAGAGAGAGAAACTCAGGAAGTAAAATGGGCCAAATGGAACGGCTGCATGGAAGCGATCGGCAAGGTGCGCGAAAAGATCGCAACTTTTGGTCCTGACGTTCTCGTTGTCGTCGGCGACGATCAACATGAAAATCTCGTCGACGACAACATGCCGCCGTTCACGATCTTCATGGGCGAGGAAGTGGAAGCCAGCCTCAGCTTGCGTTATTTAAATCAGCCCAAGTCGGAAAATCGCACCAAGTATCGCGTCGCCACGAAAATCGCCGAAGGCCTTGTCAGCGGGCTAATGGACGAAGGCTTCGATCCGTCTTATTCCAAAAAAACCCGCTACGATGGCGGGCTCGGCCACGCCTTTGCGCGCGTGCTCAAGTTCGTGAGCCCGCAGGCCAAGCACGCCGTGGTTCCGGTGATGGTCAACACCTACTATCCGCCGGCGCCGTCGGCGCAGCGCTGCGTGCACTTCGGCCGCGCGCTGGCGAACGTTTTGCGCCGTATTGCCGGTGACCAGCGCGTTGTCGTCGTCGGTTCCGGCGGACTCAGCCATACCAAGATCGACGAACAACTGGATCATGAATTTATTCAGGCTCTCAAGCAAAACGATCTGAGTTATATGGCGGCGATGCGCGCATCGGATCTGGTGGAAGGGACTTCAGAGATTCGCAACTGGATCGTCACCGCGGCCGCCGCCGATCGGCGCGGAAACCTCGTCGACTACTTTCCGCTCTATCGCACCACCACGGGCGTCGGCTGCGCCATGGGATTTGCCTACTGGGATTTGAGTTAATTGAAAGGCCGCGTCCGTCGCCTCACCGGTTTTTTCCGACTGTCATCCTGAGCGACAGCGAAGGATCTCGACCCATCACAACGGATCGGAAGATTCTGCGCCTGCGGCTCGGAATGACACTTCCAACTCCTCCGATCCATTCCGCACAAACGACACTGCTCGGCAATGACCAACGGATCTTCTGAATCGAACCCGCAATCCATCGGGCGGCTCGCCGCCTTTCGCTACCGCGACTTCAGGCTTTTTTGGTTCAGCGTATTCACTTCCAACGTCGGCACCTGGATGCAGATGACGGCGGTAAATTGGTTGCTTTACAAGCTCACCAAGTCGCCGCTGCAACTCGGTATCAACGGGCTTTTTCGTGCCGTCCCGGCGATCGCGCTCGGCATCTTTAGCGGCGCCCTGGCGGACCGCTACGATCGCAAGAAACTATTGCTCGCGACCCAATGTCTCTTAGGATCGCTCGCCCTGCTGCTCGGCGTGCTCGACCATTCGGAAAACATCCGCCCATGGCATATTTATACGATCACATTTTTCAGCGCCGCCGTGAGTTCCTGCGACGGGCCGGCGCGCCAAGCGTTGTTTCCGTCACTGATTCCGCGCGCGCTGCTGCCCAACGCGGTCGCGCTGAATTCCATCTTGTGGAAAGGCGCGGCTCTGCTCGGGCCCATGCTCGGTGGTATAGCCATCAGTTGGATCGGCACCAGCGGCGCGTTCTACGCCAACGCGGCAAGTTTTCTGGCGGTCATCGTCGCGCTCCTTTTGATGCGGAGCCATTCGATCCCGCCACAGCAAACTCGCCACATTGTCGATGAAATGAAGGCCGGCTTATCCTTTGTGTACTCGGAGAAAGTCATCCTTGGCGTCATTGTCATGGAAGCTACGACGTCGATCTTCGGTCTGGACAACGCGATTCTGACGATCTTCGCGAGTGATATCTTGCGCGTCGGAGCGCATGGTTTCGGACTCCTGCAATCGGCGCGCGGGCTTGGCGCCGTAATCGGATCGTTTCTCTTTATCACCGTCGGCCAGCGCCCGTATCAAGGGAAAATCTTGCTGGCTTCGGCGCTGCTTTATGGCGCGGGATTCGCCTTTTTCGGTTACGCGCCGACGTTCACTCTGGCCCTTTTGCTGCTGACGTTTGTCGGCGCCGTCGATACGATCTGGGCGTCGGCGCGCAGCACCATTCTTCAATGGCTCGCTCCTGACCGGATGCGCGGCCGGGTGATGGGAATTTTTCAGCTCAGTAATCAGGGGCTAAACCCGCTCGGCCAGGTCGAAACCGGGCTGTTAGTTCCGGTCGTTGGCGCGCGCGCCGCCGCGGCACTGGGCGGCTTGATCGTTTCCGCCATAACGCTCGCGACAGCGTTGAAGGTTTCCGAATTGCCCCGCTTCAACCTCGACGCTCCGCATCGCAAGCGAAACAGCGGCGAAAATCTCTCCGGCAGTAGCGAATAGTGGAAACCGTTTTTCGCTGCTGCGACATTCGTCGGCAATGGATGTGGAAAACGAGTCGGCGATTCTCGCACAGCCGCGAGGCTATATCGGTCATGCCACGGCGGCAAGGCCATTACTGCTCTTTCGTCCAGTTCACCGTTCGTATACAAGATTCTGTTGATGAGCGACGCACCGAGTTCTCCACCTACACCGCCGGGCCGCCTTGCCGCCTTTCGCTACCGTGACTTTCGCCTGTTCTGGTTCAGTTTGTTCGTTTCCAACATCGGCACCTGGATGCAGATGACGGCGACCAATTGGTTGCTCTATCAGCTGACCAATTCTCCGGTGCAGCTCGGTCTCAACGGGGTGTTTCGCGCGATTCCGGCGATCGCGCTCGGATTGATCAGCGGCACTTTCGCGGATCGTTACGATCGCCGATGGCTCATGCTCTGGACCCAGCTGATTCTCGGCGCGCTGAGCCTGGCGCTTGGCGTTCTCGATCAGGCCGGGCATATCCAAGCCTGGCAAATTTTTTTGTTTACCTTTATCAGCTCATCCGTGGGCTCGTTCGACGGTCCGGCGCGCCAGGCGCTGTTTCCCTCGCTGGTGCCGCGCGCGGTGCTGCCCAACGCTGTGGCGTTAAATTCTTTGCTGTGGAAAGGCGCGGCCTTGCTCGGTCCGACTCTCGGCGGGATTGCCATCGGCGCCATGGGCACCGCCGGCGCGTTTTACGCCAACGCCGCCAGCTTTTTAGTCGTCGTCATCGCGTTGTTGCTCATGCGCGCGTCATCCCCGCCGGCGGAAAAACGGCGCCACTTTTTTAGCGAAACTCAGGAGGGATTTTCTTATATCGTCTCGCGGCCGATTATTCTCGGCCTCACGGTCATGGAGGCTTTCGGCTCGGTTTTCGGTCTCGACCACGCGATGCTGACGATTCTCGCCAGCGATGTCTTTCGAGTCGGCGCCGAGGGCTTCGGCTTTTTGCAATCGTCGCGCGGTCTCGGCGCCGTGATCGGCTCGAGCATTTTCATCGGTATGGGGCACCGTCCGGGCCAAGGCAAGATTCTTTTTGTGTCGGCAATTCTGTACGGCGCCGGCTTCGCCCTGTTCGGACTGTCGCCGTCCTTTCCGATCGCGCTGGCATTACTCACATTCGTCGGCGCCATGGACACGGTCTGGGGCGCCTCCCGAGGAACGATCCTGCAAATGCTCACGCCGGAAAAATTTCGCGGTCGGGTGATGGGTGTTTTTCAACTCAGCAACCGCGGTCTCCATCCGCTGGGGCAAACCGAAACCGGATTTATCGTGCCGCTGATCGGCGCGCGCGAAGCGACTTTCGCCGGCGGCATCATCATATCGATCATGACGCTGGTAACCGTGTGGCGCGTGCCTGAGATTGTAAAATTCCGCTGGGACCAAATCGGCGGCAGCGCCGCCGGCGGCAAGGTTGTGGAGGAGGAACGAATCGCGCGCTGAGCGAAGCGCCGGCGCGGCTTTGAAATTTACCGAGGATTCAGCGCAGTAAAACGGGAAAAATTACGGCAACGGCTTGCTGACGTCGCCTAACGGCTTAAAGCGCTGCGAATAGCGCCGCCGCATTCCCTGCGCGCCCATCCGTCCCGTCGGAAATTTATCTCTGCTCTCCGTCGGCAGGTCGATGCGGATATTTTTCGCCGGATCGCGAAAGGTATTCATCGGATCTTTGCCCGCCGCGATAAGTTTGATCTGGTTGTCGAGCAGGTGGCGGTAAAGCACGATGCCGTGATCGGACTCGCCGAGCAGCTCTTTCGTGCGGTCGTAAACCGCGCCCTGGGAAATAAAGATGGCGTTGTCCTGCGGATCGACGTCGTTATTTAGGAATTGAAACTGCGGCTGTCCGTGGCGGTCGAGCTCGGGCGACGGCATATGATACAGCGGCATTTCCTCCGCCGTTTGTCCCTCCCCTTCGCCGAGTGGATGGATCGAGTAATACCATTGCGCCGTGTGCGTCTCGTCCACCGGCACGCGGAAGCGCAGCATATCGGGCCCTTTTTGAATCGTCGGGAAAACTAGCCAGTGACCGACCTTCCAATCGTCGGATTCTTCGCTCTCACCTTCCAGAATGCGCCGTTTGATAATGCCGTACTCGGCCAAATCGAAACCGATTTTCTGGTGGCGCACGCGTTTGCGTTTCAAGTCGGCGTTTCCAGTCCGCTCGGCGGCGTAATTGCGGAACACGCCGTGCAGCCATTCGACGTGCACGGGGTCCATAATATTCTCGACGGTCTGCAGCCAGTTGGCGGCGGTCATCGTGTAACCAACTTCGCGCCAGAAATCGTCTTCGACGAGCAAATCCCAGCGCGGCACAAGCGGCGCCGGCTTGGGTCCGAGATAGGCGAAGATCATGCCGCCTAATTCTTCGACGGCATAATTCGCCAGCTGAATTTTGTCTTTGAAACCACCGGGCTTGACGGTCTCTTCAAAGGGTTGTTCCAAACAGCGGCCGGCGCGGTCGAACTTCCAGCCGTGATAGGCGCAGCGCAAACCATCCTCTTCGGCCATCCCGTAAGCCAAATTCGCCCGGCGATGTGGGCAGTGGGCATCGATCAGACCCAGCTTCCCTTGCGTGTCTTTAAATAACACCAACTCTTCGCCGAGAACTTTGACGAACTTCGTCGGATGGCGCGTCAGCTCCGAGACCGCGGCGATCGGATACCAATAGCGGCGCAACAGATCTCCCACCGGCGTGCCCGCTTTGATCTGGGTGAGGCGTTCGTTCTCTTCTTTGCTGATCATGCTCTACTCCCGTTTTCGTGATCGCCTATGACGACAATTTATGGCTTCTTGGCACTCTTTGCCAGCGCCTGGCTCACTACTTTTTGCATGGGCTCGGCGTCCATCCATTCCGCCTTCCATGTCACCATATATTTCGCTCCTTCTTTGCGTCGGGCCATCGGGCGCAAATCGCTCTTGGAAATATCCACGCGAAGCGAGTCATTGACCTGGCCGTCACGCTGAACCGCCATCTGTCCTTCGCGCGAAAGCAGCCAATTGATAAAAACTCTCGAAGCATTGGGGTGCGGCGACTTGTCGAGCCAAACCAAGGTGAAGGCGCCCGGCTCCAATGCGCCGCCTTCTTTCCATGTTCCGGTATCGAAGACATTGATCGGCAAACCTTGCGCTTTCGCCTGCAAGATATCGTCGCCGTTGCCAAACAGCAGGATCGAGAAACGTCGCTGCGCCACCCAGTCGATGGCTTGACGATAATCCCGCGAGATCATGACGACCTGTTCGGTAAACAGCCGGCGCAAAAACTCCTCGCCCAATTGCGGGTGGTAATAAACCGTGCGCGCGCCGCTGCGGCCGTATCCGGCGGAGCGCGGATCGATGACGACGATTTTCGCGCGCCATTTTTCGTTCAGGAGATCCCAGTAGGAACTCAATTCCCCCGGCGACACCAGCTCGCTATTGTGCGCGACCATATTTACCGAGACGCTGCCCACAGGAACGAAGATATATTTGCCCTCCGTGTCGATGTATTGATGCTTGCCCGACCACCATTTCGACTCGTCTTTGACTTCGGGCAAAATGAACGCGGCGGCGATGGGCTGCAATGTTTTAGCTTGATGCAGTGAATACGGCGATGTGTTGCCGATGCGCGCGACGTCGGCGAGATATTTTCCTGCGCGCCGTTCCGTCATGATACGCACGAGCAGTTCGTTGCCCCTGCCCTGCACGACTTTGACTTTGACGCGCGGGAATTTCTTTTCGAATTCACTTAAAAAGTTAAAATCGCCGACCGTGTAATAAGAAATTTCACCTTCCTGCTCCGCGGCCTTGACCGTGCGCTCCCACTCCGCTTCCCATGCGCTTGCAGCATGAACGGTTTGATCAAATGCCAGGAACAAGAACGCTATGGCGTAGCAAAAACCCAGTACTTTGCTGCTTGTTCTTATTTTCACAGACCGCCGCTCGATTCGTTCATTCCGGGCAACCAAGGCGAAGGCCGGGGGCGACCGGGAATCCAGGAATTTAGGTAGAGGCGTATGGCATACGCCCTTTCTGGATTTCGTCTCCGCGGGAATGACGAAAGGAAGTTGATGAGCTTACGGGTTGATGCAATTTTTCCGGCCACGTTTGCTGCTATTTCTTGATAATCTCTTTTAAAAGCTTGTTCACCGGCTCTTGATTGCTCCGCTCCGGCGTATCCATGATGATGTACTTCATTCCCGCGACTCGTCGCTGCGGCGCGGGAATAGGATCTTTGGCGATATCGACGCGCATCGACTCCACCAACAGGTCGGCGGAGTTCATGACCCTTTGGAACGAGACTTGACCTTCCCGCGATAACAGCCAATTGACGAACAGCCGCGCGGCATTGGGATGTGGCCCCTGATTCATCAGCGCGATCGAGCCATTGCTGCCGGAGGAGATCGCCGGGGTTTCTTTCCAGCGATAAGTTTCAAACTCTTCGACTGCCAAACCCTGCGCCCGCGCCGTTTCGATATTGCCGCAAAATAAACACAACGCATATTTTCCCACCGCGAGCCAATCCAACGCTTGGCGGTCATCGCGGCTCAAGGCCGCATCCATCTCCGCGAACAGGCGGGTTAGAAATTTGTCGCCGAGGTCGGGAAGATTGTACAGAATGCGCATGCCGACCCGCGGCCGGCCGGGTTGGCGCGGGTCGACGGCGACAATTTTGCCGCGCCACTTTGCTTTGTTGACGTCCCAGTAGGACTTGAATTCATTAGGGTCGACCAGATTCTTGTTGTAGAAGAGATTCGGCATATCGACGCTGCCGATGAAAACGAAAATGTGACTCCCCTCCGGATCCATATATTGGTGTTTGCCTTCCCACCATTTCGTGACGTCCGTCACCTCCGGCAACAGCAACGTCGGCTTGATTGGATCCAGAGCTTTCGCCGGGTAGAGCACTGTCAACGGCGTCGTCGGTCCACAGAGACAGACATCCCAGAGAAATTTCCCGGCGCGCCGTTCCGCCATCAGGCGCGGTCCGGTCTCCGCTGCGGGCGTGCTCGCGGTGACGACTTGAATGTCGGGAAACTTTCTCTCGAAGACCTTGACCGCCGCTTCGATATTTTCCCGCTGATAGAGAAAAACACCGACTTTGCCTTCTTTCCTGGCGGCCGCAACTGTGCCCGACCACTCCGCATCGATTTTCGTTTCGGCGGCGGACAAGTACGAAATAGCAAACAAGCAAAGCCATGCACCAACTACCGCGCAGGGAAAGCGTTGCATGACCAACATCGCCAAGATGGCAACCTCTTACTGCAATTTTCGAACGACTTGAACTGTTTGAACGATTTGAACGGCTTGAACGGTTCGAATTACGGTTCCCGCGGCCAGAGCGTCATGCCTTCGGCTTTGAGTTGAAGAAAAACCTTTCCGCCCGGCCTAAGTTGCTGAGCCTCCGGCGAGACAATAACCCGGGTTTCTTCGCCCAGCGTCACGGTATACTCGTAGCGGTCGCCCAGGAATTGAACCGCCTGCAATGTTCCCTCGACGATGTTGCCTCGAGTGTCGCTTCCGTCATTCGACAAGGCGATTTTCTCCGGCCGGATCGCGACCATAGCGGTCTGGCCCACGCTCGGGAATCCGTTGGACGGCGAAATCACATGGCTCCGCTGCAGCGTCAGCGCCGAAGCGCCGATTCCCTGGACTTGGACCTCGACCTCCTGCTCGGAAATAGTCGCTATTTTCCCAGGCAACAGAAATGTCTTGCCCAAAAAATCGCGCACGAACGGCGTCGCGGGATGAAAGTATACTTCTTCGGGAGTGCCGACTTGTTCGAGCTGGCCGAATTTCATAATCGCGATGCGATCCGACAAGCTGAGCGCTTCGATTTGATCGTGCGTGACGAAGATCACCGTGACGTGAACCCTTTGCTGCAAAGCTTTAAGCTCCCGGCGCATTTCCTCGCGCAGCTGCGCATCAAGATTGCTCAGCGGCTCGTCGAGCAACAAAACTTTCGGCGAAAAGACCAAGGCACGGGCGAGCGCGACGCGCTGTTGCTGACCGCCGCTCAGCGCTGGAGCCTGTCGCTCTTCTAAGCCGGAAAGGCCGACGAGGGTCAATACTTCTGCAACTTTCTTCTCCGCCTGGGCGCCTCTGATACCGCGCAGCTTCAGCGGATATGAGACATTTTCAAAAACCGTCATATGCGGCCATAGAGCGTAGGATTGAAACACCATGCCCATGTCGCGCTTTTCCGGTTTGACAAACAGTTTTTGCGTGTCGGAAACCAAGCAGCGGTCGGCAAGATAAATCGCCCCGCCGTCGGGTTTTTCCAGTCCGCCGACCATACGCAGCGTCGTCGTTTTGCCGCAGCCGCTGGAGCCGAGCAGGGTAAAGAACTCGCCTTCTTTGATCTCGAGATTGATGCGATTGACCGCTACCACCCGGTCGAAGGTTTTGTAGAGATTGTGAATGCGTAGAATACTCACGTGATCTGTCCTTGCCATTGGGAAGTGAGGATCGAGGATCGATGATAGAGAATCGCGAAATGCGATCTTCGATCTTCCATCCTCAATCCTCGCCCTTCTTTTCCTCGAGATGCAGTTACTCCGCTCTAATGCCGACTTTAAGACCGAACGATCTCGCGACGATGGCCAATCCAAGCGTGAGTAACGTCACCATGATGATCGTAATGCTCGCGACTTCACGATATCCCGCCGCCACCTGATCAAGGGCGAGCAGCGAGAGGGTTCTGGTTTCCGAAGTCGCGAGAAGAATGATCGCCGAATTGTGCTGCGCGGCAAACATGAACTTGATGACGCCCACCAGGACCATGGTCTGCGCCATCAACGGAAACACGATGCGCAAATAGGTGCGCCAAAAACCCGCGCCTGACATGCGCGACGATTCCTCCAGCTCTTTGCCGAGCTGAATAAAATTCGCCTTCAGGATCTGCGTCGACAGCGTGACGCCGCCGAGCATTTGGGCGATCACGAGAAGAAACAGCGTACCGTAGAACGGCCGAAACACCGGCGTGCCGAGAAACATCCATAGCAGGCCGAGCCCGGACAACACGCCGGGAATCGCCGACGGCAGCCAGCAAATCGAATCGAGCACCGCACGGCCCGGAAGCTTCGTCCGCACCAGAACATAACCGATCAAAGAGAACAGCACCGCACCCACGAGTCCGGCGCTGACCGCGACAATCAACGTGTTGTGCAAGCCTTGGAGAATACGCGGATCGTTGAGCGCCATTTTCCAGTATTCCAGCGTCCATGTTTTCGGCAAGTTGAAAAAGCCAAACCGCGTCATGAAGCTGCCGCCCACGACGCTTAACAGCGGCACCACGTCCAGGACGAAAATGACCAACGCCACAAACGCCGTCGCCGGATAACGCCATGCGCCGAGATCGATGACTCTGGGTCTGAATTGACCGGTCACGGTCGTGAATTGCCGGCGCGTAATCAATTTGCGCTGAAGCGGAATAAACGCCGCGAGAAAGAGCAAGATTATGCTGCCCAACGCCGCCGCTTGATTCACCAGCGGCGGCTCCTGCCGCGCCAGATCGACGATTTTCGTCGAGTACACATAAAAGCTCCACGGCACACCGAGCAAGAGCTCGATCTCGAAGCTGCTGAAAATCCGAATTACGCTGAGCAGGAAAACAACGACGATCACCGGCGTCATGGCCGGCACCGTGATCCGCCACAGGGTCGTAAACGCGCTGGCTCCGGACATCCGGCTCGCTTCTTCCATAGATGCGTCCATGCGGCGGAAGGCAGGCGTCAACAGCATGACTTTGGTCGACAGGCCGTTGGAAACCAGATGAACCCAAATAATCCCGGCGAACGAATAAATGTCGAAGTTAAGCCCGCCCAGCAGAGGAACTTGGCGCAGCCACGAGTTGATCAAACCCGTGCTCGGATCGAGCATCAACATCCAGCCGAACGTCGTAGCTAAACCCGGCAGGAAAAACGAGATCCAAAAGCCGAATTCAAAAACGTTGGCGAACAGGATGTTGGTACGGGCGAGCAACCAGGAAACAAAAATCCCCATCGGCAAGGCTATGACTTGCAGCACGATGCCGATTTTGACGCTGTTCCATAGCGAGCGCCAGATGCCGTACTCGCTGAACGCGTCGCGCCAAGATTTCAAACCGTAGACCGGCGGCTCGGCAATCGTGGCGGTGTTAAAGCTGTTGATCAGGATCAACACCAGAGGGTAGAGGACAATAAATCCCATCACGCCGATCAGCGCGGCCATAAGGCCCGTGCCGCCATCCAGGCGCGGAAGCCAGGAACGGCTGACGGTGGTCGGGCTCAGTGTCTCTGTTTTCGCCATGACATGTATCCCTCTGGGAGCAAGCGCGTTTTTAGCGCGTAGCTACAGCAAGTTCAAGAGTGGCGTAGCAAACAATAATAGTCTCACATGCCAAGACATTCCAAACTATCTCCTGCTCATTCACACACACGAAACGACCCCTACTGAAATGAACGCTTCGTCCATACGACGCTGTCGAAGGTCACTCCGAATCGTTCAAAACGTTCAAGTCGCTCAACCCACCTCTTTCCTCCCCCGCGTCGCGGGGGAGGACGTAAGGAGGGGGTTTGAACGGAGCGCAGCGGTTGAACGGCTTGAACATTTTGAACGATCACTTCCCCACCCGTTCTTCTTGATTTAAGACCGGGCTATATTTCGTCGCGCCACCCTGACGGCGCGGGCCGGAGCGAAAACTGCCGCTATTGAGTTTGCTGTCCTCGAGTCGGAGCTTGATATACACATTTTTCGTCGGATCGCGGAACACGTTGATCGGATCTTGTCCGGTCTGAACCTTTTCCAATTGCTCCTTGAGCTGCCGACGGTAAAGAATGATGCCTTTGTCCGAAAGACCCAGCGCTTCTTGGGTCCGATCCGCGACACCGCCCTGGGTAATCCACGCGATCATGTCTTCGCCGCTGTTGTTGTCGAGCAGCGCCCATTGCGGTTCGCCGGTGGCATCGACGCCCGGCACCGGCACGTTGTAGAAAGGTATTACCTCCTGCGGCCCCTCGGAGTCGCCGCGCGGATAGCAGGTGTACCAGAGATGCAGCGTGTGCGTGTCATCGACCGGCACGCGGATCTGAAAAGTCGGCCGGCTCGTGCTCCCGCTCAATAGAATATTCGGGAACAGCACCGGATGCCCTACCTGCCAGTCTTCGTTGTCTTCCGTCTCTCCCTCCAGCATCCGCGTCTTGATGATGCCATGCTCGAACTCTCTGAAGTTGATCTTTTTATGGCGCACCGGATTTCCCTTGAATTCAGTGCGCCCGAG
>Ga0137359_10002621_pt1 | contig 14408 bp, 19 predicted proteins | sample Mad1_40_16metaG_FD_108281 | JGI IMG/M metagenome (GOLD analysis project Ga0137359, IMG submission 108281) | Vadose zone soil microbial communities from Angelo Coast Range Reserve, California, USA - Mad1_40_16 metaG | ecosystem: Environmental > Terrestrial > Soil > Vadose zone | place: USA... | reverse complement strand
GACGGATGGCCTCCTTGCAACTGGGTGAAAGGTCGGCAACCTTTCTGGCGAGGAGTTTCATCAGGTTGTTAAGCCAGTTCATTCTATTTCTTGCCTGGGAATCAACCGACTTTTGCGGCAAGTTATGACCGTATCTTCACGAGATGCGGTATTACGACATAGGTTTGTCGCTGGGAGGTGAAATTCCTTACGAACTTTTCTTTTCCGCAGTTTGGAGGCGTTGCACCATGCGTTGCTTGGCTTCCGCGGACAAACCGCGATCCGGCAGAGTGTCGGCGTGGTCCTCGAACTGCGGCGCGGCTTTGTGCAGAAACTTCAGTTGCTTGAAATAACGTTTGCACCATACGCAGATGAGATAATGCAACCGCATCTTGAACCGCGTGCGTAGCGGCAGCGGCTGCTCCAGAGATCGCGATGCGAGCCGTGACATATCCGCGCAATTGGGCGTGTGCTTCCACACCCACACGATCGCGCGCCGCTTGATGGGTTCAAAGAGTTTCATTCTCAGCCACCCTCGTTCCTAAACCAGTTCGTTTCCAGGCAGCGGCGCAACGCCATGAGCGCGCGGTGCAGCATGACCCACAAATTGTTTTCCGAAATATTCAGCATGGCGCAGATCTCTTTGCTCTCGACACCGTCCACTTCCCGCAGGCTGAACACGGCGGCGACATTTTTCGGCAACTTGCTGGAGCAGTCATGGAAGGTTTTCCAAAATTCCTGACTATCGAGACTTGCACCGGGATCGGACGGCCATTCGAGCGGGCCAAGTTCGTGAATCCAGCCGTCTTTGAACAAACCATCCGGGATGAAACGGTCGCTTTCCTCGCCCGAGTAGAACTCCATGTCGGTGAAGGAAGTCTCGCGGCTGGCCTTGCGATAATAATCGCAAAGCTTGTTTTTCAAAATCCCCACCAGCCAGCTTTTTTCCGCGCTGCGCCCCTCAAAACTTTCCCCTCCTTTTAGCGCCGCAAGAAAAGTTTCCTGTACCATGTCCTCGGCTCTCGCCGGGTCGCGCAAGCGAGACAACGCGTATCTAAAAAGGTAATCACCGTGCTGCTCCACCCAACGCTCCGGATCGGACAACTTGACAGTGGGTAGTGGCGGCGCGGCCGCTGCCAGCGACGACTCGCCTCCGGCTGGCTTGCTTTCCGTATCCATATCTTCGTTTGTTCGTTTGTTCGATTGCCTTCGCCGGCGAAACCGCTGGCAAGTGGTTGTCCTTTGGTCGCTGGACATGGCGGAAACCTTACAACCAAAATGAGCCGCCTCGGCGCCCCAAAATCTTCGCAGGGAGCGCCAGGACCATCCGCATCCAAGCTGCGCAATCGGGCGACCCTCTGCAAGTTGAACGCCAATGACGGAGACGCGAGGGAAGCTCACTGTAAGTTTTCAGCAGGATACGCGACCTACAGTTGAAGCGCCAGAACAGGATTCTGGCGCAGCGAGTCTTGAACGTTGAACGTGAGCGAAGCCAGATAAGTCGAAATTGTATGTCCTTGATGAAACCTGCAATAATTGTTGCCGCCGTGGTGTTGGCAGTTGGCATTGCCGCGATGGTGCGCCACGGGCGCGCCCAGCCGGCAAGCATCTCAACCTACGAACCAGAACGGATGAAGAATTTCAAGAAACCTGAGCCGGCGGAACTAAAAAAACAACTGTCCTCGGAACAATTCGCGGTCACACAACAGTGCGGCACAGAGCCGGCATTCCATAACGCGTATTGGGACAATCACAAGCCGGGCATTTATGTGGACGTGGTGTCAGGCGAGCCGCTGTTCAGTTCGCTCGACAAGTTTGATTCCGGCACGGGCTGGCCGAGCTTCAGGCAGCCCGTGAAGGGCGCGGATGTCGTGGAGAAGAAAGACTCGGCGTTCGGCATGGTGCGGACCGAGGTGCGCTCGAAAATGGCTGATTCGCATCTTGGCCATGTTTTCGACGATGGCCCGGGCGATAAAGGTGGGCTGCGTTACTGCATCAATTCAGCGTCGTTGAAATTCATTCCCGTGGAAGAGATGGACCAGGCCGGCTATGGCCAATATCTTGAACCGTTCGTGAAGGCGGGATTAATCAAGTCCCCGATACACGAAACGGCCATCCTGGCGGGTGGCTGCTTTTGGGGCATGGAGGAAATCATTCGCAAAATTCCCGGCGTGACCAAAACAACCGTCGGCTACACCGGCGGCAAAACCGCGAACCCGACCTATGAAGAGGTTTGCACCGGCGACACCGGCCATGCCGAGGCGATTCAGGTGGAATTCGATTCCACCCGGTTGAGTTACGAAACGCTGCTGGATTATTTCTTTCGAATGCACGATCCCACGACGCTGAACCGCCAGCACAACGACGTAGGCACACAATATCGTTCAGCTATTTTCTACACGAGCGAAGCACAGAAGCAAACCGCCGAGCGCGTGAAGACGCAGCGGGACAAGTCCGGCAAGTTCAATCGGCCGATCACGACGGAGATTACGGCGGCCACGAAATTTTATTTCGCCGAAGATTACCACCAGAAGTATCTCGCCAAAAACCCGGGCGGCTACACATGCCACGTTTTGAGGGACAAGTGATGGAATTCCGTTGGGATTCTGCCGGCGCGCGGCTGGCCTGGCTATTACCTATGAAGAGCCACATTGCAGCCTGACGCCGTGAGAGCTTTGCTTGTGCGCCTACGTGGAGGAAATTCATCTGGCATTGCCCAGCCCACCATTTCCCAAAAGTACTCACGCCAATGTGTGGGATACAAGCCGTCGTTCAATAAGAGTCCTGCCAGGTGCAGAGCCTGGCCATTACTTCGTTTGCGCGAAGAGCAGGAATACGCGCGGCCCTCTTGCCGTTGTGAGTTGATATCGCTGCTCATCGCAGGTTTCAGGAACTGCCAACCCATCGCAATTTTTGTCGTGCGCTGGCTGGCCATCCACTAGAAGCATGTAGCGGAGGGTATGATTGCCAAGAATTCCGCGAAGCGTGAGTTGCCAGGTATTGGTGAAGGCGTCGCGTGTCAATGCGACCGCCCGCCAATCCGTAAATGAACCAACCAACTCGACGGAAGACGACGGCGTGGTTTGCGGGTCGGGAGGTTGCCAGCGGAACACCTTGCTGAACGTCGGTCGGTGCTCAGACGCGCTTCTGCGATATGCCGCCGCGTCGGAGGGCGATTCAAGGACCGGAACGTTGCCGCTCCGTCGCGCCTTTCCGCCTGCGAGATTGTCGAAAGTGTTGAACATTTCCAGTGTCGGAAAATCAATTGTGTCTTCAATTTTACGTCGGAAGTGGGGTGCGATTCCTTACGGCACTTCTAGTTTTGATCGGGCGAGGCCAGGCTCGTGTTGACTAGGCGGCCAATTTCATGAGGAAAGTGTAAGGATTGGCCGACTGTGCCGACTAAATGGCGCACAGGTTTCAAGGTTACAGGATTGGTGTGTACGGCCGTGCAACCTGTTGGTTGCCCCGCGCCGACCCTACCTTGTCTTCGCCATGATCGCGGCAACGTTTTTGATTTTGATGGGAGCATACTTGGCCTGCGGGCTGGTATTCGCCATCCCGTTCGCTTTGGTTGTTGTGAAGCGGATTGACCCGAGGGCCACCCACGGCTCGTGGGGATTTCGGCTGCTCACTATTCCCGGCACGATGGCACTCTGGCCTTTGCTGCTGCGACGCTGCATGAGTGGCGTCCACGAGCCGCCCGAAGAATGCAATGCACATCGCCGTCTCGCCCCACCAGGGGCTTCTCATCACCAACCTCAATCCGCCTCTCCATAATGAAATTGTTCCGGACCATCAATTCACGATTCGATCCGAACCAGCCTCCCATTCAGTGGGAAGGCGACGTGCGAGGAATCATCGCCGCCAGGCGCGAGGCAGAAATGGCCAAACGGAATGCAGGCGCTCGTCTGCGCGTGGTTTGGCATGTCGCGAACGTTCGTACCATCAACCGGCCAACAATTGATGCGCCGATGGAGGTCGAGGCATGATTCGTCCCCTTCGCCAAAGACACCGTCGAATGATCACTACACTTGGTGTTGTATTGCCTATCGCGTTCGCCGCTGGCATCGCGGCGCGAAGACCTCCGCCAAGCGTAGCGTCGTTGCCGACGGAATTGCTCGCGTCGCCGCTAAAGTTCGCGATCACAGAATGGGAACGCGCCGGCCTTTTTGCAAAAACGCTGGTTCGAGTTCGACTGCTGCGCGAAAGTGCCGGTGCGAGACATTTTGCCGTGGAGTTGTCCGCCACGAAGAATTTCGTGAAGCCGGATTTGATTGTCTATTGGGTTGCAGGAAATCCGACCGTTACCGACACGTTGCCGGAAACCGCGATGCTCCTTGGCTCGTTCCATTCAGGTGCGCTTGCGCTTCCCGCCGAAGCTGCAAATGCCGACGGTTCGCTGGTCTTGTTCAGCCTGGCCGACAACGAAATCGTGGATGTGTCGAAGCCGATTCGATTCAACGATTCAACGAAGTAACGATTCACCAAGTTATGGGTGTCGAATACAAAGCGGTTCAATGGAACAGGCAGAAGAAAATTTATGACGCCGTGCTCGTCGGTGGCGTGGCAGTGTATCTCGTTGCATTCGGCGCTCTGACGGAAATCCTTTTTCCTTATGTCACGCCGGAAATCATGTTAATGCGCGCGTTTGGAACAGCGGCATTTGTGTTGTTGCACGTCATTCTTTGCATCGGCCCGCTTTGCCGGTTGAACCCCAGATTTCTCCCGCTGCTTTACAATCGCCGTCATGCAGGGGTGACGATGTTCACGCTTGGGCTGATCCATGCGGTGTTGGTGGTCGTCACCTATCACGCGGGCAGCGACACAAATCCGATTTTGAGCATCTTCGTTTCGAGTCCACTCAACGGCTCGGTATCCGGTGTGCCCTTTCAGCCGTTTGGCTTTTTTGCGCTGATGATTCTTTTTCTGATGGCGGCGACGAGCCATGACTTCTGGCTGGCAAACCTTAGCGCGCCAGTTTGGAAGTCGCTGCACATGCTTGTGTACGTGGCTTACGGGCTGTTGGTGTTGCACGTGACTTTCGGCGTGCTGCAATCCGAAATCAGCCCGGTTTACGTGCTATCTTTTGGCGTGGGTCTGGTCATTGTGCTTGGACTACACATCACGGCGGCGCGAAGGGAAACCGCTGCCGACCGCGAGGCGGAAGCCTCCGCCAACGATGATTTCGTTGACGCTTGCGCTGTCGCCGAGATTCCCGAAAACCGCGCTCGCATTGTCTGCCTTTCCGGCGAGCGTGTGGCGATCTTCAAATATGACGGAAAGATTTCCGCCGTCTCGAACGTCTGCCAGCATCAGAACGGCCCGCTCGGCGAGGGCAAAATTGTTTTCGGCTGCATCACTTGCCCGTGGCACGGCTATCAATACCAGCCTGACACCGGCGCGTCCCCGCCGCCATTTGTCGAAAAAGTTCCGACGTTCAACGTGCGCGTGAAAAACGGCCGCGTGTTCGTTGATCCGAAACCGAATCAAGCAGGATCGAAAACCGAGCCTGCGCTTTTCGAGAAATGAACGACGAATTCTATATCGGTTGGGAAGCCAAGGCTGCGCCCGGCATCGGCTCGGCCGTACGCCGCACCGTCGTCGTGCTGCTCGCGCTCGCCGTGGTGCTGGGTGTGTCGCTGGCAGTCGCGCAACGCATGATTGGTGTAAGCGTATTCGAGTGGGGCAAGGTCAAGGAATTCTCCGGCATCCTGAAGAGTCGGCCGTACCCGCATCTGCTCGTGCCGCGACCGGGAATCGCGATCGGACAACCAGCGTGCTCCAGTTACTATCTGGTGAAGCCCTTCAAGTTTGGCCTCAACCCGGAAACAGCCAGACGTTTTGATGGCCAGGCCGTCCGCCTGCGTGGAACGCTGATCTATCGCGGAAACCAAACGATGATCGAAGTAGTTGACGATTCGATTCAAATCACCAACACGACTCCCCCGGCATTGACCGGTCAGGAATCCATCGCGTTTGGCAGGCAGACGCTCACTGGCGAGATCGTGGACAGCAAATGTTTTCTTGGCGTAATGAATCCCGGCCAACTGACCACACACCGGGCGTGCGCCATCCGTTGCATCAGCGGCGGCGTGCCGCCGGTTCTGCTCGTGCGGCAAAAGAATGGCCAAGCGATTTATCTATTGCTCGTCTCCGTGGACGGCAAACCGGTGAACAAGCAAGTGCTCGACCTCGTAGCCGAGCCGGTGGATATTTCCGGTGAAGTCGAACGCGAGGGCGAGTTGTTATTATTGCGCGCTGATCCCGCGACGTATCGGCGGGCAAAGCCAAACGATTCTCAAAATCCGCAGGCGACGAGGGAGCGACGTTCAAACTGAGAAACGAGTTGGAGACTCCTCACGTCGTCCCTCGCATTGTTGCCAATCATGAAATGCTTCAACCACAACGCAATGGACGTTGTGTCTGTCTGTGCCTATTACTGTCGGTCACTGTGCCCGACTGCATCCCATCTCCCTCGGTGGCGCAAATCGTTTGTCGAAACCGAGGCCTTGCGCCTAAAGGCTTAAACGCTTTTTTGATCACCACGCTCCTTTGCGAAATCTTTTTTGTAAGGGATTGTCCATCGCTGCGACGAACATAATAAGTAACGCAGCCGTATCGGTGACTCAGACGGCGTTTGCCCGTGGCAGTGTAGCTCGCGAGTGCAATGTGCAACGGTCGTAGGGCGTGTAAAGGTCGCCACCGCGCGTTTAACAACACAAACAATGACGGGCAGCAGAAACAAACGCATGAAAGCAAAAAATGGAAATAAAATGCAGCCGCACGCTGTAAGAATCGAGTTCCAGCATGAACAAGCACAAGCCGTGTGCGTTGCTGGGACTTTTAACGAATGGCGACCCGGTGTGACACCGATGCTTCGTCGTGAAAAAGGCCAGTGGATAAAGGAACTGGCGCTTCCACCCGGACGATATGAATACCTGCTCGTGGTGGATGGGGCGTGGGTCACCGACCCATCAGCCCCGGACCAAGCCCCTAATCCGTATGGGGGGAATAACTCTGTGCTTTTGGTGGGAGGCGAGCAATAATCAGCGCCAAGTCCGCCGGTTGGAAATCCGCAGTCAGGACACTCACTGGTGAACCATCTTTGCCGGTGTCGAAGCAATTGGTCGGTTATTACTTGCTGCTGGGCATGGGATTTCTCATTGCGGCTGGCATCATTGACACGCTGATGAAACCGAGCGTGCATGACTTGATTATTTTTTGTCGAGCCGCTCAAAATCACGGGTGAGGTTGTTCGTCAAGGCGATCTGCTGATTTTCCGCGCCGACCCGCCCACGATCACTGTGTTGGAAAATAGGCGATCTGAAGTATGAAATGCTCCAGGCACAACAACGAGGCGGTCGCCGTATGCGCTTATTGCGGACGAGCGTTGTGCAGCAAATGTATCGAAGCTTCAACCACGCCGCGCATGGTTTGTTCGAGCGATTGCGCTGCCGCACTCACGCACGCCGACGAGGCGATTCAAATTATACTCCATCGCGGAGCGCAAAGCGCAAGAGCCAGCGCATTTTACTGCTACGTCAGCGGAGGACTCTCCGCTTCGGCCGCAGTGGTCGCGTGGTTTATGTTGCCTTCGCCATTTCTCCTTTTGTTCACGAGCGCGTGCGCGATCGTACTAATTGCATCTGGCGTTTGGTACGGGCGCGGCTCGAAAACACAGGACGATGATACGGGGTAGTCGAATTGGACGTAAATATTCGCTTCTGTTCGCGTCAGCCCATGAAAGCGTCTCGCCGGCAACGCATCGTTCGAATCCTTCTCGTGAGCGGGGCGGTTCTGCCGGTTTCACCTGTCGTTTTGCTCCACGTTGTGAGTTTTTTATTTTCTCTGCACGACAGGACGATGAAACCGTTTGCTTCAAGAGTCGTGACCGATTCACCCGGCCATACCCTGCGCTACTACGAACTGAAACAACGCGACGCCGAATGGAACATCCTTTTCATTCACGGCACGCCCGCGACCGCGGCGGTTTTCGGAGAACAATTCCGCCATCCGTTTCCCCACGCCAATTTAACGGCCTTGGACCGGCCTGGTTTTGACGCGTCCGGTCCAGATCGCCGACACCCAAGCCTTGAAGACCAGGCGAACGCCGTTGGCGCTCTGCTCAATAGCGGATCGGTGCGAAGAACAATTCTTGTCGGGCATTCCTACGGCGCGCCCGTCGCGTTGTTAGCGGCGCTGAAATTCACGAATCAAGTCGCGGGCGTGGTGCTGGTCGGTGGGAGCGTTGACCCAGCCCAGGAACGAACGTTTGCGATTCAACGCTTTGCCGATTGGCCACTGGTTTCGTGGCTCGTGCCGCGATCCCTGCGGCAATGTAATCGGGAATTACTCACGCTCCGCGCTGATCTTGAGCGGTTACAGCCGCAGTTGTCCGCCCTAGCAGTGCCAATCGTCATGCTTCACGGCGGCGAGGACCATCAAGTGCCGCTCGCGAATGTGGACTATCTGCGCGCCCAGCTCGCCGCCGTCGGAAAGACAAACCTTTTCGACCAATTGGTCTTCTCCGATTACAACCACTTCATCCCTTGGGAGCATCCCGATGCAGTTGACTCAGCGATCCGTACGGTGACGAGCCAGTTGAGCCGCACCACGAGAATTCAAAGGAAAGAGTCGAGTCTTCCAGCGGACTAATGGAATTTTCTGATATTCCGAAGGATTGTTTATATTGAACCGCGCCGTTCGCATCAGAAAGGATGAATTCGACCGTTAATAACGGGTCGTCAGATCAATCCACGATTCAGGAAGATAACGCAGAACGAGCGCTTCGAGTTTCTTGTCCCAGCCGCTCATAATGCCGACCGCCACGAAGATGAGAATCACGCCAAAGACGGGCTTGGCTTTGCCCGACAGCGCGATCAACCAGCGCCTCTTCGCCTGAAATAGTGAACGTGAACTGTAAGCCACTGCCAGCAACGGCACACTCGTGCCCATCCCGAACGCTAACATCAGCACAAAGCCGTGGAGTGCCGTTCGCGCCTGTGTCGCAAGACCAATGGCCGCGCCTAGCGTTGGCCCGGCGCACGGACTCCAGATCACGCCAAGAAGCGATCCGACAAAAAAACTAGCTGCCAGACCGGTTCGTTCTTTGTTGGCTGCTGCGGCGCTCGCGCGAGACGCCAAAGGCGCAAGCAGACGGGAAAGCAACTCCTGGGCAGCGGGCGCTAGCGAGATCACCCCGAACAGGAGCAGCAGCAACGCACCCGCCATGCGAATGATACCCGGGTCGAAATTAAACGGCTGAGTGACGAGGGCCACGGCGACGGCGACAACGCTGAACGACAGAATCAACCCTACGCAAAGCGCCACCGGCCCAAGCCGGTGGCGCGAGGAGGCGCTGCCCACGACCAGGGGCAACAGCGGGAGCACGCAGGGAGATAGCGTTGTCAGCAATCCGGCAAAGAATGCCAGCAGCAAGGACAAACTCAGAGCCCTTTCTCAATCAGGGCGCGAATCTGTTTCTGGTCAGTCACCCAGGTGGCACGCGCCACCGCCTTCTCACCTTTGAACACAATCAAGGTGGACTGGTTGGTGACCTTAAACTGCTGCTTCAGCGCCTTTTCATTGTCGTAGTTCACTTTGAACGCCACAACGTCCTTGAGCTTGTCCTCCTGGACGAGGCTCTGGATGACTGGTCCCTGTTTTTTGCAAACGGGGCACCAGTCAGCATGAAAATCCAGCAGCAGGGTTTTGCCGGCGGCGGCGGCCTCCTTGAAAGCGGCCTCGCTGTAGGGTTTGACTTCACCGCCGAGGACGCTAGCAGTAACGAGCGTAAGCGCCGCGATTAGCACGGCGAGTGATGTAATGCGTATGATCATCTGTTTTACCTTTTTGTTGTTTGGTTTGTTGGGTTCGATTTTGGAAACTTAGGCGCGCTCATGCACGGAGTCCGCGCTCAGTCACTCCGTGGTTGGATCAGTCTTCCGGCATTTGTTTTACTTCTTTGAGAATATTATCGGCCTTGGTCCGGTCGCCGTGGCTATGGCTGATCTTTACGAATTGAACCATCCCTTTCCGGTCCAGGACAAAGGTTGACGGGTAGGAAGTTTCGCCCTGCGCGTCCCAGCGCACGCCGTAGGCATTGACCATACTGAAATCCGGGTCAGTGACGTAAATGAAGTCTTTCGGCCATTGTTTGTCCTCCAGGAACTCCTTGGCGTGAGCCTTCAGGTCATCAGCCGGTCCGGGATAGACCATAACAACGCGCGCTTTCGCCTCGGCAAATCCGGACGCCGAGGCGACGTAATCTTGCACTTGTTTGGTGCAAAGCGGACATTGGTATCCCGGCCAGCCGCGGAGCACGATAAGAACCACCTTGCCCTTCGCGGTCAGATCGCTCAGATGCACCACTTGGTCGTCCATGGTTTTAAGCGCAAAATCAGGCGCTTTATCCCCGATTTTCGGGGGAGTCCCCGCGTGGAGGGCGAGCGGAATTACGCATGCCAGAAACGCGAATACCATTTTGAGTGATTTATTTATTGTCATTGTGTTTGTTTTGTTGACTGGGTTTAAGTGTTTCCGGACTTTGAAAATACTGGTTCATTCCGGGATCAAAGCCGCTTCTCTTCGATGTCGTACACGTCAAACCAGCGGTAAACGACGCGACCCGCGGGCAAGAACTCCTGGATGTAACCTTCGAGAAATTCCTGGACATCTTCAGACATGTCACCCACGCGCATTTCCCGCATCCGATTGTTCCATTTGATGATTGCAATGCGCGGTTGCGACACAGCGTGCTCCGTAATCCATTTTGCGACCGCGTCATCGTCTGCGCCCGTGGCGACGAAAGACCGGAACGACCCGGCATCAATGCCGGCGAACTCGAAAAAGAACCGGTCCAGCGGGCAGTCAAAGTGATACTCGCCGAGTGTGCCTGAAATGGCGGCGCGGCATTTGTCGAGCACGCGGGCAGCGAGGACGTAGCCGGCCAGCGATTCGCGCGGACTGCGCGGGTACTCCTTGGCAAGGTCTTTTGCTTTTAGGGTCATGGTTTCGGTATTCATGGGTGGTGATATTTTATTGATTGTTGCTCGAAAATTTCGCCGATTTGGTTCGCTTCGTTTTGATCGGTCTACTCACGATCAATGCTTTTGCGACATTAGGCGCGTTGAAGAAGTTTTTGCAGGAAAGTTTTGTTCCCGCCGCCGGTTAATAGGTAAACCTTTCCGCCCTTTGTCCATGTCGCCGTCATCGAACCGCCAGCCTCGACCAATTTTGGCGGACCGTCCTCAGCCAACCCTGGCAGGCCCGCATGGTCCAGGACGAATAGATCCACGTGGTTGCCATCTTTCCACTCGAAGCAAATCAATGTGACCTTTTCCCCATTCCAATCAACCACGCGACAGCCTTCGACGGGCTTGTCGCGAAGTCCATTCGGCAGGTCGAAGTTGGTTTCAATTCCGTGGGCTTGAAGCCAGTGCCGGATCTCCGACGGATTCGAGGCCATAAAGGTAATATGCTCGCGCTCCCGCATCGAGTAGCGAACCATTGTTTCGCGGAAAGAATCGAGTCGCGCTGAACTTTCGTGCCGCAATAGCAGGGCCACCAACCCCAACAGCAACATGACCGCTGCGGCGGCCGCCAATTTCATGGGTTGCCGCCACCATGGCGCGGGTTGAACTATCTTTTGCAGCGCCAGCAGTCTGCCTTTCAGTTCCAGCGGAACGACAACCGCCGTTCGTAATTTGGCCTGGACGCACGAGTCAACGGCTTGCTCCTCGGCAAACCATGCTTGCAACACTGGATCGCGCCGGGCTTGTTCCAAAGCCTCTGTGACGAGAGGATCGGCGGCATCCTGCCCGCCCGGACGGTATGCTTTTAGGATCAATTTGGCCTCTTGGTTGTTCATACTGAATCTTGCCTCTGGTTGAGAACCTGATTGATGGAAACAATTTTGTTATCTACGCGAACGGATTTGACGGCAAGCGCCGAACGCAGCACAGCTTTAGCTCGCGAAAGCCGGGACATAACCGTGCCGATGGAAATATCAAGAAGTCCGGCGATTTCCCGATACGAATGATCTTCGAGGTAATATAGCATGAGCGGTAGGCGATAATGGTCCTCGATTTCCAGAAGTGTTTGCAGAACGGTTTGGCTGTCCAACCGATCCACCATTTCTGGCGTGACGAGCGGCAATTCGTATTCGACGCTGCCAATTTCGAAGTGCGGCAGGCGAGCCTCACGCCGTTTCCAGCCAAGATAGATGCGATAGAGCGTGGTAAACAGCCACGGCTTTACCTTGGAACGGTCGCGCAACTGGCCGCCTTTGGCCAGCAAGCGGGCAAACGTTTCCTGGGTCAATTCGCAAGCATCGTCGCTGTTTCCTGCGAGGCTATAGGCAAATCCGTACAACCCCTCATAATGGGAGGTCACTATCTGCTCATAATCCATCTCGTGCACTCAGGTATGAAGGTTGTGAATGGTCGTTTATTCCAGCAGATGTTGGGATCGAGGTAATGGCGACGAATCGGTCGCAGACCCGTACCGGCAGCCTAGCGTTTTGCCGCCGCTCTGGACAAATCGGGACTGGCCGAGTCATTTGTCCCGAACGCAAAGCGCACGGGTTCGCTTGCCTCCGCGATCATCGCCTCGAAAACGGGAAGGCTACGCGCCCCAACGAAGCGGCGGCGCACGTTGCCCTGGGCATCCACGATAACGGTGGTGGGCAGTTCGCCGCCGTTGAATCGCCCGCCGATTTCATTCCCTTCGTCGAGCAAGACGGTGTAGTTGATTCCCCGTGCCTTCACAGTGCGAGCGACCTTTTTTCGAACCTTTTCCAGCGCCTCCTGATTGCGTTCGTGATCATGGTGTTCTTCTCCGCGTAGCCCTTGTTCCTCCACCGCCGCGTGGCCGCCGATGTGACCATGTTCATCTGGCACGAAGTCGAGCGAAACTCCGACGATAACAAGCCGGTCGCCGTGTTGTTTTTGCAGGGCAATCAACTCGGGCATTTCACTCACACAGGCGGAACACCAAGTCGTCCAGAAATTGATCAATACGACCTTGCCCCTGAGATTCGACAGCCGCACCTGTCGTCCATCAAGGGCGCGGAGCGAAAAGTCTCCCGCCGGCACGGGCTTGCGCGCGCTGATCGCTTCGCGCGGAATTTCCAGGGAAACCGGCGGGAATTCCGCTTGATGATCCGCCCACCACACCTTTGCGCGACGCGCACCGGTCGCGGCTTTCTCCCGGCTGCCTTCGGGAAATTCCTTCAATCCGGTCTTCTCGTTTTCGAAGGGTGACGTCTCGCGTAGTTTCACGCCGAAGTTCTCACCGGACCAGTTTTCCAGCAGCTTCAGTCCTGTGGCGACGATGAGCGGGTCGTCTTCGTCGAGTAGAGAGATAACTGCCGGCACACCGACGCTCGCGCTCACGTGCTTCAAGTAATTCAGACCAAGCAGGCGCACTTGGGGATCGCGATCTTGCAGTTGGGCAGACGCCAAATAGGCCAGCGCGGGATCATTTCGATTCCGCAAAATCCCCAAACAAGTCTCCCGCACATTCATGTCCACATCCAGTGCGCCGGCAAGAACGATGGATTCCAACTCCGAAGAGAGGGGTTGACCCGGCGATCCAATACGCGAAATCTCGCTCACCGCCGCCTGCCGGTGAACGATCTTGCCCGTATTCCACGCCGCGAGAATGGCGGCGGCGCGGTCCGGCGATGTCTCAATCATCTCCTCGACCAATTCGGGCGGGGGAGCAGGGTTCGCGAGCGTGGCGCTCCGAGTAATCCGGACACGCAGCGGCTCGCGGAACAGCCAAACGCCGATAACGAGCGCGATGCCCAAGCCGAAAAGGAAGCGTCGCCGACTCGTCTGTCGCATGGTGAGTTGTCGCGCAACTTTTTGATTCCTTACAGACGACCCCTTCCCTGGCCTGCCTCAAAAAACGCTGTGAAAGGTTTTCCAAAGTTCTGCGACTAATCATGGACAACAGACAAACGAAAACGACGAAGTGAGAACCGATCCGTGAAAAGAACTCTCCTCAAGCCGGTCGCGGTGCTTTGGTTGGCAGGCGCTGCTTTGGCCGATGAAACCCAAGACCGCATTTCGCCGGTTGTTGCCGGTTCTTCGATTCGCGCCACTGTGTTCGCAGCCACCGTGGATGATGAGTGGTTTCGCGCGTGGCCGCCGGCAAGCGTGGCCTATTCTTTTCCGTCAGCAGTTCGACAGGAAGGCCGCCGGTTGGGTGACAGTGACTCGTTGGATTTTCACGCAACTTACATCCGATCGGTCCGCGCGGCCGCAAACTTTGACTGGCTTGTCGGCGCGGACTGGCAGCGCATCCAAACGAGCGTGCCGTCAGACGTGGCGCTGCCTGACACGTTGCAATCCGCCGCTGCCGTATTGGGCTTCGACTGGTATTTTCAAAACCGCTGGCACGCACGGCTTGAAGTGCTGCCT
>Ga0137359_10002614_pt1 | contig 14423 bp, 15 predicted proteins | sample Mad1_40_16metaG_FD_108281 | JGI IMG/M metagenome (GOLD analysis project Ga0137359, IMG submission 108281) | Vadose zone soil microbial communities from Angelo Coast Range Reserve, California, USA - Mad1_40_16 metaG | ecosystem: Environmental > Terrestrial > Soil > Vadose zone | place: USA... | reverse complement strand
GCACGTCGTGACCAGAACAGAATCGCGCAACGTGAATTCCGCCTGCGCAAGCAACAACGCGTAATACTTCTTTCCTTTCCCGTATGTCCCCAGCCCATTAACGCCCCTCCCGATCCTTTTCTTCTCAGATCCGCGATCTCGAAGCAAGAGTCGAGATTCTCTCCGGTGGTAAAGATGAGGCCCTCAGCGAGATGAGGAACATACTCAAAGGTACACTCCACATTTCTCTTCTCCCCCTCTGCTCCACTCAAATCCCGTGTGCTATCTCAGACCTCATGGCCGAAAACCATGCACTCCGCGGCTTTCTACGCAGCTTGACCGAATTCATCGGTGACGGTGCGGGGGGGCTGCTGACAAAACTTGGTTGGTCAATGCAAGACTTTGATAATTTCGTCAACAAGTCCGAAACTGACACCGCGTACGAGAGCTTTCAACGACGAAAGCGAGACGGCCAATCTACAGCGCCCTCAACCTCTCAATCGGCCCCACGAAAGCGTACTTCCGAAGATGACAATACCAACGGCAACCCTAAGAGAGCGCGCGGCCACAGCGAACGTGACGATGCAGACCGCGGTGCCGATGCTTTCCCGGTCCTCATGCCTATGAACTCAGTTTCATCTGGCAGTAACCTTTACACTGGTAGATCTTCGCAAGATGCCAGTCTGTTTTCGGACATTATGCGTGGCCCTAATGGTTCACCGATAATGCTGCCTGGTCCATCGTCTCCTTCTTACCCTACGTCTTCCTCTCAAGTGCCCCCATCAAACGGTAGCTACCAGAACTCATATGTCAGCCCTCTCAACATGGGAGTTGAGACCACCGCTATCAACTCTATGTCTTTTGTCAATAATGCATCCACTCCGACAATACCACAGCAATCTCGCCCAAGCGTAGCTTCCCTTGATGAGTTGGAACCTATCGATCCAAAAAATGTTGAGGCCCAGAAGCTGATCTCGTTCGTAACATTCGAATCTCAACTCATTGCCTTAGCTCACGGTCTTTGGATTTCAGTTATCACCTGGATAACTACAAGAGAAATAGCGCTTATTGTCTTCCTGCCTCCCTTCGTCCGACGCTCGTTCAGAGGTAAGTTACGTTCGTCTGCTCCCCCTCTCAAGCCATGCCAGGTAGTTTGACCTTTTTCGCAGGACGGTTCCCCACGGTATATCGGCTTCTTTCTGTGTCTCATTTTATCCCGGTTAACCGATGACTTGATGTAGAAAGTGTCATCGATCGCATTCCTCATCCAGACCTCCGCGACCGGCTAATCTTGCTTCGAGGCACATTCACTCAGTTTTCCCCAATCAAACAAGCGTAACTGAATGTTATTTTTACAGGCCGCTTTAATCTCGTCGACTGTCTCCATGACTTTGCATCTGCAGTGACCATACACGGAGAAGATGTCCTGGCACATGCGAACTGGGAAATTGGCGAGTCGTGGCTTCGGCGCTATGGGTTCGTTGGTTCTTTTATTTTTTTGTTATAATCTGATCGCCGTCCTTCGGAACGTACCAGATTCCTGGCAGATTCGAATACGCTGGGCGTCTCCAACAAATGGAGACGGGAGCGTGGCCTGCCAGAATTGCGTATGGTCGATATCGCGCCAGAGCAGCAACAGACATCGACATAGACTGGCGACATTTCGTTGTCGCAAACGACCATTCGATTTTTCTTTACCCCGTTGTCCTAAGGACATTTTTTGTGACTCTTTTTGGGGTTTCGTTAGTCTTCCCGACCCCTTCTTTCTTATTGTCGATTAGGTAGCCTTGGTTTCCGCAGGTTGTCGTTCTGTTGATCATTGTATATATACTCGTTCCAGACTAATCCCAAACTGTCTATCTGGGCGTATTTCAAATAAACTTAAGCCAGAACAGATTACACGTCCTTGTGAATTTTACGCCTAGACGACCACGATCTTCGCGATCGGACCTCAATACTATAAGTTGCCCTTGTGAGTGATTATAGCCACATCTTGTATGTTACTTTCGTGCCCCCAAATTTATGGCGGTCATGACGAGCATATCATGGAGTTGGGACAAATCTGCAATTCACTGATTTAATTTGTAGTGATGTTTACAAGATGTTTATTGGACAAATGCGGAGTGCGCAATGGTTGAATTTTTTTTCTTTGAAACATTGTAGTGGTTGGCAAATCAGAGACGTGGTTGGACAGCAAATTGTGGCTAAGGAAAACAAACCCGCAAAAGTGGCTCCAGAGAAACGACGACAGCGGCTGTGTGGTGGTGGGAAGGGGGGGGGGATAAAACTAGTCAAACAAGTTGCTATGTCCTTTCTTTCCGGCAGGTGCATAGTGAACCTTAAAACTCATGAACGATCTGATGAACCCCTAGGCCGAGTATTCTAAACGACGGATGTTCGTCTTTGCTGCGCAGAATTTCTCCGATATTGAGATTCTTGTTCTTCAAGTGTTCCACTACGAGAGGGATAAAAGACATTTGAGAAAGACATGGCTGTGACCGCTTACGGTAATGGATTCTCTTGGATGGCCGTGCAGGATAGGAGGGCAAGGATGTTCAAAACCAATTGACAAATGAAGACGACACGCAAAGCGTCTGCGCATGATTCGATGGCTAATTTTCTGAGAACCGGGTCTAATGTTTTCACCACATCCGTGGAATGCCTTTTTTCCATCGTCAGCTTCAACTCTGGGGCTGACAACGCAGTTCAGTTCACCTGATACGTGAGATGAGCTACTCATTCGTCAGTGGCTGACCAGTACTCGAGAAAGTAAGGATATTGGATACCTACCTCCTCTGCGTTCGGCCCATGGATGCGCTGTCGCAGCTTGGATAAGAGAATGCTTTGGAATAAGGTCCCGCTGAGGCTAACCCCGAGCACTTGCCCAGTAGTGCGGAAAAGGTAGGTGACTGGAAAACCAGTTAGCCCGCCCACAAGAAGTGCTTCTTACTTACTGCCGGTAGCCACTGCCACGTCCGTTTTGGCAACACACGCGATGAGAGCCTGAGGACCATCAGCTCAACGACCGATAGAATAGGGATCGTGAGAATCCGTACAATGAGCGTTGACGTAATCACGCTCGCCATTCCGAATCCTTGAGGAACGATGTCAACCCAAAGATGCCACTGCGATGAGTCCCCATTCCACATCGCTATCTGAATGCTGGAGTAGACGGCGAGTGCCGCAGAGACTAGTGTGAGGGTATACAGTTTACCTGTCCGCCGCATAATCCTACATAATCAGAAGTCAGATATCTAATTTACGATTTATGTGTCCACGGTGACCGACCAGCCTGCAAACACGCTGCCCGAAGAGAGAGCGATCTGAAATTCAAGTCAACGCAGGTTCGCTTTGTATCTAAGCCTATAGGCTGACCGAGTGCGGCAAAAGGTGAAGACCTTCAAGTACATTGTCAGCCGCGTCCACTCTGCACAACTGGTGGCCGTCCTACCTGTGTCTGTTGAGGAATACAGACGAACAGCGGAGAAGTACTGGGCACAGTGAGGACGAGTTCTCATAACAGTCGAAATGGACACACCACTGGGACATTGTAAATCTGTATTTATTTGGTCAGCCGTAGCAAGGACAAACCTCAAGGAGGTCATACCGTGATAAAGGCTGCCATGCTACCGAAAAAGTTGGCCAGGGAAATGGCGAGCGGAGTGCGCTGAGTAATTAAATATAACGGCATGACGGGGAAAGGAGACCATCGGGCCTCCACAACCACGAAAAGTACCGCAAAGACTGCACTGGAGATTAATAGGCCATAGATTAAAGGGTGTGACCACGGTAGGGACTCCGAAGACTTGATGCTAAAGCCCAGTAGAAGACAGCCAATAGTAATCGCAAGGGTAGCAGAGCCAGCGAAATCCATCCTGCACATCTTGGAATATAACGACTGATTTTTCACATCTTGAGAAATCGGGACAGAAACTTTCAACGTCACCAATGCGAATGATAAGACCAATATGGGTATCTGGAACATCGGCAGGTTAACTGATGCCATCTTACCAGTTAAGAGACTGGACAAGGAAAAGTCTGACCTGGAATAGAAAAGCAGACCGCCTGCATGAAACTGTCATTCACTTTCTATCTGAGTGCCAACCTTGTCAACATACCACCCAAAGGTATCATTCATCCATCCACCTAGAGGTCCGCCAATACCTGACCCAAGTCCGAACATGCTGCCTAGAATTAATCAAAGATGTCCAGGTCGGCAAATAATTTTCTCACATGTTCGATAAGCCTTGATACAGCCCTCGTTGCTTCCTGGCTGAAATTTCACTTGTAATCATTATTCCAGCGGCGGGAAACGCACAATGGAATTAGGTCTGTAATTGTCACACTCGATACTGCACGTAGGGTCGTTTGTTGGCGACGGGCTACCACATAGATAAATGGTATGCTCACCTGTCATGATGCTAAACCGAGAAAACTCAAAGTCAGTCCGAGAAGGTAAATGCTGTATGATTGAGACGGACCCTCCGCCACCCATACCAGCCACTGCCCTGGCGGCAATCAGTGCTTCCATCGAAGGGGCGACCCCACAGCAGATGGTACCTGCACCTGGTTCGTTCAAACGTTGAGACAACTCAAACTACACTGTCCACATAATGCGACCGACCGAAGAGTGTCAAGCCCAATAACATAGCGCCGCGTCGTCCGAGGATATCCGACAGTCGGCCTATATCATCATATAGAATATGTCCAGGTTCTGACGAATGTACATACCATACAGAGGTGTGAAGCAACACACCGAAAGCAGATATGAAGTGCCGATGTAAGAGGCTTGATTAGATTTATTAAAGTAGCTGCCGATGGGCGTCATAAGAGTGGCAACAATCGTTCCTAGTCATCGTTCACCATCAGCCGAAGGAGAGTGCCGCTGTCCTTACCGTCTAGTGCCCCTAAGAACACGGCACTCCATAACCCGACGAGAATCCAGAGGAGATCGGCCCTTGATACATGATTTACTGGTGGGTCCAGCGAAGTTGGAGAAAGGATTTCGGGCTCATCATTCCCCTGAAGATCAAGGGGAGATGAAAGTAACGGGCTTGATTCTGACGGAGGAAAATCTCTGGAACGCATCGATACCGCGAGAGAGGTCGAGCAGGGCTATGTCATGGGAAAGGGGATGGAGTATTAGTACGGGGCAGAAGGCGCTCACGAGCGCAACCTCCTGGGGTTCGATGGATGAAGTCGGGAGGGAAAGACAGCATCCGTAAGCCATACTTATCTTTTTTCTTTCTTTCTGTCGAGAATATATCGTAGCTCCGACATTCGCGTCACGTTTGTGGAGGAACTGCTGCGCTGGCTCAGGCTCGAGCGGCAGGCCGATGATGAGCCCTCTCAGTCTGTAATTCACAACGTCATGGTCCGTAGACTTCGGGACGTACAAAACTCTCATTCGTGCCGACAGGCAGCGCTGTCTACGACTCATCAGCTCGCCATCCTTACTACGACCGTATGCCCCGCCGATTCCCGTGGGCGGTTATGCAAACATGAGGTCGATGTGAGTGATTTGAGGCTGACATGCGCCTTTCTACTCATGCCGGAGTCGTGACGCCAACGTGAAAAATGTGTGGGTACAAAATGAAAATACGCGTTTTTCTCCTTTCGGCGGTGGTCACCTGACCCACTGACGTCCGATTTGAGGAGAGAGTGGCCGTCTGGAACGGACGTGGACAATGTAATGGATAATGACTACTACGTTTAGGGGGTCTTACGGATTTGAATAGCGGAAGCTATGAGAACAGGACCTTGACGGTGATTGTCGGCCAAGCGAGAAAAAGTTGCAGCACCCACCAATGCGATTGCCATTGCCAATGGCCGCACATTGAACAGGGAGGCTATTATGTAATCTGCTTTTTTTAGGGTGAAGCCGAGTGTGTGACCTACCAATTATGGTGGACCTCCTGCTCAGTTCACCGCTTCACCGCTTACAGTCCCGCTCTCCATTCTGCTTCTCCCCTTTCCCCCTCACCCCCCCAACTCCCGCACATCCCCCCACTGTCATATTCTCATGCCCATGTCAACCCTGAACACTCGTGGCGTTTTTTCGTATTCGAGGTCAACCGACAATTTACGAGTACCACGAAGCGGTTCATCTACCCCAACAAGCCCATGGAAGTCAATGTTGCGCATTGGCGGCCTGTCTTCCAGGAAGTCGCCCACCAACAGTGGCAGTTCATCTTTGACTCTGGAAACAGATCTGTCACCACCAATTCCGCAAACTCCTAGCTTGCTACTGACCCCTGCCTCTACCCCTGCCTCGTTCGTCACTCCTTCCCAACGAGACTCTTCAAATTCTTCCAATAACTCGTCCGACTCCAATAACGAAAAAATCCCTGCGACTCCACCAGACCTTCCTGCCCCTTCTGTACTAGTATCGGCCTCCCCAGACGCGTCTTTTGACGGGAAGCACAGTTCTAAGTCAAAATCAGGAAAGCAACAGTCAGTCACTCGAGGGCGGCGTAGTCCTCCCACATCTGCGGCTGCCACAGCGCCTCCCAACTTCTTCTCTGATCCTCCTCCTTCGGCTACTTCTCGCCATCGCCCCCCTCGGTCTGTTGGTGCAACGGCGTCTCGCCTTATCAGGCGTGTCGCTTCAGCGCCTAATGCAAAGGCCCTCTTCAATCTTGGCTCGCGACAGTCGTCCGTCGCGACCAAAAATGGACTTTTGGCCCCAGTAGCAATCGTCCCAGCAACGGCGCCCACAAGTGGCGTTCCATCGCTTAACACTTCATCAAATGACGAGGCAAGCTCTATGGAGACGGTCTCCTCGGCGTCATCCTCGCATCGTGCTCTACGTACTACTCTTGGCGGTCCAACTTTACCCAAGGTTGCTGAAATTGATCCCCCTTCTCGTCCGGATAGTGTCGCTTTCCGTCGTACATACTCGAGCAACTCGATTAAGGTCAAATCTGTGAGCATTGCTTCTGTCTGTATTGTCAATGCGTGTCTCACCATTTAACTTTCCAATAAGGTCGAAGTAAGTCCAGCTAGTTTTCAGAAGATCAAGTTACTTGGCAGGGGTGATGTTGGAAAAGTCTTCCTTGTGCGAGAGAAGAAGACTGGGAAACTATATGCCATGAAAGGTTGGTCCAATTCACGCGGCTTTGATATTCTTATTGAGACTGTCGATGCACAGTACTCTCCAAGAAGGAGATGATTCAACGAAAAAAGATCAAGCGCGCCTTAACCGAACAGGAGATTTTGGCCACCGCCAATCATCCATTCATCGTAACTCTGCATCATTCTTTTCAATCGGATGATTATCTGTACCATTGCATGGAGTACTGCATGGGCGGCGAGTTTTTCAGGGCGCTTCAAAGTCGGCCAGGGAAATGCTTGCCAGAAGATGCGTCCCGGTTTTACGCAGCGGAAGTGGTAGCTGCGTTGGAATATTTGCACCTCATGGGCTTCATCTATCGCGATCTCAAGCCTGAAAGTATGTTCCACTCGGATGCATGTATGAGCACCTAGTTAATCGTTTCCCCCTCTAGATATCTTGTTACACCACACTGGTCACATCATGCTTTCCGATTTTGACCTCGCGAAACATTCAGGTGTCAGTGGTGGACGACCGGCGACAATTCATCAGTCTGAACTGAATGGGGTGAGCACATACCCCTTCTTTCATCTGCTACCATGTGGATCCTGATGTTTGATCATTGAGCTTCCTCTGGTGGATACGAAAGCATGCACGGCTAATTTTCGAACCAACTCGTTTGTGGGAACCGAAGGTCGGTCATGATCTTAAACCTTGGTTCTTTTGAGCACACCTTTCTCATTCGTCGGACTCAGAATACATTGCTCCTGAGGTCATCCGAAATTCTGGCCATACCTCTGCCGTAGACTGGTGGACATTGGGGATTCTCATTTACGAGATGATTGTAAGGGTGTCGGCTTTATGTCAAATAGGGTATGCTCACAGTGCCCGAATAGTATGCCACAACGCCTTTCAAGGGGCGGGAGCGCACGGATACCTTCAACAACATCATTGGCCTCCCGGTCCACTTCAGGGAGTTACCGAAAATGTCCCCGTAAGTGCATTCCTTCGGTCATGTGGGGCAACTATTTGATGAATGCGCGGGCTCATTCTACAGTGCGGGCAAAGACATTGTATCACGGTTGTTAGATAAAGAAGAAAATACGCGTCTTGGGAGCAAGACTGGCGCGAGCGAAGTGAAACAGCACAAGTGGTTCAGCAAGATCAATTGGGGATTGTTGAGGAATACGGAACCACCAGTGAGTCATCATGAGTTCCTGGCGTAGTTTGGTTAGCGACGGTTACATACCGATCTGTTCCCTATTGTGTGGTTGAGTTCTGGCCCGCATGGCTGCATGGCCTATTTTTCCGTATTCCACCTCGTCACCTAGGTGAATCGCCGATCCGAAGCTGACCTTGGTTGTCCAGATCATCCCCGCCTTTTCAAAGGGGGCGGACACTATAAATTTCCGCCGGATGGAGGAATCCACGTCGCTCCATCTCGAGAATCAACAAAACATTGTGCACGCTGTCCCGTCGACACCAGGTACTCCTGATGGCTTGGAACCCAGTTCGGATGGAGACCTTTTTGGCGCTTTTTCAAGCATTACTCTACATCACGACGGTGATAGCTAGGCTGGACCCATTCCGAATTGCTACGTTCAGGGCAGACATCAATGGACAGGACTCGCCTGTGCATCATGTGCTCAGTGCATGCCTTTGCATCTCACCAACCCAACGGGGATTCCTGGGAACTGGAATATTATTTTTTTCTCCCTAAGGAAACAGTTTATATTCAACCTCCCTCCTTTTTTTCTTTCCTTTTCCCTCACCCATTCTCTCCTCTCTCCTAACGTCGCCGCATCCCATCCCAACCTGCTCACATTCATCCTCGTTGCTGCCCTCGTAAATACCGTTGATTACACCATATCCTGTTCATTGCATTCATTCATCTTTATTAATTGACCCACGCATTTACAACCACTTTTTGATACCTCATCGCATGCCCCCACCAATGACATGACTATTTGATCGGCACTTACACTACACAGAGAAAAAACAAAAACAAAAACAAGAGGACTTTGTCAATTCTGGAATGCATCTGACTGGCATCGAAGAAGAAGCGACAGATCTAGTCGAGTATGGGTCGAGCAAAAAGGAAGAGGGGATCGGAATCTGGACGGTGAGAGATTGCGTCACGTTGGGAGCACTCGCTGAGTCAGGTCAGGAGTCCCCAACTATGAGTGAAATTGCAAGTGCGATGTGTATGAATGCTCAGTCGTGTGGCGAGAGGGGTGGCGTGAGAAAATGAAAATGAAATGAAAACGTAAAATAGTGTTAGGGGATATGTATTGGAATGAGGGAGAGGTTACGAGTACGAGTACGGGTGCGGGGTGGGGGTGTACGGGTTGTGGGTGTAGGATTGTGGGTGTGTTGGTGGGGGTAGGGGAGGGGCTGTACAGGTGGGAGTGGGAGAGATTTTGGAGCCGGGCAGGCGGTTCGACGGGAGAGGAAAAGAGTGTGTGGGAAAGGAAAGGCTGATAACGGGGGATCTTTGGATCTTGGATCTGTAGATCTGAGATGGATTTGGGGGAGAAGTTTGTGCAGTTTCGATCAGTCGTTTCTGGACAAAGGGACGGGCCGGTGGAGGGAGTGGGCGTGGTGAGGCGAGTTTGGACGAGAGTTGCCGAAAAGAAAAGAGAGGACCTCGGCGCCGAGGTGAGGATCACGGGGTCCCCTCGAAGGGGGACCGTTTACGTGGGTCCGGGACTCACACCCTTCTCCACCGTCGGTCGGCATCATGCCTATCCATATTATTATATTTAGCCTCCGCGTCACCCACCCTAAGCTGGATCTGCCTCCGTCTCTGTCTCCCGGTATAACATTCCCCTCTCCCCGCGCGGCTCTGTCCCCGTCACTCCATCTTCGAACGACGTCTTCTCTTCGCAACCATTCCGTCCCTACGTCCTGCTCAGTTCGACCAGCCCATGGCCGACCTTTATCCCAATCAGTCTACAACAAATTCCTATCCACCACCCCAGTCATCTTACCACCACCGTCCCCAGGACTCCCAACATCACCAGCAGTATCATCTCTCCTCCCCAACCGTTGTCTACCCTCCTCGTCTTATTTCATCTTCTCAATCATCCCCCGATGCAACCCCCAACCACAATTCGCCACCAAAATCAGATTCTACCGCGCACTCGCCACAGCCTCAACAAAATCAACAGCAACAGCAACAGCAACAACAGCAGCAGCAACAACAGCAACAGCAGCAACAACAGAATAGCTTGTCCAAAACGGACACCAAGCCACAGGCTACATTTTTGACAAAACTTTACGCGTAAATGCGTCTTATATATTTTTCGTTTTTAACCTCTCTAAAATATCACTAGTCTTCTCGAGCGTCCAGAAAACCATCATATGATTCGTTGGGATCCAGCAGGTGAACACATCATCGTTGAAAGACCAGAACAGCTCGCGCTTCATGTCCTCCCAAGTATCTATCGTCAATCGAGATTCGCGAGCTTCTCTCGGCAACTAAACGTCAGCGAGTTCTTATCTTCCTGTTCTTAGCTCTCATTTCATACCTCGTTTAGATTTATGGTTTCATGCGCAAGGTCAATCTTCGTAACGTCGACCCCGCCATTGATGACCCCGACGCGTCTACATGGTGTGAGTCTCTCTTTTCGATCTCGGCTGTGCCATGCGTTTCTCAACACGCGAAATGAATGAATTCGTAAACTTAGCTCATCCGACTCTTAATCGCCACTCTCCCCCCGAAGTGGTCGCTAATTTCAAGCGAAGAGTCCCACCTCGTCTTCCCAAGCCAAGAAAACGCCCCGACGCTGAACAGAATCCCGTTATACCCTCTCCGCGCTCAGCCTCTGGCCTTGGTGCTGTTCCCTTGACCATCCCCTCCTCCTTGGGTCTGACATCTTCGCCAAAAGGCGGGCGTGCTCGCGGCTTTTCGGCCCCTGGTTCTTATCAACCTCTGCCACAAGCTGGAAATCCTGGTCAATGGGGAAACACTTACCCTCGCCCCCTGCCGCCGCTCACGGTTCCGTCTGATCCTCCTCTATCTCATGGTGGTGGGGTCTATCCCTCCTCGCACGCTTTGCATCCCGTTTCTCCAGCAGACGATCATAGCAATTTCAATTCACTCCATTATTCTTCTAACCGCGACGTGATGGTTTCGTCTTCCACCTATTCATATCCAGAACATAACAATTGGTCGTTCTCTCCTATTAGTAGTGGCAGCAGTTCGGGTCATTCTGGTAGCTTGACATCCCTCTTGAATCCCCCTTCGAACGGTTCTTCGTATCCTCCCACTCGTCCAACTATTAACACGTCGTACCCGTCCTCTCTTTCATCCGTTTCAATGCAACACAGCGCATCTTCACTCTCTCCTGACAGCCGACCGGCTACTGGCTACTCTGTGTCTTCGATGTCGTCCCTTCCTTACGATGACAACCACCATTATTCGAACGATTATTCTCGCCCAAGTTCTGGTCACCACCGTCCGATTACTCCGACTTCATCTCGTCCTCCCTCGTCCAAGTCCAGCTACGCTCACTCGACGCTGAGCGTACGTCGTCAGCGACGGCATAGTCAAGCGGTTAACCCGTATCCAGCGCCATATGAGCAGCACCTGGATAATAGGCCATCGTCATCGCCGCAACCCGGAAATGGGGAGGATCACGCGCTGCATCGCTCGCGCAGCATGATTCAATTGCCTACGGTCGATACTTACAACCACTATGGATCAAATCACCCTGACTTTGCATACTCAGCTGGACCTTTGGGAAATGTTGGGGCTGGTGGTGCCGGTGCATCGTTGGATCAGACGATGGATGATTGGAATAGTCGGTCAGTGCGACCTTCGACGTCTGCAAGTTCACTTTCGGCAGCCTCTCAAACGTCGTCCTCACAGGCGCACACCCCGCCGGTGACGGACAACTTCGAGGACCCAAGCGTTCATCGATGTGAGTGAGCCCTTTTCCTGGTCGATCCCCTGTTACCCCATCGACACATGTTTTTTTATTATGTTCCGTGACTTGACCCCCTATCTGACGCGCTCAATTTGCTGACTCTAGTTCTGAACGACCAGTCTCGCCCGATCTTGGTTATGTCGCGATGAATGAAGATGATATTACACAATACGACGGCAAAGCCGAAAACGTTTACGGCGCAGAAACAGGGTCTGTTTGACGTGCTATATAACTGATACCTTCTTTCACTTGTCACACAGCCCATCTTGTTTCGAAGAGCTATTATATTAAAATCTCGCCGTGTCATGCTCTGATATGATTTCTTGCACGCTACTCTTTTGTGTCCATCACGTTTTGTTTTGCTGTAGCCTTTTTCTCGATTGCCTTGCGGTCCAAGGCATTCCGCGCACTATACCTTGAAGATGCCGTATACCAGAAGCTCTCTCTCTCTCGTTTGATGGCCCGTTTTGTTTTGCTTTTTCTCGTCCACGGACTCTGCTCTCGTAGGGCAATACAATTTGAGTGAGAATGTTCGTCGTCGATCGGAGGAGCCATTTAGACGGAAGGTTCCGTCTTGCGGGACTGGTATATCGGCCTAATCGGCGAGTCTGTGTCTGTCTTCCAGCCGCGCTCTGACTTGTTGGCCGCGGTGCCGATCGCGCGATGATGATCGAGAAATGTTTCTGGGGTCTCAAACTATGGCATTTACCGAGAACCGAATATATGGCGCATTCACGGAGCAAATAACCCCATCATCATCAGATAAGCCTCTGATTGGTCCCGCGCACTCTCCGGGGAATAAAGGCGCCGGCTATCCGCGGCAGAAGGTTCAAACAGAACGTCTGATCGGTCCTTTCATGTCCGAAAGCGGACGCCCCGCGCGCACGGCCAGAGTCGAGTCGAGTGGCAGAGACCACGACCCCCTCTTCGTTCGTTCACAACAACGTACTCTACCGTCACATAACACAATACTCTATACGCTATACTTTTTTTTATCTTCAGCGCCACCCGACAACCCCTCTTTTCTTTCAACAACAATTAGAGTATATTATCGGCATGCATGTGGTGCACCTATACCATCTTTGTCCATCTTTGTAATTTTTGTTTGCAAGTGTGGTGTGCCCTCGGTAAACAATCGTGGTCTGGGCCCCTCTCTCTCCTGATCCCCTCCTCGCCCCTCTCTCCTCTCTGTCCTGACCACACCTTGCACACCTTTTTCATTCCCATATTTGTTCGGACGGTGCCGTCAGACCATTCAATAAAAATAACACCCTCACTGTGCCCGCCCACCCCCCCCCTTTCCGCCCACCTGGCACGACATTACCGCTTTGAGTTGAAGGACCAGCCCGTGTTGGTTGGATACGGTACCCATGGGTTCATATTGCGGCGTTCTATCTGCACCTCCCTGTTGTCAGGTAAATATGTTTGCGGTATCGCGACTTGTCTGAAACGTACAAGCCAAGTTTTTTTTTTTCTTTGTCTATTTGGAGGATGCGCCGCTCAAACGCAGTGCAAAAACCCGTCATTGGTTGTTGTAGTTGCGTTTGCGCTAAAATACAGCACCATGTGGTCCCACCATGTGGGTGCCGAACATCCAAAATTGGTTAGCACGGAGAGATGAGGTACGTTGCGTTGCATAATAATAAGGCATGACTTGCCATAAAAATATTATGTGGCGTCAAACCAATACATTCCGTGACTGTGACCGTCTTTTTTTCTATCATTAGTTATAGTTAGTTGAGTACATGTCCATCTACACACGCGTGCAGATGTGAGTACACGTCCTTAGAGGGAGGAGACAAGCAATGAAAAAGAAGTGTCTGCACGCGAGCCTCGAGCACGACCGTACTAGTAGAATATAGAAGCAAGTTCACCACGAATAAAGAAAAAAACGACCAAGCGTTGTGCTCAATCCAGGAAGGACCTCACCTTTCCTCCACAGGTTGCCGTCGTACGTCCCGTGTCCCGCCATTCCCCAGCGGCGTCATCCCTGCCAATCCGGGTCACTCCGGACTTGACGTTGGGGGCAACGTCCGCGCACGAGCAACGGCCGCCGCGGCGGAACTCGGTGAGACGGGCGCGTGAAACGGCGCCTCTGACATCGAATCTCCTCTCCCCAATCTCTCGTTGTTGTTGTTGTTGTTGAGATGGAGTTGTTGTTCGTCTTCCTCTGTCGACTGACGCGCCACGCCGCCTGGTGACAGGAACGACAACGCCTCCTCGTCGGTGTGCGCCGGCAATTCCTCGCCAACCTCGCCGCTGAGCTCATCGTTGATGGCTTTACGTGCCACCAACGAGATGTAGATGAAGACGCCGACAGCTAGAACTATGCCGGCAACTTTGACGTAGAGGCCCACGGGATTCTCTGCTTCTGGACTCGCGTCCCCATCCGATTGAAAGGGGCCAGGCTCTCCATCGGTCACGGTGTCCTGAGACGGCGACTGGGGCTGTACATGATACCG
>Ga0137359_10002609_pt1 | contig 14440 bp, 18 predicted proteins | sample Mad1_40_16metaG_FD_108281 | JGI IMG/M metagenome (GOLD analysis project Ga0137359, IMG submission 108281) | Vadose zone soil microbial communities from Angelo Coast Range Reserve, California, USA - Mad1_40_16 metaG | ecosystem: Environmental > Terrestrial > Soil > Vadose zone | place: USA... | reverse complement strand
CAGGAGGATTGCTGGAACATACTATGGATGAATTTGACGTTCTTATGTATGTTGGCACCCCAACTTCGTAAGTAATGATGCATTCGCATCCCAATAACTAGGAAATTTTGATATGAATTAAGATAAACACCAGAGAGGGAGTTGAGGTCTGAATCGCAGAAGATGATGTGGCTTTTGGCTCTTCCCAACCTGAAGGGAATCGTAAAGGTCGAAAGCTTCGGCAGGGATCGGCGATGGGTGACACAGTGACGTACTGCAACATCTTGTGTAGAAAGGCAACGCCAGCTCGACGGCCCCGGTCTACGGTAAGAGAATCCACAATGACTGTGCGGTACGACTGAGCATGTGTATATCATCGAGTCGGTGTGACATACACTTATCGTGATAGCGCGTGTAGTCGGTTGAAACAGACAGGTTCTCCATGTTGATGAACAGGGCACACCATGGAAACGCTATCGCGTCATGGTTATGTTAGAAACCAGTGCCAGTTGCATTTCTGTGCATACATTTTTGCTCGGATTTCGTCACCCTCACGACATGTGGGCTGCATACGAAGTTCGTCAAGGTTTTCTCCGGGGAGATGAAACAACCGTATTCGGGGTGTCCTGCACGCCGTTAGATCCAAAAAAAGGCAAGGAAGGGGCTTCCGAACCCTCAATCATGATGTCGAGAAACTTCCTGGCTTTGGCATGGTCCGTAGTAATGAACAAATAATCGTCGATGAGTCGGAGTAAAAGCTGTTGGTTGATGATTCGACCGTTCGACGGTAGATAAGATGCACCTACGCTCGTCGGGTCTTGAGTGAAGTTCAGATGCGTTCGTTCGAGGTCCGCGTAAAAGATAGAGCAGAGCAGAGATGATAACACCGAGCCTTGGGGTATCCCCACAACTTGACGATAGTAATCTTGGCCAATCTAGTAGTGCTGTCAACATCATTCCACACTCCGGTGGTGAGATTTTACCTTCACGATATTCTCCGTGATATGTTCTTCGAGGAGCTCAAGTACTTCAGCCCTCGAAGTAAAGTGGTACACGACTCGGTCTACGAAAATGGTGTGCCGCAGCGTTGCCGCTAGTTCGGTCGCATAACGCAAGAAATGCGGGTGTTCGTCTGAAAAGGCAGTGGTTCAGCGTTGGATACGGCGGAGAATAATGTACTAGGGAACCATCTGGGAGCGCCTTCGTTGCAAATTTCCGCTTGACCTTCCTAGCGGCTTGCATAACCTGTCCGAAACGCGGGAGAACGTATTTGTCCTGAAAGCCGTCAGATGAGGTCTACCTGCCATTCCTAGGACATACCTCAGAGATAACATCTCGGAGGATTTGCAGTAGCTTCGACTGTTCGATGGTATCAAAGCACGCCTGTACGTCTACTTTTACGAAGTACAGCTTTGGTCTCAGCAAGATTCAATAGTCAGGGAGGTATAACTAGATGTAGTGTTGTATGTCTCACAAGCATCCAGATGTATTGGCAGATATAAGACGTGTCTTGAAGGCCTTCAACCGTGTGTAAATCTCGTTATGCCCAAATACCGAGGCTCCCACGAGTTCTGGCCTCGCAGCCTATCTCCCTAAGCGACAAAGGATGGAGAGCTTGCTTGATGGCTCACCTTCTCATATGTGAGAATCTGGAACGCGGCCTGGAGAATATCGTTGATAGATTGCTGGTGCATATTCGTCTTCCCCTGCAGATTACCAGATATTATAGTCAGAAACCCTTCTGAGGCACCAGATTGTAAAAGTCACCTTCGTCTCTGTTCTCTTTCGCCGAAGATTGACGATCGGTCGCACTCCTGTCTCCTTAGGCAGCAGTCGGACAAAGGAGAAACCTAACTTGCGTTGTCTCAGAATTTCTTCTGCTTCGGACTAGAATACCATCATAAGGATAGGATATAGGAACCTCACATACAGCGTACCTCTTCCAGCTTAGAAAATGTGATACTAGTGAGGCGCTCGACCAGTGGTCTGCAGAGCACGTCCCAATCATCCTGACGGAAATACAGTATTTTGTTCTTGAAAGCAGACGATTCGGTGATATAGAAGGTAGTCTGCGTTTATCAGCATGTTGGAAGACGTGAAAGACAAAGCACGGCGCTACTAACTCTCAGCAGCGGGGCAACGAAAGACCCAAAATACCAAACTATGAACTCTTCCAGTAACTCGCGTCGTTTGAGGCTATCAGAAACGGGGATGTGGGCCATGGGAGCATTGCTGGACGCGGCCCACTTGCAATCCGTCGTGCTGAGACCTTGGATAATTTCATGCAGAGATATAGTCTCATAGCGACGATATAAGATGAAGTTTTTTAGAGCTGAAGGGGGAAGTTGGATCGCTCCGGACAGAGTACAGTGTAAGGAGGGCTCACAGCTCATAAGTAGTCGGAAGTTCTCGTCACTGCCCCAGAGATCTTTTGGAATCACTGCTTTTGTGACCACAACAGCGAACCGGAAAACCTGAACCGCAAGTGCTGAGCGACGATGATATCAGTGGCAAACAACTAATTTATCACCTCGGCAGAGGAGCAGGCGAATTCGGCAAACCTAGGTTTACACTTGGAACCTCCTGTCGACGGGGAGGGTTCTAGCGACGTATTATGGGTGCTGATGGATTGCTGGGTGGACAAATGGATTGATTCCTCTGATAAGAGCTCCTGCACAACGGTTACATGCATACACCAGAGTTCGACAACGGTCATAAAAAGACATACCAAGATGATACTAGCATCAAGAGCTGTTTCTTGTTCAGGGCGTTTCAGTTTTGATGGACAAGCGATGTCCCTCAATGCATTATACGAGCAGGTTCCATGTCTATATATGATCTTTTCCAGAAAATCTAACGTAGATTTAACTCTCTTAGGCGTCTTTGACATGCCAGCTTTCTTTATGTAGCATATAAGATGATACACATACAGTGAGACGCATTCAACCCTTACCTTTATCTCGTCTTCTCGGTCTGCAAAATCCGCATACTTGTGTGCTCTGACAGAGGCGAATGCAGTTGCAAAGCCATACTCGCGCGGAAAAATATACATGGAAAGATGTCTGGCATCTCCCATTCTTTCGTGGTAATCTCGCCTCTGGCGAAAAGTACTTTTCGAATTTTGAGAAGGGGGATTTAAAGTGTTGAGGATATCTGTGCGAGAACGTGAGAGTATGCTCCACCTCATAGACGCACACGAACGCCTTGGCGGAAGACCAGCCGTTATCACATCTGTATGCGGAATGTACACTGGGCGGGCGTAACACAGATGCCCTCTGTCAAATTGTACGCTTGCCAGACTTCAGATGGAGCTGCGATTAAGCAATGTCATGCGCGATGCGTGAAGTACTCACTTGGGACCTCTTGGCAAGCGTTGAAATCGCCTTTTTGGAGAAGGCGCCTCAGGATGAGGTTTAGGCTTTCTCTTAAGTCCGTCGGTAGACTGAGACATGGCTAACACGTTGCTAGATACTTCTACGGCTGGGGACGGAAGAAAAACAAGCGGCGTTCCCGTCATTTGACAGAGACATTCATTAGGCAGTGAGGCGAATATGCTGGCTTCCGTCAGCAAATGAAGCATGGCACTACCTCCAATCCTGCCATGGTGTCAAGCATGAGATACGTGAGGACACTATATTCGAGCATACCTCCCCAATAGTCTCTCCCAGTCTGACCCTTGCAGTGCAGTAACGATCGTGTTCACGAAGAAGTTGTTGACACCGGAGCGCGTGTCTCCTGCTCTAATCTTGGTCCCAGTTGGGTAAGACTTGAGAGGACGAATCATGAACAGCTTGACGCGCCCAGAATAGAACACGAACGTACACTGCGATACCCCATAGTGATGACATTCACGGCTTTCTGCTTCGGAACAGAAAACAGCCTTTCTTGAGCACGCGTTATTATCTGTCATGATCAATGCCACTGGATTAGATATGACAAGAAAGGACCCATACGACGCGCATAGGATCAAAAGACGTCGTCGTATCGAATTTCATCAAGGGAGACGTAGAAGCGTTAGAGCCGAAAGCCACATAAGAGCTAGCCAGGAATTGGCTGTACGAAAGCGGATCTGAAGGCAATAGCAAAATATCGTTGATGTCTGTTTCTCCTGGGGGGATAAGAACGCGATTCAAATAATCCTGGAGGATGTACACGCGAGGAAAATACGCGTCGAGGATGGAAAGCGTGATTTGGTGGGACATTGACGCGGTCGTGGCTGTGCAACGAGTAAATCAACAATTACGGTTATAAACATAAACGGACTCGAAATAAAAAAGCAGGTTCTGATCGGGCTTGTGTTTATTGTGTGACTTCACTTGAGAAACAATAAAAAAAGTGAGAAAACCACAGCACCCAGGATTCCCGCGTGGTCCCCCACCGTGGTACTAACTGGGCGGCACTTTGGTTAACTGCGCAGATCGGACGGGATGCGGTGCTTTCAAAGCCCTATGGCCGTGGATACTGACACTAATGAAGAAAGGCATAAATATCATTCCTTGCCTCTATATTCACGTCGCTCTCGTCGCTCTCTACAACTGAAACGTTTTATTTGAACAATGAACATGAATCTGTGCTTAAAAGAAATATGTGGCGAGAGAACGAAATACACTGGCTTGGCTGACGAATTGAAAACACAACGAAGTTCTAGGAACAATTACACCTAGGTGGCCTCGGAAGACCTGGCGTCTTTCGTGCCTGGAGAGGATACTTCCTCGATAACTTCTGCAGCGGGTGTGTCTAACCCGCCACGGCTCAGCCATCCTGTCCATACTCTGAGCGATGGACCCTTATGCAATCGAGGTGATAGAAATACCTTTCAGCTTCTGGTTGTGTGCCTTTTGTCGCTCCTTGTCAATTGCGCGCAATCTTTTCAGCTCGGCGGAGGCTGCCGGTGCGTCTCAATTGCACAGAGTCAGAGGGGAGTTGATATGCTACCGAGACTGGAAAGGCTTACCTGCGGGACTCTGCTTTATAAGATCTTCGAGTATCTTCTCGGCGCGTTCAGAGAATCCCTGTTCACCGAGTGCCTTTGCTCGACGGAACATAGCTTTAAAGTTCTTCGGATTCTTCGCCAACGCCTTCTCTGCCGTCTCTTGTGCACGTTTCCAGTTGTCGCGCTTGATGTGGCACGCGGACATGTTTGCATAGACCTTCTCCATGAGGTCATCCGCCTACGTGGATAACTGCATTCATCCACATGATCTGCGCGAAGGTAACGCGAATTTACCTCGGTTCGTTCTTTCTGTTCCTCACCGCCATTACTAGAAATTGATTTCATGACAGATGCTACATCTCCTGCTCTGCAAAGCGGGAAGAGTTGGTAGCTACAACGTGGCGACTCCCACAATGTGCTGAGTACTTGCCTTTCTAGCCCCTCAACATAAAGCAGCGTCTCCGTGGTAGATCAGACGAAGTTCATTGACGCGTATTTATAAAAACCATACCTCATGATACGCTCTAAGGGCTGCACCGCGATGCGATCAGCGGACGGCGCAGCAATTGCGAGTCTAACACCGAGAACGAACCACCAGTCAGGTCCCCTGCTTTGAAAGCCGCGTCTCCTGTGGTCTTTTTCTCACGGGCAACTTTCAACTTGCTCTCGGTTATAGAAGGGTCTGCAGACATTGCGGTGAGATACGCGTAAGGAGGTAAGGGGAGGATTAGATGACATAATAGGCACGCTCCTGTAGCTGTAGTGCTCCTGTCGAATTATAAAGCTACAGATCCTTCTCGCATCGACTTGAGACTTGGTGTACGATTAATGGCTACATGAAATTCGCTTTTAAATTACACATGGACCGTAACTATGCGCTAATTTTCGACAAAGGTGTCTTGAACGATGTGGTGAATGAAAATAATGAGAATCCATTCGCAAACTCCCTCGTGAACACGCCGACAATGACCTTTTCTTGACCAGTCATGACCACCTATTGTCGTTGAATAGGCCCTATTCATTATGCATAGATTCGTTTCAGTAATATGCGGTGTAAAGTGCACCTGTCTTGACTGGAATTGATTGTGGAATTGATTGGTCCGTCAACCAATTTGCTTCTGTTTGTTCGAACTCGCCACGACAGGCTCCGCTCCTTCAGCACTTCAAGTATTCGTATTCGACTGAGCTACGTCCAACCAGTCCATGGCCCTACTCAGCTCCATTCTCGGGTTTTCACTCTTCGGGCTCGGTGCCCGCATAGGCCAACTCGGCATCCAAAAGCGCAATCTTCTCGATAGTGCGCATCCTATCACCGTCACCACATCGTCGGGCATACTGACTTTTGTAATTGCTTGCGTTCCCATGTGCATTTACAACAGATCCCGGTGGGCATATCGTTTCTATGCTCGCCTTTGGTTACATTGGGTACTGGGCCCATCAGTGGGACGAGCGTGCATCCGTGCTCATCGCGGAAAAGCGTGCGGAGATTGCAGAGCGGCGCAGGCAGAGAATCGCACGAGCAGAGGAGGCGTCAGCTGCTGTGTTGGCAGCGACCTCGTAGAGTCCCTTATTTCTTTGTTTACCTTTGTCGACAGTCCTGTAAGTTGGCGTCTTTTCTTCCGATTGATGCTGAATCATGTGCGCTGTCGTAGGGAGGGGCTATTGTCACCTGCTTCTTTGGAAAATACGCACATCAGATCCCCTCGCTGTGTGATTGTTCTGCTCTAATCAAAGTTGGAATAGAAGACAGACGGCGTGCTGTCATCCCTTCTCGGTCATCCCCAATGGCCCAATGTCTTACCACTAACACAGTAGACCACTCAAAGGAGACCTAAATGAATTACAAACTCAATGGTGGAAGAAACAAAAATCGCCATGCGATTCACGACTAATAACTAAGAGGGCTGTGTGAGGCGTCGCATTACTATGCCCTACCCGTACTTCGGACAGGACCCCCACTTCGGACACTCACCCAAAGCTTAGTCAGCCATTTTCATGATTTTGCAACACAAAATCAATTCTACTTTAAAAACAATGGATTCATGTTGAGTAGTAGTAGACATAGTATACAAAAATTTGTGACGATTGACTAAGATTTGAGCGAGAAAAATAGAAGTGTCCGAAGTAGGGCCGTGAAGGCTCAGTTAGTTAACAATGGTATTACCTCGTGACCGGGATTGAGAGTAGGCCGCGATGTTCACAATTCGGAGGCCAGTTCTTCGCTCCGTGATGTCATTTCCATAGGCACAACGCCACAAACCTAACTTTCAGACGAACAATCAAATCAGTGTTCAGCACTGTGACCAATTGTTTAAAGATACGCGGGACCAGCACCGCGCACTTGTAACTACCGCCAAGTTGACAAAAGTAGCGAAGGACAGGCAAAAGAGTGGTATATACACGAAAAAAAGAATAGGGAAAGAGTGCAGTTGTGACCAGCCAATGATGCTGGCGGTAACGAGCTAGCCAAAGTATATATCCACACGTCAAAAGGTGCAAATAGACAACAATGCGAAAAAGGACATATGCGTGTATGGATTATGGCGTATGCCCGGGGCGAGTTGTACATGGCGACATAGTTGGTTTCGATATGGGTGCGGTGTTGTACAGGTGGTATGAGCCAATGAAGGATATGTGCAAAGGAGCGGTATAGGAAATGTGCCTTGATTGGAAAGAAAGCCGGATTCGAGAGAATGGAAGCAAAGGCGGCACAAATCTTGGCCGCGGAATGAGTCTGAGCTCGAGGCGCAAGGGGGACGACAAGCTGTGGGAGGATGATGTAAAATAGAAAGGAAACCGAAAGCAATGAGTGTGATGATCCCGAAGCAGATGATGAGAGGAATGAACGTGCGAATGAGCGTTGGTTCAGAAGTCATGTTAGTGAGCCAATGGAGCAATGCAAAGGAGCAATGCGGTGTTTGAGAGGAAGCCGGTCAGAAGGCCTTCCATAAGGAGGTAATGCCAATCGAACAAAGCAGGACATCAACAAGAACGCCCTTATTCGGAAATGATGCACTTTCCGCCGAAAAAGGGGAATGGGGATGAGGGCGCTGAGATCAGCGCAGTTGGAATGCACTGTCCAGCCCACGGCCAAGACCCTCACCAGGGATTATATCCACCGGTTCGCTTAAAACGCCGTTCTCACCAAGATTGCTGAAACTGATGCGGCGTGCAGCACGCGAGGGAATAGGGCGCATACGGCGGAGCGTGCGCTGAGTACAAGGAGTGCGAGGGGAGTGAGCAGGTGGTGGTGGATGAGCACCTAAAGCCGGAATCTGTACAACTAAATGAGCAGGAGCAATTTGCGAATAAACGGGAGGCGGTGAGGATCGATGAGGAAGCTCGGGACCAAACATGGAAGGGTTTCTCTGGGGATTCATACGTGAACGAACGTTGTCTGGACTCGACAACGTCTTGTCAAGGCGATAATCAACACCGCGGCGGGCCTTTTTTGTTTGTTTCATACGAAGATGCTCCTCTTCATCGGAACTCACATCTGAGCCTCTCGCGGCCACACTGAATGAAGGTGCGCGCTTTATCGACTTGCGGGTCTCGCCGAAGGAATCTGTGTGCCGCAGGGCTTCGCGAGGAAGAGATCGCAGCGAAGATGACGAGGTAGTCGACACAGTGGATACTGAACGACGGGAGGATAGACGCAAAGACTGCGTCTTCCATTGAGTTTCTGCTGTATGAGAAGAGTGCAACGTGGTGGAAGACGGAGTTGAGATGTTGAGGGCATGGGAGTCCGCGGAAGACGGGCGAGTATAGGGGTGATATACGGAGTTGGGGAGCAAGCGATCAGAGCGGTGAAGGCGACGAGAAGCTCTACACCAGAAAAAGTTGGGGTGTGAGAAAACATTGGAAGGTTTTCTTTATTTTTTTAAAAAGGGGGGAGGCAGTTGGGGTTAGAAGAACAAGCGACATACCTGGTAAAGGCGTCTGTACCACATAGCTCAAGTTGGGCAGATTGTATGAAGTCCATACTAGATTGGCGGTAGAGGGGTCGCTTTATGTTAGTCGTGTGTTGGAGGACCTCTCGAAACTGTTCGAGGTCCTGGTCCATATCCTCCTCTTCGATGATGAGCCGTTTTTGCTCTGCAGAGATTTCTTTAGCGCGAGCACGGCAAAGCTCGATAAGTTTGCTACGAGTAGCGCGTTGCGAGTACGGCCAATCGTTAGGACCTTTGGCCTGTGCTACACCACGGGCAATCTTGTCAAGAAGGTTGGAAGGGGGGACAGGACCAATGAAAGGGGTGAGTACGTGTGCAGGAAGAGCATCAAGAGTCTGGGATGTATGATAAGTGTACGAGATGGTGGGTGATATCTTCCCAAAGACCTACCCTTGTGAGGAGAAGGACATGTTCGGATTTCCACTCAGGGTCCGGATCATCTGAGGGATCATAATTTGAGCTGTTCCAACTGTCTGAGCTCTTCCTGTTGTCAGTTGAGGGTAGGTGCAAAGGGTGTTGAACGGGAGAACACATAGATGGAGTCCTTGGGGAAGGAACGCGAGATAATGGGGCAGATCTGCGCCTTGGAGGATTAGGCATAATGATAGTAAGAGGAGGGACCGAAGTAGGAGGGGGCATATACGCGCGCGAAAGGAGAGGGAAGGGAATGGAATGGTTAGTTTAGAAGATGAGATCGAGTCAAGCGAAAAAGCAAAGCAAAGCTGATGAGTCCGAGTCCGTGCGTGATCGAAGCAACCAATTGTTTAAACTCAACTTGACGCCCGAACGTGTTAATTTGAATCTCAGCCGATCTCAGCCACTCAGTATGACTCACATGACCGCGTATATTTGAAATAACTTGGTAGTTACAGTTACACCTTCTGTGACCCCATCTTCCGCGTAAGGCTCCTCAGCCTCTCCGCGTTTCGTTTCCTCCTCTCGATGTCCATATCTACGCTAACGTTGTTCTTCATAACCCCTGTGTTCGAGCGCGGCGCCACCGTGTATGAACCAAGTTCCCTCTGAGGAATCATGACCGCATTCTTCCGCACTCTATTGCGCTCGCCCTCCTTTGCTCGTGCGAGAATGACGTTTAGACGCTCATGATGAGTACCACCGTCGCCCGTCGACACAGCCGCTGTAGGTATCGCCTTATCACGATACGATGCGGATCGTTTGATGATTGGGCGAGACCATGCAGAGACAAGTGAGTCGGCTATCCGCACGATGTCTGGTGTCACCCGCTTGCACTTTGTATAGAACATCACAATGCGGCCAAGTTTGGACTCCTTGAGAACGGCGGTGTCAATGTCCAGTGAGGGAAGAATGCCGAAAAATTCCTTTTGGATGTTCAGAGCTGGTAGAGACTTGTCTGGCAGGGGCTCCAACCACCGCCGCACACCTTCCAAAAGGTTGTTATCGACGATGGATTGCCATAAGGAACTCCTATAGTAGTACGAGCATAACAAAAATGAGCACCTTTGTAAGGATTAGCGAAGAAGGAACGTACTTCCTCAGTGCTCCCATAACCTTGGGTAAAAGCTTCAGCTTTATCGTCGCTGGCTGTTTGTCACGGTTGGCTTGTTCGTCGACTTCAGCTGCATTCAGCATCTCCTCCCGCAGCTGGGATATCTCTGCATCTGCAAATTGATCAAGATCATCCTCCTTTTTGCGTTTCTTAGGCCGTGATGCCTTGTTGCTCTTCAGAATCGTGTCGATTTCCATATCCAGACGAAGCTTCTTTGCTGTATATCCCAGCGATATTCCATTTGCCATGAGCGGTAGGCTATAACGGAAAAGGCACCGCATTTATACATACCCTCTTCAGGTGGAAGGTTCAATAGATCCTCCTCCGTCGGCCCCTTCTTCACCTTGACCTTGCGCTTACGCTGAGCTTTGCCCACGCGTGTAACCTGCCCTTCATCATCCACACGTTCGCGTCGTCGTTGCCTCCTCCGCTTCTGAGGTATGGCACGCGCCTGTCGGTACTCGTCCGCTGAGTCATCGGTTGACTCTTCGCCTGCCTCCGGTGGTGCCGAAGTCGGGCGTGAGCGCGGCGGAAGATTTTCCTCTACATGTAAATGATGACAATTCTGCAGCCGGCCAAAAATATAACTACATACCCTCCGCATCTGGAGCATCGGACAGCTCTGAATCACTGCCGAAGATATCTTTTGCAAGATATCGTTGCTGTGCCCCTGGGCGTGCCTTCCAAGAGGTATTAATTAGTTGTCCGAGAACGTTCCAATAAACATACATTATATCGCTCTTCGTCGTCAGACATAATATGCTTGAATTATGCGGGTCGAACAATGTGATGAATGTGATGGTTCTGAGTCAAGAAGCAACGCGCTCTTGCTTACAGACCCAGATTGTGACATGTAATGCGTCACGCGTCACGAGTTACATCTAGCGCGTAACGCGTAACAGCACGTGTGGCCGAGCCTGACTGGGGACGCGAGTTCAATATTTCCAAGGCGCTTGGCTTAACTGAAGATGCCAGCCTGATACAGGTACATGATATCCTGTCTACAGCAAGGTCTGCAGGCTCGGCCCGTCAGGTGTGAAAAGTGGTACAATGGGTGTGATAACGGAGTAGACAGACTTGACAGATCATCACGCCGAACGAACTCAGTATCGCGGGCGCGAGGTTTACAAACTGATCTACCCTGCTTTTATACATGCAGGTGAATATATGCGCGTTGCTACAGTACGACTGCCAAACAGTCCACTGATAATAAACTGACGATCTAACATGATGCGAAACAACAAAGTGGCCCCATGGCGGCGAAACGCAAAGCTAACTAAAGTAATGATGATACGCTTCCCTATCTTACCCTGACGATCCACGACGATCTCGATCTCGACATCAGGCGCGTCAGGGGTTGATCTCAAAGCCATGCGTGCGATGTAGAGCAATCGATGTGGGGGTCAAGATGCAGTTTGGGGGCCAAGATGCAGATAATGTTAGGAGGGTGCTCAGCGCTCAGCGCTCAGGCCTGCATCGACATTCAGTTCCCTGACTGTCAACCCCAACACCCGGGCCTGTTTCCAGTTCGGGTATCTCGAGTACTCGTAGTGTACAAGTCGGGAGATGACGGGGATTCGATTACTTGTTCGATTGCTGTAATTTAGCATAAGATGCTCACCAACCAACAAATCAGAGTACTCTGATGCTGGTAGCAAGCTGGTTGGACGCGCAAAGCTTACCCGAGCAACCATAAAGAGATTTTTAGATCGTGGGCGCACACAGTTGTCAGATCGTGGGCGCTGTGTGCACAAGTCGCATCTCTCTTACTTACTGTGACTGGTGCTGGGCGCATGGCACGGGAAAACAAAGTGCGATGAGGACTCGGAGTCGTATGTGTGTGCTGCGGCCCGATGGTCGTATGGAAGACGTGATGATCATATGAGCTGGGCATGGGGATTGCCAGTTGTATGTTAACGCTTGTGACACGCGCATCGGTCAAGGTGGCGGCCGTTGCAGTGGGCGCTCGATGATTGCTTAGATTGCTTAGTCCGATGATTACTGTAGTCTGAGTCCGCCGGGGATGCGGTGGACTCATTTATCCTAACGTTGTTTAGCCGCAAAGATGACCCCTTTAGTGCGCAGACCGTGCCTGTCGTTTCCCCTCTATTCCGAATCGCTTTTCTCTTCGCCATGTCTGCTATCGTCTTTCCTCCCCAAGGCGATCGCCGTACCTCTCGTCCCGTAACGACCTTAACTTCCATACCAAACTGGCACGATGCTGGACCTTCAAAAGGTCTTCCGTTCCCTCTGCCATCCCCCCCGTCTCTTTATCATGCGGCTCCCCACCCGGGTGCTTCAGCATTAAATACATCTTACACGTTCTCTTCTTTCATGCCCGCTCCCGCTGCCACCCTAAGCAGAACATTTCAGGAACCTCGTGTCCTTACTCATTTTCTTCGCCGTCTTCAGTGGCATGACTTCTGGTCTTTTACCTCGACCTGCACATCTTTCAGAAACATGCTGGGACACTCCAAACTTCGAGATGCTGTGCTATCCGCCTTTGTTCCTGGCTACCAATATTGCCTTCGCCATGCCGACCTCAGCGCATCGGGAGACATCGAAGTTCGATTTAGCGATCTGAACTATTTCAGTGGGTGTCGCATATATTTTGCGTCTATGTGAGATAGAGATAGATGACGATGGTGACCCTCAGTGATTTCCCAACAACTTTCATTACACCACTATCCCACTCACGCTCTCGTTACTCTTTCGGCCTTCCAGGATGAGACAGCAACTATGTACATCGCGCTCTGTCAAGCTCATTCGCGCATGGTTCTCCTGTTACAGGCACTTATACATAGTTCGTCATCACCAGCCTCAGACGAACTCGAAGATCCCTCGTTAAGATATCGCAATACGGCGCAACAAGGAGCACGGGAGTTGGTGTTTCCAGCACCCCTTTCCTTTTTCTCGGATGGGGAAAAGAATGCAAGTCGTGTGTCACAGCTCACAACTAGGAAGCACATTCGGTTCTTTTCCTTGCCCACGTCATCCGCGCGTTCTCCTCGCTCCCTGGAACACGAACCTCTCACGCGAAGCCACTCACGCATGTCATGCAAGTCCATATTAGGTAGACACAAGGTCCCTCCTCCCCCACCATCCGTAGACCCCTTTGGCTTGAAGCTCTACGCTAGCAGCTGGAGAGGTTGGAGGCGGGCGGTCGCGGCATCCGGCTCAGCCTCCGAAGATGACGAAACTCTGTTTCGGCGACCGACTCGGCACTTCGCTTCTACCACGGATTCTAGCCGCTCGTCGTCAGATAATAGCCTCGTTGGCCCCGCCTCTCATCCTTATCGTTTAACCGAGTTTATTCCGACACCTCTCTCTGTCCATGGACCTCACGACATACATGTTGCCACATTCCGTTCGCGCGCGCCGATCTTGCGCGTCTATTTTCCTTGTTCGGAGCTAGATCAGGGCGCAATCGCCGCGTGCGAAGCGCAATTGGAAGATGCTGGATTGTGGCAACATCTTTCCGTTGGAGATGTCGTTTGCAATCTTGGTTACTTACCGTCCGAAGAGAGACAAGGATCATCAAGCAGCGACCTGTCATACGATGGGAAACGGGGACCTGAACCATGGATGATTTTTGATGGCGTTGGTCTTGTGCCATACACCCCATCGGCTATTCTCCCCTTATTCGAGCCCTACTTGCTCCCCACACCCTTTTATTACGCGCACATCATCCCACCTCCATTGAACCCGAGATTCGTCGCGATTCTTCCACACGAGGAACCCGAGCTTTCCCTTGTTCGCCTTCCCTCCTGGGTACGCAGCCCCTATTCCCCCAACGGCCATGCGCGTATCAATAAGTACATGTGGTTGGCTCGCCTGCAACCGCACAGTCGCCCCGGTTTTGGAGAAGGGTGGCAGTGCGAATGGATTCTTGAGGGCGAAGGAACAAAAGAAGGGCGGCAATCTATCCTCCATGCTTTATGTGGAGATGCCAGCGGCGAACGGGAATGGGAATTAATTATGGAGAAGTGCACTACAACAAGGATTTGGCTAAGGTTTGTCCATGCGGTGGTTGAGCTATTTTCGGCATTG